>Ga0073934_10006031_pt1 | contig 18085 bp, 15 predicted proteins | sample LarsenN4metaG_FD_76834 | JGI IMG/M metagenome (GOLD analysis project Ga0073934, IMG submission 76834) | Hot spring sediment bacterial and archeal communities from British Columbia, Canada, to study Microbial Dark Matter (Phase II) - Larsen... ... | reverse complement strand
CTCATCGGGCAGGCGCTCGCCGAACATTCGGACAACACCAAGCTCAAGGCGGCCGGACCGGACATCCGGGACGCTGCAATGAAGATCGCCCGGTCGACCAAATTCGAAGACGCCCAGGCCGCGTGGCCGGCGTTGAAATCAGCCCTCGACGGGAAAGCCACGGGCCAGGCCGCGGCGGAGTTCGACTGGGCCAAGCTGACGAAAATGCATCCCATCATGGAGGAGATGAACGGCCGGGCGGCAAAGTTCCGGCGGGTGCTGCGGCGGCCGAAAGATCCGGCGGAGGACAGCGCCCACGTGATGGCGATTGCCCTCGCCGCCATCTCCACGCACGCTGATACGCACGAGGTCAAGAATCCTGCCGATCTGCCGGAGTGGCACCGCATGGCCACAGCGCTGCACGACCAGATGGCCCAGGCCGCCGCCGCCGTCCGCGCCAAGGACACCAAGAAGGCGACGGAGCTGTTCAACGCCGGCATGCAGACCTGCCAGCAATGTCACGACAAATTCCAGGAGTGACGTGCGTCCAACGTCCCGCGTGCGAAGCCCACGGGTTGCAACCCGTGGGCTTCTGTCGTGTGGTCATGGTGACACGCGTTGCACTGTCACGACGGGACGCGCCGCCTCGGACAGCGATTGCGCCACCACGCAGTACCGCTCGGTGAGTTTCGCGAGTTTTTCCAGAACGGAATCGTCGGCGTCGGTCTTCAGTTCCAGTCGCAGCCGCACGGCGGTGAAGCCCACCGGTGCGTCCTTGCTGACCCCCAGCGTGCCGCGGAAGTCCAGATCCCCTTCGGCGATGACCGCTCCACGGGCAATCGGGATCGACATGGCCGTCGCCACCGCGCACAGCGTCACCCCGGCGCAGCCGACCAGGGCCTCCAGCAGCATGTCCGCCGAGCAGGCGAACGTGCCGTCTCCCCCCGCGAGCGGATGCATCCCCGCCTCGGTGACCGGACCGCGGCCAGTTTCGATCAAGCAGGCCAGCCGCGGGAGATCCAGCGTTCCGCGCACGGCGATGGTCGCCTTCGCCGCCGAGGGGTCTTCCCGATAGCGGTCCTTGAGTGGCGTCTGCAGCGTACGGAGTTCGTCGGCGGTCATGGCGGTTCCTCGCGGTGTGGACAGACGGTGGCAGCTTACCCCCACCGCCACCCGCACGCCACATGGCCGGAACCGGCTAGGGAGCTGCGATCTTGACCAGGCTGCGGCCAGTGCGGACCAACCAGACCCCCTCTACGGCGGCGACGCCGTAGACCACGTCGGTCGCCGAGATCGTGCTTTCCCCCACTTCCTGCAATTCCGGTCCGGACTTCAGCGCGATCACGCTCCCTTCCTTGCAGAAGAACAGGAGGTGCCCGGCGACCTCCACTGGCGAGGCCCACGCCGTGCCCGGCAGACGGTGCTGCCATTTCACTTCGCCGGTCTGAATGTCAACGCACAGCAGGGTGCCCACCCGCCCGACGAAATATCCCAAACCGTCCACCACCAGCGGTGAAGCATACCCGGCCGAAACCTTCGGCGACTTCCACAGCACGTGCGACTCGCTGACATCCCCCTGTCCACCCAACCGGATCGCCAGGCTCCCGGTGGTCATCCCCTCCGGCGGCGCGGAACGGGTCGGCTCGCTGCTCCCGCCGATGACGACGACGTCCCCCACAACGGTCGGCGTCGGTGTTGAGTTTCCCTGAATGCCGGTGACCCGCCACAGCTCATGGCCGTCCTCGAGTGCGAATGCACGCACGCTTCCCGAAGTGCTGACGATCACCCCCCGGGTTCCGTCGTGGTCGAACATCGCCGGCGTGCTCCAGCCGGTCTGCGAGGGATGATCGGCTTTCCAGCGGTTTTCGCCGGTGGCCTGGTCGAGGGCCAGCACGTACGACGGTCCGCCGTGGCAGACCTGCACGATCAGCTTGTCGTCCGCCAGCAGGGGGGAACTGCCGTAGCCGTGCGGTCCCTTGAACTCGCCGTACTCCCGCACCAGCGACCGTTGCCACAATGTCTCCCCCGCGTGCGATAGGGCGAACACGTCGCCGCTCTCGAACATTACATACAACCGCTCGGCGTCGACGCATGGCGTGGGAGCGCCGCGGCTGACGGTGTCGCCGTCCGGCACGCGCTGCGTCCCCTCGAAATCGCGCTGCCATACCGTTTGCCCGTCGGCGAGGTTGATCGCCAGCACGTGCAAGTGCTCCTTCTCCGGACCCGACACGGCCGTCACGAACACACGGTTCCCCCAAACCACCGGGCTGGACTGGCCGTAACCGGGCAAACGGACGGTCCAACTGCCGCCGCGACGGCCGCGAGTCTCCCATGTCACGGGCAGATGCGCTGCCTTCACGCGACTGTCTCCGGTGCCACGGAACGCCGGCCACGGCGGCCCCGAGGGCTCCGCGGCGGGCAACACGGCCGCGGTCGCGACCAACACCAGCCAGAGCATCGTTCGCATGACAACTCTCATGAATGGATCGAGTGGAACGGACAGTTGTTACGTTGATCGCTAACGGTCATCGGCCGACCGTCGGTTCCGGCACTTCCAGGTCGAGCACGCGGTCGTCGCCGGTCCAAATGACCATCAGCGGAGTGGTCTCCGGCCGGGCGTAATCCGCAGGAAAGACGAGCCGCGTGGGCCCAACCGATTCGATGGTGGCGCGGTAGTCGCCCGGAGGCAACCACAGCGGTCCGGTGGCGTTCGGTTTCCGCAGCTCAAACGCGCCGTCGGACTCGGTGATGCCAAAGCCGACGGCGTCCGCCGAATCCGCGGGAAACACCCGTACAAGGATATCGGGGAGCGTTGCTGCGCCGACATGCACAACGCCTTCCGTCCCGCCGGGCACCGGCTTCGGCCCGCAACCGGCGAACAGCTTGCAGACGATGATGAGGATGAGCCATTGACGCCACACGCTGAAATCTCCGAATCGCGTCAATGCGCACTGGCCCGACCGCCAACGGCCACGATCTTGGTGGGCGCGCCGCCGACAGATAACTCGGCGACCGGCTTTCGATCATCGAGCGAGAACACCACCAGCGTCCCGTCGCCCGGATTGCTGAACACGCCCCGGCGGCGATCGGCATCGAAGTCCAGGTGATGATGTCCTGAATGCCCCTCGACTCGCGATTTGCCGACGTCCAGATCCATCGCGGTCTTCGCGTCGGACCACTGGCCGTCGCCGTTGGGATCGAGTTCGAGGATCGTCAATCGATTCGGAGCATCCACGCCGGCCGGATGATCGTGGAACACAAACCCCAACGGCGATCCCTTTCGCGGCTGCACCAGATATGGTCCGACCGCGCGGTTTCCTTCCGCCATTGCCAGCGGCACGCGGATCAGCTCGATCTGCGGTCTGGATGCATCGGCAAAGCAGACCGCGGTGTGCGGACCCGCTCCGGTCGTGAAGGCGACGTGCCGGCCGAATGTCTGGAACGCTCCGGTCCGCAGCGGCTTGTCGTTCACCTTGCCGAGCGAAAGATGATGGATGGTCACCTGCTTCGGATCGACCACCGGTGTGGTACCTGTGTCGATCCAGCAGACGCCGTCGGCCGGAGCGAAGAATGCCTTCCCCTGGCACGCCGTCGCACCGTGCAAGCCGCCGTGCGGGAGATGGATCGAGCCTGCGATCGCCGCCGACCCATTGGGGGAGATCACGGAGATGTCCACACGGCCCTTGTTGGGGCCGTCGCCGTCGATCCACGTTGCAAGCCCCAGAGACCGGTTCGTCACGGCGAGCGTGATATGCCCCCCTCCGCCGGGAATGAACCGGGCCTGCTGACGAATGCCGGCGGCGTCATCGGCCGGCTTGATCCGCTGCGGATCAAGCCGCGTAAAGCCGTTCTTGCGGTCGTTGGCGAGATAGAACACGCCGTCATAGCAGTACAGGTGCGCGGGGTTTCCCTGCTGGTCGTCGAGCTGCATTGCCCGGACTCGCGGCGGACGGGGATACCGCCAGTGCGAATGGTCGCCGTGCTCCTCTTCCTCGACGCCGGTGTCCACGAGCACCCAGCCGCTCTGGAACGCCCCGTCGTCGTCATCCCGCACGCCGACCAGCAGCAGACCGGAGGCGGCGGCCATCTGCACGAGCGCCTGTCGCCCGGCGTCGAGCTTGGGAAAACCATCGATCTCCGACACCGATCCCAGCGTGACGGCATCCCCGACCGAGACATCCGCCCATTTGAGCGTGCGGGCGTCGTCATCCTGGAAAAAGACCCGGGTCGCGACGCGCGGCGTGACCGCGAACGTCGCCACGGGAGACAACAGGGCGGCGGCCAACGCCGCGGTGAACAACAGGCATCGAAGGAGCATGGTCGCTTTCCGTGTCGTGAAGCCTGGAAATGAGAATGCAGATCGCTCATCGGCCACAGCAGGTTGCAGGGAATTCCCTACCGCGTCTTTGCGGCACGACGATTGAGACTTCGTGGTTGTCTGCCCTCGGCGAGAGACGCAGCGAGCGCGTTCCTCAGAACTCGCTCAGCACTTCGCCGCCGTTGCGGCTGTGCAGGCTGCGGTGGACGCGGGCATCGATGTTGTTCCCAAGAAACCGCACCGTGCCGTCGCCAAACAGTGCGTGCGCCCCGCCGGCATGGAAGCTGCTCGGACCAAAGAATCCCACGCCGTGCATGAAGACGTCGGGGATGCGGCTGTTGGGGGCGATGTAGCCATTGGTCATCGTCGCCATGTTCAGTCCGCGAATCCAACCGATGCCCCGGCCGGTCCCAGCCTGCCCGCCGCGCCAGTTCGTTCCGGCAAGCACAATCGAAGCCAGGTCGGGATTCTGAATGAGGCCGGGCGGCCAGGCGCCACCGCCGCCGTTGTACCCTGGGCCGCTGGGATTACTGCTGGTGCCCGCCGTGAGATTGAGCGCCTTGCGGTAGGGGTACTGATCCAGCACTCCCGCCGGCAGAGTGATGTCTTTCCCATCGCCGCGAATGGCTTCGCTCATGAAGACCGTGTTCGACGCCCCATCCGTGATGTCTCGCATCCGCACGGCGGAGTTCTGCCAGGCGATGCCGTCGGTGGGATGGCGGTCGTCGTAGTTCGTTCCCGTGCCGCTGCCCAGACTGACCATGTAATTGTTCGCGCCGAAGAAATAAGTGACCGCAGGCGAGCCCATGGGAACACCGTAGGTTGTCGGACCGGGATCACTGGGGCACAGGAACACCGGCAGCACCTGGTTCGCAATGTTGGTGTAAAACGGATTCAGTACCCGGTTGGTCACCGGACCAGTGAGCAACGGTTGCGAGAAGTCCACCAGAGTCTGCAGGTTCGCCTGATCCAGATAGGGCAGCAGCCGCACCTGCGGCGAATAGCCGACGGAGCCCGAGTTCATCGGCAGCACGGAGTACGTGCTCTCGTAGTTGTGCAGGGCGAGCCCCAGTTGTTTGAGGTGGTTTCGACACTGGGTCCGTCGAGCCGCTTCGCGGGCCTGTTGGACGGCGGGAAGCAGCAACGCCATCAGGATGGCAATGATCGCGATGACCACCAGCAATTCAATCAGCGTGAATCCTCGATGACGCATGGAATAGGCTCCTGTCACGGGAGACGGATCGCAGCCCACGCACACAAATGCAGCCACGACTCTTTTGCATATCAATTGCATGTTACAGAGATATGCATACGAATTGCAAGTGCACTGGACGCTGGAATTGGCAGATCCCCGAAAAGGACTGCGGGGCCAGGCTGCACGACGCGTCGCGGTCGAAGACCGCCTGACGATTCCGACGTCCCGGAGCCGCCCGACCGGGCTAGCGTCGCAACTCGGCATTGCGTCAGACGCGGTTTCCACGCAGAATCGGGTTGGCACGCTCTGTGCTGCGAGTCCCCGGGGGACTCTCTGAGGCTCTTTGAGGGAGCCGCATGATGCGGGCGAATCGTCGAACCGCGGCGAAATGGGCGACGTTGGTCGCGACCGTGCTCGGATTCTGGGCAGCGGCCGCCGCGCAGCCCCCGGCTGACCGGGTCAATCCTCCCGCCAATCGTCCGATGGGGCAGACCACGGACCAGGAAGTGGCCCCACCGCTGGCCAAACAGGAGGGATCTGCCGGTTCGCTGAGGCTGCGGACCGATCGCCCCGCCACAGAACGTCTGGAAGCCGCCCGCACGCAATTGCGGCAGGGGCATGCAGTCGAGGCGCTGCAGTTGCTCGACCGCCTGCCGCACGAAGGCTTCCTCGTCCTGGATGACCGAATCGTGACGGTTCCCTGGGCGGTGGAACAATTGCTGGAACACCTCCCTGCCCGTCAACGGGCGGATTTCAATGCCGCCGCCACGCCGGCCGCAACGCAGGCCTGGCAGCGGTTTCTGGTCTCGCAGGCCTGGAGCGACCTCCTCGCGTTCTGTCGCGACTACGGCCAAACCGAGGCGGGTCTGGCCGGCTGGCAAACGGCCGCCGGCAGGTATCGGGATGAAGCGCGGTGGACGCTGGCAGCGGCCGCCTGGAAACGCGTCGAACAGCACGCGCATGCCAGGGACCGCGATCGGGAATGGGCGATCATCGGGCAGTTGGAATCCCAATTTCGCCTGGGGGACGCAAACGCACTGCGGGCGCTGTTCACACGACATCGCGATCGATTGCAGAAGTCCACGCTCACAATTGCCGGACGCGAGACGCTCGCCGCGGATTTTGTCGCCCCCTGGCTGCAGGAGACGTCGAACAGCGAACTTTCGCAACCGGGCCCGCTGCGGCCGGCGCTCACGCCACGGTGGACGGTTCCGCTGCAGCCGCCAAACAATCTGGGACCACATCTCGAACAATGGTTCAGCGAGCTGCGCGATCACGGGGTGTGGCTGCTGCCGTCCGCCCGGCCGTTGCTGACAGACCGGCTGGTGCTAGTCCGTTCCCCCCAGGCGTTGTTGGCCGTGGACAGCGCGACGGGGCGGCCCGAGTGGCAGATTCCGTTTGACGACTGGCCCTGGATCGACGCCAACCCGGGGATTCTCGACAACCCCGGTTATCGGACCGCATTGCTGGAACAATTGGGCCGAAGATTGCTGGCCGACACCGTCCTGAGCCAGTTGACGGCGGATCGAGAGCGGGTGTACCTGGCCCAGGAATCCCGACAAACCCAGGGGAACCCCGCGAACTTCGGGGCGCCTGCCGTCCGCAACGGCGACGGCCCCATGAACCCCGGAGAGCGGTTTAACCACCTGGCTGCCTATCGGCTCGACAACGGCGAACTCGTCTGGCGCATCGGCGGGGTGTCGGCGGGACCGTCCTACCCCCTGGGGGGAGAATACTTCTGCGGACCGCCCACGGTTATTGACGACGTGCTGTTTGTCTGCGGGCAGCAGCAAACAGAGCTGCAACTCCTGGCGATCGAATCGCGCCGCGGGGAACTCCTGTGGAAGACCACGCTGGGGGATCTCCCCCGGCAATTGGCGTCGGACCCTGCCCGGCAACGGATTGCGTGTCCTGTCGTCTGGCAGGATGGCGTCTTGTTGTGTCCCACCGCCGCCGGGGCGCTGGTCGCGGTCGATCCCCTCACGCAGACGCCCCGCTGGGCGTATCGCTATGGCGTCTCGCTGCGGGAGTCGGCCTATCGGCAGCGAAATGAGAACACGGCTTACCTGCCCGATCTGTGGTGGGACGCCTGGCGCGAAACAACGCTGAAGTGCGCCGGCGACATCGCCGTGCTCGCCTCTCCGGAATCCGACTGGCTGCACGCGGTACAGGTGCGGACCGGGCAGGTGCAATGGAGCGTGCCCCGCGGCAATGCGCTCTGTCTGCTCGATCTGGCCGATGGCGCCGCCCTGGTGCTGGAACCGACGGCGCTGCGGGCCCACGACTTGAGCACGGGCCGGCTGCGATGGCGAACGCCCGTGGGGGAGAGCGCGGGCCGGGCCGTCGTCACCAACACGCATCTCGTGCTGCCTACCAGTGATGGCGGCGTCATCCGGTTGCGGCTGGATGACGGCCGACGCGAGGACGGGGCGGGCGCCGCGGAGGAGCCGATCGGCAACCTGGCCATGCACCAGGGAGACTGGTATTCCGTTTCCACGGCATCCCTCGCTGCCTGGCCGGATCTGAATGAAGCCCTGCCGCTGGCCGAACAGGTGCTCCAATCCGATCCCGACGATGCCGCCGCTCGCCGACAAGCGGCCCGCTACGCACTGCAGGCCGGACAGGCCGGCCGAGCCTGGGAGTTGTTGCGGGCGGATCGTGCGCTGGCGGCGGAGTCGCTGAAGCGGCAGTCCGTCAGCGAAATCCTGGCCCGCGAACCGGACCGGTGGACCGAGTTTCGAGAGACGTGGGAGGCACTGTCTCCCGTCGAGCGGGTCGAGCGCGCGCTGGAACTCAGCGCAGCCGCCATCCGCGTGGGAGACCGACCGGCCGCTGCCGAGCTGCTGCTGAACGCCGTGAATGAGGCGCCGGTCGCCGGTGCGATCCCGTTCGAGAATCCGCGGCGGCTGGTGCGGCCCGATCTGTCGCTCGTCGGTGCGTTTGTCGCTCTGCTGCAGCAATCCAGCGAGACGGAACGGCGAGCGATCGAACAACGGCTGGCTGAGCGTTGGACCAAAGCGGCCTCCGGGACCGATCCGTTCGCCATTCAGCAACTCACGGAGCGTTTAGCGGCGGTGACGTCGATCCAGCGCCGCCTCGGTGAATCGAGCGACGCGGCCTTTCTTGGCCTGCCGTTGCTCGCCGTCGAACTCCGCTTGTTGGAGGCGGCCGGCTCAGCCGATGAAACGCTGCGATCGCAGGCGCTGCGCGAGTTGATCGCGCAACTGACCCGTAACGGCTTTCCCCGCGAGGCCGACGACTACCGCCGGGCCATGCTCCGCGGTGATTACGGACCCGTTGCGCAGGCCGCTGCAGCCGCGCTGCCTGCTCCGTCGTCTGCCTGGGAAAGGGAGTGGCCCCACGTGGTCCCGCAGGCCGATTCGCAGCGGGAGCGCAACGAGGACGTGTATCAGTTCCCGGTGCCGATGGATCACGATTCCGGACCGCTGTTCGATCGGCTGGATGTGCTGGTCGATCGGCAGGGGCGAAGCGTGCGGTTCAGCGGCGGCGGAGTGTCGGGGGTATGGACGGTGGCATTGCCGGCATCGCAGTCGTCGTTTCGATACCTGCAACATCACACGCTGGGCTGGGGCCGGGGCGGATTGTTGATCCTGCGGGTGGGGTTCGAGCTGTTCGCCCTGGCGCCGTTCAATGATCGGGGCGAACCTCAGGCCAAGGTCTTGTGGACCCTGAACACGGCCGGCGAGTCCGGACCGTCCCCCGACCGGCTGCGACTGGATGTCGTCCCGGCCGTTCCCGGCGTTCGAGAGGACGAATACCGCGTGGTCGATTTCTACGGCCGCTCGGTCGGACAAGTCGGACCGGTCCGGGCGGGGTTCCTGTGCTATGCCGAAAAGTCAAAACTGGTCTCGATCGACACGCTGACGGGCCAGCGCCGCTGGGTCCGTTACGATCTGCCCGCCGGGTTCGTGCTGGGGGGTGACGATGACGTGATCTTCGTCTGGCAGCCGCAGACGGGGCGAATCGACTGGCTGCAGGCCAGCGATGGTCGCACGATCGCCTCGCAGGCCTGGCCGATCTCTCCTGACGAGCTCATTCTGCAATCCGGACGGATGTTCTGGCATCGGGCGGCAGGCCAGCCGACGAGGCTGGTCTGCGAGGACCCCTTGGAGGGACGAATCGTCTGGTCTCGCGATCTGCTCGCCGATGAAACCCCGTTCGCCCTGTCCGCTCACACATTGGGCGCCGTCCGCCCGAATGGGACCCTGCAGTTGCTCTCCGCTCAAACCGGCGCGCCGCAAAGTCCGCCTCTGAACCTGCCTGGAACGGCCGGTATTGACCGCGTGGTGGCGTCCCGCGACGACCAGCGGTGGTACGTCGCCGTGTCAGAACGCGTGCCGCAGCAGGCGGGATTGCAGCAGGCTCAGTTGCGAAGCGGTTTCCGGTCGCCGTTCATCAACGGCCCCCTTGCGGCCATCGACCGCGATGGCGGGCAACTCCTGTGGCAGACGGGCCTCGAACGCGAGCCGTGGCCGGCCGATCAGCCCCGGGCCGTGCCGCTCCTGATGCAGGTCTACAAACTGCCGTCTCCCGACCTGCAGGCCGGCCGGCAATCCGATGGCGTCGTCCAACTGCGCGACAAACGGAATGGCCAGGTGGTTTTCCGCCGGCAAGGCAGCGATCTGGTCGGCTATGCGACGCTGGCCGCCGATCCCGACCGGGCCGTTGTGGATTTGCAGCTCGAGCGGGAAACGGTTCGGTTGCGGTATCGCCCGCTGCCCCCTCCGCCGGCGCCTCCCGATCCGTGAGATGGCGTCACTCCTCGTCCGGATGGTAGCGCCGCGGTCCACGCTTGCGTTTGGGTGTCGCCAATGGCAAGAACTCGGGGTTGGGCTGACACTGCAACAGCCAGGCTCCGTGGCAGTGCGGACAGGACACGGCGGTCCCGATGTCCACCGCTCTCAGCCACGCCGCCAGAGTGAGACGGATTTCCGTCCCACACTGCGGACAGGCGAGAGGATCACCGCCAGAAACCGGCATCAACATGCCCGCCGCCTGCCCATCAAGCGCTCAGCTCGCGAAGACCGAGAACAGCCAGCAGGCATCAGCTCGGCGACAGTACGGCCGGGCGGCATCGCGGGCGATGGTCGGCGCGGGCCGAAACGGTTCGCGCTTCCCTCCTTATAGCCGCCCCGTTGTCGGAACCAAGACTCTCAACAACCGAGAATCGCTGAAATGAGGGTATCCCCTCAATTGCACGGCGATCTCTGGATGACGGACACGCGAGCCAACGCGCCGGGCTCAGGCGGTCATCCGCCCGCTTCCCGAATCCGCACGTGCTGCACGGCGTGTCGAATCAACCACTCGAGGAACCGTTCCTGGTCCTCGGTGATTTCCAGCTCGGTGCGAGAGGCGCTGTCGAGCGGCGACACAATCGTGATCACGCCGTCGTCCAGGACCCGGGCCGCGTCCTCGGCGCGAATCCAGTATTCGTGAGCGCCGAGCGTTTTCGGCGCATCCAACGTCCCGGCGGGTGTGGCGAAATACGTGACATCGTGCCGGAATCGCCCCGGCATCGGACATTCGGGGACATCCGTCCGGTCGACCGCCACAACGTGGACGATCATGGTCCCTCCCCGGCCACGAGGGCGAAAATCCGCGTCGGCCCGCCGCTGCCGCCCTCGATCTTCATCGGCGCCACGATCACATGAAATCCGGTCGGCGGCAGTTGGCCGAGGTTGGCAACGTTCTCCAGGCCGTACTTCCCCGCCGCGTTGACGATGTGGTGCACGGGGAAATCCGGCGAGTTGCCGGCGTCGATGCTCAATGTGTCAATCCCGAGCCCCTTCGCCTTGCGGTCGTCAACGAGGTACTTCGCCGCCTCCGCCGAATAGCCGGGAAAATGCAGCTTTCCCTGCGCATCCTGGTTTTTGTACCGCGCGTAATTCGTCCAGAACCGGCTCCAACCCGTGTGCAGCAGAACGACCGCCCCATCCGGCACCGGGCCGTGCGCCGCCTCCCACGCGCGGACGTCGGCCAGAGTCAAGACGGCGTCGGCGTCCTGCTCGGCCTTCAGGGAGATGTCCATCACCACCCCGGGCCCGAACAGCTCCTGCGGTGGAATCTTCTCGACCGACCACGGATGCCGCTCGAAATGATTCGGAGCGTCCAGGTGCGTCCCCAGATGCTCCGGCAGCGAGATCGCCTTGGACAGCACGCCGTCCTGTTCGAGCGTGGCGATCGTCTCCAGCTTGAACGGCGTGTACCTGTCACCGGGCCAATACGGCGTGTTGCTATTGAACGCGTAGGTCAGGTCAATGATTGTCCGTTCTGCGAACGGATTGCCGGCGGCCACTTCCGGCGCAACGGCCGCAGCGGAACGGTTCCACGCCGTCGTCACCGCCAGGGCAATCACCAGTACGATCCCGACTGCGGCCAGCGTGATGCTGACGGCGCTCTTCATCACGTCTCCCTCTCGAACTTCAGCATCGCACTCGGAAGCCCGGGGATTGCAATCCCTGGGCTTCGTTCACCAACCCGCCCCTTTGGTCTTCGTCTTCACCCGGCAGAGATACATGTCGGCGGTGATGTACAGCGTGCTGCCATCATCTCCCCAACCGCAGTTGGCCGTCGCCTCCTTCGTGTCCAACCGGCCGAGCGGCTTGCCGGTCGGGTCGAACACCCACACCCCGCCCGGTCCGGTGGCCCACACGTTGCCGTCCTTGTCCACCTTCAGTCCGTCGGGCAGCCCCTTGTGCTTGCCCACGTAAGATGTGGCGTCGAAGAACACGTCCCCTTTGCCAAGCGTGCCGTCGTCCTTCACCGGGAACTTCTTCCAGATCGCCGCGGCTGGGTCGGACTGGGCGACGTACAGCGTTTTCTCATCCGGCGAGAACGCTATGCCGTTCGGCCGGGTCATCTCCTCCGTGAGCAGCGTGAGCTTGTTGACGCCATCCTTGCCCATCTGCAGCCGATAGACGCCGCAGAAATCGAGTTCGCGGCGGTCGTCATCCCAGTTCTTGGGCAAGCCGTAGGGCGGATCGGTGAAGTACAGGTCGCCGTTCCTCCGGAAACAGCCGTCGTTGGGACTGTTGAGCCGCTTTCCCTGATAGTTGTCGACCAGCGTCCGCTTGCCGCCGTTCTTCGTCAGGACCGAGACCCGTCGGTCGCCGTGTTCGCAACTGACGAGCTGCCCCATCGGGTCGAGCATCAGTCCATTGCAGCCCGGTTCGCCGCCATACTCGACCTGCCCGGTGTACCCCGACGGCTTGAGGAACAGGCTGACCCCCTTGCCGTATTCCCACTTCATCACGCTGTTGCGGGGGATGTCGGAGAACAGCACGTACCCGCCCGCCCCGTCCTTCACCCAGACCGGCCCCTCGGCCCACTCGAAGCCCGACGACACCACCTCAATGGCCGCATCCTTGCCGACGAGCGCATCGAACTTCGGATCGAGCCGGACGATCTCGCCCAGATGGGGGAAGTTGGTCGTGTTTTGGGCAGAGGCGATTGATGGTGCCGCGATGGCAGCGAGCAGCAGAGCCGAGAACGCGATACGCATGGAGGTACTCCCGGATGTGAAGAAGACTACTGAAATCACAGTTCAAAGAGACGACGTATCCAGTCGCAAAAGCGCACGGCAAGCGGACTGTTTGGATCAAACAAACCCGCCTGCATCGCTTGACCGTATGTCAGAGCGGGCTTCTCCTGCCACGCCAGCAACGCGGCCAATTGGGCCTTGGCACGCTTGGATGCAGGGAAACGTGCGCCGTGATTGGGAGCGAGAATCGTGGACGTTTCCGCAAAGCGGTAAAGCGGATCGTCGCGGTCGAGCATCGAAAACAGAAACTCTTCCAGTTCGGCATTCTGCGCGTTGTCGGGCATGATCCAGACACCAATGCGACGACCCATTGCATCAAACTGACCGGCGAATCCGTCGGCAGGCGGCTTCGATGGGGCTGTCACGCCGATCTGCGTCAATTGATGGCAAGCCGATTGCCACGTCGGCTGGCAACCGGGCGGGTCGTCGTCCATGTCGTCGGCGTCGATCACATACCCGATGTGAGTTCGGCCATGTTCTTTCCTCGTCCGAATATCTTCTATGACATTCTTCTTGCTCCGAACGTCCTTGATCTCCAGTGGAGAGGAAATCGCGTCGGCATCCTTTGGCAGGACTCCACTCTCGCGCAAGAGATGCAGGATTGCGTGACGGTCGTTGAGACCTTCGACGACGAGGAGCTTCGGCTTGACCGCCATCAGCGCACCTCGATTTCGTTTTCGATGACCACTCGCAACTCATCGCCGCCGAACCGCACGGCCTGCTCGCCGGGGCGCTCGATGCGGAAAATCGCCACGTCGTCGGTGAACGCCGGATCGCGCTCGACCGCCTCGGCCAATCCGCGGATGCAATCCAGGCTGTGCGTCGTGGCGAACACCTGCACGTCCAGGTCTTTCGCCGACTGGATCACCATCTTCCACATGTCCGCCAGCTTGGAGTAATGCAGGCCGGTGTCGATTTCGTCGATGAGAACAACACCGCCTTCAGAGCCGGCGAGTGCAACGCTGATAGAAAACATGAAGACAGTACCTTCGCCGACTTCCGCCGCTGAAACTCGTTCGTCTCCGCGATCGAACAGAATCCCGGACCGGGCGCGAGCATTTGGCGTAACGATGATGTGTTGAATCCGATCATCCACGACCGAGAGTGCGCGCTCGACGAGAGCCTCCTTCTTTGACCGCAATAGAGTTGTCCAAAGCGCTGCTGACCGGGCGCTACCTAACCCGCGTGATGGCACAAACACATGATTGGGAATGTGACGCAGTTCCATCGCCCTTTTTGTGTCAATCTTGGGCCTTGATGTTGGCGCAGGCGGTCTCGGGAATTGACTTGAATCAAGTCTCATGATTTCTAGACGGAACATTTCTCCGTCAGACAATGCGTTTGACCGAATCTCGACTAACTCACTGTCTTCAACCTTGACGGTGACCTCTACTTGCTTGTACGTGCCGTTCGCAGTGACTGAAAACGAAGACTTTCCGTCTGCAATAACCTCTGTGCCATTGTGATGCACAAGCGCGAGAACGTTTGGAATATCTTCTTCCTTGCCATTTCTCACTCGCCGTTTGTCAGTCCAGCATTCGCGCAGCGTGAGCGCTTCAGTCACACAGCTAATCTTTCCATTTGCAGTAATGATATGCACCGCCTCCAGCACGCTCGTCTTGCCGCAGTTGTTGTCGCCGACGAGGAGGTTCACCCGCGCCAGGTTGTCCAGGCGGTACTTGTCGAAGCTGCGATAGTTCTCGATCGTCAGGTCGCGGAGCAACACGGGGTCGGCTCCCGGCAGGGGGGCGGAACGGAACGTCAACCGTAGTATCCTCTTCGTTCCTGCTGCTGTCCACGTTGCCGGGCGGATTGGCGGCGGCATACGATGCCTGCCATGCATCTCTCCGCCGTCATTCCCGCGCTGAACGAAGGGCCGAACATCGCGGCGGCGGTGGCGGCGGCGCGGGGGGCGGGGTTCGATGAGGTGCTGGTCGTCGACGGCGGCAGTACGGACGACACTATTGCGCAGGCCGCGGCGGCGGATCGGGTGTTGGCCAGCCCACCGGGCCGGGCCGTGCAGCAGAACCTGGGAGCAACCCACGCGGCGGGGGACGTCCTCTGCTTTTTGCACGCCGATTGCCGGCCGCATCCCGACAGCGGCCGGGCGATTCGGGGGGCCCTGGCCGATGCCCGCGTGATCGGCGGCTGCTTCACGCAACGGATTGACGCCGCGGGGTGGCCGTACCGGCTGCTCGAATGGGGGAACCGGCAGCGGGTGCTGTGGCTGCGGCGGGCGTATGGGGACCAGGGGATTTTTCTGCGGCGGGAGGTGTTCGAGCGCGTCGGCCGGTTTCCCGAATGGCGGCTGATGGAGGACGTGGAGCTTTCGCGACGGTTGCGCGGTCAGGGGCGGTTCGTGGTGCTTCCGACACCGCTGCTGGTCTCCGCCCGACGCTGGCAGAAACGGGGCATTCTCCGTCAAACGCTGCACAATTGGTCGCTGCTTGCGCGTTTTGCGTGTGGCGCATCGCCGGATACCCTCGCGGAGAGTTACCGCGCCGTGCGATAGTCTTGGGGTGGTTCCGAAAGCGATGGCGTGGGAGTGCCCTTCCTCGACTTGAGCCGAGGAGAGAGGGGGAGCCGGCTTCCTCTCTCTGTACCGACCGCAGACGATCTCCAACGCTGCCCACAGGTCTCAGCGCGCATGTACGCCCTGCTGCTCGAACTGCTCAAACCGTTTCCGGTGCTGATGTGGCTGGCCGGCGCGATGCTGGCGATATTGTGGCGGCGCTGTCCGGAGCAACGGACGTGGCGCCGGGCGGCAGCCATCGTCTATGCCCTGTTGCTCCTGGACAGCCTGCCGCTGACGGCCCGGCTGACCGCCGGTTGGCTGGAACACCGTTTTCCGCGCGTGATCACAAGACCGGAGGGGACCCGGGTCATCGTGGTGTTGGGCGCCGGTGTCGTACCGCCACAGGCAGCGGGAGAACCCGCCCGACCCGACGCCGGTTCTCTGGCCAGGGCCCTCCGGGGCTGGGAGCTGTATCGCGACGGCCCCCCCTGCCCGATCCTGCTGACCGGGGGCGGGCGACCAGGGGGCGTCCCAGCCGCTGAGGCAATGGCGGGGTTTCTGCGGCAAGCGGGTGTTCCGGAGCAGGATCTCCTGGTGGAAAGTCAGTCGTGGAACACCGCCGAAAACGCCGAATTTTCGCTCCAGATGCTCCGGGAGCGCGGCATCGACGACGGCGTGGTGTTGGTCTCCTCGGCCTCGCACCTCTGGCGTGCAGAACGGCTGTTTCGCAATCGGGGCGCCATCGTGACTCCCGTGGGATGCGACTACACTGCGGAACGGATTCCGCTGACGTGGTCGTTGTTCTGGCCATCAGGCACCGCCATTTCCATGAACCAGATGGCCTGGCATGAATACCTTGGAGCCGCCTGGCTGTGGCTGCGCGGTCGGTGGTGACCGAATGGACGCCCTGCCGCAGCTACATCAGCACCCGGGCAGATTGCAGTCAGGACGCTGATTCTCGCCGCTGTGCGAAGCCCTGCCGAAGGTCTTCCGCTACAATGCCAGCTGGGCCAGTGGTGATCCAGGACCCCAACACCAACAAACAGGCGCACGCTCATGGCGGAGCTCGCAACGATCGACGGCGTTCGGACGCTGGCCGTGGACATCGGCGGCACCAACGTCAAGGTGCTGGTGCTCGATGAAGGGGGCGACGCGATCAGTCAGCGGGAGAAGCGGCCCACCCCCCGGCCGGCCGTGCCCGCGGCCATGATCGATCTCATCGTTCAACTGGCGGAGCGACAACCCCCGTACCAGCGCGTGTCGGTCGGGTTCCCGGGAGTGGTCCGTCACGGCGTCACGTGGACGGCCCCCAATTTGCATCCGGACTGGCGTGGTTTTCCCCTCGACCAGGTCCTGGAGGAGCGGCTCGGTTGTCCGGTCCGGGTCTGCAACGACGCCGACATGCAGGGCTTTGGCGCCATCGCCGGCGAGGGGCTGGAGATGGTGATCACGCTGGGCACCGGCCTGGGGTCGGCATTGTTTGTCGATGGCATCCTCGTCCCGAACCTGGAGCTGGCGCATCATCCGTTCGGCGACGGCAAAACCTATGAGCAATGGCTGGGGAACGCGTCGCTGGAAGCGCTCGGCGAAGCCGCGTGGGAGGCCAAGCTCCGCGAAGCCATCGAACTGATGCGGCGGACGTTCAATTACGACCGGCTGTACATCGGTGGCGGCAACGGCCGGCTGCTGCAGCGCGGCGACGTGCCGGACGACGTGGTCCTGGTGGACAACATCGCCGGATTACTGGGGGGCATTGCCCTCTGGACGGGCGTGGTCGGCACCAGGCTCGTCCGGGCGCCGCACTCCGTCGGCGCGTACTGCCCGGTGCCGGCCGAGCGGTGACCATCCCGTGTGCCACGGCCGTGTCTGGCCGTGCAAGCGCTCCCTACGGTTTGGAGCACGCGCGCGGCTGACACAGCCGTGGCACACAAGCGAGACAGCGGTAGATCAGGCGCCGACATCCCCCTCCAGCGTCAGAATGAGCTGCCGCGGGCCGCCGTGGTTGCGGTGCTCACAGAGGTAGATCCCCTGCCACGTTCCCAACAGCAGCCGGCCGTTCTCGACGGGGATGGTCAGCGAACACCCCAGCAGCGACGCCTTTACGTGCGCCGGCATGTCGTCCGGCCCTTCGCAGGTGTGGACATACGGAAAACCTTCGGGCGCGATGGCATTGAAGGATGATTCCAAGTCCTCGCGGACGTCGGGATCGGCGTTCTCATTGATCGACAGCGACGCCGACGTGTGCTGAATGAACACGTGCAACCAGCCGATTTTCACCGTGCCCAACTCCGGCATGGCGTCCGTCACGCGTCGCGTGATGAGATGAAATCCGCGGGGATAGGCCGGCAATGTCAGGTGTCGGCGAAACCAGGGCATGGGGGCGTCCTCAACGCCGCCGGGAGCGTCACAGTAGTTTTGCAGTTTACGAAAAGACGCAACGCGGTTCTTGTCCGTTGGTTACCACGCCACAGGACAAGGAGGTCCGCGATGCGTCAGAAGGATCATAGCATTACGCCG
>Ga0073934_10006030_pt1 | contig 18085 bp, 14 predicted proteins | sample LarsenN4metaG_FD_76834 | JGI IMG/M metagenome (GOLD analysis project Ga0073934, IMG submission 76834) | Hot spring sediment bacterial and archeal communities from British Columbia, Canada, to study Microbial Dark Matter (Phase II) - Larsen... ... | reverse complement strand
GAGGTCGGGGATCATGTCCACGCCGCCCGTCTGCGGGAAGCGCGGGAGCGGGATCGGCTCGCCCCAGTCCTCGAGCGGCTGACCCGTGTCCGCGTCCAGCGCCCAGAGGAAGAAGCCGGGCGACGAGATGAAGACCACGCCGCCGCGTCCCGGGACCTCGGCGTATGCCACACCCTTCCCGTAGCCTTTGCGCATCGAGTACTCGTGCCGGCGCGTGTTCGTCGGCTCCGAGAAGCTCCAGAGAATCTTGCCGTTGTACGGGTCTAGCGCGATCACGTGCCGGTCCTCGCCGGTGACCGTGATCAGCTTGTCGCCCGTGTACGTCGGCGTCGCACGGGGCGTGCTCGGTCCGAAGCTCGCCGCATCGAACCGCCAGAGCATGGTGAGCTCGTCGAAGTTCTCCGCGGTGATCTCGTCCGCGGGCGTGTAGCGCGTATGCCACGCGTCACCGCCCAGGTAGGTCCAGATCCCGTTCTCGGTGCCCGGACCCTGTGCCGTCGCCGCGAGCGGTGCGGTCGCCAGCACGGCGAGCGCGATGCCCTGCGACAGACCCCGGCGATGCCAGCCGTCTCGACTCTTCATGTTCGTCGTCTCCGTTCGACTTCGATGAACTGCGTGATGAACTGCGTGATGGACTGCGTGATGGACTGCGTGATGGACTGCGTGATGGACTGCGTGGTGGCGCGGTGGTGGCCTGCGTGGTCGACTGCCGAATCGACCCCGGCGTGACCCGCTTCATGGCAAGAACGTTGAGAGGCGAGCCGGCAGGACCTGGGTAGGGGGACACCCAGTGGTAGCGTGGGCCTCGAGCGGGGGTTCCACCGCGTGCTTCGCGTAAGCAGCGAGGGGAATGACCGACCCTCAGACTGCCTGGCGCGCCAGCGTCGGCGTGGGCTGCCCCGGCGGCGCGACCTGCGGGTCGTGCATCTTCTCGGGAATGAAGAGCGCCGGGATCAGGCCGGTCAGAGCGTACGCGACGCCCATCACCATCAGGCCCGCCCCGATGGAGTACTGCGTGGCGATCAGCCCGATGAGCGTGGGCGCCACGGCGGCGCCGACACGGCCGATGTTGTAGGCACCGCCCACCGCGGTGCCCCTGACGCGCGTCTCGAAGCTCTCCGTCATGTACGTGGCGTTCACACCATAGGGCACACCGTAGAGGAAGCCGAAGACGGTGAGCAGAACCACGATCGACTCGGGCGTCTGGAAGAGCACGATCACGGGCAGGAAGAGTGCCGTGGAGAGTCCCCCGAACACGTACATCCACCGCCTGCCGATGCGATCGGCCAGGAAGCCGGCCACGATCTTTCCGAAGATCATCGCGACGTACGTGCCGACCAGGTAGCCCGTCATGCGCCTGAAGTCGAAGCCGAGCTCGCTGACGACGTAGGTCGGCAGCCAGTTGTTCACGCCGTAGTACCCGAACTGCAGGAAGCACGAGGTGAAGACCCAGAGGACGAACACGCGACGCTGCGTGGGGCTCGCGAAGATCCACTTGTACTCCGCCGTCTTGGACGGACGCGCCGTCGCGGTCGCTGCTCTCCATCCGGGGGGTTCGGGGACGAATTGGCGAATGAAGAGGGCCAGGACCACCGGAATGAGTGCGGTGGCGAACAGGAAGCGCCACCCGTACACGGGGATGATGGCGCCAGCGAGCAGCGTAGCCGCCACGTACCCGACCGACCAGCCCGCCTGGAGCGTTCCGAGGACCGTCGTCCGGCGCTTGGTCGGCACGTACTCGGCCATCAGCGTGTTGCAGACGACGTACTCCGCACCGAGGCCGAGCGCGCTGACGAAGCGCACGACCGCGAACTGCCAGTAGCTCTGCGTGAGGCCCAGCGCCGCGGTCGCGACGGAGAAGAGCACGAGCGTCCAGACGACCACGCGCACCCTGCCGTAGCGATCGGCGGCCCAGCCGCCGCTGATCCCTCCGAGCGCCATGCCGAGGAGCGTGAAGGTGGCGAGCGAGCCCGCCTGGACATCGCTGAGCTGGAAGTCCTCGATCAGGCTGGGCAGGGCGTACGACAGGAACATCAGGTCCATGCCGTCGACCATCAGGCCGAGGAAGCCCGAGACGAGCACGACGATCCAGACCCGGTCCGAGCGCATCTTGACGGTCTCCGCGGGCATGAGAGGCCGACGATCGTAGGCCGCGTCGATCGGTAGCGTCAAGCCGAGCGGTTCGCTTGCACCCCTCCTGGGCCGACACACAGTTTGCCGCGCCCTCACACTCCTCGTGCTCGCGCTGCGCTCGATGGGATCGCTCGATCATCCGAACCTGGCCGGGCTGGACGCCCTGATCGCTCCGCGGTCCGTCGCCGTCATCGGCGCATCCGAGGACCCGGACAGGATCGGCGGGCGGCCGCTGAGCTACATGAGGGCCGCGGGGTTCCAGGGTCAGGTCTTCCCCGTGAACCCGAACCGCGCGTCGGTGCAGGGGCTCGCGGCGTACCCGTCCATCCGCGACGTGCCCACGGCTCCGGACGTGTGCGTCGTGGCCGTCCAGGCGTCGCTCGTTCCCGAGGTGCTCGAGCAGTGCGCCGAGCGCGGCTCGAGGGCCGCGGTGGTCTTCTCGGCCGGCTTCGCCGAAACCGGTGAGGATGGTCGCAGGGCCCAGGAGCGCGTGGCCGAGATCGGTAGCCGTACCGGCATGCGCATCCTCGGTCCGAACTGTCTAGGCGTGTTCAACGCCGCGACGGGTTGGATGGGCACGTTCGCCTCACCCTTCCGACAGGCGCCGCCCCTCCCTGGGACGATCTCGATCGCGAGCCAGTCGGGGGCCGTCGGAAGCGAGCTCTTCTCGCTCCTGCGCCGGAGAGGTCTCGCGACCGGGACGTGGATCACGACGGGCAACGAGTCGGACGTGGACGTCGCCGACGCGATCGCCTTCCTGGTGGAGGACGCGGGAACGAATGTGGTGGTCGCGTACGGCGAGGGCGTTGCACGCGGACGCGCCCTTCGCGCCGCGCTCGAGCGCGCCGCCGAGGCGGGCAAGCCCGTGATCTTCATGAAGACCGGGCGGTCGCAGGCAGGAGCCGCCGCCGTGCGGTCGCACACGGCGGCGCTCGCGGGCTCGGACCGCGTCTACGGCGCGCTGTTTCGTCAGCTCGGGGTGATCCGCGTCGCGACGTTCGAGGAGCTGGTGGACGCCGCCTACATCGCGACGTTCCCGCAGCGCCCGAAGCGGAGGCGGCTCGCGTTGATGACGATCTCCGGCGGTGTCGGCGTGCAGATGGCCGACGCGGCAGCCGACTTCGGGCTCGAGGTGCCGGAGCTCTCGGAGAGAACGCAGCGGGAGCTCAAGGCTCTCGTTCCGTTCACGAGCGGCCGGAACCCCTGCGATGTGACGGCCCAGGTCTTCAACGACATCGGCCTCGTGAGCCGCTATCTGAGAATCATGCTAGCGGACGGCGACTTCGATGCCGCCGTTCTCTTCCTCACCATGGTCGTCGCCTCCGAGGACACGAGCCGCCGCTTGATCGCGGAGCTCGACGGCGTGATGAAGGAGTTCCAGGACACCATCCTCATCATCTCGCTGCTCGCGCCGCCTCCGATCACCGAGCTCTACGAAGCAGCTGGCTGCCCGCTCTTCCAGGATCCGACGCGGGCAGTCAGGGCGGCCGAGGTGCTGTGTCGCCTCTCGGAGTCGCGGACACGGAGAGCGCCGGCACGCGTGGTGGACGTTCCGGCGGGCGCCCGGCGCCTGACGGGCCACTCGAGGGCTGGGCCCGGCGCGGCGGCCACGGCGATGACGGAGCACGAGTCCATGCGCGTCCTCGAGGGATGGGGCGTGCCGTGCGCGGCGCGGCGTGTCGTGCACTCCGAGGAGGAAGCCGTGAGCGCTGCTCAGGAGCTCGGCGGAAGCGTCGCGCTCAAGCTGGCCTCGCCCGGTGTCGTCCATAAGTCCGACGTGGGCGGTGTCCTCTTGGATGTGACGGGCGAGAAGGCCGTTCGCGAGGGCTATCGCACGCTCGTGCAGCGCGGCGGTCACCCGACCGTGCTCGTCGCCGCGATGGCTCCCGCGGGAGTGGAGGCTGTGGTCGGCGTCTCCCGAGACCCGACCTTCGGACCCGCCGTGATGGTGGGCCTCGGCGGCGTGCTCGTCGAAGTGCTGGACGACGTGGCCTTCCGGCTCGCGCCGTTCGGGCTCGACGAAGCGCGCAGGATGATCGACGAGCTGAAGGGTGCGCGGCTGTTCAGGGGCTTCCGAGGCGCGCCCGTGGCGGACGTGGACGCGCTCGCCGTGCTCCTGACGCGCATGTCCGCCTTCGCGACGGCGGAGGAGGGGAACTGCGTCAGCGTGGACCTCAATCCCGTGCGCGTGCTCCCGCAGGGGCAGGGCGTCCTCGTGCTCGACGCACTGATCGAGGTTCCCCGGTGACGCCGCCCGGTGTCGCGGCGCCCCGCGCTCAGATCTCCGCCCAGACCCCGCCCGGCCCCGCGTTGATCACGCGCGTGTCGCCGACGAGCGACTCCTCGGTCCAGCATCCGTGGATGTGGCCGCAGACGGCGAGTCGAGGCCGCGTGCGCTCGATCGCGTCGAGGATCGAGCGACTGCCGAGGTGCTTGCCGCCCGCGAAGTCGACGTGCCCGAACGGAGGCGAGTGCGTCACGAGCACGGCGCCGTCGGGACAGTCGGCGAGCAGCTGCGCCGCCCGCTCCTCCGTGAGGTCGTAGCTCCAAGCCCCGAACGGCGTGACGGGCACGGCGCCGCCGAGCCCCCAGAAGGAGACACCTTCGATCTCCGTTCCCGTTCCGTGCAGCACATGCGCGGACGGCCAGGAAGCACACGCGTCGAAGAGCTCCTCGTACGATTCCCCGTTGCCCGCCACGAGGACCGTCGGAGCGCGCATCTCGGCGAGCGCGTTCACCGTCTTCCTGAGCCCGGTGCGCATCACGGCCAGGTCGCCCGCGCACACCACCACGTCCGCCTTCGCCGATTGCTCGACCAGCCGCCGTGCGGCGCCCAGGTCGCAGTGGATGTCGCTACAGAGCAGTAGTCGCATCGAGCGCAGGATGCGAAGCCGGAATGTGGACCGGGTCGTCGGTGAGCTTCCGTCTCAGCTCGATCGACAGCATCCACCAGCTCGCGGCGGCCTGCAGGAAGACCGTCGTCACCGACACATACCACAGATGCTCGAGCTCGAACCACTCCTGGTTCGAGAGCCACACGGCCGGCAGGGCGAACGTCACGAGGCGCGTCGCGCTCGCGATCAGCGCAGGCAAGGTGTGGCCGATCGCCTGGAACATGCCCGAGCAGATGAACACGATCCCGCTCGCCACGAAGCTCCACGAGATGATCCGCAGGAAGCCCGCGCCATCGGCGATCACCTCGGGGTCGTCCGAGAAGAACGCCACGAAGACCTCCGGCCGCAGCTGGAGGAACAGCGTCAGCACGAACATGAGGCTGCTGAGCGTCACCATGGCCGTACGGAATGTCTCGCGGACGCGCTCGTGCTTGCGGGCGCCGACGTTCTGTCCGGCGAGCGGCGCGGCCGCCCACGCGATCGCCATCGCGGGCAGGAAGATCGCCTGCATCACGCGCGAGCCGATGCCGAACCCTGCCTGCGCCTCGGGCCCGAACCCGCGGATCACCCAGTAGATGACGCCCATGTAGACGAACATCAGCGCGAACTCTCCGCCGGGCGGGAGCCCGATGGCCAGGATCCGCTTCCAGGCAGCGGCCCGGGGGCGGATCAGGCTCGCGTCGAAGCCGACGTAGTGCTCCAGCCGAACGAAGTAGGCGACCATCAGGACGATGGCGACGGCGACCGCGATCGTCGTCGCGAGCCCGGCGCCCGCGATGCCGAGCGGCCGGCCCGTGCCCCAGCCGGAGATCAGGACGGGCGCGAGGATGGCGTTCAGCACCACCGTCAGCACCTGCACGACGATGGTCGGATTGACGATCCCGGTCCCGCGGAGCGCCGATCCCATGGAGATCATCGCGAACTGGAGCCCGAGTCCGGGCAGGAACCAGTAGAGGTAGGTGACGCCCGCCGCCGCCGTCGCCTCGTCCGCGCCGAGCTCGCCCATGTACCACTCGGCGAGCGCGTAGCCGAAGATCAGCGTGAAGGCGGCGCACAGCGCGGCGAGCACGAGGCTCTGGTTGAAGATCAGGTTGGCGTCCGCGCGATCCTTCCGCCCCGCCGCCTGTGCGATGAGCGCCATGGTGCCCACGCCCAGGATCTGCGTGATCGCCATCACGAGGGACTGGACGTTGCCGGCCGATCCGAGCCCCGCGATCGCCGTGTCTCCCAGCGTGCCGACGAAGTAGAGGTCGACCAGGTAGTAGGCGGTCTGGAACACCATGCCGACCGCGATGGGAACCGCGATCCGCATGAGATGCCCGGGAACCGAGCCAACCGTCAGATCGTTCATGCTCGAATCAGCGGGCCTCGGGCTGCGTGGGCGTGCTCATGGGCGGCCGGAACGCGCCGGCCGCGAGCCTACGGGAATGATCCCGCACGTCGGGGGGCCAAGCCTCGGTCTCGCGCTCGAATCGATCGGCGTCACCACGGTACAACGCCCGGATGGCCTCCTCATATAGTGCGTCGTCGCCGACCATCATCGCGGAGATGAAGCGATACGCCGAGTCCTGAGCTCGCCTGACCGCATCCCTCTCCTCGTGCATGTGTCGCGCTTCGTCGATCAGCCGCCGCAGCGTCGCCGAGACGCTGCCACGTTGGGAGCCGAGCCAGGCCCAATGACGAGGGAGAAGCGTAACCTCCTTCGACACCACGCCCAACTTCGGCCGCCCGGGGCCGCGCGGAACGCCGCTCGCCTCCCGTTCCGCCTCGGTAGGCGGAAGCCTGGCGAGCACTTCGTCTGGCGTTCCCTGCAGATCGACTTGAACCACCTCGCCCGTGGCGTCGTCGAAGATGCGGGGTGGGGTGCGCGCCTCTCCCGCACGGGCGCGTGCGGCCAGCGCGACCTCGGCCAGGCTGCCGGCGGCGATCTGAACGGTCCCAACGAATGCTATGTAGCTCATCTTCCGGTGCTCTCAGAGGGTGACGATTTTACCCGGATGTTATACGAGAGGCAAGCGATTAACGGATCTCGAACATCGCCGGCGTTGCCTCACCGCATACGAGCGGCCAACATCGGGGGCAGCCCACACCCTCGATCCGACAGAGCCCCGTTGCTCGGCATTGCGCGTTTGCGTCGAAGCGGCCCTTCCTCGACCACGCTGCTGGGGCTCGTCCTCGTCGCAGCGGTCAGCCTCTCCTTTTGGCTGGCGCTTCAGGCCTACGCGGCCGCGCGCTCGCACCGGCAGACGACGGAAACGGTTCTGCGCAACTATGCACAGGTCGCCGCGGTCGAGTACGCACGCACCGCCGAAGGGGAGCTGGAGCGGTATCTCGACGAGGTTTTCGACGAGGTCCCGCGGCGGAATCGGACCGGCGACCTGCCCGGGGTCGGCGAAGTGGAGCGCGACCTCGACGACGCGATGCGGGTGCTCGACTGCTCGTGCCCGGGCTTCCGCGATCCCGTCGCTCTCGTACGCGTGCGGTTGCCCGGCGGTGCCGCCGACTACGGGGTCGGGGTCGTGTCGCAGGCCGTCGTCGACGACATCGTCTCACGCGTGAGGGAACGCCGTGCCGAGGATCCTTCCGGTCGCTTCGGCATGGTGCATCTGGGGACGCCGAGCCCCGAGGGTGTCGTGGCGGCTGGCTACGCCACGGTGCTGAACGAGGCCGACGCGCTCGAAGCGGTCTACGCGATTCTCCTGGATCGAACCGCGCTCGAGGATGTCGCCCGGCAATGGCAGAAGGAGGCGGAGCTCCTGCCTTCGGCGCTCGCCAAAGGGCTTCCCACGGACTCCTTGCTGTCCGTGACCGTCGCCCGTCCAGGGGGTGGCTTGGTGTTCGGGTCGCCGATCGCCTACGAGCCGACGTTTTCCGGCGCGGACACGCTGGACGCTTCGCTCGGCTCGCTCGTCGTCACGGCCTCGATTCGCCCCGAAGCAGCGGGCAGCCTGATCATCGGCGGGCTGCCGCGCTCGCGCCTGCCGATGTCGCTCGTGCTGATCGCGCTCACGTTGGCCGTGGGCGCTGGCGGTCTCGTGGAGATGCGCCGACACGAGCAGCTCGCCAAGCTGCGCGAGGGATTCGTGTCGAGCGTATCCCATGAGCTGCGCACGCCGCTCACGCAGATCCGCATGCTGGCCGAGCTCCTCACGGACGACAAGCTGCGATCGAGCGCGGAACGGACGCGCGCCATGCACATCATACGCCGCGAGGCGCAGCGCCTGACGCAGCTCGTGGAGAACATCCTGCAGTTCTCGCGCGTCCGCGCCGAGGGCGGGCTCGAGGAGCTGCGCGACGTGGACGTGGACGCGGCGATGCGCGAGGTGATCGCGTCGTTCCAGCCGCTCGCCGAGTCGGCGGGCGCCACCGTGAAGACCGATGCCCCGACCGGTCTCGCGGTGCAGGGGCAACGCGACGGCGTGCGCCGGATCCTCATCAACCTGCTCGACAACGCGCTCAAGTACGGGCCGGCGGGTCAAACGGTGCAGGTCCAGGCGGCGGCGGAGAACGGCACCGTTCGGCTCGTCGTGCAGGACGAGGGGCCCGGAATCCCCGAGGCGGATAGACAGCGGATCTTCGAGCCGTACTGGCGCCTCCCGCGCGACGTCGACAGCGTGCGCCCCGGCAGCGGCGTCGGGCTCGCGGTCGTGCGGTCCCTGGCGCAGCAATACGGAGGGGAGGCATGGGTGGAGGCAGCGCCGCAAACGGGCTCCCGATTCGTGGTCGAGCTTCCGCGGGCCGCGGCGCGTCCGAAACCGGACGACGCCCTCGCGACACGAGCACCCACGCGAGAAACGTGACGCGGATCGTCCTCGTCGAGGACAACGAAGACCTCGCCTTCGGGCTCAGGGCGACGCTCGAGTTCGAAGGGTACGAGGTCCACGTGGTGGCGGACGGCCGCGAGGCCGCGGACCGTATCGCCGAGCTCGTGCCGTCGCTCGTCGTCCTCGACCTCATGCTCCCGGGGCTCGACGGGTACGAGGTGCTCTCCCGCCTTCGCAAGGCGGGCAGCCGAGCGCCCGTGCTGATCCTCACGGCGAGGGGAGAGGAGGCCGACGTCCTCACCGGCTTCGACCGCGGCGCCGACGACTACGTCACCAAGCCGTTCAGCACCGCGGAGCTACTCGCTCGCGTCCGCGCGCTGCTGCGGCGGGCGCGCGGCTCGAATGGTGGCGAGCCCGTCCCGGTGGAGCGCTTCGGAGACGTCGAGGTCAATCCCGCCTCCGGGACCGTCATTCGCGACGGTGAGCCCGTGACGCTGACGCCGAAGGAGTTCGATCTCCTCGTCGCGCTGCTGCGCCGCAAAGGCGCGGTGGCCTCGCGCGCCGAGCTCCTCGGTGAGGTGTGGGAGTACGCCAACACGGACGTCGAGACACGCACGGTAGACGTGCACGTCGCGGAGCTCAGGCGAAAGCTGGAGGACGACCCGGCCAATCCGCGCCACATCGTCACCGTCCGCAAGAAGGGCTACCGGCTCGAGCGCTGAGCCGGGGCCCTTACCCCTTCCTTACCAAGGTCGTGCGGCGCGCGAACAACGCGCACCTGCGGGCGAGCCTAGCTTCCCTTCGCCGGTCGACCCGACCTCCTCCCCACCGAGCATGCCGCGACCAACGCTACGACCGCTCTTCCTCGTGGCAGCCCTGTCGGGGCTGCCCGCCGGCCTCGTCGCGCAGGAGCCACCCGCAGCGGCATCGCCGCCGCTGCGCGTCTTTCTCGACTGCGACCGGTGCGACTTCGACTATCTGCGCCAGGAGGTCCCGGTGGTCGACTACGTGCGCGACCGCAACGACGCAGACGTGCACGTGCTCGTCACCACGCAGGATACGGGCGGCGGAGGCGAAGAGTACGCCTTCGACTTCATCGGCCTCGGTGCGCTGGTAGGGAGGGCGGACACGCTCAGGTACATCAGCCAGCAGTTCGAGACGGAGGACGAGCAGCGCGAAGGATACACGCGGACGTTCAGCCTCGGCCTCGTACGCTACCTGGCCTACACCGGGCGCGCGTCCACGCTAGAGATCGACTTCGGAGACGGGGACGATCTCGGCCGGCAGACCGTCGACCCCGCGAACGACCCGTGGAACTTGTGGGTGTTCGAGATCGACGTGAGCGGCGAGCTCCAGGGCGAGACCCAGCGCAAGGAAACGTTTCTGGAGGGCTCCATCGAGGCGGGCCGCGTCACCGAGGAGTTCAAGATCGACTTCGGCGTGCGGGGCGAATACGAGGAGCTCGAGTTCGAGAGGCGCGGTGTGATGGAGAAGAGCACGGCGCGCGACATCCGCGGGGAAGGCATGGCGGTGTGGAGCCTCGGACCGAACTGGTCGTGGGGAATCTCGGGAGCGATCGGCCAGGACCAGAGCGTCAACCAGGCCCTCTACACCGAGGTCGCCCCGGCCCTGGAGTACTCCCTGTACCCCTACGCGGAAGCCACGCGACGCCAAATCACGGTCACGTACCGCGTGGGGATGGCGAGCTTCTACTACGAGGAACGGACGATCTTCGACCAGATCTCCGAGATCCGGCCCTCGCACAGCCTCGAGCTCTCGGCCGACTTCCAGCAGCCGTGGGGCGAGCTGAACATGTCGCTGGAGGGATCACACTTCCTGGACAGCCCGAAGCGGCACCGCGTGGACCTCTTCAGCCGGCTGGAGCTCCGCCTCTTCCGCGGCGTGAACCTCGACGTGCAGGGCAACGTCGCGCGCGTGAAGGACCAGATCTACCTGTCCGCGGCAGGGCTCGATCCCGACGAGATCCTCATCGGGCAGCGCCAGCTCGGGACCGACTACGAGTATGGCATCGAGCTCGGCCTGAGCTTCACCTTCGGCTCGATCTTCAACAACGTCGTCAACCCGCGGTTGGGCGACGGCGGCGACGACTTCGACGGCTTCTAGCCGGCTACATCATCCGGGCCTTGAGCGCCTTCTGCTGCTCGGCGGTGAGGCCGAGCGGACGGCGCGCCAGCGCGGGCCCGTTCTGCAGGACCGGCTCCGCGGCGTCGAGCGAGGGCCGGTCGGCGCGGAAGAAGAGACCGGTGTAGAGCGTGTCGCCCCATTCCATCGCCCGCTCGCAGGCGCTCTTCCAGTCCGACGGGTCGTGCCCGATGTCCTCGAGCTTCTTCACGCGCTGCTTGAAGAACGGGTAGTCGTTGTCGTTGTTGAACGTCACGCAGGGGCTGAAGACGTCGATCAGCGCGAAGCCCTTGTGCTGGATGCCGTTCTTCATCAGCTCGGTCAGGTGCTTCGGGTCGCCGCTGAACCCGCGTGCCACGTACGTGGCGCCGTTCATGATGGCGGAGGTCAGCGGATTGATCGGCCACTCCAGGTTCCCGTGCGGCGTGGTCTTGGTCTTCATGTCGAGCCGGCTGGTCGGCGAGATCTGGCCGGTCGTGAGACCGTAGACCTGGTTGTCCATCACGATGTACGTGATGTCGATGTTGCGCCGGGCGGTGTGCATCAGGTGGTTGCCGCCGATGCCGTATCCGTCGCCGTCACCGCCCGTCGCGATGACCGTGAGCTCGTGGTTGGCGAGCTTGGCGCCCGTGGCGTGCGGAAGCGAGCGGCCGTGCAGGGTGTGCATGCCATAGGCGTTCATGTAACCCGGCAGGTTCGACGAGCAGCCGATGCCGCTCACCACGAGGAGCTGGTGAGGCTTGAGGCCGAGCTCGAAGCACGCGCGCTGGAGCGCGTTGAGCACGCCGAAGTCACCGCAGCCGGGGCACCAATCCGGCTCGACGCGCCCCTTGAAGTCCTTCGGGGCCGCCGGCGTGCGGGGAAGCGATACGGTGGCGGTGGTGGGGGGTTTGAGAGTCGCCTCGGTCATACCAAGATCTCCTGGGTCGGCACGTAGACGGCCGTCTCCTGATGGAGGATGTCGAGCACGCCGTCCACGATGTGGCGAGGAGTGAGCGGCTCCCCGTCGTACTTGCGGATGTGCGCGTGAGCGGTGATGCCGGTCTCGCCGCGCAGGTACTGCGCGAACTGACCGGTGAAGTTGTTCTCCACGACGACGATGCGCTTGGCCTTCGCGAGGGCCTTGGTGACGGCATCCGCGTGGAACGGGACGATCCACTTGATGGCGAGCTGGTTGGCTTCTACGTCCTGCTCGGCCAGCCTGGCGACCGCTTCCTTGATGACGCCGTAGGTGGAGCCGAAGCCCACGAGGGTCACGTCGGCCTTCTTGGGGCCTTCGATCGCGGGCGGAGCCACGTCGCGGGCCACGTGCTCGAACTTCCGCGCCCGCTTCTCCACCATCTGCCGGCGAATGAACGGGTTCGTGAACTCGTCGCTGATGAGCACGCCGGCTTCGTCGTGCTCGTCGGTGGCGACCACGTGCACGTACCCTTCCGTGCCCGGCAATACACGCGGCGAGATGCCGGTCTCCGTGTCCGCGTACCGGTGGTAGTCGCCGTTGGGGGAAGGATCCACGAGGAGCTCGCCGCGGTCGATCTCGGGACGGAGGTTCATCGCGTCGGGATCCACGCTGAAGGTCCCCTCGGAGATGAGCAGGTCGGACAGCACGATGCCGGGGCACTGCGCGCGCTCGGCGAGGTTGAAGATCTCCGGCATGCTGTTGAACGCATCGAGTGCGTTCTTCGGCGCCACGATGAAGCGCTCGAAGTCGCCCTGGCTCGCCCCGAGAACCTGCCTCAGGTCGCCCTGCTCGGTCTTCGTCGGCACTCCGGTCGAGGGCCCTGCGCGCATGACGTTGATGAACACCGCGGGGACTTCCATCATGGCGGCGGCGCCGACCGCTTCGGTCATGAGCGCGAACCCCCCGCCGGACGTGGCGCACATGGCGCGAGCTCCCATGTGCGCTGCGCCGATGGTCATGCACGCCACGCCGATCTCGTCCTCGACCTGCCGCACCATGATTCCGAGGCCGCGGCCGTTCTGCGCCATCCAGTGGAGGACGCCGCTCGCCGGGCTCATCGGATACGCCGCGTAGAACTTCACGCCGGCCGCCGCGCCGCCGAGCGCGATCGCGTCGTTACCGGCCCAGACGGCGAGCGGCTTCGGACCTTGGGGCAGCGGGTTGGGGAAAGGCTCGAAGTTGGCCGCGGCGTGGTCGTAGCCGGCGCGCGCCACGCCCACGTTCTCCTGAACGACCTCGGGGCCTTTCTTTACGAGCGATTGGGTGAGCGCCTCGGCCAGCAACGAGAAGTCGGCACCGAGGAGCGACATCATCACGCCGAGCGAGAGCGTGTTCTGGATGACCTTGTTCTTGCTGTCGCCGGTGAGCTGCTTCACGGGCATGGGGCAGAGGTGCACGCCCGGATCGGCCTCCCCGGGCTCCACGTCGTCGCTGTTGTAGAGCACGCGACCGCCCTCGCCGAGCAGGCGCAGGTGGCGGTCCATCGTGTCCTGGTTGAGGCAGAGGAGGAGATCCATGCGATCCCCATGGCTCAGGACCTCGGTCTCGCCCACGCGCAGCATGAGCAGGATGTGGCCGCCGCGGATGATCGATTGGTGGGCGTTGTACGAGTAGAGGTGGAGCCCCCGCCTCGCGAAGATCTTCGCCAGGATGTTGCCGGGGGTCGCGATTCCTTGTCCTGCGGCGCCACCGATCGCGATCGTCAGGTCGAGCGTCTTGTCGCTCATTCGTTCCTCCTCGCGGCCGAGCCACGTCCCGCTCTACCGGGGGGCTGGCGGCGAACTGTCCGTCAAAGTGCGGGCCGGTGGGGGAGTCCGAAAGGACCCGGCACCCGACCTGGCTCTCCGGCGCGGCTGCCGGAGGGGCGTTATACTGGCGCGACAGCCTCCCCGGGAGGTCTCGGGCGGCAGGACGGCAACGCGGGAGTCGGTCGTGAGCGGATTCGTCTGCAGGGCGATGGGAAAGGTTCGCGTCTCGCTCATGCTCCTCGTCGCCGCCTGGACGCTCGGCGCCTGCGTGAGCCGGCCTTCCCGAGCCGCGGGTCCGGCCCCGACGCTGACGACCGTCTTCCTCGTGCAGCCCACCGACCGGACGCCGAGGAGCATCGACTTGCGGCACGAGTCGACCGTGGGCGAGCGGGCCGTCGCGGCCACGGTGAGCGAGGTGTGGGCGGTGCTGCCGGCCGTCTTCGAGCAGCTCGAGATCGAAATCACGACCGTCGAGCCCGCCGAAGGGGTCATGGGCAACGCGAGCTATCGCGCCCGCCGCATCGAAGGACGACGCATGTCGGATTTCCTGGACTGTGGCCGCATGATGGGGCGCGAATACGCGGACTCGTATTCCGTCACGCTCGGTGTGCTCGTCCAGCTCGTGACCTCACCGGACGGGCACACGCTGGTGCGCACGATCCTCGACGCCTACGCGCGCGACCCGAGCATGAACAGTGCGTCCGTGCACTGCATCACGTGGGGCTCGCTGGAGCGACGCATCGGCGATCTCGTGGTGGAGAGGCTCGGCGCTTAGCTCAGCCCCGCATTGCCGACCTGACGCGGGACTCCTGGCCGGGCCTGCGACGGCGTGTTAGCCTCGCCGGCCTCCTTCGTCGGCGCTGCACCCTCCAGGACCGAACCGCATCATGATCGCAGCGACCCTCCAAGTCGTCACCGAAGCTGCCTCGGTGCCGTCGCTCATGGGCATCCGCGTGGAGTTCATCCTCTTCGCGCTCACGCTCGTCGGCGTGGCAACGCTCCACAGGTACGCGATGCAGGTCGCGCTCACCGGCATGTCCGTGATCCTGCTCTTCAAGCTCGCCTTCGACGGCTCCTTCCATCTCGTCGAGCACATGGTCGGATCGCCCGAGCAGGAGGGCGAGTGGCGCACCCTCCTCAACCTCCTCGGGCTCCTCCTCGGCTTCGCGGTTCTCGCGAAGCACTTCGAGGAATCGAAGATCCCGCTCGCGCTGCCCGCATTCCTCCCGGATGGCTGGAAGGGCGGCCTGGTGCTGCTGGCGATGGTGTTCGTGCTGTCGTCGTTCCTCGACAACATCGCGGCCGCGATGATCGGCGGAGCGATGGCGCTGGTGGTGTTCCGCGGCAAGGTGCACATCGGATTCCTCGCCGCGATCGTCGCCGCGAGCAACGGCGGAGGCGCGGGCAGCGTCGTCGGCGATACCACGACGACCATGATGTGGATCGAGGGCGTGCGGGCTCGTGAGGTGCTGGCTGCCTACACAGCGGCATTCCCCGCACTCTTGCTCTTCGGTGTGATTGCAGCTCGGCAGCAGGATGCCTACAACCGGATCACGGCGGACGCTCCCGCCGGTATCCACATCGAGTGGAAGCGCGTGCTCGTCGTCGTCATGATCCTCGCGGGAACGATCGCGACGAACATCGTGCTCGACTTCCCCGCGGTCGGCGTGTGGATCGCTCTCCTGCTCGGCGCGACGTTCACCAAGACCCCCTGGGGCGAGCTGCCGAACGCGCTGAAGGGGTCGGTCTTCCTCCTCTCGCTCGTGATGTGCGCGTCCATGATGCCCGTCGATGAGCTGCCGCCCGCTTCATGGCAGAGCTCGTTCGGGCTCGGCTTCGTCTCCGCTGTCTTCGACAACATCCCTCTGACGAAGCTCGCGCTCGAGCAGAGCGGCTACGACTGGGGAATGCTCGCCTATACGGTGGGGTTCGGCGGCTCCATGATCTGGTTCGGGTCGTCCGCCGGCGTGGCGCTCTCCAACATGTACCCGGAGGCGAAGAACACGGGCGCTTACCTCCGCGGCGGGTGGCACGTCGCGGTCGCGTACGTCGTCGGGTTCTTCATCATGTTGGCCATCCACGGCTGGGAGCCGGGCACCGAGACGGCGTCCAACCTGCCGGTGGACGCGCCCCATGTGACGCATGTGGCCTATCGCTCGAGCGGGCCGTAGGAGAGCACGCTCACCGTCGACTGCGCCAGGTGAGGTTGCACCGTCAGCTCGAGCACGCCTCCTGCCCCAGGGAGCAACGGCTCGCCGGCGTACATCTCCGATGACGCCAGCGATCGCACGAAGATGCGCACGCCGAGTGCGGCGGCGTGGTTGGGGATCGCCAGGCGCGCGCGATCGAGCGCAGGGACTCGGCCCAACCGGAAGGGAACGTTTCCGTCGGCGAGATAGACCACGACGTCGGACCAGCTCCGGTTCTCCACGACCACCGCGGCAGAAGCCGGACGCGAGTCGCCGGGCCGTGCTCTCGGCGAGCACGCGGTCGGCGTGACGGCCAGAGTGACCAGCAGGAGGAACGCTTCACGGCGTCGGAGCGGCGGGCGCAGGATCATCGGAGCTCCCGGTTGGGAAGACGTGGCTCTTGACTACACGAACTCTGCGCCCGAATGTGCCATGACACAAACGAATAATTCACACAAAATCCATGACGTAGGTGCATGGATGGCGATGCTGAGGAGATCCCGGCGATGGCGCTCGAGGTCAGGGATCTGCGCCTGCTGAACGCGGTCGCGGAGCAGGGGACGCTCACCAGAGCCGGGAACGTGCTCTTCCTGACGCAGTCGGCGTTGAGCCGCCAGCTGGCCGATCTGGAGAAGCGGCTGGGGGTCGCGTTGTTCCAGCGGAGCGGCCGCAGGATGGTGCTGACGCCGGCCGGTGAGCGGCTCATGGAGTCGGGTCGCGACATCCTGGGCGCGGTGGCCCGTGCCGAGCAGGAGGCACGCGAGGTCGCGGGGAGCGCGCAGGCGGTCCTGCGTTTCGCGACCGAGTGCTACACCTGCTACCACTGGCTGCCCGCGACGCTGATCGAGTACCGGCGGAAATTCCCGCACGTCGAGCCCCGCATCGTCGCGGGGGCTACGCGGCGGCCCCTGCAGGCGCTCCTCAAAGGGCAGCTCGACCTGGCGATCGTCACCTCGCGGGTGCGCGACCGCCGGGTCTCCATCACGCCGCTCTTCGCGGACGAGTTCGCCGCGGTCGTCTCGCCCGAACACCCCTGGGCGCACAAGCCGTACGTCGTGGCCGAGGATTTCGCCGACCAGCACGTATTCCTCTACAACATGTCCCGCTCCGAGAGCACGCTGCTCTCCGAGGTGCTCGACCCAGCCGGCGTCGCGCCCAAGCGCGTGTCGCGGGTCGAGCTCACCGAGGCGATCATCGAGCTCGTCCGCGCCGGGCTGGGCGTGGCGACGCTCGCCAGGTGGGCCGTGGCGCCGTACGTGCGCGCGGGAGCGTTGGTCACGGTGCCGATCACGCGCAAAGGCTTGCACCGCCGGTGGAACGCCGCGACGATGGCGCAGAGGGAGACCCCCGGGCACGTGCAGGGGTTCGTCGAGCTGCTCGCCGCGATCGGCGAGCCGACCGAGGCCGGCGCGTGCTGGCGTCCTGGCGAGGTGGCACCGATGGCGGACGGAAGACGGTCGCGGCGCACGCACGCAGGGGCGAGCGCGTGAGAACCGACCTGGCGCTTCAGCGGTCGGGCGTCGTACGCGGCGCCTGCCCGCACGACTGTCCCGACACCTGCGCGATCGTCACGACCGTGGAGAACGGCCGCGCGACCCGCATCGAAGGGGACCCCGATCATCCGGTCACGCAGGGGTTCCTGTGCGCGAAGGTGAATCGGTACCTCGAGCGCACGTACCACCGCGACCGTCTCACGCACCCGCTGCGGCGCGTGGGCCCGAAGGGAAGCGGTCGGTTCGAGCGGGTGGCGTGGGAAGAAGCGCTCGCCGACATCGCTCGACGGATGCGCGACGTCATCGCGACGCTCGGCGCCGAGGCGATCTTGCCGTACTCGTACGCCGGCACGATGGGCTACCTGCAGGGCGAGTCGATGGACCGCCGCTTCTTCCACACGCTCGGCGCCTCGAAGCTGGACCGGACGATCTGCTCCGCGGCGGGCGGGGCGGGGATGCGGATGACCGTGGGGGGAAACATCGGCGCCGACATCGAGTCGGTGCCGGAATGCGATCTCGTGGTGCTCTGGGGCACGAACACGCTGACCTCCAACCCGCATTTCTGGCCGTTCGTGCTGCGCGCCCGCGAGAACGGCGCACGCGTGGTCTGCATCGACCCGATCAGGACCCGCACCGCCCGCCAGTGCGACGAGTGGATCCCCATCAGGCCCGGCACCGACGCGGCGCTCGCGCTCGGGATCATGCACGTGCTCTTCCGCGATCGCCTCGAGGACGAGGAGTTCATCGCCGAGCACACGCTC
>Ga0073934_10006029_pt1 | contig 18087 bp, 21 predicted proteins | sample LarsenN4metaG_FD_76834 | JGI IMG/M metagenome (GOLD analysis project Ga0073934, IMG submission 76834) | Hot spring sediment bacterial and archeal communities from British Columbia, Canada, to study Microbial Dark Matter (Phase II) - Larsen... ... | reverse complement strand
GTTCTTCTCAGGCTACCGACCGCAGTTCTACATCCGCACGATGGATGTGACAGGTAACATCGAGTTGCCGCAGGGTGTGGAGATGGTGATGCCGGGCGACAACGTGAACCTGACGGTGGAACTCATTGTTCCTGTGGCACTCGAACAGGGCTCCAAGTTCGCCATCCGTGAAGGCGGTCTCACCGTCGGCGCCGGTGTCGTTACCAAAATCATCGAATAAGAGAAGGCTGGTAGGTTAGCATGGCTTCCAAAAAGAAAGATGTCCGCCCGGTGATCACGCTTCAATGCAGTGATTGCAAAGAGCGAAACTACACCACCGAGAAGAATCGTCGTAACGATCCGAATCGGCTTGAATTCAGCAAGTTTTGTCCGCGTTGCAAGAAACACACATTGCATCGCGAAACGAAATGATCACAGGGGCAATTTAGCCCTTGTGAAATGAAGGCCAGTAGCTCAATTGGTAGAGCACTCGTCTCCAAAACGAGCGGTTGTGGGTTCAAGTCCTGCCTGGCCTGTATCAAAAGCGACGCCGCTGTGAGTAGGGCGGCGTTTTAGCCGTACATAACGAAGGAGCAATACCTTGGCAGACAGGAAAGCGAAAACCAATAAACCGAACGTGTTAACTGCGTTCTTCCGCGAGACCGCCGGTGAACTTCGCAAAGTTTCGTGGCCCACCTGGCCCGAAGTCTGGCAGTTAACCATGATCGTTCTGGTTGTAATGGTTGTAATGGGTGTGATCCTCGGGCTTACCGATGGCGGCGCCCGCGAGTTATTGAACTTGATCCTTGGTCTTGCCCAATAAATAGAATTTGAGGTTGAATGTCGTTGCAGGAAGAATTCGAACGCGAGCCGGTGGAATCAACCGAGGAAGCAACCTCGGATGAAACCCCCTTGATGGAAGCGGATGCTCAAGAAGATGTGAGCGACTCCGAACCTGTTCGCGTCTCTGCAGATGAACCGATAGCCGAGGTCGTTCCAGACGCGGAAAAAGAAGCGGAAGATGAAACCCCGCCTCCCGCGCCGGTCAAACCCGCTTCCTCCTCGGATGAGTCATCCCATCTTGGTGAGGTCGAAGGTCCCGCGTGGTACGTGATCCACTGTTACTCGGGTTACGAGAATAAGGTTCGTCACAATCTCGAACAACGCATCGAGACAATGGGCATGAAAGACAAGATTTTTGATGTGGTCATCCCCACGCAGGAAGAGATCGAAGTGAAGGATGGCAAGCGCCGCACGGTGGAGCGACACATCTTTCCCGGTTATGTTCTCGTGAATATGGCATTAAGTGAAGACTCGTGGTATGTGGTGCGCAACACGCCCGGCGTGACCGGCTTCGTCGGCATGGGCAACAACCCCACACCGTTGCGCCCGGAAGAGGTTTCACAGATCATCAAACGCATGGAAGCCGAAGCGCCGACGGTCAAAGTTTCGTTCAAGGTTGGGGAGCGCGTGCGTATCGTTGATGGTCCGTTCAACGATTTCCGTGGGAACGTCTCTGAAATTGATATGGAGCGCACCAAGGTCCGTGTGCTGGTCAACTTCTTCGGGCGCGAAACGCCGGTGGAGTTGGACTTTTTGCAGGTTGAAAAAGCATAAGCTGAGAATATTTATCCAGGCAGTAGCAGGCTCGGATCCGGAACGAATCGTTCATCCAAAGCCTGATGCAGTGGGAGGGCGTCCCGCACAAGAAATCGCCCGCTAAAACCACAAGGAGTAGAAATGGCAAAGAAGTTCAAGGCAATCGTTCGTCTCCAGCTTGAGGCTGGAAAAGCCAACCCGGCACCGCCGGTAGGTCCTGCGCTTGCGGGGCATGGCATCAACATCATGGCGTTCTGCAAGGAATACAATGCCCGCACATCGAACAGGCCGGGCGAAGTGTTGCCGGCAGAGATCACCGTTTATACCGACGGGTCTTTCACATTCGTGTTGAAGACCTCGCCCGCGGCGGTTATGCTGCGGAAAGCCGCCAAGGTGGAGAAGGGTTCTGGCGTGCCGAACAAGGATAAGGTCGGCAAGGTGACGCGTGCGCAGATCAAGGAGATCGCCGAAGCAAAGATGAAAGACTTGAACGCGATCGACCTCGAAGGCGCGATGAAACAGATCGAAGGCACCGCCCGTTCGATGGGCATCACGGTGACCGATTAATTTTGTGGGAGGGTTGCTAGTCTCTTAGTCGTTTAGTCACATAGTCTCATGGTCGCGACCACAAGACTAGATGACAACCAGACTATCTGACTCGGTGACTCGTTTGCACCACGGAGGAACAAATGGCTACAAAACACGGTAAGAAATATAAAGCCGCTTTGGCTAAGGTGGATCTGAACAAGGAATATTCCGTTCGCGACGCGGTGGCGCTTGCGAAGGATACCACCATCACGAAATTCGATTCGACGGTTGAAGTGCACATCCGCACTGCGCTTGATCCGCGCCAATCCGATCAGCAGGTGCGCGATGTTGTCGTTCTGCCGCACGGGCTGGGCAAGACCGTACGCGTGCTTGTGTTCGCGCAGGGTGAAGGCGCGGCGGCTGCTCGTTCCGCCGGCGCTGATCTCGTCGCTGACGATGATGAAACGGTGAAGAAGATCGAGGGCGGCATGTTGGATTTCGATGTCGCCATCGCGACACCCGATGCAATGGGCAAGGTCGGTCGTCTCGGACGTGTGCTTGGTCCGCGCGGATTGATGCCGAATCCCAAGGCTGGGACAGTTGTCAATGCAGATGACCTTCCCCGTGCGATCAAAGAAGCGAAGGCTGGTCGCGTCGAGTTCCGCTTGGATAAGACATCGAATATCCACGTTTCGGTGGGGAAGGCATCGTTCTCTGCAGATCAACTGTATGATAATTTCTCAGCGTTGATGGCGGCGATCCACAAAGCCCGCCCGGCTGGCGCGAAAGGCGATTACATCAAGCGCATCACGCTGACCACCACGATGGGTCCCGGCATTAAAGTGAACGCCAGCGAGACCCAAAAACTTGAGGGAACCGGGTAAAATAGAGCCCGATAAACCTACCAAGCCACTTCGCCAATGACGGCGGGTGTCCTTCGGGACTTAATTTCCTGCTCAGGTGAAGACGAAATGCAATCAACCCTCTTTTGGGGTTTGCCCAAGTCTTTGCCGTGCGTGTGGCAAAGACTTTTTATTGAAAGGAGGTGAGTGTCCTTTGGCAGTATCAAAAGAACGTAAACAGGAAGTGCTGGCTGGCTACGATGAGTGGTTGAAGAAAAGCCAGGCGGTGATCCTCGTAGAGTATACCGGTGCAAAAATGAAAGACCTGGACGGTATCCGCGCAAAAGTCCGTGAATCGGGCGGCGAATTCCATGTGTTGAAGAATACGCTGGCGCGCCGCGCGTTTGCAGCGAACGGCATGGATTTCCCCAAGGATTTCCTGGTGAAGAGCACAGCGGTATCCTTTGCTTTCAGCGACCCGGCATCCACGGCAAAAGCCCTGACGGAAGCGATGAAAGGCAAGGACTTCGTCAAGGTCAAAGGCGGATTCATGAGCGGCCAGGTGTTGAACGCCGCGCAGGTCAAAGCCCTGTCCGATATGCCGCCGTTGCCTGTTGTCCGCGCACAATTGCTGGGCGTGTTGCAGGCTCCCGCTGGTAAACTCGTCCGCACGATTGCCGAACCCGCGCGTGGGTTGGCGGCTGTCATCAAGGCTTTCGCAGAGAAAGCAAGCCCGGCGAATGCCACAGCGTAATCAGCTGGAATAGTACGCAATAAAATAAAAAACTTTCTATACGTTAGGAGTATCAAACAATGGCTGACAAGCTCGAAAAACTCGTGGAGGAACTCTCCACACTCTCCGTCCTTGAGGCGGCGGATCTCGTGAAGAAATTGGAAGAAAAATGGGGCGTCTCTGCCGCGGCACCGGTTGCGATGGCGATGCCCGGCATGGCGGCTGGCGGTGCAGCGGCTGAACCTGTCGAAGAGAAGACTGAGTTCGACGTGGTGATCAAGGATGCCGGCGCCAAGAAGATCGATGTCATCAAAGTCATCCGTCAATTGACCAACCTCGGTCTCGGTGAAGCGAAGACCATGGCGGAAACCGCAGGCTCGAAGGTGCTCGCTGGTGTGGGCAAAGATGCCGCCAATGACGCCAAGAAGAAACTGGAAGAAGCTGGCGCATCCGTCGTACTCGAGTAAAACCTTCTTCAATAATTAAGCCAGTCTCTCAAAAAGACGACCCATGACCGATGGGTCGTCTTTTCATTTCTGAAAGCGCATTGCCACGACTTATTACCTACGGATTTGATTGACTTCAACTGGTGCGATTCCTATAATGAGCGCAATTGGTCTGACCACCATACCACGAGAGAAAACATGAAAATTCAGAAAATTTCCCACAAATCCCTGGTTGAGGCTGCGGCTGGCAAACTTGCCGCATCTCTTTTGGACGGCAGTCTCTCGCAAGGGACACAACTACCCTCGGAACGGACGCTGATGAATCAACTGGGAGTCAGCCGCGCCACGTTGCGTGAAGCGTTGAAAACGCTTGAGGAGAACCGACTGGTCGAATCAAAACCCAACGTTGGCTGGTTCGCGTTGAAGATCGATGAGTCAAATATCATGCAGGCGAAGGAATTGGCAGGCAACGCGGACGAAGGGTCGTCAGCCCGCCCTGTGGGAGGAGGCGAGCCTCTCACCGGTCCGCGCAGGATTCCGGTCTCACCGGAAAAGCCGATCCACATCCCAAACCTCCAAAAGGACAGGCTTGGCACGTTCGAGTTCATCTCGTGGTGGGAACGTGAAAAGGTGAAGAATGCAAAAGTTTTGGTGATCGGCGCCGGCGCGCTTGGTAACGAGGTCATTAAAAATCTAGCGTTGATGGGCGTGGGCAATATCTTTATTATCGACTTTGACAAGATCGAAGCCGCCAACCTCAGTCGCTCCGTGTTGTTTCGTGAGACCGACAATAATCGCAGTAAAGCCGAGGTGGCGGCAGCGCGTGCGAAATCTGTGAATCCTGAAGTGCACATTCAATATCTCAATGCCGATGTGACCACCGGGCTTGGTTTGGGAATCATCCGTCGTATGGATGTGATCATCGGTTGTCTCGATAACCGCGAAGCACGGCTGGCGGTCAACCGTTTCTGTTACTGGATGAACAAGCCCTGGGTGGACGGCGCGATCCAGGAACTGCTCGGCTTGATGCGTGTGTTCGTGCCGGGCGAAGGTGCCTGCTATGAATGTACTCTGACCGAGGCAGCGCTGCGCGATCTTTCCCTGCGATATTCATGCCAGTTGCTGGCGCGGCAGAACGTGTTACTTGGGAAAGTTCCAACCACACCGACCATCGCCTCGATCATCGGCGGGATGCAATCGCAGGAGGCTCTCAAACTGATCCACTCCATGGATGTGGAGCCGGGCAAGGTCACGCATTTCAATGGCTTGACGAATCACATGCATACCACGGCGTATGTTCCGCGCGACGAGTGCGAAAGCCACTGGGTGTATGGCGATATCACCGAAATTCCCGCACGCGCGGAACGCGCCACGCTGCACGACATGCTTCGCATCGCCCGCGCGGATTTGGGTCCACAGGCGGTGATCGAGCTCGATCAGGAACTGGTCACGTCGTTGGAGTGTCCAAAATGCCACACAAAAGATGACGTACTGAAACCGTTGAGCGACATCACCTTCGAAGCGGGGCATTGCCCAACCTGCGGCACACTGCGCGAAGCAAACTTTACCCACATGATCACCGGCGATGAAAACTTCCTGCATCGTTCTCTGGCGAGTGTAGGTGTGCCCGCGCTGCACATCCTGCGGGCGCAGAACGGGACCGAATATCGCTTCTACGAATTGACCGGAGACCTGCCCGAAGCGCTTCACTTCCGACACTTCGAGCAGACGATCAAACATGGCAATGTTGATACATCCACAACCAGTGGACGAGTCCGCCTCAAGAACGAGGTGCGGCTGGTCGACTCTCCGAATTCGATGATCCGTGATCGGATTCGGATCAAGGATGAACCTTCAAAAAACATCAACCTTAGACCCATGCTGGAGCCCGTTCATGTCAAACTGGTGGATGCCAAGCCGGGCAAGGTTCGCTTCACAGATAAGGACCAGTCACCTGCTGTACGTGAGATGAAAAAGGATTCAAAGGAATAATTAATGGCAATGGCAATGCGCCTCGCGACCATGAGTTCCGCTTCCAACCCCGCCAACGCAAGAGCATCGGATTCGTTCGTACGCAAGTTGATGATCCTCCTTCTGATGGTCGTCAATGCTGTGTTGGGTATCGTCCTTTGGTTTCAATCGAACAAGGAACTCCCGCTTCTCCTTTCGACCTTTTTTGCGGACGCTTCCCTCGGCTTGATCGCCGGGTTCGGCGCGCGAATCATTTTCCGCAAGTGGAACCGAGTTGCCCAGTATCTGGTTGTATTTCTTTCGGTCGTGACCGGCATGATCCTGATGGGCTCGCTTACCAGATCTGTTCTGGGAATGGGACCGCTTGGATTGCAACCAGAAGCATCGAATCAGATTCGTGAACTTAGTTTTGACAGCACATTACCAAGTCAGATACGAGCTTTGGAGATTGATCTGGGCACGGCTATTGATTTCAGCCGAATGGATGCGAGTGATGTGGCGCATCTTGCCGGGAGCTTGTTGCTGGCGGTGATGTCGTTGCAGGCTTGGCGAAAAGTGACCCGCCAGGTGATCGAAGTCGAGCCCTTGGGACACACGCAGATCGAAGTGGAGCCGCGAAATAACGTTGGAGTGAGTTTCGCGCCAGAAGGATCGAACGGTTCGAATCTTCACCAACCTGTCACCTGGTTCCGAAGTCCGACGCCGAGTGCAATGCCCGCACCGAGAATCCGCTCGAAGAACCGGATCAAGCCCATGTCACGGAATGATGCGAAATCTCCACGTCGGAGTCGCTCGCGGAGAAAGGCACACATCCAATTGGCGGTGGTCGAAGAGCATCGCTGTCCGTATTGTCTTGACCCCGTCACACGCAACGATGCGCGAGGCGTGAAAGAATGCGATGTGTGTCACTCATTGCATCACGCAGATTGCTGGGCGATCACTGGCTTTTGCCAGGTGCCTCATCTAAATACTTGATGGAAGGGTTGAAACCATGTCTGATCTGAATGTAACTCTTGTTATGCCGAGTGGGGGCGTGCGAGCCGCTGAGGTGCCGGGCGATGTGAAGATTCGGGATCTGATTCCGGAACTTGTCTCCGTTTTGAGCCTGCCGACGGTTGGGCCGGATGGCCGCCCCATGAATTACCGTGCGGATAGCAAGGCACTTGGGCGGGAACTCAAAGAGGATGAGACGCTCTCTGATGCAGGTGTGCCGGAGAACGACCGCCTGATGTTGACGGCGGATATCACTGCCGGTTCGATGGCTGTGGCGGGGACTCCTCGTATGCGACGTTTACGCGGCGATTTTGAACTGATGATGGAACTGGCATCCCGAAGCGATCTGATCTCGTTTGCTGCGTCCTCGCCGAACCCAAACCTGCCGCCGGAAAGATACATTGTGACGTTTAAATGCAAGAGCATCGTCAGTGTGGACCGGCAGGGCAACCCGAAATATGGCGAACATCATCAGGTTGAGATCTATTTGCACAACCAATACCCGCAACGCTGGCCCGGTATGAAGTGGCTCACGCCGATTTGGCACCCGAACATCAACCATCTCAATGGCAGTGTATGTATCGATGCGGCTTGGTGGGCAGCGAGCCGCTCCCTCGACCGGTTGGTGGTGATGCTGGGTGAAATGCTTCAATGGAAGAACTTCCACGATGACCCGACCAAACCGCCCTTTCCATGGGACGCGGAAGCGGCGCGGTGGAGCCGTGAATATCGCAAGAAACATCCAAACCAATTCCCGGTGGATCACCGCGAGTTGCTGAGACCCGAACGCGTAAAGCTCGACTCGTCCGGAGTAGAAAAAAGCAAATCAGGTGTGCAGGTGAAACTTAAACCTGCCGAGCCGAAGGTCAACAAACCCAAAATTAAATTGCGTTGACAGTGCGCACTGTCAGGCAATAGCGGAACCTTGTATGTGGCTGTGGATCAGCCAACCCAAATCAGAAAGAAGAAAGGAGATAAACAATGGCCGACATTCCCGTTACACTCGTCCTCCCCTCCGGAGGCACCCGCAATGCTGAGGTGCCTGCCGAGGTTGCGGTGAAGGAATTGATTCCTGAACTGACAACCTCGCTCGAACTTCCCGTGACCGGCCCGGATGGACGCCCGATGTCCTATCGCCTGGATAGCAAAGCATTGGGCCGCGAACTGAAGGAAGAAGAGACTCTGTCTCAGGCCGGAATCCCCGAAGGCGACCGGTTGATGATGACCGCCGATGTCACCGCGGGGTAGATTCCCTTGCGCGGACCGCTTCGCCCGTCGGGGCGGTCCGCGTACCGAAATTATTCCATTCCCATCATGAAGAGAACACCCATGCCCGGACTCATTCGAATAACGCCGCAAGAGACAACACGCCCGACGAACATACCTAAGCCGACAGAGTTTTCGCAACGCTGGTATTCGCCGTATGATAGTCTCGGTTTGGAGTCGGTTGTGTCTGTCTATCTTGCCCGGCTTGCTTACTTCCGCATCACCGCACACGCGGACACGTCGGAAGATGAAGTTGGCGGCGTGTTGATCGGTCATTGGTGCGAGGATCCGGAGACTGGCAGTCAATTCGTCATGGTGAATCACATGCTTCCCGCGCGTCATACCCGTCAGGGGAGTGTCTATCTCACCTTTACGAAGGATACCCTGCTGGATGTGCACGACCAGATCGAAAAATACTATCCTGAGGAGAAGATCGTCGGCTGGTATCACACTCACCCGCGCATGGGAGTTTTTCTCTCACATTACGATACGTTCTTGCACCACAATTTTTTCCCCGAACCCTGGCAGGTTGCGCTGGTTGTGGAACCCTTCACTTCAGCGGCTGGATTTTTCATTCGCCAAAGTGATGGCGCGCTCGACCCCAGCCGCTATTTTGGATTTTACGAAATGGATGGAGCCAACGGACGGAGGAGTGTCGTCCACTGGCATAACTTGAAAAAGACGGAAAGCGAATTCGAAGGAGGTACCACCTATGAATAGAAGAATGCGATCCTATTACTATGCTTTGCTCGGAGCAATGGGCGGGTTGATCGGCTGGCAGGTCAGCGATCAGATCGGTTTGTCGTTCTCTTCGAACCTGTATCTCAGCGAGGCGATCGTCGGCGCGTTAGTGGGCTTGTGTGTGGGCTTGTTCATCGGTCTCACTGAAGGCGCGCTAACGCGCAACCCTGTGCAGGCTGTCAGATCAGGCGTGTTCAGCGGCGTGCTCGGATTGGGAGCAGGTGCAATCGGCTTGCCATTGAGCGAGTTCCTGTTCCAATCTGTTGGTGCAGGAATCACCGGGCGCGCCCTTGGCTGGGGAGTGTTCGGCATGTTGATCGGCTTGGCAGAAGGAATCGTTGGCAAGTCGCAGGCATGGAAAGGTATGCTTGGTGGATTGGTCGGCGGTGCATTGGGCGGCGTCTTGCTCGAACTTATGCATAACCGGCTGCAAGATCCGCTGACCGGCAAAGTTGCGGGCTTGGTCCTGCTCGGCGCGTCGGTTGGAGCGTTCATTTCCTTGATCGTCGTGTTACTTTCTCGCGCCTGGCTTGAGGTCACCTCAGGCAAACTCAAAGGCACCGAGTTCATTCTCGACAAATTCATGCGCGTAGGAGGACCGTCGGTTGCCATCGGTAGCTCGCCGCTCAAATCGGAGATCGTCCTGCCCGATCCGGATATCGCGCCTCAACACGCCATGTTGAACGGGAATGGCATGAGCTTCTCCCTTCAAGACCGCAGTCTATCCGGCACCTTTGTCAACAACAAGAAGATCGAACGCATCCAGTTGACAAACGGCCAGAAGATCCGCATGGGCAACACCGATCTCGTGTACCACGAAAAGAGGTAACCATGAGTACGACAACTCGAATCTTTCTCAGTGTAGGCTTGATCCTCACCCTGTTTCTCGGAACAACACTGACAGTACAAGCGCAGGAGACGGAGAGTCCGCAAGTCCGCATCACGCAAGTGGACAATTCCAACTTCCCCAACGTCACGGTGTATGTTTCAGCCACGAACGCGGCAGGCGAACCCGTCGGCATTGACCCGTCCACGATCCAGATCTATGAAGATGGCCAGTTGATGCAATTGGTGGATGTGCAGGGCGGTGGTGATGTCGCCAGCGATGAATCCATCCCGGTGACGACGATGCTTGTGATGGACATCTCCGGCAGCATGGATAAGAACGACAAAATCACCGGCGCAAAGGAAGCCGCCAAGAGTTACGTCAGCCAGATGCGGCTCGGCGACCAGGCTGGGCTGATCGCTTACGATACGAATGTCTACACGGTTCAACCGATCACCTCTGATACCTCCGCGTTGACCGCCGCAATTGACGGGCTTCAAACCGGAAGTGACACCGCCATGTACGACGCCTTGATGCAAGCCGTGGCCGCCTTGGAAAGCGCGACAGGTCGCAAAGCCATCCTGGTTTTGACCGATGGCATGGATAATCAGAGTTCGAACACGATCGAAACAGTGATTGCCGGTATTGGCACAAGCGGGCTGACCATCTCTGCCATCGGCTTTGGCGATGTTGCCGCATCCGGGCAATCTGGCTTGGATGAAACCGGGCTCAAATCGCTCTCCGAACGTGCAGGCGGTGTCTATGCCTATGCCAGCAGTGCTGATGTGTTGAAGAGTTTGTTCCAACAACAAAGCCGCGTCCTTCAAAGCGAATATAAACTTACCTATGTTTCCCCGTTCACCCTGAGGGATGGTGTCAATCGTAACCTAACCGTCGCGTTGACAGGCAGCCCTGTAGTTGCTGAAGAAACATACAACCCCGGTGGGGTATTGCCGGAGGTATCCACTACTTCGTTGCCTCTGTTCCTTGCCATCCTCGCCGGATTACTTGTTCTGCTGTTCCTGCCGGGTCTGATCGGTGGAATTTCAGGAGCACTGCGAAGCAGGAAAGGTGGCCCGGGATTTGGTTTGGGGAAACCAGCCCACTCCGCACGAGGACGGATCAAACTGAAGTGAATCAAAAGGACGGCTCACACGAGCCGTCCTTTTTGTTTTGATAGTTATGCCGCTAACGGTCTGTCCATTTTGCGGATGACCATGACCACTTTGCCTTTGATCTCCAGCGGTTCGGTCTTTTTGATGAAGATAGGCTTCATGGTGGGGTTGGCGGGCTGGAGTCGGAAGCGATCCTTTTCCTTGAAGAAGTATTTCAAAGTGGCTTCGTTATCGCGCGGCAACCATACAGCGACCATTTCACCGTTCCGAGCTTCGGAGGCGGGCTTCATCACCACGATATCGCCGTTGTTGATCATGGCATCGATCATGGAATCTCCCTTGACTTCGAGGGCGAAGAGGTTATCGCCTTTTTCCTTGGCGGGCAGGAGGCTGCGGGCGATGTCAACAGCGTTGGCTTCATTATCGTTCAGATAGCTGACGTTGGGATCAAGTTCAGGGAGAGGGATACCAGCCGCAATGGGTCCAAGAATCGGGACACGCAAGGTGTCTGCAGAAGCATTGGGACCGGAGATGCGGACACCGCGCGAGATCTTGCGGTCGCGTTCGATCTTTCCCATTTTTTCGAGCTGGTCGAGGTAGTAATTGACCACCGATGTGGAAGTGATCCCGGTCTTTTCACCGATCTCGCGGATCGATGGGGGATACCGGTTCTCGCGTTGATAGGCGAGGACAAAATCCAGGATTTTTTGGTGGCGTTCGCCTAAACCTTTGCTTTTTCGAACCATCATCATAGCTGCCTCCAGCCCAAATTTGGGCATTCTTCGCTCATTTGTGCTATGAATGATAACCGAACGCCTGTTCTGTGTCAAGCCCTGTTTTGACTCGCCGGGTTACAAGCTAGATCCACGTCCGGCGGCGCATCCAGAGATACATGCTTGTGGGCAATAGGAGGGTGATTGCCAGGGTTATATAGAAGACAGGATTCGTTGTCCAAGCGGTGAGTCCGCCGCGAGGTTCGAAGAAATTCATTCCAAAGAAGCCAGTCACAAAAGCCAGCGGCATGAACATAGTGGTAATGATTGTCAGAGTCTTCATTACCTCGTTCATTCGGTTGTTGATCACTGAGAGGTATGTATCCAGCGCCCCGCTGACGAGATCGCGCAGGTTTTCATTCAGGTCGTGCAACCGAACGAGATGGTCGTAAATATCTCGGAAGAAGATGCGGTCCTTGGGGTCGATTACGGGGTAATCATCGCGGGCAAGTTTGTTCAGCACTTCCCGCTGGGGGAGGAGGATGCGACGCATAGCGAGCAGGACGCGTTTCAGGGAAAACAAGGTCTCCAGTGTTCTGGGTGAAGGCCGATCAAAAATCTGATCTTCCAGCTGGTCGATCGCCTCGTCAATCTTCTCCACGGTTGGCATATATCCAGCCACCAAGTAATCGATGATCTTATACAGCAAATGATCGGCCCCGGCTTGCAAGGTGCGGGAGTCTCGCTCGCAGGTAGCCCACGTTTCCTCGATGGCGGGAAGGGGCAGGTCGTGATGAGTAACCAGATAATTTCTTCCAAGGAAAACATCCAGCTCGTCGAGTTCGAGTTTCCACGCTTTACCATCGCCATTGATATCGACATAGTTCAGCACGATGTAAAGGTAATCTCCCCAGTCGTCCACTTTTGGGGAATGGGATTGGAGCAGGGCATCATCGATGGCCAACTCGTGGAATCCGAATCTTTGCAGGATGGGGAGGCTGTCTTCAGGGGTAACTTGATCAAAATCCACCCATAGCAATCCCTTCCGGTCACGGAGTAGTTTAGGAAACTCGGAAGTCGGAATATCTTTACGAATGGGCTTTCCGGGCGAAAAGAACAAGGTTCGAATCATAAAATGGCTCCAAAGGCTAAGATTTGGTAATCGTCCAACATAAATTAATTATATTGAACAATATATTGAAATTATTGATATAACCCTTGACAAAATTTAAAATATTGTTATACTTTGTTCATAAACAAGGTAATTTTCTTAATTTTTCTCTACAGGAAGTCAATTTTCTCTCTTTTTGAATGGAATTTATCTCGAAAAACTTACGTGTAAAACCTGATCGTTGGATTGCACGCACTGCAACTACAGACTATGTGTGCAACATGTACTACACAATATACCCGATAATGTTCCTGTACCGAAGGAGTGATTCACATGCGATCTGCGCCAACAATTTGCCCGATCTGTCAGTCTGAGCTTGAGGTCGTTCGACTCCATTGCGCCTCCTGTGATACATCACTGGAAGGCCACTTCGCCATGGGGCAATTCTCGAACCTCTCCCCGGAGCAGATGGAATTTGTATTTTCCTTCGTCCGGTGCGAGGGCAAAATAAACCGCATGGAACTGGAAGAACGCTGGGGTTCCTATCCGACCATTCGCAACCGTCTTCACGAAGTGATTCGCGCCATGGGCTACGAACCCGGCAAGGATGAATCTGTCGATGTCACGCCGGAGAAGCGGAGCCTGGTCCTTGCCGATCTTGAGGCAGGGAAAATTTCAGCAGACGATGCCATGCGCATTCTGCGCGGCGAGGAGGAATAAACCATGTCTAAATCTGTTTCTGTTGGCAACAACCCGAAGATTCAAATCGATTCCGTCGGTGGCGACCTCAGCGTTGTGGGCTGGGATGGCAGCGACGTGTTGATCAAAGGCGATGAGGACGAGGTTCGCTTCGAACAGACGGGCGATACTGTTTCTGTTTTCTCGAGCGCTGACGTATCCCTGCGCGTCCCGCGCGGCGCTTCACTCGAATTTACGATGATCGGTGGAGACGCCTCGATACGCGGCGTGCTCGGAGGATGTGAATTAAAGGAAGTGGCTGGCGACCTTTCAATGCGCGATGTCGGTGCGGTAGCAATTGACACAATCCACGGTGATCTTTCGTTGAGTAGCGCCAAGGGAGATGTGTATGTGAAGAATCTTCATAGCGACGCGTCTATCCGCGATGTGGAGGGTAACCTGGTCATTGACCTGCTCTCCGATGATTTATCCTTGCGGGGAGTCAAAGGGAACCTGCACATAAAGAAAGCGCACGGAGACGTTTCCATTCACGGCGTGGACGGAAATATCGCGCTCGATTCTGTGGCAGATGATCTTGCCCTGCGCGGCGCGCGAGGCAATATCAAGGTCAATGTCGGTGAGGATGTGGTTGTGTATCTCGAACCCAAAGCCGATACGGTCTGTTCGATCGATGCAGGCGAGGATATTCTTCTCGTCCTGCCGAAAAATGCAAATGCCACCCTCACCATGCGCGGCGATGAAATTTTCATGGACTGGCAAGGAATGGAAAACGATGATGCCGCCGAGCGCATCGTCACCCTCGGCGACGGTTCCGCGAAGATCAGTTTGAGTGCAGGCGGCGAAGTACGTGTGTCCAATCGTACGGATGCCGGCGATTCGGCGGACGAATGGGGCAACTTCGCTGGTTTGAATTTCGATTGGTCTGATTTTGGCGACCGGATCTCGCGCCAGGTGGAACAGGCAACCGCCCGCGCCGCGAAGCGGGCAGAGGAAGCCACCCGCCGGGCGGAGCGTCACGCTGCGCGTCATGCGCGCCACGTAAAGACCGGGCTGGTGGTCGGTCGTTGGAATTGGGATTTCAAAGGCGCGCCCAAGCCGCCAACCCCGCCTGAACCTCCCTCTGAACCGGTTTCAGAAGAGGAACGATTGGCGATCCTGAAAATGCTTGCAGAGAAAAAGATCACTGCCCAGCAGGCAGAAGAATTATTGAGCGCACTCGACGGAGGTAAATAATGTCATCCGAAGAACGCAGGAAGATATTGCAGTTAGTGGAGGAAGGGAAGATCTCGGCGCAGGAGGCGGCGAGTCTCATGCGCGCGCTCGATGATGACGAGGAAACCGCGGAAGGAACGGTTCAAGTCATCCATCCTGCGGCAAGCCCGGGCTTCGAACGAACCGACGCGCCGGAGTTCGAACGGATCAAAGCGCGGGCGCGTCGCTTCGCGTTGATTCCGCTTTGGGTGGGGGTTTTGATCACAGTGTTTAGCGCCTGGGCTATTTATGCCATCCAGCAGAATGCAGGCGCTAACTTTTGGTTTTATTGCATGATTCTTCCATTGATGTTGGGTGTGTTGTTGATCGCGTTGGGTTCGGGCGGACGCGCCTCACGCTGGATTTATGTCGATGTCGACCGGCGTAATGCCAAACCCGGCGACGGACCCCGGCATATCACCCTCGGTTTTCCGTTTCCATTGGGAGTCGTGGGTTGGTTCTTCAATACGTTCGGTCAAAACATTCACGGCATGGGCAAAGGGAAAGGGCAAGCCATTGCCCAGATGTTCGAAGCCGCGAGGAATTCCGACGAACCGTTGATGGTCAATGTGGATGATGAAGACGCGCACGTGCAGGTGTATATCGGTTAGGAGTTGAAATGACGGATGTAAAGAAAAAACCTTTATTGAGCGGATTGCTCATCCTGTTCCTCACCGCGATGATCTTTGCGAACATCGGTGGGAACATGTACGACGGATTGATGCCGCTTTACCTGAAGGACTTGGATGCCTCGATCCCACAGATCGGTTTGTTTTTCACGCTGGCACAGATTGCGCCTCTCCTGTTGCAAATTCTTGGCGGGTGGATCTCAGACTCCCTTGGACGCCTTCGCGCGATCGCGATTGGTAGTGTCTTTGGTGTGATCGGTTTCATTCCATTGATCCTCGCGGACACATGGCATTGGTTGTTGCTCGCGGTGGCAGTTGGCTCCGTGGCGCGCGCGTTGGTGGGACCCAGTTTCGATGCGTTCATTGCCGAACATTCCACCGAGGAGAACCGCGGCAAGGTGTACGGAGTCTCACAAGCTATATTCATGATCGTGACGGTTGTCGGTCCACCCGTTGGCGCGTGGCTGGCTGGGTCATACGGTTTCAAATTCATGTTGCTGATCGCCGGCATCTTCTACTTCGTTGCGGCTTTGATGCGCATTGGCATGGCACGCGAAGCCGCGCAGGGACAGACTTCCAAGCCTACGCTTTCATTCGCCGGGTTGAAGTCGAATCTCGGTTCGATGTTCGGTTTGATCTTTTCCGGTGGTCTCATCACGTGGATTCTTATTACCGGCGGATTCCGCGATGTCTCTTTCCAACTTTCGGGTAATCTGTTCCCGGTGTACATGCAGGAATTTGGCAGGCTGACCATTCAACAGATCGGCTGGGTCAACTCACTATTCGGCTTGTGCATGATGCTGACCACGATCCCCGGCGGCTGGCTTTCGGATAAAGTTGGTGAACGTGTCGGGATCGCGGGCGGCATGATCATGATGGCAAGCGCGCTCTTCCTTTTGATCAACATCCCGCAGGGAAATACTGTTCTGTATTTCGTAGGCTGGGGGATGGCGGGCATGGGCGTCGGAATCATGATGCCTGCCTATCAATCCTTGATCAGCAAGGCGGTACCCCAGCATTTGCGCGGCACAGCCTTCGGCTTGTTCAGTACGAGCCTGGGAGTCGTTTCACTACCGGCGCCATGGATCGGCGCGCAGTTGTGGGATCGGTTCAGTCCGCAATTCCCATTCACGATCACGGCGATTGCCCTGTTATTGTCAGTGATTCCGATCTGGATCAAATTTAAATTGCCAAAGAACAACGGACAGGCAGTCACAGAAGAATCACTCAAAGAAGACCCGGCAGTGGTAACTGCCTAACACGGAGGTAGACATGGCATCAACAGAAGAACGAATGAAGATCTTGAAAATGATCGAAGAGGGCAAACTCAGCGCGGAGGAGGGGACAAAATTGCTCTCGGCGTTGAACGCGAAACGACCTCTTCCGCCTCGCTCACCGGGGATGCCCGGTGGCGCCAAGTGGCTGCGGATTCGCGTCACCGACACGCGCTCGGGCCGCTCAAAGGCGTCCGTGCAAATCCCGTTGGCATTGGTCGATGCCGGTTTGAAGATCGGCGCACACTTTGCCCCCGAGGTCGAGGGCGTGGATATGTCCAACGTGATGGAAGCCTTACGCTCCGGCGTGACCGGCAAGATCATCGATGTAACCGACGAGGAAGACGGCGAGCACGTAGAGATCTACATCGAGTAGGTTCAGCCAACAGCGCGATTCCGTTCTGTAGCCTCAACATACAAGGAGAGAGTGCCATGTATCTATTTTTTTGCTATCCGTACCGCTTGATGCTCTAACAACGATTCCGAAAATCTCGAACAAGGTACATCCATGGAACAAACAAACACAAACCGCCCTTCGGGGATGTTCGGTTTTACGATTGTATGGATCGGGCAGATCGTTTCGGTGCTAGCCAGTTCGATGAGTCAGTTTGCCCTGACCATTTTCATGTTCAACGAGACCGGCAGCGCGCTGGCGATGGGGACGATGCAGGTGTTCTTCATCACACCGTTCCTGTTGATCTCGCCGGTTGCCGGTGTATGGGTGGATCGCTATAACCGCAAAATGATGATGATGGTCAGTGATATCGGCGCGGGAATCGCCACGCTTGGCATTCTGGTCCTGCAGGCGATGGGCATTCTCGAATATTGGCATTTATATGGCGCGTCGATTATTTACGGGTTGGGTATGGCATTCCAATGGCCCGCCTATTCTGCTGCAATTTCGACGATGGTGCCAAAGGAACAACTGGGGCGCGCGAACGGCATGATGTCGTTGATCGAAGCAGGTCCGCAGGTGATCGCACCGATTTTGGCTGGCGCGTTGCTTCCGGTGATTCAATTGACAGGTGTTCTGCTCCTCGACGTAGTCACATTCCTTTTTGCCATCGGCGCGTTGATGCTCGTACACATTCCGCAACCGCCGCGAACGGAGGAAGGGATACGGTCTCAAAGCGGCGGGATGTTGAACGAGGCGGCATATGGTTTTCGATATATCTTTGCACGCCCCAGTCTGCTGGGCTTGCAGATGATCTTCTTCTTCGGGAATCTTTTCTCCGGCATTGGCTTTACCGTGTTAGCGCCCATGATCCTGACGCGCTCAGGTGGAGACAGCCTGGTGTTTGGAACCGTTCAATCGGCGGGAGCAATCGCCGCCGTGGTGGGAGGCGTGGTGATGAGCGCGTGGGGAGGCTT
>Ga0073934_10006028_pt1 | contig 18088 bp, 15 predicted proteins | sample LarsenN4metaG_FD_76834 | JGI IMG/M metagenome (GOLD analysis project Ga0073934, IMG submission 76834) | Hot spring sediment bacterial and archeal communities from British Columbia, Canada, to study Microbial Dark Matter (Phase II) - Larsen... ... | reverse complement strand
TCGAGGCCTGCCTCATCCAGTCGATCGTCGAGTGGGCGAGCACTTTCGAGACGAGGGCGTCGGTCGCCTCGATGCGCAGGAACGCGGCGACGTCGCGGACGGCGCCCGGAAGATCCGACTGAAGGCGGTTGAAGTGCAGCAGCATGACGTTCGGCAGGCCGCGAATATTCCACCAGCTTTGGACATGCGACCAGAACGGGATGAACGGCCAGCCGTCGCGGTCGAGAAATTCATGATAACCGCGACGAATGTTCGGATCGGCGCGAGGAAACTCCTGCCACGTCCGGTCGGGCGGATTCATGATCGCATACGCCGCCTCGGTGAACAGGGAGTGGTGATGATGCCAACTCCAATAGACGTCGCGGACGTCGCGGCCGATAAAGACGTATTTCGCCCTCGGATCGAAAACGAGCGCATCGACCGGCAAATGGGTTTTGAGTAGGCGCCGATGCTTCTGCGCGTCGGCCATCGCCAGCACGTCGGCTGCGGGAACAAACCGGAAATCAAGCCAGGGCGACACCGCCTGGCCGTAGACATCATCCGCGCCGCCAAGAACAAGTTGCGCGACGATCTGCTGCGTCAGCGTCGTGCCTGACTTCGCCCACGTGGCGATGACGATATCGTCGTCGCGAAACGAAAAATCGTTCCATCGTCGGGAATCAAGAACGGCGTTGACAATCTCGCGGCGCTTAGCCGGCTGCGCAGTTGTTCCGTCGGCCATCGGCGCCTCCCTTAATCGTCAAAGAATAGCGAGCATTCTTTCGATCGCAAAGCGAGCCGCGCAAACGAAAGCCGCCGCGCTCTGCGCCCGGCGGCTTTCCAATGGGCCAATTTGTCCCTGAGACTTTGATCTCAAGCCAAGCCGCTTATTCCGCCGCCTTGAACTGCGCAGCTTCGGTCGATTCCGACATCGCGGTCGTCGAAGACTGGCCGCCTGAGAGGGTCGTCGCGACGAGGTCGAAATAGCCGGTGCCGACTTCGCGCTGGTGGCGCGTCGCCTCGTAGCCGATCTTTTCCGCCGCGAACTCCGCCTGCTGAAGTTCCGAGTACGCCGCCATGCCGCGGTCCTTGTAGCCGTGCGCGAGCGTGTACATGCCGTAGTTCAAGGCATGGAAGCCGGCGAGCGTCACGAACTGGTATTTGTAGCCCATGGCGCCGATTTCACGCTGGAACTTCGCGATCGTCGCCTTGTCGAGATTGGCTTCCCAGTTGAACGACGGCGAGCAATTGTAGGCCATCATCTTGCCGGGATAGGCCTTTTGGACCGCTTCCGCGAAGCGCTTGGCGTCCTTGAGGTCGGGGTGCGAGGTCTCCCACCAGATAAGGTCGGCGTAGGGCGCGTAGGAAAGACCGCGCGCGATGCAGTGATCGACGCCGGTTCCGTCCTTGAGGCGGTAGAAGCCTTCCGGCGTACGTCCCTGGTCGAAATCGATGAAGGGGTGATCGCGCTCATCGACGTCGGAGGTGATGAGTTTCGCCGATTCCGCGTCGGTGCGCGCAACGACGAGGGTCGCGACGCCGCAGACATCGGCGGCGAGCCGCGCGGCGTTCAAATTGCGTTCATGCGCCTTCGTCGGGATCAGGACCTTGCCGCCCAGATGCCCGCATTTTTTCTCCGACGCGAGCTGGTCTTCAAAGTGGACGCCGGCGGCCCCCGCTTCGATATAGGCCTTCATGATCTCAAAGCAGTTCAAGGGCCCGCCGAAGCCCGCTTCCGCGTCGGCGACGATCGGCAGGAAATAATCCCGCTTCACCTTGCCTTCCGACCACTCGATCTGGTCGGCGCGGCGCAGGGCGTTATTGATCCGCCGTGCGAGTTCCGGCCCGGCGTTGGCCGGATAAAGCGACTGGTCCGGATAGACTTGGCCCGCCGTATTGGCGTCGCCCGCGACCTGCCAGCCCGAAAGATAGATCGCCTTCAAGCCGGCCTTCGCCATCTGCACGGCCTGATTGCCGGAAAGCGCGCCGAGCGCGTTGATGAAGGGCTCGGACTTCAAAAGCTCCCAGAGTTTCGTCGCCCCGCGCTCGGCGAGCGTATAGGCGATTGGAAACGAGCCGCGGAGCCGCAGCGCTTCGGCCGCCGTGTAATTGCGCTTAATCCCGGAAAAGCGGCCTTTCGGCGCTGACGGGACGAGGTCTTCGAATGTGGTCATGTCCATGTCTCCCAAATCGCGGAAAGGGCGATCCGGACCGCCCATCGCCGCTGAACCCGCCCATGCAAAGTCCGCGCACGGAACCATTTTTGCGGGCGCGAAGCGAGCGATGACGCGTCGCAATGTAATGATTAATACGATCACAATCGTAATTTTGTCGCTTTTGTAAATTTTTGATGGTAGCGTTGGCTTGCCTATAGGTTGTTCCGGTCTCGAAATGGCGGATCGAAAGCGAAAACTTTTTCTGGGTCCGCAGCTCCGGCGGCTCCGGCGCGAAGCGGGGCAGACGCAGGCCGAGATGGCGGCGGATCTCGGGATTTCGCCGTCCTACGTGAATCTCATCGAGCGGAACCAGCGGCCAGTCTCGGCGGAACTTCTCGTCGGGCTTGCGAGGACTTACGGCTTCGATATTTCGCGCATGGGCGGGGCGGATACCGACGCGCTCTTCGCCGAGCTTTCGCGCGCCTTCGCGGACCCGATCTTTGAGGACGCCGGCGTCAGCCGCGAGGACGCGTTTGAAGTCGCGGCCGGCAATCCGGTCCTCGGCGCCGCCGTCGTTTCGCTCTATCGCGCCTGGCGGGCGGCGGAGGAAGAGCTCAACGCGGCGCGCATCGCCGGCAATCGCGGGATCGAGGATCCGGTCGAAGAAGCGCGCACCTTCCTTCACGCGCACCGCAATCATTTCGAGGAAATCGACCAAACGGGGGAGCGCGTCTTCGCCGACCGCGCGGGCGCGGCGTTGTTCGACGCGCTTGCGGCGCGCTGCGAGCGCAAACATCGCCTGCGCGTGCGGGTTCTTCCCGCCGAAATCATGGCGGGCGCCTGGCGCCGGCTCAACAAGCACGCCGGCGAAATCGCCATCTCGGAAACGCTCGATCACGCGAGCCGGACATTCAATCTCGCGCTCCAGCTCGCCTTGATCGAAGAGGGCGCGGCGCTCGACCGCATCGTCAACGCCTTCAAGTTCGAGACTGACGCCGGGCGGCGCCTCGCGCGCGCGGCGCTCGCCAATTACGCGGCCGCCGCGATCATGCTGCCCTACAGCGCCTTCCTGAAGGCGGCGGAGGAGCTTTCCTACGACATCGAGTCGCTCGGCCGGCGCTTCGGCGCGAGCTTTGAACAGATCGCGCACCGACTGACGACGCTGCGGCGCAGCGGCGCCGAGGGCGTTCCGTTCTTCTTTCTCCGCGTCGACACCGCGGGAAACGTATCGAAGCGCTTCACCGGCGATATTTTCCCTTTCGCGCGGTACGGCGGCTCGTGTCCCTTATGGACCGTACACGAAGCAATGAGGACGCCGCGGCGCATCATCACGCAGGTGATCGAGCTTCCCGACCAGAGCCGCTATTTTTCGATCGCGCGCTCGGTGATGACGGGGGCGGGCGGCTACGGCGCGCCGCATGTCGAGCGCGTCGTCGTCGTCGGCTGCGCCGTGAAAGACGCCCATCGCCTCGTTTACGCCAAGGGCGTTGACCTTGAAGCGGCGCAAGCGACGCCGGTCGGCGTCGCCTGCCGGCTCTGCGAGCGCCCCGATTGCGCGGCAAGAGCCCACCCCCCCATTCGCCGGCGCCTCGTGTTCGACGAGCATCGGCGGCTCGCCGCGCCCTTCAGCTTCGCGTTTGATTAGAGCGGCGTGCGCAAAAGTGCGCGCGGTTTTGCGCAAGAAAGCCGCGCAAATCAAAGCCTAGAGCGAGCGCATCATTTTCGCGGGGCGACCCGCGCCATGACGAAAAGCCCCGATCCGACGAGCAGCAGCAGCCCGAGCATCCGCCAGGAGGCGAGCGTCGACTGGCTCGCAGCCCAAAGGCAGAAGAAAATTCCGCCAGTCCAGACGGCGGCGAACGCGGCGCCGGCGGCGCTTTCAAGGCGCAACGATCCGGCGCGCTTTTCAAGGACGGGCAGCGCGGCAAGGCTCGCGACATAAACGACGAGCCGCGCCAGCGTCGATACGACGGCAAGCTCGACAAACGTGCCCGTGAGAGCGAGCGCGGCCGCCGCAACGCCCATGAACGCGATCGAGTTCGCCGGCGTTTGAAATCGCGCGCTGACGCCAGCGAACCACAAGGGCAAGGAGCCGGCCTCCGCGAGCGCGAAGGTGACGCGCGGCGTCGACAGGAGATTGGAAAGGAGATTACCGGCGATCGACACAAGCGCGACGATGAGAATGGCCAGCGCGCCGACCGGCCCGAAAAGCGACTGCGCGAGCGCGGCGAGCGGGGCGTCGGGCTTCGGCGCCGCGCCCATCGCCGCGACATAACCCGCGACGACGAGGAAATAGAAGAGCGCCGTGCCGCCGATGACGATCAACAGCGCGCGCGGAATGACGGTCTCGGCGCGCTTCGTTTCGCCGGCCGGCATCAAGATCGCCTCAAATCCGACGAAAGCGTAAAGGACGAGGAGCGCCGCAGGACCGAGTTTCTCGGCGGGCGGCGGCGCGCTCGCCGAAAGTCCGCCGGCGCTGGCGATCGCCGCCGCCGCGAGCGCAATCAAAGGCAGAACCTTGAGCGCGCTGACGACGTTGAGCGCCGTCGCCGCGCGCCGGACGCCGAGGATGTTCGGCGCCGTCACCGCGGCGATCGTCGCGATGATGAGCGCTGCGCGCCAGGCCGGCGTTTCGACGACGGGGGCAAGTCGCGCCGCGTAGTCTGCGAAGATGACGGCGTTGGCGGCGAGCGCGGTCAGGCGCGCGAGGTAATAGGTCCAGCCGATCTCGAAAGCGGCGAAAGGCCCAAACGCCTGGCGCACCGCGACGATCGGTCCGCCGGTCTTTGGCGTCAGCGCTGCGAGCCTTGCCAGCGGCGCGGCGACGAGAAAGACAAGCGCGCCGAAAATAAGGAACAGGAACGGGCTGAAGGCGCCGAAATCCGCGGCGAGCGCCGCCGGCAGCGCGAAAATTCCGGCGCCGATCATTCCGTTAAGCGCAAGCATCGCCGAGCCCAAGGGGCCGATGGCGCGGCGGAGCGCAGGGTTCGGCGGCGCGTTCTCTTTTGGCAAGAGCCCCTCCCGCCTCTGACCGTAAAGCGGTTTCGCGAGATCGCAAACGCCCGGCCAAAATTGACGACGGACGAGGCGCGCGGCATGAGGGCGCGATGACCCCGAGGCCGCCCCTCTCCGCCTATATCCGCACAAGGAATGAAGCGCGCATGATCGCCGATGTCGTCCGGGCGGCGCACAGCGTCGCCGACGAGGTCGTCGTCATCGACTCCGGCTCGACGGACGACACCGCCGCCTTGGCGCAAGCCGCGGGCGCGCGCGTCGTCAGCCGGGAATGGCTCGGCTCCGGCCGGCAAAAGCGCTTCGCCGAAGACCAGTGCCGGCACGACTTCCTGCTTGACCTCGACGCGGACGAGGTTCTGTCGCCGGCGCTCGCCGCTGAAATCCGAGGCCTCTTCGCAAAGGGCGAGCCGGCGTTCGGGATCTATCGAACGCCGGTCGCCATCGCGCCGCCGATCGGCAAGCCGTGGGTCGGCTTCGGCGGCGTCGTCCGCCACAAACTCTATGACCGCCGCGTCGTGCGCGCGCCGGATCATGATCTCTGGGATCAGTTCGACATTCCTGCCGGCGTCGCGGTCGGCGCGCTTAAGGCGCCGATCTTTCACCATGCGTTCGCCGACGCGGCGCACCTCGTCATGAAGCTCAACCGCAATTCGACGACGCGCGCGAACGCGCTGGCGCCGAAGCCGCTGCCTATTCTCGCACTTCGCATTTTCTTCGGCCTGCCATTTTACGTCGCCAAGCGCTACGTCCTCGACGGGCTCTTCCGGGGCGGCGTTTACGGTTTCGCCTTCTCGGTGATGTCGGGTTTCGGCCGATGGATGCGGGACGTGAAAATGTACGAGCGCCGGCTTAAGGAACGCGGCCTTGGAGAGCGCGCAAAGTGAGCGAGCCCTTCGGCGCGCTTTCGCCCTCGCCGGCGCAGGAAGGGTTTCGCGCGCTGGGGCGTTGCCTCCCCGCGAACTGGGCCGGCCGCAAAGCGGCTTCGCTGCTCCTCGGCCCCGCCGGCGGTCGGGCGCGGCGCGCTTTCGACGTGACGGTCTTCGGGACGCAGAAGGCGCGGCTCCATCCTTATGACAACATCTGCGAGAAGCGCGTCTACCTGACGCCGCAGCTTTGGGATCCTGAAGAACGGCGCCTCCTCGGCGACGTCATCTCAAAATTCGGCGGCAGGACGTTTCGCTTTGTCGATGTCGGCGCGAATGCCGGACTTTATACGCTCTTTGCGCGCGCCGAGACGCTGCGGGCCGGCGCCGCGCTCAAGGCGGCGTGCGTCGAGGCCGATCCTGAAATGGCGACGAGACTGCAATTCAATGTCGCAGCATCAGGGGCGCAAGACGATGTCGAGATTTTCGAGTGCGCGGCGTCCGAGAGGGAAGGGACGCTCGCTTTCGCGGTCAACCCCGACAGCAGGGGCCTAAGCCGCGTTGATCCGGCCGGCGCGCTCATGGTGCGCGCGCGGCCGCTTATGGCGATTGTCGAAGACGCGAAATTCGAGCGCATCGACGCGATGAAGCTCGACATCGAGGGTCACGAGACGCCGGTCGTTCAAGGGTTCCTCAAGGCGGCGGCGAAGGCGCTGCGTCCGACGCTTGTCATCCTTGAAACCTCGCATGCGGGCGATGGCCCGGGGGCCGCAGCCGCCTTTTTCGGCGCCGGCTACGCCTTGCGGCTCAAGACGCGGCGAAACGCCGTTCTCGTCCGCGCCGATCAAACGCCCGGATAATAATCCTTCACCATCAAGCGCTCTTCAACGCCCGACTTCCTGTAGCCCGCCTCTTCCGCGGTCTGGCGGGCGGGGAGCGCGATCGGCGCGAAGGCCTCTTCGTTATAATCATAGGGCGCGACGTCGAGGATCGAGCGCATGCAGTTCAACCGCGCCTTTTCCTTGTCGTCGCCGTCAATGACCCGCCATGGCGCATAGTCCTTATGCGTCATGTCGAACATCTTGTCGCGGAATTTCGAGAACTCCGCCCAGCGCCGGCGCGCCTCAAGATCGATCGGCGAGAGCTTCCACCGCTTGCGGGGGTCTGAGGCGCGTTCCTGAAAGCGCTTTTCCTGCTCCGCCGCCGAAACCTCAATCCAGTATTTGATGAGGATGACGCCGGAATCGACGAGCATCTTCTCGAACAGCGGGACTTCGCGCATGAACGCTTCGTGCTGCTCCATCGTGCAGAACCCCATCACCGGCTCGACGACGGCGCGATTGTACCAGGAGCGGTCGAAGAGGACGATTTCCCCGGCGGCGGGAAGGTGCGCGACATAGCGCTTGAAATACCATTCGCTGCGCTCGCGGTCGGAGGGCTTTGGCAGCGCGACGACGCGCCAGACGCGCGGGTTCATGCGGTTCAGGATCGTCTTTATGACGCCGCCCTTGCCCGCGGCGTCCCGCCCTTCAAAGACGATCGCAATCTTGAGCCCCTTGCGCGCCGCCGTTTCCTGGAGCTTTGCGAGTTCGAACTCGACCTCGCCGACCTCCCTATCGAACTCCTCCTCGTTCATGGCGCCCTCTCGCGGCCTGTTTCGTCGAAATAATAGTCGCGGCGGCAGAATTCGCAGCTGACCTTTATGCGCCCGTCATCAACGGCAAGACCCTCAAGTTCTTCCGGCGAATAGCGCGACAGGACGGCGGCGATCTTCCCCGCATTGCATGAACAGTCGGCTCTGATCGCCTTCGCCTCGAACACCCTGACGCCGTCTTCGTGATAGAGCCGATAAAGGAGTTCCTCCGGCGGCAATTCCGGATCGAGGAGTTCGTCGGCGCGCGTCGTATTGAGAAACGCCGCCGCGCGGTCCCAAGCTTCCTGATCCTCAGCCGATTTGAGCGCCGCCTCGCCGCGCTCGCGCGCGCCGCCTTCGCCGGGGATGAACTGCGCGATGACGCCGCCGGCGCGCCAGGCCTCGCCCTCGCCTTTTCGCGTGACGCGTCCGACCGCGAGCCGGACGGCGGTCGGAATCTGCTCGGATCGGTCGAAATAGGCGATCGCCGCTTCTTCAAGCGTTCCGCCTTCGAGCGGCGTCACGCCCTGATAGCGCTCCATGTCGGGTCCCTGGTCGATCGTCAGCGCGAGATGGCCTTTGCCCATCAGCGCCGCGAGGCCGCGCGCTTTCGCGGCGCCCGAAATCGACGCGGTCGCGCGAATGGCGCCGGCGGAGGCGTAGTCGGCGACGAGCAGCCTCACGTCGCCCGCGCCCTGCGCCTGAAAGATGAGGCGCCCGTCGAATTTCAACGAGGCGCCCATGAGCGCCGTCAGAGCCGCCGCCTCGCCGAGAAGCTCGGAGACGGGATCCGGAAACGCGTGACCTGAGAGAATCTCGTCGATCGCCGCGCCAAGGCGCACGATTCGTCCGCGTACGGCGCCGCCGCCGACCTGGAAAGGAATGATGACGTCGTCGCCCAACCGCATGACGTCTAGCTCTTGAGCTTGTAGCCGCTCTTCACCAGCGCGTAGCAGACGAAACCGAGCGCGGCCGTAAGCGCCAGCGTCGAGATAACCCCGACAAGGAGCGGCGCCTCGGCGTGGCCGGTGAAACCGTAGCGAAACCCGTCGATCAGATAGAACACCGGGTTGAAATGGCTGAAGGTCAAGAATGGCTCCGGCAGGCGCGTGATGGCGTAGAAGGTGCCCGACAGAAACGTCAGCGGCGTGATGACGAAATTCGTGAAGGCCGCGAGCTGATCGAACTTGTCGGCCCAGACGCCGCCAATGACGCCGAGCATGCCGAAGATCGTCGCGCCGGCGAGCGAGAAATAAAGCGCCGCCCAGAAATGGGAAATACGCATCGGCGCATCCGACATCGCCATGAAGGCGGCGCAAGTGATCGCCGTGACGACGGCGACCAGCATGCCGCGGCTCGCGGCGCCGACGACGAAGGCGACGGTCAGTTCAAGCGCCGACAGCGGCGGCATCAGGACGTCGACGATTGATCCTTGCACCTTGCCGATGATGATCGACGACGAGGAATTGGCAAAGGCGTTCGTCAGGATCGCCATCATGATGAGGCCAGGCGCCAGAAACTCAACATACGGAACATCGCCGACGGAGGCGCGCGTCGAACCCATCGCCTGGATGAATACGACAAGAAAAAGGATCGTCGAAATCAGCGGCGCGACGATCGTCTGGAAGGAGACCTTGAGATACCGGCGGATTTCCTTGGCGAGGAGCGTCTTGAGGCCGAGCCAGTTGACCGCGCCGAAGCGGCGTTCGCCGAAGGCGCGGGCTTCGGATGGCAAGGGTTCGGTCGGCGTGCGCGGCAGGGCGGCCGTCGATGCGGAAATTGACATGGGAAGGGATGTCGCTCGCTGGCTAAAGGGGGTCAAGCGTCGTGGCCGGCGCTCTCGGACTCTTCCCCAATATCTAGTGTGTAAAATTGAATGCCGGCGCCATGTTGTAATTTTGCGCCGGTGAGGTACTATATTTTGATGACGCCGGGCGGCGGATTCCGGGCGCCACAACATATTGTGATCAGAGCGAGGGCCGAGCCGGACCCCTTTCCGGCGCTCAATCGGCCGCTTCGGAGGAAACAGGGAGCTTCCTATGGCTTGGAATGACGAGCGGGTCGAGCTGCTGAAGAGGTTTTGGGCGGAGGGGCTTTCGGCGAGCCAGATTGCATCCAAGATGGGCGGCGTCACCCGAAACGCGGTCATCGGCAAGGTCCATCGTCTCGGCCTTTCGGGGCGCGCGACGCCGACGAAGCCGCTTCGCGGCTGCGAGGCGGACGCCCATGTCGAGGATGCGCCGGAAATCGCCTATGCGCGCAGCGAGATCGAGAAACTGATCGTCGAGCCTGAGTTCATCGCGCCGGCGGTCCTTGCAAGCGGCGACATGGCGACTGTTGCGACCTTGAAAGGCAATATGTGCAAATGGCCGATCGGCGATCCCGCCAAGGACGATTTTCACTTTTGCGGCCAGTCGGCGCCGACCGGGAAGCCCTATTGCGCCTTTCACGCGCAGATGGCGTTCCAGCCCGCGCAGCGCCGCGACCGGCCGATGGCGCCGGCCGCAAGGCTCATGGCGGAGGCCGCCAAGCGTCGCGCTGCGAACTGAGATCGACAGGGCGAGCGCCGCGGCTTGCCGCGCCGGCCGCGAAAGCGGAATAGCGGACCGTCAGATGCTCGCGACTTCTCGCTTGAACGTCCGGGCGGCTTCCGCCGCCTGAGCCCGGGACGCCTTTCGTCGCTTACGAAAGATCGAGCGAGTAGCCCGCCGCGCGCACCGTGCGGATCGGGTCTTCGTGCCCGAATTTCACGAGCGCCTTTCGAAGCCGTCCGACATGCACGTCGACCGTCCGGACCTCGACGAAAACGTCCGACCCCCAGACCGCGTTCAACAGCTGCTCGCGCGAGAATACGCGGCCGGGATGCTGGATAAGATGGTCAATGAGCCGGAATTCGGTCGGGCCGAGATGGATTTCCTTGTCGCCGCGCCAGACGCGGTGTGCCGTGCGGTCGATCCGGAGGTCGCCGTAAGCGACGACGTCTTCGACGAGGGCCGGCCGGATGCGCCGCAGCACGGCTTTCACGCGCGCGATGAGCTCGGCGGTCGAAAACGGCTTCGTCATGTAGTCGTCGGCGCCGGTTTCAAGGCCGCGGATGCGGTCCGCTTCTTCGGACCGCGCCGTCAGCATGATGATCGGCAGGTTCTTGGTGTCGGGATTTTGCCGGACTCGCCTGCATACCTCGATGCCCGAGATCTTCGGCAGCATCCAGTCGATGATGGCGATATCGGGGTGAAATTCCTGCAGCTTCATAAGCGCGTCTTCGCCGTCGACGGCGATCCTGACATCGAACTCCTCGCGCGTCAGATTGTAATCGAGAAGCGTTGCGATCGCTTCCTCATCCTCAACGATCAGAACCTTGGTCTTCGCCATCTCGATCAATCCTCGGCCGCGCTTTTCGTCGGCGCCGTCATCGCGGCGGTGTCGTCGCGCTTGGGCCGGCTTTCCGCGAATGGCGCGCCGGTTTCGACGAAATGAATCGCCTCGGCGATGTTCGTCGCATGATCGCCGATCCGCTCGAAATTCTTGGCGATGAAGAGAAGATGCGCGTTCGCCGAGACCTTTCGCGGGTCCTCGGTCATCGACTGCATCAGATCGCCGTAAAGCGAATTATAAAGCTCGTCGAGATCGCTATCGCCGCGCCATATGGCTGCGGCCGCCGACAGGCTTGAATTCTGGAACGCGCTGATGATGTCCGAAAGCTGGCGAAGGCTCGCGCGACCCATGCGCACGATGCCGATGACGGACGACTGCGGGGGCTGCTCGCGACTGACGACCAGCGTGCGCTTGGCGACGTTTTTCGCAAGGTCGCCGACTCGCTCGAGCTCGCCGGCGAGCTTCATGTAGCTGACGACCTCGCGCAGCTGGCGTTCCGGCAGGAGTCCGGTCTTGAGGATCGCGAGGACCTTTTCATCGATCTGGCGATTAAGGGCGTCAACCTTCGCGTCGGCGCAGACGATCCGCTCGGCGGCCGCGATGTCGCGCCGCTCGAAAGCGTTGATCGCCTCGCCAAGCTGCATTTCGACGAGGGCGGCGATTTGGGAGAAATCAACGGCGAGCGCACGCAGCGCAGTCATTTCCGGCGCCGAAGCCGCAATCGCCATCGCTCATTCGCTCCCGTCGCTGAAGTCGGCGCTTCAATCCCCGAATTATGTGACAGATTCTTGTCGAAAACGAAAATGCGCCGGCATTTTGTGCGCCCGGATCAGGCCGGCTGCGCCGCCGTCGACGCGGCGGGGAGATAGCAGGTGAAGGCGGTGCCGCCGGCGAGCCGGCTTTCGACTTCAAGGCCGCCCTTGTGGCGGTTGACGATGTGCTTGACGATCGCAAGGCCAAGACCCGTGCCGCCCGATTTCTTGCTCCGTTCGACGTTCACCCGATAAAAGCGCTCGGTGAGGCGGGGCAGGACGGCGCGTTCGATTCCGGGCCCGAAATCGCGCACTTGAACATAGGCGATGTCGCCGACATCGCGCCCCAGGCGCGCTGCAACCTGCGCTGCGGTGTCGCCGGTTCGATGCGAGACTTCGCCGTCCTGGGCGAGCGACGGCGATGCGCCGCGGCCGACCCGCAATTTGATCATCGCCGGATCCCCGCCGTATTTGACGGCGTTGTCGAGCAGATTCTGGATCGCCTGGAACAGCTCGTCGCGCTCGCCGACGACCGGGATTGCGGCGCCGCCGGGATTTTCAAAATCGACGATCGCAGAGGCCTGGTCGAACATCGGGCGAAGGCTCTCAATGACCTCCTCGGCGATACCGGCGAGATCGACTTCATCGCGCGGTGGAACGTGCTCATGCAGCTCGATGCGCGAGAGCGACATAAGATCGGCGACGAGACGCTGCATGCGCACGGCCTGCGACTGCATGATCGAAAGGAATCTCTCGCGCGCCTCGGGATCGTCTTTCGCGTGGCCGCGGAGCGTCTCGATATAGCCGAGAACCGACGCGAGCGGCGTTCGAAGCTCGTGACTCGCCGAGGCGACGAAGTCGGCGCGCATCTGCTCGACGCGCCGCTCGCTCGTCAAGTCGCGGACGAAGACCAGAATGCGCTCGCGCTCGCCGGCGCTCTTCAGCGGCGCGACATAGCCGCGGCAATGCCGTTCGACCGAACCGAGCGTTGAGAATTCAACGACTCTGGGACCTTCCCCTTTGGCGACCGCCTCGACCGCCTCATAGACGTTCGGCGCGCGCAAGGTCGCTGCAAAGTGCCGTCCTTCGACGCCTTTGGCGTTCAAAAACTCCTCCGCCGCCGGATTGGCGTGCTCGACGACGCCGCTCGTATCGAGAATGAACAGGGGATCGGGGAGCGCTTCGGCGACGCCTTCAGCGAGCCTTAAGGTCGCAATCTCCGATTCCTGCGCGCTGATTTCGCTCGCAACGACACGCTCGACCGGCAGCGCCCACTCCCGCCCGGCTGAAAGGCGGTAGCGGATGAGGAGCGAGACCAGGAACACCGCCCAGGCGAAGAAGACCAGCGGCTTCTCGGTCTCGGGGCGCATCGCGAGAATGGCGATGCCGATGCCCGCCGAAATCATCGCCGACCAGACGAAGTCGCGGGTCCTCACCTGCGCGGCGGTCTTGCGAATGAGCGCGGCGAGATCGTCCTGCATCGCGCCCGTCACTTGTCGCGTTCGGCCGCAATCCAGCGATCGACCTTCGCTTCGAGGATCGAAAGCGGCAAGGCGCCGTCTTTCAGCGCCTCGTCATGGAACCGGCGGACGTCGAATTGCGAGCCGAGCGCCTTCGCGGCGCGCGCGCGAAGCTCCCTGAATTTCAGCTCGCCGATCTTGTAGGCGAGCGCCTGTCCCGGCCAGGCGATGTAACGGTCGACCTCGGCTTCGATATTATGCTCGGAAAGCGCTGTGTTCTCTTTCATGTAGTCGATCGCCTGCTGGCGCGACCAGCCCTTCATATGCATGCCGGTGTCGACGACGAGCCGGCAGGCGCGCCACATCTCGTAGGAAAGCCGCCCGAAGTTCGAATAGGGATCCGCATAGAAGCCGACATCGAGCCCGAGGCTTTCGGCGTAAAGCCCCCAGCCTTCGATGAAGGCGGTGAAGCCGCCGAACCGCCGGAACTCGGGGAGGTCAAGCTCCTGCGCAAGCGCGATCTGGAAATGATGGCCGGGCACGGCCTCGTGAAGAGTTAGAGCCTCGATTTCGTAGAACGGGCGCGTTTCGAGCTTTGACGTGTTGACGCGATAAACGCCCGCCCTCGAACCGTCGCCGGCCGGCCGCTCGTAATAGGCGGTGGTCGTGCCTTCGGCGATGTCGGCCGGAATTTCCTTCAAGGTGTAAGGCATGCGGGGCAGGCGCGTGAAAAGCCTCGGCAGTTCGCCGTCGATTTTCTTGGCGACGAGAGCGTTCTTCGCCATCAATTCTTCCGGCGTCTTGGCGTAAAAGCGCGGATCCGTCCGCAGGAATTCCTGGAACGCCTTGAAGTCGCCGTCGAATTTCAGGGACTTCATGATCGCTTCCATCTCCTTGCGGATGCGCGCGACCTCCTTATGGCCGAGCGCGTGAATCGCGTCGGGCGTCATGTCGGTCGTCGTGAAGCGTCGCGCGCGATGCGCGTAATAGGCGGCGCCGTCGGGAAGCGCCGAGGCGGCGATCTCCTTCCGGCAGGCCGGCGCGTAGTCTTTCGCATAGAAATCGGCGAACCTGGCGATCGCAGGAACCGCGTTTTTCATGACGGCGCTCTCGGCGGCGGCTTTGAGCTTTTTCCAGTCCCGATTGGAAATCGTCGCCGGCTGCGCGGCGAACGGCTTCATCAGCGCGCTGTTCGACGCCTTGTCGACGACGTGGAAGCGAATGGTTTCTTCGTAGCCTTCCATCGCCTGGCAGGGCTGCGTCCAGCCGGCGTCAATTCCCGCCTTGAGGCGCGCGATGACGGCGTCGATATAGGCGGGCGTCGCATCAAGCCGCTTCACATAGCTTTCGAAATCCGCCCGCGTGAAAAACGGAAGATCGTCGGGAAGGCCCGTGATGAACGTGTGCGGGCCGGCGCGATTGGTGATCGCGAGATATTTCCCGCCGAACGACGCCGCTTCGATGTCGTTCCGGAGATCGAGCGCGAGGAGGTCGTAATTGAGCCGGTCGGCTTCGGGGAGCGCTTCGCGATCGAGCGCCTCTAGCCGGCCGAGGAGCGCCTTTTCCTTCTCGACCGCCGCATCAACCGCCGCGAGCGACGGATCGCCGAGGCGATCATCGTAATCCCTGACGCCGAGCGAGGTCGCGAAAGTGGGGTTTTGTTCGAGCGTCCACGCCCAGTGGTCCTTGATCACCGCGTCGAGACTGTCAGCCGGCTCAGCCGCCGCGAAACCGAAGGCGGCCGCGGCCGCGACGCCGATCATGCTCTTCATCATCCTACTCCTGCTTGGCTCATGCGCTGATGCGTTCGCCCCAGAGATCATACTCATCAGCGCCCGTCACCCGGACGCGCGCCATGTCGCCGACTGAAAGCCCGGCCTCGCCTTCGAGGATGACGGCGCCGTCGATTTCAGGCGCATCGGCGAAGGAGCGCCCGACGGCGCCCGCTTCGTCGACCCTATCGATCAGGACGTAGATCTCGCGGCCGACCCAGGCCCGGAGAATATCCGCCGAGATCGCCTGCTGGGCCGCCATGAAGCGGTGATAGCGTTCATCCTTGACGTCGTCGGCAACGGCGCCGGGGAGGTCGTTCGCCGCCGCGCCCTTGACCGGCTCGAACCTGAAGCAGCCGACGCGGTTCAATCGCGCTTCCTTCAGCCAATCGAGGAGCAGCGCGAAATCTTCCTCCGTTTCGCCCGGAAAGCCGACGATAAAGGTCGACCGAATGACGAGATCGGGCGCGACCGACCGCCAACGACCTATCCGGTCGAGCGTCTGTTCCTGATGCGCCGGACGGCGCATCGCCTTTAAGACTTTCGGGCTCGCATGCTGGAAGGGAATGTCGAGATAGGGAAGGATGCGTCCTTCCGCCATCAAGGGGATCACGTCGTCGACATGGGGATAGGGATAGACGTAGTGAAGGCGCGTCCACACGCCGAGCGCTGAAAGGCCCTTTGCGAGATCGAGAAAGCGCGTCTCATAATCGGCGCCGCGCCAGGCGTAGGGAGCGTATTTCAGATCAAGTCCGTAGGCGGACGTATCCTGCGAAATGACGAGGAGCTCCTTGACGCCCGCCTCGACGAGCTTTTCAGCCTCTTTAAGGACCGCGTCGATGCGCCGGCTCTTCAGCTTTCCGCGCATCGACGGGATGATGCAGAAAGAGCACGTGTTGTTGCAGCCTTCTGAAATCTTGAGATAGGCGTAGTGGCGGGGCGTCAGTTTCACGCCTTGCGGCGGCACGAGATCAAAGTGGGGATCGTGCGGCGCGGGCGCCGCCTCATGCACCGCCGCCATCACCGCTTCATATTGATGCGGGCCGGTGACCGACAAAACCTTCGGATGCGTCTTCCGGATCACGCCTTCGTCGGCGCCGAGACAGCCCGTCACGATGACGCGGCCGTTTTCGGCGATCGCCTCTCCGATCGCGTCAAGGGACTCGGCGCGCGCCGAATCGAGGAACCCGCAAGTGTTGACGAGAACGGCGTCGGCGCCCTTGTAGTCGGGGGCGATCTCGTAGCCCTCCGCGCGCAGCCGCGTGATGATGCGTTCGGAATCGACGAGCGCCTTCGGACAGCCGAGGCTGACGATCCCGATTTTCGGCGCAATGGGTGCGGACTTCGCCATCGGCGCCGCGTCTAGCGCAGACGGCGCGGCGAAGAAAGCTCATCCCGCCTTGCGGACGGCGATCATGCTGAAAATCAGCCCGCCAACGGCGCCGGCGAGGCATTGCAGCGCAAAACCCATCGTCGTCCGCGCGCCCGCGATCGGCGTGATGCCGTCATAGGCCAGTCCCATAGCGGAAAGGGCGACCGCGATCGCGGCGGCGCCGGCGAGCGGATAGGCGATCGGCGCGAGCGGCTTCAAGAACCGGCGCAGCCCCGCGGCGACGAGGAATCCGACGGCGAGCCCGATCGCGATCACCAGGCCGTATTGCGGAGCAAGGCCGACAAAGTCGCTCGCGGTCATCTGTAGCTGCGCGTCAAGGGGCACGTTCGCGCCCGAGTTCTTGAGGCCGCTAACGACCATATGCGTATGGAATGCCGAGGCGACGAAGGTCGTCACGATGACCGCTGAAAGGTACCCAATCAGTATTCTGACCGCCGCCATGCCCCGCTCCTTGTCGCCCCGGTTTGCCGGGTCGCTTCGCGCGCGATACTACTCTTTAGGACCAGCAAGGCCAATCGCGGCCGCCGGACCGATAGCGGAGCAAGTCCATGAGCCCTTTTTCGCGTGTCTCTCTTGCCGCCCTCGCGGCCGCTCTCGCCGCCTGTGGCGGCCCCGCCGGCGAAGCGCGCAAGACGCAAACGACGCTCGCCGCCGCGGCGCCCGAAGGCGACTCGGCGTTCAAGGTCGAGACGCTCGCCGAAGGGCTCGTCAATCCCTGGAGCCTCGCGTTTCTTCCTGACGGATCGATCCTCGTCACCGAACGCGACGGCAAGCTTCGCGTCATCCGCGACGGCGCGCTGGTCGAGACGCCCGTCGCCGGCGTCCCCGCGCCTTACGTCAAGAGCCAGGGCGGTCTCTTCGACGTCATGCTCCATCCCGATTTCGCGACGAACCGCACGATATTCCTGTCCTACGCCGCAGGAGCGCCCGACGCGAACGCGACGCGCGTCATCTCGGCGACGTTTGACGGCGCGGCGCTCACGGACATCAAGACGATTTTCGAAACGGCGACCAAGAAAGACACGCCTGTTCACTATGGCGGCCGCCTCGCGCTTCTTCCCGATCGCACGCTTCTCATCACGGTCGGCGACGGCTTCAATTTCCGCGAAAAGGCGCAGGACCTTTCAAACGGGCTCGGCAAGATCGCGCGGGTCAATCTCGACGGGTCGATCCCGGCGGACAACCCCTTCGCCGGAAGGGAGGGCGCCCTGCCGGAAATCTTCAGCTACGGCCATCGCAACCAGCAGGGCCTCGCCGTCGATCCGGCGACGGGAACGATCTTTGCGACCGAGCACGGGCCGATGGGGGGCGACGAGCTCAACATCATCGAGGCCGGCGCCAATTACGGCTGGCCGATCGCCACTTACGGCCTTGACTATTCGGGCGCGCAGATTTCTCCGTTTACGGAATATGAAGGAACGAAGCAGCCGGAGAAATACTGGGTCCCGTCGATCGGCCCTTCCGGCCTTGCGATCTATCAGGGCGACCTCTTCGCCGGATGGAAGGGCGATCTCCTTGTCGGCGCGCTCGCCAAGACGGCGCTTCACCGCCTCGACGTGGAGAACGGCAAGATCGTCGGCGAAGAGCGCTACCTCGAAGGCGAGCGGATCAGGGACGTGCGCGAGGGCCCTGACGGCGCGATCTACGTCACGACGGAAGACCATGACGGCGCGCCCATTGGCCGGGTCTT
>Ga0073934_10006027_pt1 | contig 18091 bp, 15 predicted proteins | sample LarsenN4metaG_FD_76834 | JGI IMG/M metagenome (GOLD analysis project Ga0073934, IMG submission 76834) | Hot spring sediment bacterial and archeal communities from British Columbia, Canada, to study Microbial Dark Matter (Phase II) - Larsen... ... | reverse complement strand
TCTTACCACCAGCAACCATCTGCTGTTGTTCTTCGGTTACTTCACTAAACAAATTAGATGTAAATGTTTCGTGAGACATAGTTACAAGACTCCTTGCTTGTATTGTTGTTGTTACGTGTGATAATTGGAGTTGATTAGCTTCTTGAGTAGCTCAACTTCTTGCTTGCCTATTACGATATACCCTTGCTAATACATAAGTCATTTGCAATTTATGTAAACTTATTTACCATCTTAAGAAGCATTAATTGCAGGATTATACGAGTGCTATTTCTGAAAAATACATGGCAATAAAACTGAAAACCCGATTTAGATATCTAAATCGGGTTAATGAATAATCTAAAATATAAAATTAATTGGAAAAATCTTGAGACTGAATCAATTTATTCAATAATCAACTATTAGAATGATGAGACATCTCATTCATTTTTACAAGTTGATCACGAATCAACTTTAGCTGTACTTGACTGTTTACAGGTCCTCTGGGAAGAGGAACTTCTGTATTTGGCCAGTCAGATAAATCATTGCATGGACATGATTCAGCAGGCATACCCAGACTTCGCACAGGTATGGGCATTGTACAACGCGAACAGGCAAACATTTCCCAATCGGATGTTAGCAATTCCGCAATAGTTTCACTTGTACCTTCAAGATAGCAATCACCTGCTTTTTCAGAGGTGATTTTCCGCCAGCATTCTTCAAATTCATCACTATAGCGATCGCCTGCAATTACAGGCTTAGGCAACAAAGTTTCTGCACCATTACTGATGATTACTTTTTTGCCTAGCTGAAACCAGTAAGCTAGATATTTTTTAACTTCATTTTGAGATGCCATACTCTAATTTTATTTAGAATTTCGATAATAAATTTGGAATAAATAATTAAGAATAGTCAATAATCAATTGTTGGTGGTTGGTGGTTAGTAATTAGTAGTTAGTAGTTGGTTGTTGGTAATTTCCAATGCCCACCCCTCACACTCCTCACACTCCCCATCACCCTATTCCCCCACAGGCAACAGAGAACCAAGTAAACTAAGATTAAGAACATGACCACCAGTGACTAAATAAACAGGTTCACAGATGGAACCTAAGTATCGTACTAATCCACCCAAGCGATCGCGAAAAGTTCGACCCATCGGATAAGCTGGAACTATACCCCATCCTGTTTCCTCAGCAACAAAAATCATATCGGCTGCTACTAGTTGCACCGTCTCCAATAACTCTTGCATAGTGTTTTCCCACATAGCCTCTTCCTGAGAGAGTAGATTTGCTACCCAAGTTCCCAAAGAATCAACTATAACGCAGGTATTTGGTTGCATTTGGGCAAGAGTAGCAGACAACTGCATTGGTACTTCCAATGTCGTCCAATCTTGAGGACGGCGTTGTTGGTGTCGTTGAATACGTTGCTGCCATTCTTGATCATCAGAATCGTGTGTTGCAGTTGCTATATAAACTACTGATTTGTGTGATTGTATTGCCAAAGCTTCTGCCCACTCACTTTTCCCAGAACGTGCAGGTCCAGTCACCAGAATGATTTGATTCATTTTTTGCTTGCTCAACTTAGAATTATAAAAATTTCATAACACAGGGGTAAAAATAAAATTAGGAAGTGGGAATTATGAATCAAAACTTAGAAATCAATATTACCCTTATCCCATGCCTGATCCCCGAAGCAAAATCCCCAATGTCCCTGCCTGGTGGCTTTACTCCAAGCTATTTCCTTAGTATCTTGGATTAGCTGGGGTTGTAACCGTTTACCATAATTTTTCACTTTGGGGATGAGATTGTTGACCCCAAATAACTTTTAAGAGATAAAATTAACACTCAGCATCTATATGATGCAACTATTGGGAAGAGTCAAAAATCCCAACTATCAATTCAGCACCATCCACGATCACAAGTCACAGAATAGTTAGAGATACCCATTATGAAAGCAGGTTTAAAGCGTATTGAGGCTACTCTACACGATTTAGGAAATCGCGACATCACTACTACTGAGTCATCAGAAGTCAACAAGCAGCCTTTATCATTTCGGATCAGTGTTAGTGGAACAGAAAAATCAGAAAATGATGATATTCAATCAGAAGATGAGTATGATCAGCAACCAGAAGAATACTCTCAGTTTCATCACACCTCTGTACAGACATTCCCAGTAGAAGAAAACGGTTGCAAAACACCAAGCCTACCCAAATTCAAAACTCCTAGCTTTAGTAACCATCGCAATGCAGCCAACCCAGCATTAGCAATGAATCTGTTGCAAGAAATCCAGGAAATTGTTGCTAGTTGGCAGGCAGAATTGCAAAAAATCGTGCGGCAAATACAAGATGTTTATCTAGAAGGACCAATAGTCAATGGTTGGTTAGAATCGCACACAGACAACGAACCAAGAGGAAGTGCGACACTACGTCATGCAGAAGTCAACCGCTTGATGGATTATGTAGAAGAAATTTGCGCCCAACAATCGAAAATTTCCTATCAATCATCTTCTAGTGGCTACCGTTTGTGTGGTTTGGATGCTTCCGGTACAGTGTGGACACGTCCCTGTCCTCCAGATCAGGTTGCTAGTGTGAGTATGGCGATCGCTCGTTACCAAAAGTTACGTCAATTGTTAGGACGCAAGCAATACTTAGAAACTCGTCTCTCACAACTGGCTGAGACACTCGTGGTATTACATGGTCACATTCAATGTCAGTAAAGCAAGTAACAGGCAATTGCAGAATAAAGCCTCAAAATTTTTAATTTGCGGTGATAGCAAATTTAGCTATGAGCATCTTGGGTGAAGATATCAGGGTGATTTCCGAAAAAACTCGGTTGGTGAGTCAGGGTTATTTGGTATAGATTAGCTCCAGAACAGACAAGATTGAATTTTCTGATGGTTAGTAGTTAGTGGTTATTAAAACAACAACCAACAACCAACAACTAACAACCAATAACCAATAACCAATAACTCCCTATGCCAGATACGCTAATCTCTGCCATTATCTGTACTCACAATCGAGACAATTATTTAGGCGCTGCTATAGATAGCCTCCTCACGCAAGATTTTGCTTCTGGCTTTGAAGTGATAGTGGTGGATAATGGTTCTAGCGATCGCACTCGTTCTGTTGTAGAACAAAGGGCAAATCATCCCCACCTCAAGTATGTTTATGAACCTGTTATTGGTCTATCTGTAGCCCGGAATACAGGCGCTCAAGTTGCAAGCAGTGAAATCCTGGCATATCTTGATGATGATGCTGTCGCTAGCCGTGGCTGGCTGCAAGTTTTATATAACGCTTATAAAAATAACCCAAAATTAGCGATCGCTGGTGGCAAAGTCAGCTTGTTATGGCCTGAGGGAATGCAATCACCACTATGGCTTTCTCCAGGACTAGCTGCTAATTTAGGGGCATATGACCTGGGTGAGAACATAGTCTCCATAGACAAGCCTGGTTTAACTCCTAGAGGTTTAAATTACTCCATACGCCGCGCTTTTCTCGAAGAAATTGGAGGCTTTGATCCTCAACTTGGTCGCATAGGTAAAAAATTATTATCTAACGAAGAACTGCAAATAACTGAACTTGCCCTCCAAGCAGGTTGGCAAGTCATGTATCTACCCGAAGCCCACGTGTTTCATAATGTTTCACCCGAACGTATTAAACGTTCTTGGTTTTTAAATCGGGGTTGGTGGCAGGGTATTAGTGAGTGTTATCGGGAACAACTAGCAGGAACAGCAGGTTTTAGCCAGCTAAAACGCGGTAGCGAGCGTTTTTTGCGTGGTTTGTACAAAGCAGTTAAATATTTTGCTGACCCCGCAGAACGATTTGACAAACTTGTCTATGCCTATGGTCAGATTGGTTACTTAAATGCTGCCATTGGAGGATTACTAGCAAAAAGAGTCAATAGTCAATAGTCAATTTGTCATTAGCTATTAACTAGTGTACAGATCTACGATTTGTACAATCCAACCAACCGCTAACAACCAACCACCAACAAAATATTATGTCATCTTCTAAAATACCAGTTTCTGTACTAATCCCAGCTAAAAACGAAGAAGCAAATTTGCCAGCTTGCCTTGCTAGTGTACAAAGAGCAGACGAAGTTTTTATAGTAGATTCACAAAGTAGTGATCAAAGCGTCGAAATTGCTAAAAGTTATGGTGCAAGTGTCGTGCAGTTTCATTTCAATGGACGCTGGCCGAAAAAGAAAAATTGGTCTTTAGAAAACCTCAATTTTCGGAATGAATGGGTTTTAATTGTGGATTGTGATGAGCGCATCACCCCTGAGTTATGGGAAGAAATTGCCCAAGCAATTCAAAATCCTGAATATAATGGCTACTACCTCAATCGCCGTGTATTTTTCTTAGGTAAATGGATTCGCCACGGTGGTAAATATCCGGATTGGAACTTGCGTTTATTTAAGCATAAAAAAGGGCGTTACGAAAATCTTAATACAGAAGATATTCCGAATACAGGTGATAACGAAGTTCACGAACACGTCATCCTAGATGGAAAAGTAGGATATCTGCAAAATGATATGATTCACGAGGATTTTCGTGACCTTTTTCATTGGTTAGAACGACATAATCGCTATTCTAATTGGGAAGCCCGTGTTTACTATAATTTGCTTACAGGTAATCACGACAACGGTACTATTGGCGCTAAATTATTTGGTGATGCTGTGCAGCGTAAACGCTTTTTGAAAAAAATTTGGGTGCGACTGCCATTTAAACCTTTTTTACGGTTTGTGTTGTTCTATTGGATCCAGCGTGGTTTTTTGGATGGTAGAGCTGGATACATTTATGCAAAGCTGCTGAGCCAATATGAATATCAAATTGGGGTTAAACTCTACGAATTACGCCACTGTGGCGGCAAACTTAACACCAAGTCTACTTCTGTGACAACAACTGCTCTCCCTCAGAAAGTGAGACAGACAGTTGTTTGATGGGGAGATGGGGAGTAGAGGGAGTATGTAGACGCGCTTTGCGCGGCTTCCCGTAGGGTGGAGTGTGAGGGGTAAATAACAACCATCAACAACCAACGATCAACAACCAACAATTAACTAATGACCATTGACCATTGACAAATGACTAATGACCAAGCATTTATAGATTTACGCAAATATGACCAATCTTGGTTTGACCGGGGGCGTCCAAGTTGGTATGTTCTTTTATGGTGGTTTGTGCAAGCGATCGCTTTTCCTCTAACTCCTCATCCGTTTAATGGTCTGCGTTGTGCTTTATTACGTCTGTTTGGCGCTCGTGTTGGTAAAGGAGTAATAATTAGACCTACTGCTCGCTTCACTTACCCTTGGAAAATCACTATAGGTAACTATAGTTGGATTGGTGATGACGTAGTTTTATACAGTTTGGATGACATACATATCGGTGAAAATTGCGTAATTTCCCAGAAAAGCTATCTGTGTACTGGTAGTCATGATATGTACGATCCAGCCTTTGGCTTGAAAACAGCGAGTATTTGCATTGGCAATGGGGTATGGATAGCAGCAGATTGCTTTGTTGGTGCAGGAGTTATAATTGGCACAAATGTAGTCATTGGTGCACGTAGCAGTGTTTTTACTGACATTCCTGCTGCTAAGGTATCTTGGGGAACACCATGCCGTCCTCGATATTCCAGATTGAAGGCAGAAGAAAGAAGGCAGGAGGCAGAAGGCAACTCATGTTTTTAAGCCTTATCATTACCCACATCTTTTAAATCCTCTCGCTTCGTTGTATCCTGCCTGGGAATAAATTCTCTTGCTAATAGCCAAAGTCTACGCTCAGTAGACTCAACAAAAATTTCAGTCCACTTCAAGTGGACTTAGGCTATTAGCCCAGAACTTGAGTTCTGGGCGGAATAACACGAGAGCGCGAACTTCGACTATTACAAAAATGTTAGGTAATGACAATGAACTCATTAACTTTTGAGTTTTAGTCCATATGGCAGTTACAAAATCCCGATCATATGCAATAAACCGCGTCCGGTAATCAATTCAATCATCAAAGCAATAAAGCCAAGCATAGCAATACGCCCATTCCAGACTTCTGCACTCGTAGTAATACCCCATTCCCAAGCCTCTGGCGGATAAATTTTTACCTTTTTCTTCATTTGGTAGACTTGCGAGAGCTTGACACTGGGTGTTTTGAGGGCATCAATAACTAAGTCTGCTAAAGCTTTAATAAATACTGGATGGGTGTTGAGAGCAGGTACACGGCGGAAGTTGTGAATTCCTGCTTCTTCTGCTAATTCTCGATACTCAAGATCAATTTCTTCCAGGGTTTCGATGTGTTCGGAAACAAAACTAATTGGTACAACTACTAAGTCTTTAATACCTTTTGTTGCAAGTTCTGGGATAGCATCTTCAGTATAAGGCTGTAGCCATTCTACTGGGCCAACACGACTTTGGTAAGCTAATGTATGCGCATTGGGGCGATCAAGTGTCCGCATGATTAAATAGGTGCATTCCTCAATCTCTTGCTGGTAGGGGTCTCCTGCTTCTTCTACATAGCTTTTAGGAACGCCGTGAGCGCTAAAGAAGACGTGAGCTTCATGGGGATTGGGTAGTTGGTCAATTTCCTGGGCTATTAATTCTGCCATTGCCTGGAGATAGCCTGGTTGTTTGTACCAAGAAGGAATAACTGTGTATTCTATCTGCTGGAGTCTGGTGTCTTCTTGCCAAAGTTTTTCTAAAAGTCGGAAGCTAGAACCACTGGTACTGATAGAAAATTGTGGATAAAGAGGTAATATCACCAGTTTTTCAATGCCATCTTGGATGATGCGAGCGATCGCTTCTTCGGTGTAAGGATGCCAGTAACGCATACCGATGTAGATTTTCGCATCTTGCCCTAAGGCTTGCAATTGTCCTTTGAGGGCATCTGCTTGAGCTTCGGTGATGCGCCGTAGTGGAGAACCACCACCAATTTTGCGGTAATTCTCTTGAGATTTTTTCGTACGCCGTGAAGCAATAAACCAGGCGAGGGGTTTTTGCAGCCAGGGAAAAGGTAGGCGAATAATTTCCGGATCAGAAAACAAATTAAAAAGAAACGGCCCTACATCTTCTAATTTCTCCGGGCCACCGAGATTGAGTAGTAATACGCCTACACGACCCATAGCAGTAACAATCCCCCAATCTTTTCAGCTTTTTTACTAATGTTAACAATATATCTTTATTAAATATATAAGTTAACGACAAAGGATAGAGACAGTGGCTACAATTTTACGAGATTGGAGTTATCGTTACCAGTGGCTGTACGATGGTGTATCCCGTTTGGCAGCTATCAGTGTTGGTGGTGAACAACGTTTTCGACAATTGGCTTTGCAAGGCTTAACAATTCACTCAGATACTAAAGTTCTTGATTTGTGTTGTGGCAGTGGACAAACAACACAATTTTTAGTGAAAATGTCACAAAATGTAACAGGATTAGATGCATCACCGTTATCTCTGCTAAGGGCAAAACAGAATGTTCCCCAAGCAGAATATGTAGAAGCTTTTGCTGAAGAGATGCCCTTTGCAGATCATGAATTTGATTTGGTGCATACAAGTGTTGCCCTACACGAAATGCAGCCCGAACAATTGAGAGAAATTATTAGAGAAGTATATCGTGTGCTTAAGCCTGGTGGAGTGTTTACTGTTGTTGATTTCCACAATCCTCATAATCCCTTATTTTTGCCATCTGTATGGCTATTTTTATGGTTATTTGAAACCGAAACTGCTTGGCAGTTGTTAAAAACTGATTTACCTGGGTTATTTATGAAGATGGGGTTCAGTATCGACAAGCAATGTTTGTATGCAGGTGGAAGTTTGCAGGTAGTACAGGCAAGGAAATGATACCATTTCACTATCTTTCTGATAGAATTCAGTGATCAGACAAGGGGGCAAGGGGGACACGGAAGAAAATAGAAAATAAATTACCCATTACCTACTATCAATTACCCATTACCCATTACCTATTACCAGCCTACGCGACAGTATTAAGTATTCAAGCGAACATGATATTATTTCACCTCTGTTACTTCTCCCACAATTGGCTTTGATGCAAAATCAGCTAAACCAATATACTGCAACAAGTTAGCCCAATCATTAGCAAAAATAGGATTTTTTGTTTCAGCAAGGCGAAGTTCAGCTAACTCAGACAAAGCTGAATACCAAATGCCTTTTTCAGCATAAATAGCGATGCGCTGCCGTGGTGTGGTGGCTGATTTCAAAAGACTTGCTAATTCAGGTTTGAGAGGTATTCTTTGCACCCATCCACGTACAAATATTGGGTTAGATAGTTGTTGTTTAGAACAATAAAGTTTGAAATACCATTGATAGTCTTTGTTAACTGCTAAGGCTACTGTAGATGGTAAACTCAAGCTCACAAAACCTGGCGTATTAGGCAGAGTAAAATTTGTTCTGTAAACGTCATTATTTGTTTCATCTTGTAATACAAATTCACCAATCGGTATGTCTGTCCGTTTATAAGGAACAAAAAACCAAAAGCTAGGAGATTCATCAACAGTCAAACCTACATTTTTTTCCGGTATCAATGCAGTCGTTAAAACATCCACAGGCGGACAGTCACCACGGCTTCCAGTTCCTTTCCTTTTAATAGGCCTACCCCGGCTTGATCCATCTGGTTCTTTGTCCTGAAATTGAATTTGTGTGGTCTGAGAATTGTTATTAGTCGGTTGATTGGGTTGTGCTATTACTGGTAGGAAATAGCTCATCCAGCCAAGCAACATACAAGCTATAGTCAATGCACATTTTGATTTGCTCATTTGTCATTGCTTTTGTATGTTTAATCAATAGTCATAGGTTGAGCATGTAATCATCAAATCAAAAAAAACAATTGTCTTCTTGATTGGTTACATAAAGCAGACTTCAACAAGCGTGAGTTACAGAATAACCCCACCCGCGCTACGTTCACCCTCGCCGGGATCGGGGGCAGAGAGTATACTCTATTTAGATACAAAGCGCTGTCTTGTTGGAATTTCTCCTAGAGAATGCAATTTTTTGGTTTGATTTCTATTAAGCTAATCTTTCTATTATTATTTATTGGTGTTATTAAAATAAGATTATGCACTTGCGTGTAATTTATAAACATAATAATTTCTTATACACGCTATAAAGTTGCATACTTTTGTTAGTTTTTTTAGGGCAGACACAAGGTTCAGTGTATATATTTTATTCTTGTCTTTGAGATGAAGTGAGGGTTGCTACGCTTGCTCCACCAGCTAGTAAGACTAATGTTGAGGGAAGCAGTGGTATCCAGCCTCCTTGTATAATTAAGTATAAGCAAGTCACATATAAAATGCTGCTCGCACCTGCTAGAGCAATCAGCAAACGTAAGCGCGATCGCATCTGCCAAGCTAGTACACCACCAACTACACACCAACTCCAGATCCACAATATTTCAGACCACTTTGGTAAAACCCATAACAACTGTCGCTCATCTAGGACAGCACTGAGGATCTGACTTACCATATGTGCTTGTACAACGACCCCTGGCGTTTGATGACTATGGGGAGTAGACCAGTAATCATGAAAACTTTCGGCAGTCGTACCAATGAGAACTATGCGATCGCGTACTATATCGGCAGTAAGTTGATCGTTGAAAATTTCTTTGAGAGTAACTTGTTGGGCAACTGAATCGGCTGCGCGCCAATTTAACAAGACTTGATGACCGAGATTATCTATACCAGTGTAGGCACCACTGTTTTGTTGTATATTTTTAAACACAACTTTGCCGAACTGCCAATTATTTTCAGGAGTTAGCTGAGGTTGAATACCATGATTTTTTAAGTAACGACTCGCAAGGCGAAAACTCAAAGATTTATCAGTCGCACAGGGAGGTGCAGGAGCCATAGACAAAATTTGACGACGAATGACGTTGTCAGGATCAGTAACGACATCACTAAAACCTTGGCGTTGAAGTTGACCAGAAACTTCTGGAGGTGGTGGAACACCAGAATCAGTTGTGTTTTCACCACCTCTACATATGGCAATAAAGCGATCGCTTGTTTGCATTGTCTTGGCTAAATCTGCATATTCTGGTTTGACAGGGTTCTCACGATAGATATCCAAACCAATAACGCTGGGGTTGAACTGTTCCAGTTTTTTCACAACTTCAGCCAAGGCTTTGTCTGATAGCGATGCTCCTGCTCTTTCTGTGGCGGGTTGGGCGCTCACATCAGCTTCTGTGACTGTTACTACCAGTATCCGAGGATCGGGGTCTTCAGAAGGGCGCGATCGCATCAATAAATCAAAAGCTGCTAGTTCCCACGACTGCAACATTCCTAGTGATCTAATGCCAACAGTAAGAGCAGTGATTACCACGCTTGCTTTGAAGATGATGGGGAGAATGCGTCGGGGAGGTAAAATCGGGGGGCGGTTGCTTAGGTGTTGTTGTGGCCAAACTAACGGTTCTGCTGCTGGATTTTGGCAAATCATCGGTAACCAACTGGCACAGGGGAATTGATTTTCCAAACCTTGTAATTTATTCCGTGCTTCTCGCAGCGCCAAATAAAAAGATTCTCCATGAGCAAAAGCTTCGAGAAAGTGCTTTAAAAATTCTTGGGCGACAAAATCGGGGACCGGTTCGCGCATGACAATCATTTGGGGAATATGCAGAGAACCTAATTCCCGCGCTAATTCCAAACCTTCGCAGGAGTTAAAAATGACTAAATTCAGACCGCGTGCGATCGCTGCTTTGAGAGCATTTTTTAATTGAGCGATCGTCAACGTCTCTGTTTGATTGATATGAATCCGACCACTTTCTCCTTCAGCACCAGTGGAACCATGACCTGCAAAAAATAGCATATCCCAGCCTCGTCTATCCCAAAGCCAGCGATCCAACTCTTGCCGTTGTGGTTCGACCAAAAAAATAATTTCCGCCCCTGGTAACTGCTCTAAAATCGCCCGATCTTGCTGGACATCAATTCCTTGACTATTACCCAGAACAGCCAGAATCCTGATTTTTCGCCCAGGATTTTTACGTAACGGCTTAACTTGCTCAACCTCTAAAACACTTGAACATGCCACTGCCTTTTGGTAGTCTTCAAAAAAATCCCACAGATGCCAAGGTAAACGTCTCACCTGGTGATCTTCTGTTGCCAGAATTAAGCGGATTTCATCATCAGGATTTAATTTCGTGCGTAATTTTTGGTCAATGTGACGAAATTGCTCAGATTTCAGCCATAAATTAATTTGTTTGTGTAAATCATCGCATAAATTACTAAAATCAACAGAGGAAACATTCGTGACATCATCTTCGTCTATTTCGATATCTGTATCCTCTAAATCATCTGTGTAACTGCGCCAATCCAAGCTAGGGTAAAGAGCTTCATAGAGTAACTGATAAAGCAGCTGCCAACGTTTGTAAAGTGACCAAATTTCTGGTGCGGGTGGTAGGCTACCCATAAATTGCATGGCGATTGGATTGCCTTCTTCCCAGAGTGCAGCAGTAACAGAGGGAAAGCCTTGCTTTAAATTACCCTTTCCCAGGTTCAATACAACTAGTTTACTCATGGCTGTTAGCCAACAAGCTTCTCAAGCATAAAATCTTCTTTAATACTGATATCACCTAAGGTTACTTGTAAACTAAAACTTTTGCCTGGGGGAGATTTAAATTTTTTGAGTTGAATAAAATTGTCGTGACTTCTAGATTGTACTTCCTGAAGAATGTTTCCCGACCCCGAAAGCAAAAGTAATTTCAAATCAGGTGGTAGATATACTTCTTCGTTAGCTGGATGTAATTGGACACGGATACTGACTTTCTCATCTATCTCTGATGTCAAACCAATCAGCAGCACAACAGCAGTATTCCTGAGTTGCATTCCTAAATCAATCAACTTAGCTCCCTTGACACGAACTTCATTCAAGGTTGCATCACTGCGGAACTGCACAGCTAAAGTATTTTGTTGTGAACTAACGAGGGTGTCAAAAGAGTGCCAACCTGCTTCAAAGACATTTTGAAACCATTTACTCAAGTTATTTACCAAGGGTTGGCTGTATGCAACTAAATTACCTTTATGCTTAGCAAGCCTTTTTTGGTATAAGTCTTGTCTTTTTTTGTCTAGTGCCAGTAATGCCATCCATTCTTGCTCACTCACATTCTCGGGCAAATCAGGAGTCCACTGATCCAGTTGCTTGAGTAGTTTCTCTATTTGTACACTTGACAACTCTGGCAGCATTTTTAGCTCTGGTTTTTGCACAGAACATACTTCCCGTGCCACCCACATCACATTTATATCTGCAATTAAATCTTCTTCATCTAACAAGTAAGTTCGATCCATCAAGTCATATTTAGCTTTTTCTCGAATTTGTTGGTGGGTTGTGTATCCCCACACTCCTATCCAGTTTTCTTCTAAGTTGATCTGCACAGCTAGATAATAATTAGCCACCCAGTTGGGAATATCAACCCATTCTTGGGGTATGCGAAATTCTGTTAGATTACTTTTATCGCTGGGAATTAGCACTAGCCGCAGTTCACCTACAGTTAAACAAGTACCATTCACAAATTCCCAAATACTAGGTAACTGATAATCACTTGGCCAAACCTTGGGAGTTTCACCTAAATCAGGTTCTTCTTTCAACCAATCTAAAAAAGCATTCAAACATAAACAATTGAGATAGGCATTCCAACGAGCAGCAGGGTTAGAGTAATGATTTTGAGCAGATATTTGCCATGCAGTTTGTTGTTCTTGATCTGATAAATCTAACCATAACTTATCTGGGTAAAGCACCATTAAATCATTCATTTCAGATTTCATATTTTTATCCCTGTTTGGCAAAATACAATTTGCTTTTCAACCATTCTTCAATGAATTCAGATATTTTTTGATTGACTATTTCGAGAGAGTTTTGTTCTAAATTCATGTTCTTTTCTAATTCGTTTTTGAAAGATATAATTAGGTTTTGTTTTACCTGTGATAATACACTTGATGCTTCCGACAAGAAAATACTAATCTGCTGATAGTTTTGTTTTCCTAAAATTTGAATTTCATGGGAAATAGCCAACAATTTATCTTGTTCTGGAGATTTTTCTCCAATTATATCTAATGTTGAATATAATAGTTTTTGACAATGCGATCTAATACATTCATTCATGGCATCTTTAATATTTTCAATATCTTTTTCATTGTGAAAACAAATATCTGGATGAACTTTCTTTAATTCCTTTACTAAATCTTTTAATATACTTTGGTTATATCTGGATAATTGACGGGCTACTTGATATTGTTTTTGTAAGTCTGGATAATTAGCTCTTAAAATTGTTGCTATTTCAGTTTGAGTCAAGCTTAGCCCTTGCCAAAGTTTTAACATTATTTGACCAGTTTCTGGTATGGAAGCAAATAATTTGCAGATAATTGAGTTAACTTGTTTCCATGCTTCTTCTTGTATGAGAGTATCCCAAGGTGTTAGTGTAGGGTCAAAAATATTGTCATATTCTTCTAAGGATAAAAAACGTTTGGTACGATAATCACGAGCTGCCCGCACGCAGGTTGATAGCATAGATTGAACTTTCTCGCTGGAAACTGGTGCTGTGGGAAAATCTAGTTTGTTTATTTGCTGGTTATAACAATGGGCAATTTCTTGGATATGCTGTTGATTGGGAGGTTCCAAACTACGACTTCCTTGAGAGCGTGTTGGTTGATAGATTTTATCTAAACATCGCCAAACTAAGCAGTAAGAATTAAGCTTTTTGTGATTTATCCCTTTAGAGAGCAATGCTTCCCGTAATTCTTTAGCGTTTAAATCTTTGAGTAAACCATAATCAGAAAATTTTCCTCTCTTTGCTTCTATATCATGCTGATAAATTGTATTGCTAATTAACCTTATGATTGCTGTTTTAGCATATCCTTCGATATTAGTCAGGGGATATTCAACATTAAAATTTTTCAGGAGTTTACCTGGTGGATTAGCAGCTGCATTGGCGATTTGAAAATATTCTTCCAATGGATATTTATGCCGGAGATATTTAAATCTTTGATAAGCTTTTTGAGAAGCCCACAAGCAAGCTTCTTGTAAATATGCAGACATATGTCTTCCAGCTATAAGAGAAGACGTGGTGAAGGGGAGACGAGTTGACGCGGAGAGTCCATCAATATTCACCGCGTCCCCGTTTGCTTTTGTCTCCGTATCCTCTTCTGTTGACGCCTTCCTTAAAACTTTCAGAAAGTACTGCGCCCAAAATTCTTCATTTGCATCTGGTTCTGACTCCACTAAACTTTTTATGCAACGTTCTAGGTTTGGGTCTGTTTGCCAAATAGGATTTAGATCACTACTGGAGTTGCCAAAACTGAGAAACGTTGAGAACTTTTCAATGATATCTTCACGTTTTTTCATGAAGTGTCCTCTGGTTTTTGCTTCGGTCAACTATTAATGAGTCAACCTGACTCTCTGAATCTGAGGGTTCTTGCTATTTATGTATGGGAATTGCAAACACAGGATTATGCAGGAAATGGCACAAAAAGACCTAAATTTTATGAAAATTTCGGCTGAGGTGTTATTAAAATGATTTTGATCTGTCGAATTAGCGATCGCCTCAATCCCTAAGCTGAGCAAAACTGCCAATCCCATCTATATAATTTATTCACTTCCCGTTAATTACTGTCCTGGGGAGGAAGATTTTACGACTATGTTAAATTACCTAGCTTTAGTTGCGATACCTTTGTAAAGATATCCGATAATTTTGGGTGTTTTTTCGGCATAAAACTCTTCCAAGCTCACTGTATCGAACTGATTCTCCAAAATTTGTCGGATATTTCGATTCAGCTGACAACCGCCTGCAATTATTTTTTGTAATGGGGTCAATCGATTTTGCCAGACTTGGACATTAGGTTCATTGCTTAGCCCATGTTCAATGAAAAAAAATCTTCCTCCCGGTTTTAGCACCCGATAGATTTCTTTGAGAGCTTGTTCAACATTCTCAATACTACATAAAGTCCAAGTGCTGACTACGCTGTTAAATGCATGATCTGCCATTGGCAGGTTTTCACCACTTAAAATGTGATGGTCTACTGTAATGGAAGATGCCTGAATACGTTTTTGGGCTAGTGCATGAATGCCTGGGTTGACGTCAACTGTGATAATTTTGTGAATGTGTTCTGGATAGTAGGAAAGATTTACTCCGCTACCAAAACCAATTTCGAGAACTTCTCCTTCTACATTTGCTAAAACCTCTTGACGATATTTAGCCAGACTAGGATCTGATAGCGACCAATCAATCAGATAGGGAAGGATTTTTTGTGAGTAAAAGCCCATTTTTTCCTAGTTATAGAGATACTATTTTACGTACTTATCGTAGCAATATTTAACGTTGTAAAATTTCTTTGGTGTTAGCAGGACGCTGGGCTACATCCCGCGCCATCAACCAATCAATTAAATCCAGCAGTGAGGGTGAGACATGAGTAGCGCGATCGCGCCAGTACAAAATATCATATTTTTTTCAAATCGTAGACGTCCCCAAGAGTGGCTTCTCGTAGGGTACACTCATGGAACACTCATGGAACACAGATAGATTATCGGTGTGTATCTGTGTTCCATGAATGTTCGTCAATCAAAATCAACTAAGCAATTGCCAAAAAACCTTATATTGCTGCTTCAATTCACCGTCTTACGTAAAGAGTATTTTAGAAATCGATCACCGATGCACACAGATAAACACAGATAGGTTATTTGTATGCTTTTGGGTTAGAGAGTTTAATTTTCTTGCAAAAAAGCTTCTACAGTTTGGTTAAAGGCTTCAGGTTGGGTCAAAAATGGCCAATGATTACCAGGAACTTGGCACAGTTGTAGGTTTTTGAGGTATTTTTTGTAAGGCTTCAGTTGCCATTCTTGGCGGTTAAGACCTTTTTTTGGCTGGACAAATAAGGCGGGAGTGTGAATTGGAACTGTTAAACCAGGAACCTGCATTACTTCCTCAAAAATGCGATCGCGTGCAGCTATTGTAAATTTGCTACCCCAGCTACCATCAGGTTTTTGTTCTATACCTGCTTGAAAAACTTTTTGTTGTAAGGGACTCCAGCCTTGATATTGATTCAACTGACGGGCTTGTTTTTCGGCTGCTTCGTAAGTGGGGAATGGGCCCATTGCTTTGAGAAATGACAAGAAGCGATACAACATGGGAAATGTCGCCTTCAAGAAACTGGGCATTTGCCAGATAAAAATCGGGTCGACTAGAATCATACTCCGCAATCTTTGTGGATTTTGTCTGGCCCAGATGCAAGCTAATTTACCACTCCAAGAGTGGGCGACGATATGAGTACTTGTCCATCCTAATTTATTCATCAATGCTTCTAGGTCTGCGATCGCACTCTCAAAGCTATAGTCTTTCTCTGGCTTACTACTTTCGCCATGACCGCGTAAATCAGGGGCAACTATGTGGTAGTGTGGCGCTAGATAATCTCCCAAACTAGACCAAACTAGGGCATGGTCAGCTAAACCATGCAGTAGTAATAAATTTTCTTGACCTGGATTTTGGTTCCACTCCAAATAAGAAAGTTGAATATCAGTCTTTGCTAAAGTTTGACGTACAGGCATGATTGCAAAATTACTTATGAAGAAATTACTTGCGGTTTTTATAGTACTGAACCTTTGACCAAAAAAAAGAGCGCTCCACAACGAAGCGCTTTTGTTAAGCAATCATAGAACAATAAACTTAAGTTTAATATCAAAAACCCATCTTTAGATTACAGAAATTGGGGCGATAAAATTACAGAGAAATATTACGAAGCTTGTGTTTGTGCATCTACATCCGTTACAGAAATTATTACAAGTTTTTAAGAGTAAATTACGCAGAAGTAGCGTTAAAAATTGTCGTTATGAAAAGGCAGGAGGCAGATGGTACAAATAAAGAGGTGTTTAGTCAACTTTACTTTTCGTTACAAGCTCATCTCCTTTGAAGCCGCTCCGGGTCTATGCTTTTACGGTATTACTTCATCTAAACGAGAAGCACCATAATAACAAACCAAATTAAAGCTCTTAATTATCTCGGTGTTACTGTTTAAGGTTTTGCCAATATCGCCGATACCAATATTGACCACTACGAAGGGCAAACCAAAGCAAGACCAGAGCAATTAATCCTCCTTGTCGGGGAGCGCCAAGGGCAAAAAATACCAGGACAATACACAAGAAATCTTGAATGAAAACTGCCCACAAGGGTATGCCGCGCAAACGAAAGAACCAGCCGACTTGAGTGAGCTGGAGTACCAAGGCAAATGTACCTCCAATCAGAGCAATCAGCCAGTTGGCAGGCGCTGTGGCTGAAGCTACTGCTAACCCCATGATTGCTCCTGCAAGCGGAGACAAAACAAGCTGTACCACTTGTAGCACTCGTTGTCCCATCAGTTTTTTAGAAGCAAGTAGTTCCACAAATGACCAACTTGTGAGAATGCCTAACAAGACAGGTGAAGAAATGTGAGATAAGATTGGTACTTGCGACCAAAGAAGCCGACCTTGTAACAGTCCAATAAACAGTAAGGGTAAGGCAGTTCTCATTCCTGCTGCGGCTGAGGCAGAAAGTGCGGCTAGGAGTTCAATCATAAGGCTCAAAATCACAAATGCAGAAGCAAATAGTAGCTATTTACACTTCCCTGTGATGTGATTTTTTCACAGATTAAATAGCTTGGGTATTAGAGTACTGAAGTTTATCAGTATCTGGATATATTAATGTTGTATACTAATTCCGTATATTTTGGGTAGTGGTTGTTGCTGGTTGCTAGTTGTTTGTTGTTTGGAACAATCAACAACCAACAACCAACAAACAATTAAATTCCCAACCGTTGATACACTTGTTCTAAATGCTGCAAGTGGTGTTGTGGATCAAAACATGCTGCAATTTCTGCTGGTGACAATTTGGCGGTGACACGGGGATCTTTGCTAATCAAGTCACGGAAATTGCCTTCCGGTTTGTTCCAAGCAGTATGAGCATTTTCTTGGACAATTTTATAGGCTTCTTCGCGGCTGATTCCCTTTTCTACCAAGGTGAGTAAAACTCTTTGGCTAAAGACAACGCCGCCATAAACATTCATATTCCGCGCCATATTCTCTGGATACACCAGTAGGTTTTTTACCAAGTCGGTTGTCTCCACAAGCATAAAATGCGTCAAAATGCAAGCGTCTGGCAAAATTACTCG
>Ga0073934_10006025_pt1 | contig 18091 bp, 13 predicted proteins | sample LarsenN4metaG_FD_76834 | JGI IMG/M metagenome (GOLD analysis project Ga0073934, IMG submission 76834) | Hot spring sediment bacterial and archeal communities from British Columbia, Canada, to study Microbial Dark Matter (Phase II) - Larsen... ... | reverse complement strand
GCTGCGCGCGATGGGCCCGCAGATCCAGTGGCTGCACAGCTATGTGGCCGGCGACAAGGTCTATTGCATCTATATCGCGCCCAACGAAGAAGCCATACGGGAGCACGCCCGCCAGGGTGGCTTCCCGGCCAATCGCATCGAGCAGGTCCGAGAGATCATAGATCCCGCGACCGCGGAATGAGCGGCCAGCGTTCCTGCTTGCGGCTTCCGGGGCGAGCCTACAGCTCGGGTTCCGTCCGTCGCAGGCCGGGTGCCCGGGGCCTGTTCTCCTGTTACGCGCTGGCGGGAGCGAGGTGGCGCAGGGCGTTGTAGGCGAGCGTCAGCCTAGACTTGTACCGGCTGGCCGTATTGGGGTGCAGAACGCCCAGGCGCACGCCGCGGTCAATCAGCGAAAGCGTCGGGGCCAGAAGCTTTTCCGCCGCAGCCACGTCGCGCGCTTCGAGCGCCCGGCGGAAAGCCTTGATGGCCGTGCGCACGCGCGTGCGCTTGGCGCGATTGTGGATGGTGCGCCGCTCGGCCTGGCGGATGCGCTTCAGCACCGACTTGCTGCGCTTCTTGACTTTTTTGGGCGTGCCTGCGGGCATTCTCTCTCCTTCGGTTCAGTTCGGCAGAGGTTAGACTAGCGGACGCCCCCCGGGTTGTCAAACGACGAGGCCTCGCGCGGTGACGGCCGGTGTTGACGAAGCGGCCAAATGCCCGGCGATCCCTCCTGGCGCCACCCCGGATGACAGGCCTGGCGCTTTGCGGTGCGCGGGGATGGCAGGGGCGAGATTGGCGCCCCCTGCCCGGTGGTGAGTCAGCGATAAGCTACCTACGGGGAACTTCACGCGGGCATGCAGGGCACGACCGTGGCCGTCAGCTTGTCGCCGCCCGGAGGCCCATTGGCAACAACGTGCAACGCTCCCGGCAAGGTGTCAGACGGGCGCAAGAAACGGTAGAGAGTTGTAAAGGCTGGATCCCCAAGATGTCCTCCGCTGACTTGTTAAGTGTTTGCTTTACATCAAGTTACTACTGCTGTCCTTGACCCCCGCGTTGCCTTCCGGTAGGCTAAGCTGGGCCCCAAGGAGGATCCGCACGCCGATTTCGATGAGGCGTACCGTACAAGTGGCCGGAGGGCTTGAGCAGCTCTTCGGCACCCTGGATGAAAACCTGAAGCTGCTGGAAACGGCACTCCGCGTGACTGTCCAGCTCTCCGACGGACAGGTGGTCATCGAAGGCGAACCAGCCCAGGTAGAGCGCGCGGCGCGCATCCTGGAGGAGTACAACGAGCTGGTGCGCGAAGGCCGGGTGTTCAGCAACGGCGAGGTGAAGGCCATGTTCCGCTTGGCCACCCAGGAACGCGACGTGCCCCTGCGTGCCGTTCTCCAGCCCGGCCGGCCGCGTGCCTTCGGCAAGAAAAGCATCACTCCGAAAAGCCCGAACCAGCGCCGGTACATGGAATGCATCGAGAAGTACGACATGGTGTTTGCCATCGGGCCGGGGGGCACCGGCAAGACCTATCTGGCGGTGGCCATGGCCGTGTCGGCGCTGCTGACCAAGCAGGTGACGCGCATCATTTTGGTGCGCCCGGCCGTCGAAGCGGGTGAGCGCCTGGGTTTCCTCCCCGGCACGCTGCAACAGAAAGTGGATCCGTACATGCGCCCGCTCTACGACGCGCTGCACGACATGCTCGATGCGGACAAGCTGGAGCGCTACCTGGAGAAGGGCATCATCGAAGTGGCACCGCTGGCTTTCATGCGCGGGCGCACGCTGAACGACTCCTTCGTGATTCTGGACGAGGCCCAGAACACCACCAGCGAGCAGATGAAGATGTTTCTGACGCGCCTGGGATTCAACTCGCGCGCGGTGATCACCGGCGACATCACGCAGATTGACCTGCCCGCGCCGCGGCGTTCCGGCTTGCTGGAAGCCATTGACGTAGTGGGCAAGATTGCAGGCATCGCTTTCGTCTATTTCAACGAGCGCGACGTGGTCCGCCACAACCTCGTGCAGCAAATCATTCGCGCCTACGAAGACTTTGAGGCCCGCGCGGAGAATCGCACCGCGGCCGAATTGGCCCCGGCGCCCGCCGGCGCCAAATCCTCTGCGGAAAGCCGTGAAGACGAATCCTCCAAGTAGCCGGCGGTTGGTAAGGGGTGGCTGCGAAAAACGGGCCGCAGCCACTTCTGTGCCATCTTGGGGTTCCCGAGGGACCAGCGCCAGCGTCTGCGCCAGGCGGTCTGCTCAAGCCTAGCATGCTGCTGAATCGCCAGCGCCGCGTCCGTGTTGCTTTGCCGCCGCTCGCCAAGTTCCTCGAGCGCGTCCGCGGGATGCTTGGACTGGCCGGGCGCGAGTTGACCGTTTGCCTGCTCAGCGACGCAGCAATGGCCCGGCTCAACCAGCGGTTCCACGGCACGCGCGGCCCGACCGACGTGCTGTCGTTCCCGGCCGACGGCATGGGCATGAAGAAAAACAGACACAGCAAGCAACCGAAGCACAGCAAGAGCGCACAACGGCGACAGGCGGTTGCAGGATCGCTTGCGCCTGGCCCTTCAGGTTTCCCGTCTTGCTCCTTTGCTTCCTCTGCTTCCCTTGTTCATGCCGGTGACATTGCCATTGCGGCGGAAACCGCGCGGCGCAACGCGCGCCGCTACGGCCGCACGCTGGACCAGGAATTGCGCATCCTGATTCTGCACGGCGCGCTGCACCTGGCCGGTTATGACCACGAAACGGACCACGGGCAAATGAACCGCCTGGAGGCAAGGCTGCGTCGCAGACTGGGACTGGCCTAGCCATGCTCGACGCCATCCTCAACAGTCGGGCCTTCTACTACACGCTGTACACGCTCGCCGTGTTGTTGCTCGGCGCGGGGTTGTGTGTGGTCTCCTACCTGGACCGCATCTACCGGGAGCTCGGCCGGGTGACCACCGGCCTGGTGCACGCCGCCCTGGACGTGTTCGAAGCCGAAGTTGAGCCGCGCGTCCGCATGGAGCGGCGCGAGGCCAGCCTGACGTTTGCGCTGCTGGCGCAGCTCTGGCTGGTGCTGGTGGCCATCGTGACGGCGCGTGCGCTGTTCCTGTTCGTCGAAGGGCGGCTGCGCACGCTGGCGCAGCTCGTTGTGCTGGTCACGCTGGAGGTCATCCTGGGCATGCACTTCGTCCCGTACATTCTGCTGACGCGCACCACCAGCCGGTGGCTTGTGCCGCTGCTCCCGGTCCTGCGCGTGCTGAGCTGGGCGGTGTGGCCGTTGCGCGCCGGGCTGGAAATGGCCGCTTCGCTGGCGCATCTGGCCGAGGAACGCGAGCCCAGCGCCCAGCAGACCGCCCAGAACGGCATCGAAGCTCTGGTGGAAGCCGCGGAGGAAGAAGGCATCCTGCGCCGGGACGAAGCGCAACTGATCGAGCAGGTCGTGGAGTTCACCGACAAACGCGTCCGCGAGCTGATGACGCCCCGGCCGGACATCGTGGCCATTCCGGCTGCCGCCAGCATCGAGCAGTTGCGCCGGGTCATGGTGGAGACGAAGTACTCGCGCATTCCCGCCTACGAAGGCTCCCTGGACGAAATCGTCGGGGTCGTCTTCGCGCGCGACGTGCTGCAGGTGCCGGAGCGCGAAGCCGGCCAGCGCATGGTGCGCGAGCTGATGCGCCCGGCGTTGTTTGTTCCCGAGACGAAGCGCGGCTCTCCGCTGCTGAAGGAAATGCAGCAGAAGAACCAGCAGATGGCCATCGTCGTGGACGAGTACGGGTCGGTGGCCGGGCTGGTGACCGTCGAAGACTTGGTCGAGGAAATCGTCGGCGAAATCGGCGAAGAGGATCGCTCGCCGGTGCCCGACGTGGCCCGCGAGCCGGAAGGCAGCCTGGTGATGCGCGGCTCTGTTTCGCTGGACAAGGTGCGCGAGCTGCTGGCTATCGAGCTTGACAGCGAGGAAGCGCAGGCGTCCACCACCATTGCCGGGCTGCTGAACACCGTGGCCGGACACGTGCCCACGCCGGGGGAAATCATCGAGTACAACGGCTTGTGGTTTGAAGTGCTCGAGGCCAACCAGCGCAAGGTGCTGCGCCTGCGCGTGCGCCGCCACGCTGTGCCCACCATCCCGCAGGGCGGGACCGACGCCACATGACCTGCGCGGTCGTCTTCCTGCTGCGGGCGGCGCAGGTTTTTCCCAACAAGTTCAACCGCGGCCGGAACCGGCTTCCGCCGAAGGCGTGGCGGTCAAGACGGGCTCGGCGAGCCGCTGCGCCGCCCCATCCCAAGGCTGCGCGGGGCGGGCGCAGCCGTTATCGAGCGGGGTGCTTGGCACGACCTGCAGTTCCTCGCACCGTTCGAGGAAGGCGGCGCGACGCTGCGCGCCGTGCCCAGCGGACAGCAGGTCGTCGCGCTGAGACTGCTTCGCGCTGCGGCCGCGCCCGGAGTCCGCGGCGCTGAGCTAGCGGCCATCACTCCCTCAGCAAGCAGCATCCGCTTGTGTTAAAAACAGCCTTCTCCTGCCTATGGCGAAGCATCTTGACTGGCGCATCCGTGTGGGTCCGGAGCCTGTGGTGCCAATCGGCCGCGGCGATGCCGTGTCAGCCGTGCTGATTGCCGCAGTGTTTGCGCTGGCGCTGGCGGTTAGTTGGCAGCGCTGGGGTGACCTAGTCATTGACCGCGGACGCGAAATGAACGTCCCGCTCCGCCTGCTCCACGGCCAATTGCTTTACGGCGACGTCCACTGGTTCTACGGGCCGCTTTCGCCTTATTGGAATGCCATGCTGTACAAGCTGTTTGGTGTGTCGCTCGATGTGCTGTACGCGAATGGCATCATCACCACGGGAATCATCCTGGCTCTAGTGTTCTGGCTGGCGCGTCGGCTGATGCGGCCGGCCGGTGCGGCCTGGGCCACCCTGGGGGTGCTATGGCTCTGCGCACTGAAGATTTCCGGCAACTTCATCTTCCCGTACGCGTACGCGGCGCTGCACGGGCTCGCGCTGGGGCTGCTCGCGCTGGTTTTGGTGGCCCGCTTCGTTGAAACGGGGAGAACAGGATGGCTGCTCGGGGCATCGCTGGTGGCCGGCTTGGCTCTGTTGACCAAGACAGAATGCGGGCTTCCGGCGCTGGCGGCCGGCGCCGTTGCGGTCAGCCTGACACGGGAGTGGCCGCTCCGTGCTCGATGGCGTGCCCTGGCTATCTTCGTGGCGCCCGCCGCAGGCCTGGCGATGGTTACCTATGCCTGCTTCGCCGCGCGTGTCGGCTGGCCTACGCTGTGGGATGACAGCTTCCTTTTCTTCGCGAATGTTCCGCCGGAGCTGCTGCACTTCAATGCATGGAAATCGGGGCTGGATCGCCCGTGGTATTCGCTGTGGCGCATGTTTGCGGCTCTGCTGCAATTGGGTTCGCTGGGCGGGATGATGGCCATTGCGTGCATGGCCTTCGGGGGCCGCGCGAGTTTGCGGCCCGGCAGGTTGCTCGGGCCGGTGGGCATCTTCATCGTGGCGTTGTTGATCTTTGTCGGCACGACGGCCCTGCGACCGGACCGCGGGCCCTTTCTGGCCGTGCCGTTGATCCTGGCGGCACTGATTGCGGCTGGCATCGCGCAACGGCTGCGCGCACCGGCCGGGCATCCGGACGCGGAACGGCGCGCGCTTGTTCTGGTCACGATGGCTGTGTATGCGCTGGCCAGCCTTGCGCGCGTGATCCTGCGCGTGCCCAGCGGGGGCGCGTACGGTTCCTATGTGCTGCCGGTTTCCCTGGTATTGTTTGTCTATGCGTGGGTCGAACTGTTCCCGCGGATCTTCACCGATGCCCGCGTGCGGAACCGTGCGAGGACTTGTTCGCTCGCGCTGGTGGTGCTGGGCGTCATCGGGACGGCCATCGGAGTCACCTACCAGTACCGCAGAAAGGATATGCGTGTGTTGCGCACGGAGCGCGGCACGATAGTGGCTCTGGGCGATCAGGTGGAGGCCTTTGAGGAGGCCATGGCGCTGATCGAGCGGCAGGCGGGTGCCGGGGACTTCCTGGCTGTGCTGCCCGAAGCTACGTCGCTCAATTTTTTCACCGGCCGGCGAAACCCGCTGTGGGCGGAGATCCATACGCCGGGGATGCTCGACGCGAGGGGAGAAGAGCGCGCCATCGCCCGCCTGCAGGAAACGCGCACGCCGCTGGTTCTGGTGGCTAATCGGCCGACCGCAGAGTTTGGCCCGGCGGTCTTCGGACGCGACTATTATCCGCACCTGATGCGCTTCATCGAGGAGCATTACCGGGTCTGCGCTGTCCTCGGCCCGGACGAGCGCCCGGAGATCGCCATCGGCGACAGGACCTTCTTCTTCCGCGCCTACTGCGCAAAGAACCGGGAAGGAAAACCCTGAACAGGGAGGGCCCAGAGGCGGGGAAGTCTAGAGCACCAGAAGCCCCGGAGGTTGTGGCTCGCGTCCCGGCGCGAGCCCGTGGGGGTCACGCCTGAGGTGAGGGGTTCTCTTCCAGCTCTGTCCGTCAGGAAGGGAGGGATGGCGTTCAAGAGCGGATTTGTAGCTGTGGTGGGGCGGCCGAACGCGGGCAAGTCCACGCTGGTGAACTGCCTGGTCGGTCACAAAGTTGCCATAGTCACGGAAAAGCCTCAAACGACGCGCAACCGCATTCTGGGCGTTGTGCACCGCGACGAGGCGCAAATCGTGCTGATTGATACCCCGGGGTTGATCCCGGCGCACACCGCGCTTGAAAAGCAGATGGCTGAGGAGATCGAGCAGGCCCTGGAAGGGATCGACCTGCTGGCCCTGATCGTGGATTCCGCCGCGCCGTTTCGCCCGGGTGATCGATTCGCGCTCGAGCGCATCGCGCGCGTCCCGGCGAAGCACTTTCTCCTGCTTAACAAGATTGACCGCATCGAAAAGGAAAAGCTGCTGCCGCTTATGGACCTTTACCGCCAGGCGCACGAGTTCGCTGAGATCATCCCCGTCTCGGCACTGAGCGGCGACGGGATCCCCTTGCTCGTCGAGAGGCTGGTCGCGCATCTGCCGGAAGGCCCGGCGTACTTTCCGCCAGACATGGTCACCGACCAGCCGGAGCGCTTCCTCGCCGCGGAGATCATCCGCGAGAAGGCCATGCAAGCTACCCGCCAGGAGGTGCCGCACGCCATCGCGGTGCTGGTGGATTCCTTCGAGGAGTCGGCCAAGCTGGTGCGCATCCGGGGCACCGTGTATTGCGAGCGGGAAGGGCAGAAGGGCATCCTGATCGGCAAGAGCGGCGCTACTTTGAAACACATCGCCACCCAGGCGCGTCTGGAAATCGAATCTCTGCTGGGCGTGAAGGTTTTCCTAGAGCTGCACGTCAAGGTGCGGCGCGACTGGCGGGACAAGCCTGCCCTGGTGCGGCAACTCGACTGGCGCCGCCAGCTCGAACAGCTCAGCCAGAAGCAGGCCAACAGTGGCGAGTGAGGAGCGCTTTTTCACTGCCTGGTCGGCGTGATCCCCAGCGACTTCATCTTGCGGTAGAGGTGGCTGCGCTCGACCCCGATGGCCACGGCTGTGCGGGACATGTTCCACTGGTTCTCCTCGAGCTTGCGCAGGATGAACTCGCGTTCGTAGGCCGCGCGGGCTTCGTGCAGGGAAGCGTGGTTCGTGGGCAGAAGACGCCCGCCGCGGAACAACTCCGGCGGCAGGTGGTGCGCCTCGATGGTGTCTGTGCCGAACTGCGGGCTGATGATCACCAGGCGCTCGATCAGGTTCTTCAGCTCGCGGACGTTGCCCGGCCAGGAGTAGCGCGTGAGCACCTCGAGCGCCGTGGCGCTGAGCGCCAGCGGCTTGCGGCGGTAGCTGCGGCTGAACTCTTCGAGGAAGTGGCGTGCCAGCACCGGGATGTCTTCCACGCGTTCGCGCAGGGCGGGAACGGTGAAGGGAATCACGTTCAGCCGGTAGAAGAGGTCCTCGCGGAAGGTGCCACGGGCGATTTCGTCCTCGAGGCGCTTGTTGGTCGCGGCAATCACGCGGACATCCACGCTGACCGGTTGCGTCGAGCCGATAGGCTCGAAGCGCTGTTCTTCGAGCACGCGCAGCACTTTGGACTGTGTCTTCAGGCTCATGTCGCCCACTTCGTCGAGAAAAATGGTCCCGCCGTCGGCTTTCTGGAACTTGCCGACCTTGTCTTCGCTGGCGCCGGTAAAGCTGCCCTTGCGGTGGCCGAAGAGCTCGGATTCGATCAGCTCCTCGGGGATGGCGGCGCAGTTGACCTCGACGAAAGGCATGGCCGCACGAGGGCTCTGGGCGTGAAGCGCCCGCGCCACCAGTTCCTTGCCCGTGCCGCTTTCCCCGTAGATGAGCACGCGGCCGTTGGTCGGCGCGGCCAGCGCGATCTGCTGGCGCAACGCCTTCATGGGAATGCTGTCGCCGAGGATCGCCGAGCGGTGCGCGAGTTCGGCGCGCAGCCGGCGGTTTTCCGCTGCCAGGCGCTGATGCTCGAGCGCGTTCTTCACCACGACGATGATCTTTTCGAGCGAAAGCGGCTTTTCGACGTAGTCAAACGCGCCCAGCTTGGTCGCGCGCACGGCGGTCTCGATGGTGCCGTGGCCGGAGATCATCACCACCATGGGCGGCGCTTCGGCTTGCTGAAGCTTTTCGAGTGTGGCCAGCCCGTCCATCTTCGGCAGCCACACGTCGAGCAGCACCAGGTCGTATGGGTTGCTCGCCACCGCTTCCAGGCAGTCCTCTCCGCTGGCCACCGCCTCGACGCGGTAGCCTTCCTCGCGGAGGATGGAGCTGAGCGATTGGCGGATGCCCGCCTCGTCATCCACGATGAGAATCGAATGCGTCCCCTTCATGCCGTGTGTTCCCCTGCCAGCGGGGCGGGCGCGGCCAGTTCGGCCACCGGCAGGTGGATGACAAAGCGCGCCCCGCGCGGCTCATTGTCTTCGACGCGTATGGTGCCGCCGTGCTCGGCCACGATGCGACTGGCAATGGCCAGACCCAGGCCGGTGCCGCGCTCTTTCCTGGAAAAGTGCGGCAGGAAGAGCAAATCCTTGTCAGCGGCCGGAATTCCGGACCCGCTGTCGGCCACGCTGATTTCCACGGCTTCGCCATCGCCGTCGAGCCGCGTGGCCACGGCCAGCTCGCGCATCTCGGAGCGTTCCATCGCTTCGGCCGCATTGTCCACCAGATTGATGAGCACGCGGCGCAGCAGCTCTGGATCGGCTTTCACCGTGGGCAGGTTGCCGGCCAGCGACGTGCGCACGGTCACGCCCACCAGCCGCCCGGCAAACACTTCCAGCGCGCCGGCTACAATCTGGTTGATGTCCGAGGGCACCGGGCGCACCTCTGGGAAGCGCGCGAACTGGCTGAACTCGTCCACCAGGGCCTTCAGCGCGGCGGCTTCCCGTTCGATCATGGTGGCGCATTCGCCGGCCAATTGCGCGAACTCGTCGCCGCGCGCGGGCTGACGTTCCAGGTAGCGCGTCAGGCGCTGGGCGGAAAGCTGAATGGGCGTCAGGGGATTTTTGATTTCGTGTGCGATGCGCTGGGCGACCTCCTGCCAGGCTGCCGCGCGCTGCGCACGGAGGAGCTCGGTGAGGTCTTCCACCACGACCACGAAGCCGCTCGCAGAGCGCCGCGGGCCAAGCGCGCTGACCGTCACCGCAGCGTGCAGGATGCGACGGGGAAGCGTGAGGGCCAGTTCGCGCGAAGCCGTGCCCATGCGCCGCGCTTTGCGCATCAGCTCCCGAACGTGCCGCGCCGCTTCCTCGCCGAGCAGTGCGGTGAGTGAGGTCGCTTGCACCGTGTCCGGGCCGAAGATCCTGGCCACGGCGGAGTTGGCGCGCACCACCGCACCCTCGCAATCCAGAGAAAGCACCCCGGTGGGAATGTTTTCGAGGATGGCTTCCATCAATTTGCGGCGCGCCTCCAACTCTTCGACGGCCTGCTGGAGGCTGCGCGTGGACTCGTCAATCCGCCGGCGGCTTTCGCCCAGTTGCGCGGTCATCTGGTTGAAGGAAGCAACCAAGGTGCCCAGCTCGTCGTGAGCCTGCACGTTGACGCGATGCTCGAAGTTGCCGCGAGCGATTTCGCCCGTGGCCTGGGCCAGCGCTTCAATGGGCACGGTAACCAGCTTCGAGAGGAACAGGGCAAACCAGGTGGCGGAAAACAGCAGCACCACGGTGAACAACAGCAGGGCCAAGAGCATCTGCGTGCGGTAGGCTTTCAGGTCCAGTTTCTGCGCCTCATAGGCGGCCAACTGGGCCTCCATATCGCTGAAGCGCTGCAAGTAGTCGTTTGCCAAGCGGCGCCCCACAAGCAGTGTGTAGTCGCGCAGAGGTACTCGCACAGCGAGGTAGTGGTTGCCCTCGCCGACCACGATCTCTCCACCACTCGGCAGAACCCGCAGGACCCGGGGTCCGGGAAACCACTCCGTGGAGCCTGGCGGTGCACCGTGATGCCTGCGCCGGGCTTGCCCATCGGCGTTGAGCAGCCAGGTTTCGTCGGCTCCGCGCTCGAGCGCAATTGCAGACGAGGAGGCGGCTAAGATGTCCGGAGTGGTCGTCCCGGAATCTTCCAACTTCTGCCTTGTATGTTGCGCGATCCCCAGAAGCCGATCCTGTTCCTCCTTATGGAACTTGTCGAGAAGCTTGCGGCCCTCTTCTGCGGCGATTTCCAGAGGCCGAGGGAACCATTTGCTCAGGGTACGGTTCAGCAGGGCGTAGCTGATGAAGAACAGGGCCACGACCGGGAGCAGGGAAATGGCCATGGCCCCTGCCACCATCTTGGTCTTGAAGCGCGAACCCGGCACACCGGCCCGGCGTTCGGCCCACGACCGCAGCAGGCTGCGCGCCAGCACCGCGGCGAAGACCAGCAGCGCCGCGACAATAAAGGTCGAAAGCCCGTACAGGATCACGACCTGCGTGGGCGTGCGGGGCTCAAACGGCAGGTTGAACGAGCCCAGCGTGACGACCCCGGCCAGCAACAGCGCCACTGCCAAGCCGGCAAACGTCCAGCGCAGTCGCCGTCGCCGCCGCAGTTCGCTCGCGCCGTCAGGCGTCACGGCCGCGCCTCCAGATAAGGCCCCAGCGGGCACTGGTCGCACAGCGGGTTGTGCGGGCGGCACCAGGTCTTGCCGACGTTTACCAGCAGGGCGTGATACTCGTTGTAGAGCCGGGCCTCGCGCGGCAGGTGGCCCTCGAACAGCGCTCGCAGTTCTTCGTAGCCGGCCTTTTCGCCGACCAGTCCGTGCCGGCTGAGTATGCGGTTCGTGTAAGCATCCACGACGAACACGGGATGGCCGCCGGCGTAGAGCAGGATGGAATCGGCGGTTTCCGGGCCGATGCCCCAGACGCGGAGCAGCTTGGGGCGCAGTTGGTCTGTTGGCGCGCGGAACATGCGCCGGAGCGACCCGCCGTACTCCCGCTCGAGGAAGCGGACAAAGGCCTTGAGCTTCTTTGCCTTCTGCCGGAAGTAGCCGGCCGGGCGGAGCAACCGCGCGAGTCGGGCCAAGGGCACCCGCTGCAGGGCCCGCGGAGTAAGCAGGCGCCCCCGGCGCAGATTGGCGGTGGCCCGCTCGACGTTGGCCCACGATGTGGACTGCGTCAGGATGGCCCCCGCGATGACCTCGAACGGCGTTCGCGCAGGCCACCAGTGCTGCGGCCCCAGATGGGCGGCCAGCGTCCGGTAGTAGGCCAACAGCAGCCAGTCAGCGCCGTGGTGGCGGAGCGCAGACCCGTTTGCCCTCTGCAGGGTTCGAAAACGTTTCGGTTCAGCAACAGGCATTCTCTCGGCAAGATAGCCAGCGCTCGCAAGCAAGTCAAGGCAGCAGGCCGCAGCAGCTCGCAGGAAGGGCACCGGGGGCCGCGTCAGCTTCTCGGAATGACCTGCCCGACCGGCCTGTATTGGCGTTTTCAATAGACCTGTCCTTTGGTACAGGTGGCCGGTTCCCCTTGAAATGCTAGGTTGAACCTGTTCCCGCGTCGAGGCGCGCGGGCTCCAGGAGTCCCCGTATGTCTGCCCGATTGGGCGAAATCCTGATCAAGGAGAAGCTGCTCACCCCCGAACAGCTTCAGCAAGCTCTGGACTACCAGAAGGAGAACGGGGGCCGGCTGGGGGCCTGCCTGGTCAAGCTGGGATTGGTCAGCGATGAAGAAGTCACTTCGGTGCTTTCCCGCCAGTACGGGGTGCCTTCGATCAATCTGAAGTACTACGAAGTGGATCCCAGCGTCATCAAGCTCGTGCCGCAGGAAACGGCGGTGCGCTACCAGGTGCTGCCGCTATCCCGCGTGGGCTCGACGCTGACGATCGCGATGACCGATCCCACCAACGTCTTCGCCATGGACGACATCAAGTTCATGACCGGGTTCAACGTCGAGCCGGTGGTGGCTTCGGAAGCCGCTATCAACGAGGCCATTGCGAAGTTTTACGGGCAGAGTTCGAGCGCCGAAGAGCTCGACAAGGTGATGAAAGACCTGGCCGGCGGGGAAGCCGACCTCGAGCTGCAAACCGAAGAGCAGGAGATGGACCTGGCCTCCCTCGAGAAAGCCGCCGAGGAAGCCCCCATCATCCGCCTGTGCAACCTGATCCTGACCGATGCGGTGAAACGCGGGGCCAGCGACATCCACATCGAGCCCTACGAGAAAGAGTACCGCGTGCGCTTCCGCATTGACGGCATCATGCAGACGGTCATGACCCCGCCCCTCAAGCTCAAGGACGCCATCACCAGCCGCATCAAGATCATGGCCAAACTGGACATCAGCGAAAAACGCCTGCCCCAGGACGGCCGCATCATGATCAAGTACACGACCGGGAGCAGAAAAAAGGAGCTGGACTTCCGCGTCTCGACCGTGCCCACGCTGTTCGGCGAGAAAGTCGTGCTCCGGCTCCTGGACAAGGAAAACCTCCGGCTGGACATGACCAAGCTCGGGTTCGAGCCAGAGTCGCTGGTCCGCTTCGAGCGCAACATCCTGAAGCCCTACGGCATGGTGCTGGTGACCGGGCCGACCGGCTCGGGCAAGACGAATACGCTCTATTCCTCCATCGCGCGGCTGAATACCCCGGGAACCAACATCATGACGGCCGAAGATCCCGTCGAGTTCCAACTGCCTGGCATCAACCAGGTGCAGATGAAAGAGCAGATCGGGCTGAACTTTGCCGCGGCCCTGCGCGCCTTCCTGCGCCAGGACCCCAACATCATCCTGGTGGGCGAGATCCGCGACTTCGAAACAGCGGAAATCGCCGTGAAGGCCGCCCTGACCGGCCACCTGGTGCTTTCTACGCTGCACACCAACGACGCGCCTTCCACCATCAGCCGGCTGATGAACATGGGCATCGAGCCTTTCCTGGTGGCCACTTCGGTCAACCTGATCTGCGCGCAGCGCTTGGTGCGGCGCGTCTGCACGAGCTGCAAGGAAAAACTGGAAGTGCCGGTGGAGGCCTTGATCGATGCGGGGTTTGCGCCGGACGAGGCCAAGGCGCTCGAGGTCTACCACGGCAAAGGCTGCCCGCGCTGCAACAACACCGGCTACAAGGGCCGCGTGGGCCTCTACGAGGTGATGGAAATCACCGACGAGCTCCGCGAGCTGATCCTGGTGGGCGCTTCGGCGCTCGAACTGCGAAAGAAGGCGCTCGACCTGGGCATGATCACCCTGCGCCGCAGCGGCCTGACCAAGGTCGCCCAGGGAGTCACCACGATTGAGGAAGTCCTGCGGGAGACGGTTCTCTAGAGGAGGGGAAGATGGCTATTCCGCCACTGAGTGAGTTGCTCAAGCGCATGATCGAAATGGGAGGCAGCGACCTGCACATCACCACGAACTCGGCGCCCCGCGTGCGCGTCCATGGCAAGCTGCGCCCGCTGGACCTTCCCCCGCTGAACGCCGCGGACACCAAGGCCCTGGCCTACAGCGTGCTTACCGACGCGCAGAAGCACCGCTTCGAGGAAAACCTCGAGCTGGACTTCTCCTTCGGCTTGAAGGACCTGGCCCGCTTCCGCGCCAACCTCTTCCACCAGCGCGGGGCCGTCGGTGCCGTCTTCCGCACGATTCCCTGGGAGATCAAGGGATTCGACGCGCTGGGTTTGCCGCCGGTGATCAAAACGCTGTGCGAGAAGCCGCGCGGGCTGGTGCTGGTGACCGGGCCAACCGGCTCGGGCAAGTCCACCACGCTGGCGGCCATGCTCGACAAAATCAATTCCGAGCGTGAAGAGCACATCATCACCATCGAAGACCCCATCGAGTTCGTGCACGCCCACAAGAAGTGCCTGGTCAACCAGCGCGAGGTGAACTCGGACACGCATTCGTTCGCCAACTCGTTGCGCGCGGCTTTGCGCGAAGACCCAGATGTGGTGCTGATCGGCGAAATGCGCGACCTGGAAACCATCGAATCTGCCCTGCGCATCGCCGAGACCGGCCACCTGACCTTCGCCACCTTGCACACCAATTCGGCCGTTTCCACCATCAACCGCATCGTGGACGTTTTCCCGGCCCACCAGCAGCCGCAGATCCGCGCTCAGCTTTCCATGGTTCTGGAGGGCATCCTCTGCCAGGCCCTGCTGCCGCGCGCCGATGGCCGCGGCCGCGTGATGGTGATGGAAATCCTGATTCCCAACGCGGCCATCCGCAACCTGATCCGCGAGGACAAAATTCACCAGCTTTACTCCGCGATGCAGACGGGGACGGCACAGAGCGGCATGCAGACGTTCAACCAGGGTTTGGCGAACGCCTGTTTCCAGCGGTTGATTAGTGTGGAAACGGCGCTTTCGCGGTCGTCTAACCCCGACGAGCTGCAAGATATGATTAACCGAGGGGTCGCCACGGTGCCCACGCCCGCGCATCACGGCCACGGGCACGCGCGCGGGCCGGCGCACGCCAAGCGCTAGCCACGAGGAAGGAAATAGGAAGGAGCAGCGGTCATGCCGGTATTCACCTATCAGGGCGTCAATCGCGCCGGAGTCGCCGTCACCGGCGAGCGCGTAGCGAGCAACAAGGCGGAACTGGTCGCGCAGTTGCGCCGCGAGCAGGTCACCGTCAACAAGATGACGGAAAAGGGCCGGGAGTTCAGCCTGCCCACCTTCGGCGCCGGAGTCACCAGCAAGGAGCTGGCCATCTTCACGCGCCAGTTCTCGGTGATGATTGATGCCGGCCTGCCCCTGGTGCAGTGCCTGGAGATCCTGGCCAACCAGCAGGAGAACAAGACCTTCAGGAAGGTGCTGGCGGCCGTGCGCGGCGCCGTGGAAGGAGGCTCCACGCTCTCGGCGGCCATGCGCCAGCACCCCAAGGTGTTCGACGACCTGTACGTGAACATGGTGGAAGCCGGCGAGACGGGCGGCATCCTGGACACCATTCTGCAGCGCCTGTCGAACTACATCGAGAAAAACGTGAAGTTGAAGCGCGCGGTGAAATCGGCGCTGGTCTATCCGGTCGCCGTGCTGCTGGTTGCCGTGGGCGTCATCATTCTGCTCCTGTGGAAGGTGGTGCCGATTTTCGCGCAGTTGTTCACGGGCTTGAACGTCCCCCTGCCGACGGCTACGAAATTCGTCATCGGGCTCAGCAATTTTGTGGGCAGCATCTTCGGGCTGCTGATTCTGGTCTTCTTCGTGGGCCTGGGCGTGGGCCTGAAGGTGTGGCACGGCACGCCTCAGGGGCGCCTGCCGCTTGACGCGGCCCTGTTGAAGCTCCCGCTGGTTGGCATCCTGCTGAGGAAGATCGCTGTGGCCCGGTTCACGCGCACCCTGGGCACGCTGATCTCCAGCGGCGTGCCTATCCTCGAAGCCCTGGACATCACCGCGCGCACCGCCGGCAACGCCGTGGTGGAGCGCGCCATCACCCATGTGCGCAAGGGCGTCGAGGCGGGTCGCACGCTGGTGGATCCGTTGCGCGAAACGGAAGTTTTCCCCGGCATGGTGTCGCAGATGATCGCCGTGGGCGAGCAGACCGGTGCCATGGACGCCATGCTGCAAAAAATCGCCGACTTCTACGAGGACGAAGTCGACGCCGCGGTGAAGGACCTGCTCTCGGCGATGGAGCCGGCGATGATTGTCATCCTGGGCGTGGTGGTCGGCGGGATCGTGATTTCCATGTACCTGCCGCTGTTCGAGCTCATCGCCAAGCTGAGTGGCTAACCTGTTGCTCCGGGCTGGCGTGCAGGCTGCGCTCGCGGCAGGCCTGGCAGCGCCGCTCTGCCTGCCGGACGGGGATGCTTCCCATGGAACCCACGCAAAGCGTCGGTGAGTGGCTGCCCTGGCTGGGGCGCGTCCGCTTCCTGGTCATCACCTTTCTGCTGGCCATTGTCCTGCTGCTGCGCGAGTTCAACGAGGCGCTGGTTCCCACCAAGTATTTCCTGCCGCTGATCATCCTCTGGTACACCCTCGCCGTCCTGTACGCCATTGTGCTGCGCGTCCTGCCACAGGCGCGCTGGCACGGGCCGCTGCAGATGGTCTGCGACACGCTGCTGATCACGGGGTTGGTCTACGTGACCGGCGGGCACGAAAGCCACTTCCTTTCGCTCTACCTGCTGACCATCATCGTGGCCAGCATCCTGTTCCCGCGCAAGGGCGCGTTCCTGGTGGCGGCTTTGAGCATCGTGCTTCTGGCCGCGGTGGTCGCGCTAGCCTACTCCGGTCGCATCCCGCGCACCGCCCGTTCCGTGCCCACCGAGCAGCAGTTGCAGACGTGGATGCTCAGCAACCTATTCGCTTTTCTGGCCGTGGGCTACCTGTCCAGCCTGCTCACGCAAACGCTCCGGCGCAAAGGGGTCGAGCTCGAGGCCAAGCGCGAGGAGCTGAGGGACCTGCACGCCTTCAGCGAAGACATCCTTCAGTCCATGCGCGGGGGCCTGCTGATCACCGACCTGCAGGGCCGCGTGCTGCGCTTGAACCGCGCCGGAGAAGAAATCACCGGCTATCGGGAGGACCAGGTACGTGGCGCCCAATTGACGGAGGCCTTTCCGGGCTTCTCCACCGCAGGGCTGGACGAGAACAGTGTGGCCCTGCCGCCGCGCGGGGAAATCCCGTTTCCAACCGCGGGGGGCCAGCGACGCTACCTGGGGATTTCCGTCTCACCGCTGCGCACCGGCGTAAAGCGCGTCAGCGGCTATGTGTTCAACTTTCAGGATTTGACTGAACTGAAGCGGCTCGAACAGGAGATCGCCATGCAGGACCGCATGGCAGCGCTGGGCCGGCTTGCGGCGGCCATTGCGCACGAGATTCGCCAGCCGCTCACGGCCATGGCCGGGGCCGTGCGCGAGCTGGCCCGGCTGGTGCCGTTGCACGAGGACGAGCAGCACCTGGTCAGCATCGTCACGCGCGAATCCGAGCGGCTGAACCTGATCATTACCGATTTCCTGAACTACGCGCGCGAGAAGACCTACGCGTTTGCCGAGGTGGATCTGAGCGGGATTCTCTCCGACACGCTGACGTTGCTCGAGCAGCACCCCAGCTTCGACGGGAAGTATCGCATCGAGCGCGCCTTCGGTTCCGGAGCGGTCCCGGCGCGCGTGGACCGCGACCGCATCAAGCAGGTCTTCTGGAACCTGTGCGAGAACGCGTTGCGGGCCATGCCCGATGGCGGCACCTTGAGCGTGAAAGCAGAAGTGCTGCCCTCCTGGGTGCGCATCCGGTTTCGCGACAGCGGCGTGGGCCTGGATCCCGCGCAGGCTGCCAAACTGTTCGAGCCGTTCCAGTCCGGCTTCGCGGGCGGCACCGGTCTGGGACTGGCCATCGTGTACCAGATCATTCAGGCGCACCACGGCCGCATCCGCGTGGAATCGCAGCGCGGCCGAGGAGCTGAATTCACTGTCGAGCTCCCTCGCGCTGCCCGGCAGGAGGTTGAAGAAGTGGAGGCGTTGTCGTTCCGCGGGAGCGCGTAGCCCGGAAAGGCTTCTTCGGCGCGGGCGGAGCAGGGGATCATGGCGCATCTGCTGGTGGTTGACGACGAACAGTCCATCTGTGAGTTGCTGGAGATCACCTTCCGCAAGGAAGGCCACCAGGTCGAGCTCGCCCACAGCGGCGAAGCGGCCCGCCGGCGCCTGGAATCGAAGATCTTCGACATCATCATCTCCGACCTGCGCATGCCGGGCACCAGCGGGCTCGAGGTGTTGCGCTACGCCAAGGAGATTTCGCCGTCGTCTTTTTTCGTGGTCATCACCGCCCACGAAGACTACTACGATGCCATCAACGCCCT
>Ga0073934_10006023_pt1 | contig 18091 bp, 15 predicted proteins | sample LarsenN4metaG_FD_76834 | JGI IMG/M metagenome (GOLD analysis project Ga0073934, IMG submission 76834) | Hot spring sediment bacterial and archeal communities from British Columbia, Canada, to study Microbial Dark Matter (Phase II) - Larsen... ... | reverse complement strand
GGCGTTTTCAGGCGTTCTTTGGTCTGTTTGGGAGAGGCAGTTCACCAAGGAAGGTCAGCCAGTTCAGCCGCCCCAACGGTGGATCGTGTGCGACCTGATGCGCTACCAATCCGATTACGGATGGGGGTACAAGGACATGGAAGAGTCGATGCACCCTTACATCTACTCCTGCCCATTGAAGTACCTCGACCTCGTGCCACTGGAGCAGTTCGGTGGAAACGCCGAGTGGCGTGAGGGCGTCCGGTCCTACCACGCACGGATCACCGAGAAGCGCCGCCAGCGCCATGCAGGCAAAGTCACGTAGCTCTTCATGCTGGCTGCGATCATGGAAGCACGCGGCCAGCGACGGACACCCCCTCCTGAAGCGTGGCAACAAGTCCCTGTTGAGAAGGAGCAATCATGTCTGATCCGACCGAACCGATCCGTCGTCAACGCCTCGCGGAAATCAACGCCGATCCGGGGAGCCGCGAGGCGCTCGAATCCAAGTACGGCAAAGTGTGGGACACCGCCCAATTGAGCGAGGATTTTGACGTGCTGGGTTTCATGGCACCGCTGGTCGTCGTTCGTCACAGGTCAAACGGCGTGCGAGGATCGCTGGAGTTTCAGCACAACCCGCGCTTCTACTTCAACTTTCAGCCTGAGTGAACACGGTAGCGACGGACTCCCAAACCGACAGCAGGCCGCGACTCAACAACGACTCGCGGCCTGCTCTCTTTTCTTCCGTAACCCGAAGGGCAATCCATGCTTCAATCACCTGTCTTGCAGTCCATCGAAACGACCCTGATCGACGTTGATCCCATCCACATCGCCGAGCTTCCGATCACCTTGATCGCCACGCCCCTCGGCGTCTGCGTCAGCGCTGAGGGATACGGCACCGTCGATTCCGAACTGGGCCATACTTGCCCCGTTGCCATCGAACTTCGGCGTGGTCGGCTCCAAGTCGTGACATGGCCAGACATCAACTCTCGTCAAGCAACCGTCATCGACCTTTCAGGCGCACTCGAAAGCCGCCGCCGACCTGACCGGAAGTGACGGACACCAGTTTCAAAAAAGTCGCCCGGCAAGTGTCGGGCGAGCAACTCCCCTGACCGGAGACTCAAGCATGAAGGTTCTGATCCAAGTCATCAAGGTCTTCGAGATCGACGTGCCAGACGATTGCGATGATCCAATCGGCTTCGCATACGGCTTGCAAACGACCGTGATCGAGGCCGAGGGGCGGCTCATCGACGCCATGACTGACCACGCCGAGACGGAGGATGAGGTTCAGGAAAACGCGAGGCTGCTCGGCTGGTGAGGGACACCCACTACCGGAACGTGGCGAGGCCGTGCTAACCCCGCCCGTGCAATTTCGCAGAATCGCTCGTTCCCGAAATTGAACCCCAAGAAAGAGAACACGATGAACGCGAACAACGAGGAAAACCCGCTTGATTGCGCATCGCAAAATGCAAAGGCGAAATCTGGAAAAGGCAAGATCGTGGCCCAGATCGCCCGGATCGTCCGCAAGGCAGGGTTGGACTACGACGGATGGCGCTACATCGCCAAGAAGGTCCGTCAGGTCTGCGAGCTTCGACCCAAGAAGAAGGGACGGAAGCTGCCGCGCGTGCTGAATGCCGACGAGTTTCGCAAGTTCTACCAGATCGTGGACCGTGCCGAGGACGTGCAGCACAGCCTGATGCTGAGGCTCTTGTTCTTCACGGCTGTCCGGGTCAGCGAGCTTTGCAACATGCAAGTTGCCGACGTGGACCTTGAGAACTGCAAAATCAGGATCAACCAAGGGAAGGGCAGTAAGGATAGGTACGTTCTCTTCGGCAAGACCTTCGCCACGGCCTTGCGGACCCACATCGCCGCCCATCCTCACAACCGCTGGCTATTTCAGACGAAGAGGGCAACGAAGTACAGCACACGCCGCGTGCAGCAGATCGTGAAGCACTACGCGGAGGAAGCTGGCGTGAAGGCCACGCCGCACACGTTTCGTCATCAGGCCATCACTTGGCTGACTCGACACAGCGGATTGGCCGATGCCGAACTGCAACTCATTACCGGCCACGCCCGACGCGAGACGCTGGCGATCTACCAGCACGTTGCCCTCGACGGAGAGCTTGAGGCCAAGTACCAGCAGACCATGAAGCAGCTTGAATTGTGAGGACTCAGCGCCGGTTCGACGGACACCCAGTCTCCAGTCGTGGGAAGGATAAGGATTCACACGACAGGAGAATGCGGTGCAGAAGGCGAACCACAGGTTGAACGGGCAGACGAGCAACGCGACGACGACGGTTCAGAGAGGAGAAGCGGCGAAGAAGCCCAAAGCAAAGAAGAGGATGCCGAAGGCCGACCGGGTTCTGTACTGGTCGGCCACGACCTTGCCGTGGCTCTTGGCGATCTTGCTGTTGGCGGTGTCAATGCCTCATCTGGCATCCGGGTTTCAACGAATCTGTCACTGCGGCGCAGTGAGCGGCTGGCTGTTGGCTGTGGCGATTGACTCGGCGCAGGTCGTTGCAAAGCTCCAACTCACGATGCTTCGCCAGTACACGACCTGTCCCTACGCACGCTGGACTTCCGCAGGCATCGTCGCTGGCACCAGCCTCATGTCGATGGCGCTCAACGTGTTGGCCTTCTTGCAGGGAGCCTCAAACTCGACCGGCGTGGTGCTGGCAGTGACAGCAGGCGTGATGCTCCCGCTATTGATTCTCGCATTGAGCTACACCGGATCGTCCTTCATGCTGGCGAAAGTCAAGCGGCAACCGAAGGCCAAGGCTGGAAAGTCGAAATGACATCAACCGAGGCGGGGCCGGGCGATACGGCCCCGCCTCTGCTCGCTGATTGAACTCGCTTGGTCCGGTCGAAGAGTCGAGTCGAAAGTTGGGAAGATCGACCGTGTTGCACTTTTTTCAATCCAGAAACTCGGGTAAGACTCTTCCGAGGGCGGACACCCGATATGGACTTGCACATCGACTCCGTGCCACACTTTTCTTGTCTTTCCTTTCCGTTTCCGGTTCTCCCCTGCGTCGAGAATTCTCGAAAAAGCCAACCGCCGAAAAAACCGCCGCCGCCATTTTCCACCGGCTGATTGCGCTCAGCCGGTCGTCAGCGCCGCGTGCGAAAGGATGATCGCGTGACGGTCGCGGCCCGAGGACCGCTGAGAGTTCCGAAGCCGCTCACATAGCAGGAGTTCCTGAACCTGCACGGCACAGCCCCAGCAAATCAATGCTGGATCGCGCGGGTCGGCATTTCCTTGGACCAGTTGCCCCACGTCTGCCGGTGTGAGGCCGCAATAGTCGCAGGCCACTTGTCGATCACCCTCCACCATCATCGCCCTCCTCTCCTTGCCGTCTGACCTCCCTGATCTTGTTCCAGTCGATCACGCACAGGCCCAGAGCGCCATCGGCGAGCGGGCCGTTTCCGGCCTTCGGGTCCATGAGGAGCTTCGAGGCTCGCACGAGCCAGTCGATCAACTGGCCTCTGGTGATCTTCTCGTTGCTGAAGAGCCGGATGGTCACGGGTGCCTCGAAAGTGCGGCAAGGCCGATCCATGTACTCCAGCATTAGAAGGCGCTGGACTTCGTGACACGCCTCATTCGAGTTTGCGTAAAGAAGCCCAGTCTCTTCGTCGCCCGGCTCGCTCCAGTGGGTTCCAGCCCAGTAGCGATTGAAGCCGTCGCAAATTCTGTAACGCGGCCAACTGGTGTTACCTGCGGCGACGACCGAAAGCACAAGTGGCTGCTTTTCCATACTCTCCTCCTCTCTGGGGACTCACTCACCGAACCCGCACCGCCAGCACACGTCCACCGCCATCTCGACTCTCGCGCCGCATACAGGACACTGGTAGCGCCAGTGCGGAGGCGGGATGAAGTCCGTGTAGGTCGGCTCGGGAATCGCGGTGCTGCTCATGCCGCCTTCAACGAAAGGGAAGCCAGATGGGTCGTCTTGTCCGGTGCCAAACGTCTTGGCGTAGTGGTTGGCAAGGTCGTCAAGGTTGAGCGAACGGGTACAGTGGCCGCAGACGACCGAGTTCCAAGGGATTGTGAATCCGCAAAACGGACAAGATTTGGTTGCCATCGGACTACCTCGCTGACCACGGTTTTCATTGCCGTGGTCAGCGGGTGTCCGTTGGGAGGATTTCTCATCAAGCCAGAAGCACAGCGCTACTGGCCACGGATGGTCTTTTCCGGTGCGAATGTCTGGATGACGTATGGCCGTGCCGGGTCTTCCTGCGGTTCGTACCTAATGCGGAAGACATCGGTAGCCCGCGCCGCTTGCGTGCGATCACGCTGCTCGGGTGGGAGCGTAAACAGTTCAGGGTCGGTTTGATTGTCGATGCACTGAATGCCTCCCACCCGGTTCTGGAATATCTCGGAAAGGTGGTAATCCCAGCCCCAGCGCTTTTCGACCGCATAGCTGGCCGGGATCGTGAGCTTGATCGAGTGAAGCCTGACGGCCTTGAGCGTCCGTTTTTCGAGGGACTTCCCGCTGTAGCTGTACTCTAGCATCACGGAGACCGTCTTCTGTGGGAACCGAACACGAGTGCCGTCCTTGAGTTCCTGCGTCCGATAAAACGTGCCTGATTCGATCTTTGTGGGCGAGTCGAATGGCTTACCAGTCACGAAGAAGATACTGTCGGCGTACTTCTTTATCTCTCCGCTCGGCGTCATGATCGCCACTTCCCTCCTTTGCTGTGAATTGGGGTAACTGACTTCATCAGATGGTCCCCATATCTGTCCGTAAACTGGATTCTGCATCACCAGAAGCTCTTTCTCGGTGAAGAACGAGTGCGGATCGAAGTGCTGGAACGCCTTGGCGATCTTCACCGGGTCGCGCTCGTGCAGAACCTTGACAAGTTCCAAGCACTTGTCGTCCGGCATCGTTTGGAACCGCAGGTCTGAAGACTTCAGTGCTTCGCCCCACCAGCCTTTGGGCTGCTTCCACACAAAGCCGCCCTGTTGAGGTTGCTGAGGGCGATCTGGCTGTTTGGCGGCGATGGCCGTCTTTGCTTCGGCGTGGCTTACGATGGGAGTGACGCGATCCTTCGCGGCCTCGGCGAGAAGTTGGTTGGCTGCGTCCGGGTTTCCTGACTCGAACTCGAAGTCGATCACTCGACCGTACACAAGCGCCCGTTGCTCTTCCTTCAAAGCACTCCGTTGGCTCTTGTTCTCAAGGATGGCCTTGTACTTGGCGATGGCCTCGCCTTTCTTGCCCTCGCTCCAGAGCTTCTCAGCCGAGGCGACTTCCTTCTCGGCAGCACCACGCTCCTTCATGAAGATGCTGCCGAGGATGCTGAGTCCACCACAGCACAGAAGCAGGCACGCGCCGCCGATCACCGCGAAGAGCATGACCTTCTTCTTGTTCGACGCCTTCGTGGAGTCTGTGGGTGGAGTTGGTGGGTCGTCGGATCTCGCCGACGTGGACGGCACGGCAGCCTCGGGTTTGGCGAAGAGACCCTTGATGCTGCTGGCCAGCACCGGAGCCGTCATGTCCTCCCGCCGAACGCGGTCGGTCGGCTTGAGTTGGCCCTTCGCGGCCATGTCTTTGAGTTGAGTGCCGGTGAACGGCCCTTCTTCGTTCTTGCCTCGGACTACGAACCAGTTTTGTGCCATAGGAAAACCTCATCTGAACAGCTTCAGGGCCACCAAGCGGCCCTTTGGGGTCGGAGCGGGTGTCCGTCACGCCGCCGTCTGCGTGGTGCGGCGGTGCTACGGACGATTCGTGAGCGTGACGGCTCGGCGGGCGAGATGGTGGGGTTGCCGGGGAGCGGCTGTTCCCCATCGTGGCGAATAGCAATAGAAGAGCCAGCCAGTTGCCTTGTCGGACTCGACCTTCTCGACGTGTAGACATGGATGGGCCACGTACTCACGATCAAGAAAAGGAACTGCGTGAGCCACGATCAGACGCTTCGGCTCGGTCCACTTGATTCCGTCGTCGGAAGAGCAGTAGAAGATGCCGCCTTGCTCAGCCTTCTTCTTCTCGAAGTCGCTGTAGGCATTCACCGTGCAGAACATCACGTACTTTTTCCACGCGGGAATCCACGTTACGTGGGGATCAACGATGTCAGATGGGAGGCGCAGGGGAGGTTCGACAACGGGGCTTTCCTCCCCGCCAAGCCCTTTCTCGCTGAACTCGCCGCGATGGTACTTGAACCAAGTGCCGGGCCTGCCGCCGTCCGAGATGCGACTTCGGGCCAAGGCGATACTGCCCGAGAACCTGTCTTTCCGCCGCGTGAGGTCCGTGTAGTAGGCGTATAGGTAGGTGTTCGTCGGGTCGGTGCCGACGCAGGGTGCGCCGACGCCTTGATAGTCACGGGTCGCCTTGTCCTTGGTGATGCTGCAAGAAATGATCGCCCCGGTTCGGACGAAGGACTGGCCGTTGTCCTTGGAGATGGCGAGCGCCACCGTCCAGTAGGAGCCTTTGAGGTCCGGGTTGAATGCTGGCTTGGGCATTCCAACGTGGTCCTCGGCATGGTAGAAGCCGAGCAGTTCGTTCTTGCCCTTGTCGAAGTACGTGGACGAGATCCCCGCGTAACCGTTGTCGAAGGAGGTCTTGTCACCGGGGGCCAGAACCTTCTTGATCGGCACGGCTGCTTCGAGCGTTCGTCCTTGCATTAGGAAGGTCGAGTCAGTAGCGACCACGAGAAACGTGACCGGCTTCGTGTTCAGCAGGCTCATCTGGACATCGGGGAAATACTGCAAACCGCGATAGCCGTTCGGAAAGACGACTTGCTGCTTTCCAAGAGTGACTTCGATGCCACGCGGATCGTCCGCGAGAGAAGCGGCTGGCAACCCGATGAGGCCGAGGAGCCAGATGAAAACGAGCCACAACCACCTGTTCTTGTGCTGCGCCATGTTGTCCTCGTAACGGCAATGAATCGGGGCCAAGGGAAGGCCCGTGGCGATCACTGAGGAAGTCCGCTGAGGCTCGGCGCAAAAGAAAAAGGGAGCGCCGAACCATCACCGCTCCCTCAGCGCCGACCAAGGCGCACACAAGAACAGTGTGGCCGACGCTCCCCGTTCGGGGAGCGTCGCCAGCACCGCTTCTTGTGTTTGAGCCTTTCGGCTCGGTTTGGTCGTTTAGAGGGAAGCAGTACCGACGTTACGCACGTCGTCAAATTGTCAGCGTGGCCGCGTACTGTCGGCCACGGTCAAAGCCAGATCGTCTCCTTGATTCAATCGGGTTCGGACGACCGGCCACGAAGCCGGTCATGGTGATCCTATGCGGGCGAGGCCGGGGCTGCAACGACGGCGCGGTGCGGCTTACTATTGTCGGCTCGGCCACGGGTCCGCAACTAAAGAGTTCTCGACGGTCAAAAGGTTGGTCGAATTACCCTGCGGAGTGGAGGGGCGCAGGCGAAGAAAGAGCGCTGCCGTTATGAGGAGCAACGGCAAGGATGGTTCCGAGAAGCGGCTGGTTGGAAGCGACACCGGCCAAGTGTCCGATGAGGTAAGTTGGCCGTGGAGCCTTACCCCTTTCATTACCCCTTTGAGGCCGACAGAAGCCCTTTTCGGGCTTTATCGCCGACAAAATCGACAACCGCGAGCGTGACGTAAGTGCTTTGCAGAAGGGAAACTTCGGGAAAAACCGACGTGAGGCGATTTGGCTTCGGAACGCTTTCGAGACCGGCCCAATCGGCCGCTCTGGCACCTCTCCGGGCAGATTCATCTTATCGCCGCGGCGTGCATCCGCCAATTCTACCTGACAGCTTGAACAGCCCCAGCGTCGTGGGGTTCTATTCCATTATGAAAAGACGATTGAACGACTCTCATTCTTCGGGACCAGGCTGAGGCTTTGGGGTTTGTCTAGGCGAGAAATCGCCGCTGACTACAGCCCCGCGGACTGAGCTGGCGGTACTGAGAGGGCTTTGCCGGGAGGAAGATTCCGCCATGAAGCGCGCAGTGTCCTCACTTCTGGTGCAATGGAGCAGCTTGGCGTTCATGCTCTGCCTGATGGTTGTGCTCGGATACTCGACGACCGCTCCGGGATTGTCCGAGCAATCCCAATCGGTTCGTTTCGGAACCACCGAGGTCTGGAGGATCGAGCTGGAACTTGAAGCGCGCGAGTACGAAGCCATGCAACCGGCAACTCCGGCCTTTGCCCCGCCGGGCGGCGCCGCGCCGGGGGCTCGCGAACGAACTCCAGGCAGTCGAGCCAGCGAGCGGAACCTGTTCGGGACCGAGTTCCCCTGGGTCCGCGCGAACTGTACGATCACTAGCAAAGTCTACGAGCGGGTTGGCATCCGCTATTCCGGTGACATCACCTACCTGGTTTCAGCGCGCGGCTTGAAACGCCCGTTGCGGATCGCTTTCGACCAGTTTGGCCCTCAGACATTGGAAGGACATTCCGCAGTCGAATTGCTGGCCATGCCCCTGGATCCGTCGCAAGAGCGCCAGGCTCTTGCCAGCCAGGCTTTTCGTGCGGCCGGAGTTCCCGCCCCCGCCACGGCCTTCGCGGAGGTAACCCTCACCGTGCCAGGACGGCATACCAAGGAGTTGGTCGGGCTTTACACCGTGGTGGAAGCTATCGACGCCGGTTTCCTTCAGAAGCATTTTGGCACGGCGGGTGGACTGTTGATGAAGCCGGCTGGGCTGCGCGGGATCGATTATCTCGGCGAAGCATGGAGCGCCTACGTGGGCCGCTACCAGCCCCAGCGCCCAGCCACTCAGGAAGAAGCACGCCGCGTGATTCAGTTTGCTCGACTGATTCAGCAGGCATCGGACGAGGAGTTCCGGACGCAGCTCGGCACGTTTATCGATGTCGATGAGTTCCTCAGATTTCTCGCCGCGCATGCCTACACTTGCAATCTGGAGAGCTTCTTTGCCCTGGGGCACAACTACCATCTCTACCTGCATCCCACGACGGGCAAGTTCCACTTCATTCCTGGCGGACTGGAGTTTTCGCTCGCCAACTTCCTGCTCATGGGCTCGGCCGAGCAGTTGATGGACCTGAGCATCACCAAACCGTACCCTGGCGAGAACCGGCTGCCCGACCGCCTTCTCGCCCAACCGGAGGTCCGAAGACGGTACCTGGAGGTGTTCAGTCAGCTCAGCAAGTCCGCCTTTGCACGCGAAGAGCTGGGCAAGCAGCACCAAGCGATTCGTCGCGCGATCGAACTGCCTCGCCAGCGGGAACGGACCGCGCTAGCGGCGCGGCGCGAAACGCCGCCAGGCTTCGGCGGACCTGGAGGCATTGGGCCGCAGCCGCCGGATATCGAAGTGTTTCTGGAACGGCGCGCCGCCTCTGTGGCCCGGCAACTGACTGGAAGCAGCAAGGGTTTCGTGCCCCAGCAGCCTTCCTTCGGCCCGCCGGCTGGAGGCGGTTTCGGACCGCCCGCTGGCGGCGGGACGACGCGGCCCATCGACGAACAGCTTTTCCGCACCAGCGTTCACGCACCGCCGGAGTTCGAAGTCGCGTTGTTCGCCGCTCCGCCGCGCGTCAACTATCCCGTCGCGGTTGCTGCTGAGCCATCCGGAGCAGTCTACGTTGCCGTCGATGAGCAAGGTTCGCTCGGCCGGACCCCGGGCGGCGGCAAGGTGCTCCGCTGCGTGGACCAGAATGACGACGGCAAACTGGACGGCGTGACCGTCTTCGCCAGGATCGATCATCCGCGCGGCCTATGTTACCGAGCCGGCTCCTTGTGGGTGATGCACCCTCCCACGTTGAGCGTGTTTCACGACGACAACGGGGACGGCGTCGCCGATCGCCAGGATGTCCTGGTCACCGGCCTGACCACCGACCAGATCACCAACCGCGGCGGCGACCATACGACGAATTGCGTCCGCCTGGGCATCGACGGATGGCTGTACATCGGCGTCGGCGATTACGGCATCAAGCAAGCCAGGGGCAAGGACGGCCGAACCATCAGCTTGCGCGGCGGAGGCGTGGTTCGCGTAAGGCCGGATGGAACTGAGCTGGAAATCTACTGCACCGGCTTGCGCAACCCCTTTGACCTCGCCATCGACCCGTTCATGAACCTTTTCACGAGGGACAACACCAACGACGGCGGCGGCTGGGACACCCGAGTCAGTCAACTCTGGCAAAGCGCCCTGTACGGCTACACGCAGCTCTACGCCAACTTCACGGACGAAATCATGCCAACTCTCGGCACGTTCGGCGGCGGAGGTGGAACGGGCGGGCTCTTCATCCAGGACGACCGCTGGCCGGTCCAGTACCGCTCCACGCTCCTGACTGCTGACTGGGGACGCAGCGAAGTGTACCGCCATGACTTGAGACCGCATGGGCCTACCTTCGATCTCCAGCAGCAGGTATTCATCAAGCTGCCGCGCGCCACGGGGATGGACATCGACGGCCAGGGCAGGCTTTACCTGGCTAGCTGGCACGGCGGCGAAGCCTCGGTATTTGTTGGGCCTAACGTCGGATTCATCGTACGGGTGACGCCCAAGGGGCTCCGCCCCGAGCCGTTCCCTGACCTGGGCCGCGCCGAGTTGCCGCAGCTCGTGCAGCTCCTCGCCTCGCCGCGCGCCGTCACCCGCCTGCACGCCCAGGGAGAGATTCTCAAGCGCGGCCGACACCCCGAGACCACCCGCAGCCTCATCCACCTGGCGTCTGATCCGCATGGCACTCTCGAAGCGCGGGCCGCAGCGATCTTCACGCTCAAGCAGCTCGACGGGAAGGACAGTCATGCAGCCCTGCTTGAACTGGCCGCCAGGAAGGAGGTCGGTGAGTTCGCCTTGCGAGCGCTGACCGATCGTGCGAGCGAGCTAGCCGGATTGGAAGCGGCCCCCTTCCTCACCGCGCTGAACGATGAAGCCGCCCGCACGCAGGCCCAGGCGGTCGTCAGCCTTGGTCGGCTAGGGGACGTCCGAGCCGCCAGGCATCTCCTGCCCCTCACCGCCAGACGCTCCGGTTCAACAATGCCGGCGCAGCGGCCGGTGCAAAACCAGCCCGATCCCGACCGCGTCATTCCGCACCTCGCCGTTCGCGCGCTGGTCGCCCTGAATGCCCATGAAGCCTGTCTGGAAGGGCTCGATGGACCGCACCGCGACGGCGCGCTTTGGGCTCTGCGCTACCTGCACGACTCGCAAGCCGTCGACGGATTGATCAAGAAGCTGGCCTCGGCGCGCGATCCCGAGCTGCGCCGCGGCATCCTGGCCGTCTTGATTCGTCTGTATCACCGCGAAGCGGATTACGACGGAAGCTGGTGGGGGATTCGGCCCGACAACACGGGGCCTTACTACGATCCAGTCGAGTGGTCGATGAGCCGGCGGATCGGTTCCGTCCTCAAGGCGGCCCTGCTGGACAGCGATCCCGATACGCTGAAGTTTCTCCGCCACGAGCTGCGACGCTGCCAGGTTTCGCTGCCTGGCGTCGCCACCGAAGCCGCTGCCAACCCGACCGAGAAGGAAGCCCCGCTTGTCCTGCCGAAGGCCGACCCCAACAACCCCGACCAGATCGGCAATCTCGGCTACGAGGTTGTGCTCCGCCGCGCCCTGGCTAGCAAGGGCGACGCCAATCGGGGGGAGGCGTTGTTCAGGGCGCAGTCTTGCACGGCTTGCCACACCACGGCCGACGGTCAGACGCCCAGGGGGCCGCATCTCGTGGACATCGGCAAACGCTACAAGCCGGAGGAGCTGATCGAATCCATTGTCCGTCCTAGCGCGAAGCTGGCCCAGGGCTACGAGAGCCACCTATTTGCCACGCGGGATGGCCTGGTGGTCAGCGGCTTCGTCGTGCGGGAGAGTGCGCAGTCGGTCCTGATTCGCGAGAGCAACGGCTTGCCGCGCGAGCTGCGGAAGGAGGAGATTGAGCAGCGTTCGCAGCAACAGGCATCGGCCATGCCGGAGGGGCTGGTCGCCAACCTTACGCCAGCTCAACTCGCTGATCTGCTGGCTTACTTGCAATCGTTGAAATAGGCCGCACGCCCACGGACTGGGGCTCAGCCCAGGGCGGCGAAGAGGCTGCGGATTTCGTCGTCCACGTCGGCTTCGGTCTGCACGGTCCGCTCGATCTCCTGACGCAGCAGTTCGCCGTAACGGCGGCGGAGGCGGTGGGCGGCCGTCTTCACTGCTCCTTCGCTCATCCCTAGCTGCTCGGCGATCTCGCCGTAGGACTTTTCGCTCCGTTCCCCTGTCAGGCAACCCTTGAGCCGCTGGAACAGCTCGAGCTTCTCCGTGGCCGCGAACTCCGCCCGCAATTGCTGAAGCACCTGATCGAGCAGGGTCAAGGCCCAACGGCGATCGTACAGCTTTTCCGGCGTCAGGCCGTGGGCGGGTTCCAGAGTGAAACGCCGTTCTGCTTCGCTGAAGTCGATCGGCACGTGCATCCGTCCGCCGCCGCGTTTCTTGGCCCGTGCTCGATCGCGCTCGTTGGCGAGGAAGTGCTGACAGGCGGCCCGCAGGAAAGAGCGAAACCGTCCGCGCTGCCGATCCGCCGTCCGCAGGTATTCCTTCTCGAGCAGCCTGGCGAAGAACTCCTGCGTGAGATCTTGCGCGGCATCGGCGTCGTGCCCCTGTCTACGGATGAAGGCATAGAGCGGATACCAGTAAGCCGAACACAGCTCCGCCAGGGCCTGGCGGGACTCTGGGGCGTCGCGGTCTGCGGCGGCCAGGACGAGGCTCCAGTGCGTGGTCGCAAAGCTCGAGGGCATGCAATCATTCTAGCTCGCGGCGAAGTCTCCCGTAACTTTCGCGCGCTTCTGCTTCACATAAGGTAGAATCCGCAAGCAAAGGAGAATTCGATGGCCGAATCGCGAACTTGCCCCGAATGCGGCGCCGCCCTCGCCGATGACGCTCCGCTCGGGCTGTGCCCGAAGTGCCTGCTCTTCCAGGCTCAGCCGACCGCCACGGGGCCGACGCCGACCTACACCGGCCCGTTCGTGGCCCCCGAACCGGCGGAGCTGGCCCCGCACTTTCCCCAGCTCGAAGTGCTCGAAATGCTCGGCCGCGGCGGCATGGGGGCGGTCTACAAGTGCCGGCAGCCGCACCTCGATCGACTGGTCGCCCTGAAAATCCTGCCCCCCGAGTCGGGCCAGGATCCCACCTTCGCCGAGCGGTTCGCACGCGAAGCCAGGACCCTCGCCAGGCTCAACCACCCAAGCATCGTCAGCGTTTTCGACTACGGTAACGCGGGGGGATACTACTACTTGTTGATGGAGTACGTGGACGGCGCCAACCTTCGGCAGATCATCCGCGGCGGGCAACTGCAACCGGCCGAGGCCCTGCGGATCGTGCCGCAAATCTGCGACGCGCTCCAGTTCGCCCATGACGAGGGCGTCGTCCACCGCGATATCAAGCCCGAGAACATCCTGCTGGACAAACGAGGTCGAGTCAAAATCGCCGACTTCGGCCTGGCCAAGCTGGTCGGAGCCAGCGCCGTCGAATCGGGACTCACCGGCACGATGCAGGTCATGGGGACGCTCTACTACATGGCCCCAGAGCAGATGGAGCGGCCCAGGGAGGTCGATCACCGTGCGGACATCTATTCCCTGGGCGTCGTCCTGTATGAATTGCTCACCGGACAGCTTCCAGTCGGCAACTTTCCCAGGCCGTCGCAAAAAGTCCTGGTGGACGTGCGGCTCGACGAGGTCGTGTTGCGGGCCTTGCAGCACGAGCCGCAGCAGCGGTACCAGCACGCCAGCGAGGTGAAGACGGACGTCGAGGCGATCAGCGCCGTCAGCCCGGCGCGATCGGCTCAACCGGCAAGCCCGCGCCGAGTCGTGTCCGTGCCGTGGGACGCCGAGGCGGCTCGACAGCGTCTGCGGGCCCCAGCGATCGCCCTGATGATCATCGGCGGGCTGCAGTCGCTCGTGCTCCTGGCCGTGATCGTTCTGCTCCTCATCGGCGGAATCTACAGCCTGATGACCGGCATGCACTGGCCGGCCGGCGGGCGCGCACTGCACGGCACGAGCGCGGCCGGGTTCCCGATCCTGGTCGGGCTCGGCGGACCTGAACTCCTCATGCTGTTCAGCTCGAGCATCCTGGGCCCCTTGCTGCTGATCGGGGGCATCCAGATGTACCGCGCCCGGTCCTATCCCCTGGTCGTCGTGGCCGCCCTCGCCGCCCTGCTGCCCTGCGGCTTGCTCTTCCTCCTTTCGCTCCCGGTCGGCATCTGGGCGCTGGTCGTACTATCACAGGCGGACGTGAAGCGGCTCTTTGGCGGGCAAGAGCCAGTGGAAGCGGTCGAAAGGCCTGCCGTTGACGTGGCCGCCGCACGACGCCTTGTGGCCGCGCCGGCTACCGCCTTGATGATCCTCGGCGGCTTGCACTGCTTTCTGCCAGTGGCTGCCCTGTTGTTCGGGCTCCTTGTCATACCGGCGCGGACCGTCAGCGCGATCGGCGAGCCAGCCCTGCTGTCTGGCTTCCCGTTGGAAATGGGCATGGGGCAGAAGAACTTGGACTTCCAGCCGCCCGCGAGGATCACCTGGTCCTACGTGGGCCTGGGGATTGGGCTCCTGCTCAGCAACCTGACTGGCCCGGTGATCCTCGCGGGCGGCTGGCAGATGTCGAGGCTGCGCAGCTACACTCTCGCCGTCATCGCCGCCGTTCTGGCCATGCTGCCCTGCGGCTTGCTCTTCCTCCTTTCGCTCCCGGTCGGCATCTGGGCGCTGGTGACGCTCCGCCGCCGCGAGGTCATGGAAGCCTTCGATGCCCCAGACAGCAGGCAGCCGGAGACGGCCCCGACGTCCGCCCATCACGTCAGCGCTTCCGCAGCAGTTCCACCGCAAAATGCAAGCTGGCCCAGGGAAAAGGCTCGCAGCCGACTGCGAGGTCCGGCAGGCGGGTTGCTCGTCGTCGGCCTGCTCACCGTGCTTCTCGCGGCGACCGCGATCCTCTGGAGCGCCTGGCAACTGTCCCGCCACGCCTCCATGCCCAGCGAGCCGCAGAAGACTGAACAGGGCGGAGTGACCATGACGGTCACGCCCGATCGGAGCCAGTTGCCCAACCTGGGCCTGGTCATCACGTTGCTGGTTACTCAGGTGCTCGCCCTGGCCTCCGGCGTGATGACCCTGCTTGCGGTGCTGGCCATGCGCCGGACCGAGCACTACGGCCTGGCGGTGCTGGGCAGCGCCCTGCCCCTGGTCCCGCTGTCGCCGGCGTGGATGCTGGGCTTTCCGCTCGGTATCTGGGCCCTTATGAGCCTGAAACGGCCAGGCATCAAGGGGGCATTCGAGCAGTCCTCGGGCGATGAAGAATTGGGCATGCCCGACGAAGCTCAACAAGCGGCCTGGCTGCGGGCCTGGCTGGCAGGACCAGCCGCGTGGCTCATGCTCGCCTCGCTGCTCGGCGCGGCGACGACATTCCTACCCTGGGTCTACGTCAAGATGTTCGGTCTCGGCTCGTCGCAGGCAGGCTTCGACCTGTGGCAGGGGATCGCCAGCGGCTGCGCCTTCGTCGGCGCTTTCCTGGCCCTGGTCGCCATCGAGAACATCCGGCCCATGGGGCTGTTGCGGGCCGCCGTCGCAGCCGCCGCGGGGGCGATCGTGCTCTACTGCACGGTCAGCTTGCTCATCGAAGCGGGGACGCCGCCCAGGCCGACGACCTCCGGAACGGGGAACGCAGAAGCGATGGGCGTCCTCGCCGATTTCTTCAAGGATTTCATGGTCAGCAACATCGAGGTCAAGCTGCAGACCGGTCCATATCTTGCCCTGAGCTTCGGCATTGTCTTGCTGTTGCTGTGCCTGTGGCAAGTCGCCGCGGTGCTGGGCTCGGCGGGCGGCGGGAAACCGTCTGAGGAATCGGTTGAGTTGGCGGAGGAAGCATGACGGTCTTCGAGCGGGTCAGTGCGTTGCTGGATGGCCGCGGCGTCGCGTACCAGGTCCTGCGGCACGCACCGGTCTACACCAGCGAAGAGGCGGCGGCGGTGCGGGGCACGCCGCTGTCTAGCGGAGCAAAGGCCCTGGTGATGAAGGCCGGCGAGCGGTTCGTCATGCTCGTCCTGCCCGCCGACCGCAAGCTGGAGAGCAAGCTGGCCCGCCAGGCCCTGGGCGTCAAGTCGCTCCGCTTTGCCACGAAGGAAGAAGTGCTCGAACTGACCGGCCTGACGCCTGGCTCGATTCCGCCGTTCGGCAGCCTGTTCAACTTGCCGACGTACTGCGAACCTGCCCTCGCCGACAACGCCACGATCAACTTCAACGCCGGCGACCATGCGATCTCGGTGGCGATGCGCTACGCCGACTGGCTCAACGTCGAGCAGCCGACTCTGGCCAAGGTCAGTGAGGCAGCCGGCGGCGGCTAAGCGGAATCCCCTGGACAGGCTCAACGAAGAATGGTCCAGGAAGCATAGCCGCACGATCTGCGCCCAGGCAGGCATCTCCCGCCGCGTGTTCCTCGCAGCCTTCGCCGACGCCTGATCCTTCTGCCAGCCTAGGTCACTTGATGGGCTGCTGTCGCAGGGTCGACTTGCTGCACGGGCGGATCATTCCAGCCGCTCCAGCAGCACGACGGAGGTGTCGTCGTGCCGGCCGGCGCCGCCGGTGAACTTGTACGAATCGTCGAACAGGGCTTGCAAAGCCGCTGGAAGCGGCTCGCCCTGGGTCCGGTGCAGCGTCTCCATCACCCCAGCCACCCCGTATTCCTGATGATCTTTCGCATGGTGGAACGCTTCCACCAGTCCGTCCGTGTACAGGAGCAGGCGGCTGCCGGGGGGAACCGGCGTCGACTTGCAGCCAAACTCGGCGCTGGGATCGATGCCCAGGGGAAGGTCGGCGTCGTGTCGGGGCGTACCGATGGCGGCGATCGGACCGCCCCTCGCATGCTGCAACAAGGGCAGCGGATGCCCCGCCGAGGTCCATTGGAAGATCCGCTCGTCGGCCCGCAGAATGCCGTAGAACAAGGTGATGAAGCCGCCGTCTTCTTGCAAGATGCTCTGCTGGCAGAGCCGGCGATTGATCTCCCCGACAAACTCCGCAGTGTTGCGGTACCTCTGGCCGCGGATCATACGGACCAGCGTGTGCATGGTGATGATCGACATGCAGGCCTTCATGCCATGCCCCGAGGCGTCGCCGACCAGAATCACCACGCTGTGCTCATCCAGGGCAAAGACGTCGTAGTAATCGCCCCCCGCCATCACCACCGGCTTGCCGCCCAGCACCTGGATCTGTGATGGTTCGTAGCGAGCGCAACAGTTGTACCCGGCTGGGCAGCGCAGATCGTGCGGAATGATCGACTCCTGGAACTTCCGCACGGATTCGATCTCTTGCCGGAGGCGCTCGGCGATCTTCTGCTCCCGCTCCGCCTGGACCGCCTCGAATACACTCTCGATGACCGAACGGATCATGAACAAGTAGTCGCCGCTGCCGTCGCGGAGGACGTAGGAACGCAGGCCGTTGGTCATGAAACGGGCGACGCGGAAGACCTCCACCGGATGACAGGCCCCTATAATCGGGCAATCGGGCTGCGCCTGGCGGAGTTCCTGAAACAGGGCGAAGGCGCCCTCGGTATCGGGGAAGCTCAGGGAGAGCAGCGCAGCGTCCCAGGGGTGCTGATGGGCCTGGTCGAGAAGTTCGCTCGGCTGAGTGATCACCTTGACTTCATGGTCGCCAACTGAGAGGTAAAGCGCCAGCAGTTCAGCTTCCGCCGGCTGATCCCAACCAACAAGAATCCGCATGAGCATGCCTCGATGAGTTTACGGCGGGAGCGAGTCACATGAGCAGGTCGATATCCTAACTCCCCAGGTTCCGCCTCTCCAGCAAATTGTGAATAATCTGTGAGTAAGAGATCACGAACCCGACGGTCGGCGGTGCGGCACGGGCTCAGAGCGCATCCGTCGGGTGCACTCCTCCGGCGTTGCTGAGGACGCTTGGGCCAGCGAATTCGCGCCAGGAAATAGTTGACAAATGTACCCTTCTCCTGTTACGATGCAAGTTGACGGGCGCTCTGGGGGTGCGGTCGAATGAAGAACCAAAGCAAGCTCAGCGGGTACGCCGCGCTGGCATCTGGGCACCTTCGAGGACTCGACCGTATGAACAGCGTCTGGCCGAAGGGCGCTTCAGGATGTTGCGCTCCCTGGCGGAGGAGTCGAGGGCATGCCCAGGGAAACGCGGGAAAACGGTGCGGAACCGGGTACTTCATATGTTGCGCTTCCAGGGGGGAGTATGCGGCCCTGGCTCGGGGAGTCCTGGACCTGCCGGCGGGCGGTCTGCCTCGGGGGGG
>Ga0073934_10006022_pt1 | contig 18093 bp, 16 predicted proteins | sample LarsenN4metaG_FD_76834 | JGI IMG/M metagenome (GOLD analysis project Ga0073934, IMG submission 76834) | Hot spring sediment bacterial and archeal communities from British Columbia, Canada, to study Microbial Dark Matter (Phase II) - Larsen... ... | reverse complement strand
GAGGCGGTCCGGGAGTTCCGGACGGCGATCGGCTAGGTTCGCTGTCCCCGCGATGCGGGCGCGTGTGTGTCGGGGCGCTACGCTTCCAGGAAGTTGCGCAGGCGCCGCGCCCAGGCGGGGCGGCGCAGCCGTTTCAGGGCCTTGGTCTGGATCTGCCGGATCCGCTCCCGGGTGAGCCCGAATTCCCGGCCCACCTCCTCCAGGGTGCGCGGCCGGTCGTCGTCCAGGCCGAAGCGTAGCCGCAGAATCTTGCGCTCCCGCGGCGTGAGGGTGGCCAGGGCCCGCTCGATCTCATCCCGGAGGATCGTCGTGGACACGGTCGCCTCCGGCGGCGGAGCGTCGTGGTCGGGGATGAAGTGTCGCAGCAGCGTGTCCTCCTCGTCCCCCGTCGGCGTCTCCAGTGAGACCGGTTCGTGGACGACCTGCAGCATCTCGCGGATCCGCTGGCCCGGCACACCCATCGCCTCGGCGAGTTCGTCGCTGGTCGGCTCGCGGCCCAGCTCCTGGGTCAGCGTGCGGACGGCGCGGGCCAGACGGGTGAGCGTCCCACCGACGTGCACGGGCAGGCGGATGGTCCGCCCCTGGTCGGCGATGGCGCGGGTCACAGCCTGGCGAATCCACCACGTCGCGTAGGTGCTGAACTTGTAGCCGCGGCGCCAGTCGAACATCACCGCCGCGCGCATCAGGCCGCGGTTGCCCTCCTGGATCAGGTCGAGGAGCGGCAGGCCCCGCCCGACGTACTTTTTGGCGACCGAGACCACCAGCCGCAAGTTGGCCTCCACCAGCCGGCGCCGCGCATCCTGATCCCCGGCCTCAATCAACTGCGCCAGCATGACCTCTTCCCGCGCGGTGATCCGCGGAATCTTGCCGATCTCCGTGAGGTACAGGCGGACGGAGTCATCGTAGACGGCGAGGCGCGGCGGGGGGCCTTCCTCGAGCGGGTCGTCGACCCGCTCCGCCAGTGCGTCCCGGCTTTGGGGGACGGCACCCGGCGAGGGTAGAGAACGCCAGGCCTGTTTCCGAGAGGTGCGCATCGTTCCACCGGGCTTCGGACGCGAGATGTGGATGCAGCTGTGCCCCGATCTATCCCCAGCCTAAGGCCGGGCAGAGCACCGGGGCATCGGGCGGTGAACCGATTTGCGGGGCAGGGTCCGGTGGCGCGGGAAGGGCGATTCTGAAAGAATCAGGATGTGGACGACGAGCGCCAGGGTGAATACCTGCCGCGCCCGGCGGTCACCGACCGCCTGGTGCAGATCCCGGCCGGCGGCATCACGCTGGAAGGCAGCCTGACCATCCCCGCGGGGGCCCAGGCGGTGGTGCTCTTTGCCCACGGCAGCGGGAGCAGCCGGTGGAGCCCGCGCAACCGGTTCGTCGCCGGTGTGCTCAGCGCGGGAGGGTTGGGCACGCTGCTCACCGACCTGCTGACAGCCGCTGAGGAACAAGTGGACGAGGCGACGCGGGAACTGCGCTTCGACATCGCGCTGCTGGTGGAGCGTCTCGTCGCCATTACCGACTGGCTCGTCGGGTCAGCCGACACCCAGGGGCTACGCATCGGCTACTTTGGCGCCAGCACCGGGGCCGCGGCGGCCCTGGCGGCGGCCGCGGAACGTCCCGATGTGGTGGGGGCCGTGGTGTCGCGCGGGGGCCGTCCCGATCTCGCCGGCGCCGCCCTGCCGCGGGTCCTGGCGCCGACGCTCCTGATCGTCGGCGGCAACGACCTACCGGTTCTGGAACTCAACCGCCGGGCTCTGCGCCAGCTCCGTCACCACGCCCAGCTCACGGTCGTGCCCGGCGCGACACACCTTTTTGAGGAGCCGGGCGCGCTCGAAGAGGTCGCGGACCTCACCACGGAGTGGTTCCAGCGCTACCTGGGCGGGAAGCAGTGGCCCTCCGTGCTCGCCTGAGCCCCCGCACGCCGGCGCCTCTGTGGAGGCTTACGGCTTCCGCAGGAGGTTGAACCGCACCGCCTCGACGACGACGATCTTCCCGGCGGGATGCCTGTACAGGAGCGCCTGGAGGCGCCGGCGGGTGGATGGGCCCAGCGTCGTCTCGATCCACTCCGTGGCGAGGACGTGCTCCAGGGCCTCCAGCGAGCGCAGGTGATCCCGAAGAGCCAGCACCTCGGTGCTCTCCAGGGTGAAGAGTCCCCGACGCAGCACCCGCGCCACGGCGCGGTCCGCGGCCAGGTAATCATCGTACCCACCCGGGCGGCCCCGGAGGTATCCGGCGGGCACGTCTGCGTCGGCACGCACGAAGACTGGCAGACGTCGACCGTACCGGGTTCTTGAGCCGCGCTCAGGGTGCAGATCGATCACGTGACCGCGGGCCCTCAGCACGCGGTGCGCTTGTTCCAGGGCATGGACCATGCCCCTATGGGCGATTCATCAGAGGGACCAGGAGAAGAGCACGGCGTCGAACGAGTGAGCAGGGAAGGGCATGGCCTCTCCGCTGCCGACCTGGAAATGGATTCTCCCCCGGAGGCCCGCCGGTACGCGCCTGCTCGCCCGCGCGATGGCCGCTTCGTCCGGGTCAATCGCGACTATACTGCCGACGACCCCGGCGATGCGCCGCGTCAGGCGCCCGTCGCCGCACCCGACCTCCAGGACCCGTGCGCCCCGCAGTGGCGCATGCCGGAGGAGTCGGCGCACTTCGGTACGTTCCGGATCGATCCGCAGGCCGCGCACTGAGACCCCTCCGATCTGACAGAATCGGCGTGCCGCTTCGGTTCGCCCCGTCCCCGGGCGAATCCCTCCTATCTCGCTGCGGCCGGCAGGGTCGGGTTCAGACCCTCCCGAATCGTAGGCGAAGAAGCCACCGCAGGAGGCGCAGGATGTCGATTACCGATCGGATGATCCGCGCGGCTCGACTGGACGCCTCGCTCTACGAAGAGGTGGAGGCCGACACCACGCTGACCGGTCAGGCCACCGCGGTCGTGCTGCTTGCGGCGGTCGCAGCCGGCATCGGTGCGCTCGGGCGGAGCCCCGGCGCCCTCGTGGGCGCGGCCATCGCGGCCCTGGTCGGGTGGTACATCTGGGCGGGCATCACCTACCTGGTCGGCGTCAAATTGCTCCCGGAGCCCCAGACCAAGGCGGACTTCGGACAGCTGCTACGCACAATCGGCTTTGCGAGCGCGCCCGGGGTGATCCGCGTGCTGGGCATCATCCCCGGCCTGCGCTGGCTCACCGACGCCGCGGGCGGGTTGTGGATGCTGGTGGCCATGGTCGTCGCTGTCCACCAGGCGCTGGACTACACGTCGCCCTGGCGCGCCGTCGCGGTCGTCATCGTCGGCTGGATCGTGTTCATGATCGGGGCGTGGCGGCTCGCCGTCGGTACGATCATGCCGTTTGTGCGCTAGGGTCGACTGCGGGAGCGCGGTCGCGCATGGCCAGTCTCGGGTTTGTGGGTCTCGGGGTGATGGGCGGCCGGATCGTCAAGCGGCTGCTGGACGCGGGCCACACGGTCACCGGGTACAATCGGACCCGGGGCAAGGCGGGCTGGCTGCTGGCGGCCGGGATGCGCTGGGGCGAAACCCCCGCCGCGGTAGCGCGGGCGGCGGAGGTGACGCTCAGTATGGTGACGGATACGGCCGCGCTGCGCGCGATCGCCGAGGGACCCCAGGGCGTGCTGGCCGGTCTGGAACGCGGGAAGGTCTACATCGACATGAGCACCGTCAGCCCGGCCGTGAGCCGCGAGCTGGCGGGCCGGGCCGCGGCCGCGGGCGCCGCGATGCTGGACGCTCCGGTCTCGGGGAGCGTCAGCACGCTGGAGCAGGGCCGCCTGTCGATTATGGTGGGCGGCGACCGCGCGGCCTTCGAGCGCGTCCGCCTGGTGCTGGCAGACATCGGGCCGACGGTGACCTACGTCGGGGAGAACGGCCAGGCGGTGCTGATGAAGATCGCCACCAATCTCAGTCTGGCGGTCCAGATGCTGGCGTTCAGCGAAGGGGTGCTACTGGCGGAGAAGGGCGGGATTCCCCGGGCGGTGGCGGTAGAAGTGCTGCTGCGCAGCGTGATTGCCTCGCCGATGCTCCTCTACCGCGGCCCCTTCGTGCTGCAAATGCCGGCGGAGGCCTGGTTTGACGTCACAATGATGCAGAAGGACCTGCTGCTCGCCCTGGAGCTGGGCCGGCAACTCCAGGTCCCGCTGCCGACGACCGCCGTCACCAGCGAGATGCTGACCGCGGCGCGGGCCCTGGGTTTCGAGCATCAGGATTTCGCCGTCCTTTACCAGACCGTGGCGCGCCTGGCGGGGCGGGGGTCGTGATGGCTGTAGGTGCGGCGGAGCAGTGGCTGCGCATGTACGCGCAGATGCTGACGATCCGGGTCTTCGAAGAGCACGTGAACGAGCTATACACCAGCGCGCAGATGCCCGGGCTGGCTCACCTCTACTCCGGGCAGGAGGCAGTGGCCGTGGGCGTCTGCGGGGCCCTCCGCCGGGACGACTACATCACCAGCACCCACCGAGGACACGGGCACTGCCTGGCCAAGGGCGCGGCCGTCGACCGCATGTTTGCCGAACTGCTTGGCAAGGCCACAGGATACTGTCGGGGCAAAGGTGGCTCGATGCACATCGCCGACCCCGACACTGGAAATCTAGGGGCCAACGCCATCGTCGCGGGCAGTGCCGGCATCGCCACCGGCGCTGCGCTCTCCGCGCGGATGCGCCGCACTGATCAGGTGGCTGTCTGTTTCTTCGGGGAAGGGGCCCTGGGCCAGGGTGTCCTCTACGAGGTCATGAACATGGCTGCGCTTTGGCGCCTGCCGGTCATCTACGTCTGCGAGAACAACCTCTACAACGAGTACACGCCCGCCATAGAGACAACCGCCGGAGCGATGCTCGCGCGCCCTACCGCCTTCGGCATCCCTGCGCAAGAGGTGGACGGCCAGGATGTCCGCGCCGTGTACGCCGCAGCCACGGCGGCGGTCAGCCGGGCGCGCCGCGGGGAGGGGCCGACGTTTCTCGTCTGCCAGACCTACCGGTTCTACGGCCACCACGTCGGCGATGTGGACAGGTCCTACTATCGATCCCGGGAGGAAGAACAGCGCTGGCGCGCGGAGCGTGATCCGCTGCGGATCCTTTCCTCCTGGCTGGTGGCGGAACATCTCGCGCAGCCTGCGGACCTCGACCGGATCGCGCAGGAGGTCCAGGAGAATGTGGCCGCGGGCCTGGCCTTCGCCCGGGCCGCGCCCTACCCGGGTCCTGCCGAGGTGGACGCGCATGTCTACGCCTAGATCCGCTCCGGCGGCTCCGCCGGCGGCGGGGACGCGCGAGATCACCCTGGCGCAGGCGATCCGGGAGGCCCTGGCCGAGGAAATGCGGCGCGATCCCCGCGTCTTTGTTATCGGCGAAGACGTCGCCGAGGCCGGCACGCCGTTCAAAGTCCTGGCGGGTCTGGTCCAGGAGTTCGGCCGCGAACGGGTGATCGACACGCCGATCTCCGAAGCCGGCATCACAGGGATGGCCGTCGGGGCGGCGATGACCGGCCTGCGTCCCGTCGTCGATATCATGTTCGGCGATTTCCTCACGCTGGCGATGGACCAGATCGTCAACCAGGCGGCGAAGGTCCACTACATGTCCGGCGGGAAACTGCGCGTTCCACTCGTCGTGCGCACCACTCTGGGCGCAACACGCCGCTCCGCCGCGCAGCACAGCCAGAGCCTGCACGCGCTCCTTAGTCATATCCCCGGGTTGAAGGTCGCGCTCCCCGCCACCCCCTTCGACGCCAAGGGGCTGCTGAAGAGCGCCGTCCGTGACGACAACCCGGTGGTGGTCTTCGAGGACAAGATGATGTATGCGCTGCGCGGCCCGGTGCCGGAGGAGGACTACCTCATTCCGCTGGGCCTGGCCGATGTCAAGCGGACGGGCAGTGACGTCACCATCGTCGCCACCAGCAGCATGGTGCATGTGGCGCTGGCGGCGGCGGAACGGCTGGCCGGGGAGGGCATTGACGTGGAGGTGGTTGATCCGCGGGCGACGGTGCCGCTGGATCACGAAACGCTGATTGACTCAGCCCGTAAGACCGGCCGGGTGATCGTCGTGGACGAGGGGTACGAGCGCTATGGTGTGACGGCGGAACTGGCCGCGGTCATCGCGGAGGGCGCCTTTCACTATCTGGACGCGCCCGTACGGCGCCTGGGAGCGATGCACGTACCGATTCCCTTCTCTCCGGTGCTGGAGGACCTCACTGTCCCGACGCCGGAGTCGGTCGCCGCGGTTGCCCGGTCGCTGTGCGGGCGGAGTTAGGCGGGCTGGCGGGACCACGCCGGGAGGGAGGAGCATGGGACAGCGGACGTACGGACTGATGGCAGTGGACTGGGAGCAGCGGGTGGATTTTGACCGCCTGCGCCGGGAGCGGCTGGCCCGGGTGAAGCGGATGCTCCGGGAGTCGGAGCTGGGCGCCCTGCTGTGCTTCGACATGAGTAACATCCGCTACATCACCGCCACCCACATCGGTACTTGGGCGATGGACAAACTCGTCCGCTTCACGCTTCTCCCCCAGGACGACGAGCCGATCCTCTGGGACTTCGGTTCGGCGGCGCGCCACCATCAGCTCTATTGCCCGTGGCTGGGAGAGCGGTCGCGCGCCGGCATCTCCACTCTGCGGGGCGCCTACCCCGAGCAGGCCCGCAATGTCGCCAGGAAGATTCGTCTGGAACTGGAGCAGCGGGGGCTGCAGAAGGAACCGCTGGGCGTGGATGTGGTCGAGCCCACTGTCCTCTTCGCCCTGCAGGCCGAAGGGTTGAAGGTCACGGACGGTCAGGACCTGATGCAGCGGGTGCGCAAGATCAAGACGGCCGACGAGATTACCTTACTGACCACGGCCTGCATGATGGTGGACGCCGCCTACGAAGAACTCTACCGCCAGATGCGACCGGGGATGCGCGAGAACGAATGCGTCGGCCTGGTGAGCAAAGTCCTCTACGACCTGGGCTCCGAGCACGTGGAGGGCGTCAACGCGATCTCCGGGGAGCGTTGCAATCCGCATCCCCACGTCTACACGGACCGGGTGCTGCGGCCCGGCGATCCGGCCTACTTCGACATCCTCCACAGCTACAATGGGTACCGGACCTGTTACTATCGCACGTTTGCGGTGGGGAGCGCTTCGGCCGCGATGGTCGATGCGTACAAGCGCTGCCGTGACTACCTCGACGCCGCCATCAGCCTGATCCGGCCCGGCGTCACGACCGCCGATGTGGTGAAGGTCTGGCCCGAGGCGGAGGAATTCGGATTCGCCAGCGAGGAGGCCGCCTTCGCCCTCCAGTACGGCCACGGCGTGGGGCTGTCCATTTGGGAGAAGCCGATCTTCAGCCGCCTGGTCTCCTTCGACTACCCGGAGGTGATCGAGGAAAATATGGTCTTCGCCTTGGAGACCTTCTGGCCTGCCGCAGACGGCTGGTCGGCGGCGCGAATCGAGGAGCAGCTGGTGGTGACCAAGAGCGGCTGCGAAGTGATCACGCGCTTCCCCGCGGAGAACCTGCTGGTCGCGGGGACGCGCTACCATACAGCCGCGGGCCCGCTCCCTCTCACCCGGGAAACCCAGTCGCAGTTGAACCGCGAAGCCCCGCCGCTGGAGGCGGTGGTGCCGAGCAGCCAGTACGAGGGGCGGAACGTCCGCAGTTGAGTTGCGGCCCCGCATCCTGAGGAGTCGCGCCGTGCCGACGCCGGTCGTCATGCCCGCCCTCGGCCTGGCACAGGAGACCGGGCGCGTCCTCACGTGGCTCCGGGTGCCGGGGGATACCGTGACGCAGGGTGAGCCGCTGCTGGAGATCGAGACCGACAAAGTCACCGTGACCATTGAAGCACCGGCGACCGGCGTCCTCGCCCACGTGACGGCCCGGGCGGGGGACGTCATCCCGGTTGGACAGGCCATTGCGCTCGTGCTCGCCTTTGGGGAACCGGAGCCCGCGGAGGAGGTTCCGGTTGCGCCGCCGCCCGCCCGCGCCGCCACGGCACCGCCGAGCACCCGGGAAGCGGCACCGCCGGTCGAAGCGCGGCCTGTGTCCACACCAGGACGCCGCCTCGCCGCCTCGCCGAAAGCCCGGCGGCTGGCGGAGGAGCACGGTGTGAATCTCAGCGCGCTCCGGGGGACCGGACCGGGGGGAGAGATCCTGGCGAGTGACGTGCTTGCCGCCGCGGAGCGGGCCGGAACGGAGCAGCGGGGAGCGGAGCGCGCGGGGGCCTCGCCGCAGACGGGCGGCACGGTCTGGCGCCTGATGGCGGAGCGCACCACCCAGAGCTGGACGACCGCGCCCCATTTCTTCCTCATGCGAGAAGCAAACGCCCAGGCACTGGTTAGGGCCTACGATGCCGTCCGCGCGCAGGAACCCGAGGCGACCTACACCGATCTGATGATTCAGCACATCGCTGCCGCATTGCGCGCGCACCCCCGCCTCAACGCCCGCTGGGAGGCGGGCGAGATTGTGCTGAACGAGGACATCAACATCGGCCTGGCTGTGGCGGTGCGCGATGGTTTGGTCGTCCCGGTCGTGCACCGGGCCGATACCCTCTCCCTGCCCGCGATCGTCGCGCAGCGGCGCGATCTGGTTGCACGTGCCCAGGAGGCCCGACTGCGCCCGGAGGATGTCCGTGGCGGTACCTTCACCTTCAGCAACCTGGGCATGTACGGCGTGGATGCGTTCCAGGCGGTGATTAATCCGCCGCAGGCCGCCATCCTGGCGGCGGGGAGGATCGCCCCGCGGGTCCTGGCCGTGAACGGTGTGCCGCAGGTGCTGCCCACCCTGATCTTTAGCCTCTCCTGCGACCACCGCGTTGTGGACGGGACCGGCGGGGCGCGGTTCCTGGACGCGCTGGTGCAACTGCTGGAGCGTGTGGACGAGGTGCCCGGAGCGTGGCCCTGAGGCCACTCGTGCCGGATGAGCGCGTACAGGCGGCGGTCACCCACTGGGCGCCGCGGTTCATCGCCCAGGGCGTCGACTACAACGACTTCATTCGCACCACCGCCACCATCGAGCGTTGGGAGCAGTGGCTGGGCGCCTGGGTGGCGACTGCGGAGGAGCATATGGCGCTGGCCCGCGAGGCCGAGCGCCGCGGCCGGCGGCAGAGCGCGGGGGAGGCGTACGTGCGCGCCGCCCTATGCTACCATTTCGCCAAGTTCGTCTGGCTGCTGGATGTGGCCCGCTACCGCGCGGCGGCGGACAACGCGGTGGCCAGTCTCTACGCCGCCCACCGCCTGCTTGATCCCACCGCGGAGCGGGTCGAAGTCCCCTTCGAGGACACCATGCTGGTGGGCAATCTCCGTCGGCCGGCGGGCGCGCCGCGGCCTCCGCTCGTGCTCCTGCTGCCGGGGCTGGATTCGACGAAAGAGGAGTTCTTTCACTGGGAGAACGTCTTCCTTGCCCGTGGGATGGCCACGCTTTCTCTGGACGGCCCCGGGCAGGGCGAAACCGGATACGCCACCACGATCCGCGCGGACTATGAAGTGGCTGTCACGGCCATGCTCGACGCGATCAACGGTCGGACGGATCTGGCGGCGGAACGAGTGGGAGTGGTCGGCGTCAGTCTCGGCGGTTACTACGCCCCTCGCGCCGCGGCGTTCGAACCGCGTATCCGCGCCGTGGCAACAATCGGCGGCCCGTACAACTTCGGTGAGTGCTGGGATGGCCTGCCCGCCCTCACGCGCGAGGCCTTCGCGTATCACAGCGGAGCGACCGATCCAGCCGAGGCCCGCGCCCGGGCGGTGCTCCTGGACCTGCAGCCGGTATTGCCCCGCCTGCGCCAGCCTCTGCTGGTTGTCTGCGGCATGCAGGACCGGTTGATTCCCTGGCAGCAGGCGCAGCGCGTCGCCGCCGAGGCGGCGCGCGCGGAACTGGTCGCCTATCCCGACGGCAACCACGTCTGCAACAACATCCCCTATAAGTACCGGCCGCTGGTCGGGGACTGGATCCGCGAGCGACTGTCCGACCTCGTTCCATGACCGCTGCGGTCGGCGTCGCCCTGATCGGTACGGGAGCCTGGGGGCGGCGGCTGGCTGCGGCCGTCGCCCGGACTCCCACCCTGCACCTCGTCACCTGCTACAGCCGGAACCAGAAGCGGCGGGAGGACTTCGCCGCCGAAGTCGGCTGCGCGGCGGCGCCCTCATTCGACGCGGCCATCGGTCGGGACGACGTGGAAGCCGTGCTGCTGGTTACCCCCAATTACGTGCACGCGGAGCAGGCGGTGGCCTGCGCAGTCCGCCATCGGCACATCTTCGTCGAGAAACCCATCGCCGATTCGCTGAAAGACGGGACGACGATGGCCGCGGCAGCGCAGGCGGCGGACGTCGTCCTGATGATCGGCCACGGGCTGCGCCGCCTGGGCGCCGCCCGCCGGATGAAGGAACTGCTGCAGGAGGGGGCGCTCGGGACGGTCGTCCTGGCGGAAGCCGGGTTCTCGCTCCCGGCCACGCTGACGCCGGACTCGTGGCGGTACTACCGGCACTCCTGTCCGGGCGGCCCCCTGCTGCAGTTGGGCGTGCATCATGCCGACACGCTACAGTACTTGCTCGGTCCCGCCGTCCGGGTGAGCGGTTCGTTTGCCCGGCTGGTCACTGCCGCGGAGATCGACGATGTGGCCGTCGCGGTCGTGGAATTCGGGTCGGGTGCGCGGGCCGTGCTGACCAGCAGCTACGTCTCCCCGAAGACATATTTCCTCCGCCTCTACGGAACAACGGGAGTCCTCGATTACCGGACCGACATGACGGTGTGGCCGCAGACGGAGTACATAGACGCGGCGACGACCCTGCTGCTGCACACGCGAGCGGGAACGGATGCGGTGGCCTTCACGAGGGTGGACCCACTCGTCGAAGAACTTGAGGAGTTCGCCCGCTGCGTCCGCGGCAGCGCCCGGCCGGAGACCGGCGCGGTGGAGGGGCTGGCTGCGCTGCGCGTGGTCCTTGCCGCCGTAGAGTCGCACACGCGCGGCGCCCCCGTCTCCCTGGACGTGCGGTGAGCAACGACGGTCCCCGCGATGAGGGCCGCTGGGTCGGCCGGCCGCTGCGTCGGGGCGAGGACGCGCGCCTGCTGCGCGGCGAGGCGCGCTTCGTGGACGACGTCACGCTCCCGGGGTCACTGCATTTGGTTGTGATCCGGAGTACCCTGCCCCACGCGCTTCTCCGGGCCGTGCGTACGCAGGCGGCGGCGGGGTCCCCCGGTGTTGTGCGCGTCGTCACAGGTGAGGATCTTGCCGGCCGGGCGCGTCCTCTGCCGTTCCTCGTGCCCGCTGGCGCCCGGGTCGCGTCAGCGCCGCACCCCATCCTGGCGCGCGGGCGGACGAGGTACGTTGGCGAACCTGTGGCGGCGGTGCTGGCGGAGACGCGGGCCGCGGCGGAAGACGCCGCCGCCCGCGTCTCCGTGGAGTACGAGGCCCTCCCGCCGCTCTTGGGTCTGGACGAGGCGCTGGCGGGCGGCCTGCTGCTGCATCCAGAACTGGGGGACAATATCCTTCTACGCTGGACCCGCGCGGCGGGCGACGTCGCGGCGGCCTTCGGGTCCGCTGCGCGGGTGGTACGCGGCACCTTTCACATCCCGCGGCTAGTGGCATGCCCGATCGAACCCCGCGGGGCGGTGGCCGCGTACGATCCCGCGTCCGATCTCCTGACGGTGTGGTGCTCATCACAGGATCCCTACCGGCCGCGCGACCACCTGAGTCACGTCCTGGGGCGACCGACAGAGAAGATCAGGTTCATCGTGCCCGACGTGGGCGGGGCGTTCGGCAGCAAAGGGACCCTACCCGCCGAAGCGGCCCTCGCGGCCCTGCTGGCCCTTCAGGAGGGCCGGCCGATCAAATGGATTGAAGACCGCCGCGAAAACTTCGCCGCAGCCTATCAGGGGCGCGGCATCGATGCGTCGGCGGAGATGGCCGTCGCCGCGGAGGGGCGCATGCTGGCGATCCGTGTGCGGCTGGTCGCCGATCTGGGCGCGTACCTTCATCCCCTGACGCCCATCCCTCCGATCACTGCCGCCATGCTGCTCACCGGCGTCTACGCCTTTCAGGCCGCCGAGATCGAGCTGCTCGGTGTCGCTACGAGCAGAGTGCCGACGGGGCCGTACCGGGGAGCCGGCCGGCCGGAAGCCACCTATATCGTCGAGCGCATTGTCGATCTGACGGCCCACGAACTGAGCCTGGACCCGGTGGAGCTGCGGCGCCGGAACCTGATCCCGTCCGATCGCTTCCCGTACGACAACCTCCTCGGGTACGTTTACGACTCGGGAGACTACGGGCGTGCCCTGGACCGGGCATGCGAACTGCTCGGGTATGAGCGGGTCCGAGAGGAGCAGCGCGCACTCCGGCGATCCGGGCGGCTCATCGGTGTCGGCGTTTCGGTCTACGTCGAGCGCGCGGGAGAGCGTCTGACCGAGCACGCCCGCGTCGTGGTTGAACCCGCCGGTCGCCTGGTGGTCCGGACGGGCTCAACGGCACAGGGGCAGGGGCATGCGACCACATTCTCGCAGATCGCCGCGGATGCCCTGGCAGTCCACCCCCAGATGGTGGTGGTGCTGCAGGGCGACACCGCCGGGTTGCCGCAGGGCACGGGCACCTTCAGCAGCCGCTCCGTGACCGTCGGCGGCTCCGCTGCCCTCCTGGCGCTCCGGCAGATTCGCGAGCAGATGACAGCCCTGGCCGCGCACCTGCTGGAAGCCGATCCCCATGATATCGAATGGGCGGCCGGACGCCTTTTCGTGCGCGGGACACCCGCCCGCGGCATGACCTTCCGGGAGGTTGCCACCGCCGCGTACGCTCCGGAGCGGCTCCCCCCGGGTGTGGCACCGGGACTGGAAGCCGAGGCGGTCTTTGCCCTCCCGGGCCCCGTCTTTCCGTCCGGGGCCTGCGCGGTCGTCCTGGAGATCCTGCCGGCAACGGGGGAGATTCAGGTGCAGCACGTGGTTGCCGTGGACGATGCCGGCCGGCTCATCAACCCCTTGCTTGCCGAGGGACAGGTCGCCGGCGCGATCGTCCAGGGGTTAGGGCAGGCACTCCTGGAGGAGGCCTTCTACGACAGTGCTGGGCAGCTGCTCACGGCTACCCTCCTGGACTATGCCCTGCCGCGCGCCGAGGATGTTCCTCGGATTTCCAGCGAGTTTGTCGAAACGCCGTCGCCCTTCAACCCCCTGGGGGCGAAGGGCATCGGCGAAGCCGGCGCGATCGGCACTCCGGCCGCCGTTGCCAACGCCGTCCTGGACGCGCTGGCACCGCTGGGCATCGTCCACCTCGACCTGCCCTTCACACCGCCGGCGCTCTGGGAGCGCCTGCGGCGCGTGCGCCTGCCCTAAGAAGTATGGGCTACGCCGCGGTAGCGGGCGCCACCGGACGCTGGTCCCTCATCGCGCCGGCTGCGGCCGCCATGCGCAGGCCTGCTCCAGGAAGACGGTCTCGTGTTCGCCCCGCGAGAAGTATTCCAGGAAGGTGAGCGGGCTGTCGGGGTCGGCGAAGACCTTGTGTGGATCGCCAGCGGCGATCCATACCACTGTTCCCGGGTGCAGGGAATGATTCTGCCCGCCGATCTCGATCCGGCCGCGGCCGTCGAGGACGAAGAAGAAGTGGTCGATTTCCCGGTGATAGTGGAGGGGGGATGTCCCGCCCGGGACATAGGAGACAATATCGACGAGCAGGGGCGCGCCGCCGGTATTGGTGGCGTTCAGAAGGATCTTCTTCCGCCGGCCGTCGTGCTCGGAGACGAGTTCGGTGATGTCGTCGAGGTGGAACACCTTGGACCCGGCGCCCCGACCGACCACACCGACCGTAGCCGCAAACAGGCGCGCGTGGGGGACCGCTTCCGGGCCGTCCGTCTCTGCCTTGTCCATGGCCATGCCCTCCGTCGACCTTACCTGATTACGACGAGACCTCCGCGTGCCCGTGCGCCCGCCCTGGGCCCCGCCTCACCCTCCGCCCGGGTCACTCCGCCACCTGCGGCTGGGCTACTGCGAGCGTACCCGCGGCGCGGCGGCGCTGCCAGAGGAAGACTCCGGCGAACAGGACCAGGGCCGCACCCCACGCGTCCGGCCGCGGCAGGTAGGCCAGTACGGTGGCTGCGGCGAGGGCCAGCCACTCCAGCGGGGTCGTGTGCACCGTCAGGTAGGCCGTGCTGACCGCCGCAAAGAGCACCGTGCCCAATGTCGCCGCGGTGATGGCTGCCGCGTTCTCCCAGGCCGAACCTGTCAGCAGGAGGTGGGTGTACGCGAAGAGGACCGGCATCACGTAAATGATCTTGGCGAAGCGGAAACAGCTCCACCCGGTTTTCATCGGGTCGGCGCCGGCGATGGCGGCCGCGGCAAACGGTCCCAGCGCCACGGGCGGCGTGATGTTGGAGTCGAGACTCAACCAGAAGACGATCATGTGGGCCACCAGCAGGGGAACGCCCAGCTCGCGCAGCACCGGGACGGCGATGACGGCAACGATCAGGTAGGTCGCGGTGATCGGCAGCGCCAGACCCAGGACCAGCGTCGAGACAGCGACGAGCAGGAGGGTCAGCCACAGCCGCCCCGCAGCCAGGGAAACCACGATGTAGGAGAAGCGGATCCCGATCCCCGTGAGCGCGAGGACCCCGATGAGCACACCCACCGCCCCCGTCAGCGCGGCGACAAACAGCGAGGAGCGGCCTCCGTCGACGAGCGCCTCCCAGATGGCCCGGGGACCCATCCGCGTCTCGCGACGGACCCAACTGATGGCGATGGCGCTCAGGATCGCGTAGACCGCGGAGCGCTCCGGGGAGAGACCGCGCACGAGGAGCGCCACCAGGACTGCCACCGGCAGGAAAAGGTACCACCCCTGCCGTAGGGTCGGCCCCAGTCGCGGCGTTTCGCTCGCCCGCAGCCCGCGCAGCCCGAGCTTACGCGACTCCAGGTAGACCATGATGCCGACCGACAGGAAGTATAGGATCCCGGGAATTGCCGCAATCTTCACGATCTGGGCGTAGGGCGTGGCCGTCATCTCGGCCATGATAAACGCGCCCGCGCCCATCACCGGAGGCAGGATCATCCCGCCGGTGGAGGCGGCACCTTCGACGGCTGCGGCGATGTGGGGCGGAAAGCCGGTGCGCTTCATCAGGGGGATAGTAATGGATCCGGTGGTCACCGTGTTCGCCACCGGGCTGCCGTTGATCGTACCGAAGAGCGCGCTGGACAGCACCGCCGCCTGGGCCGGACCGCCGGCGATCCGCCCGAACAGCCCCAGCGAGAGATCGATGAAGAAGTTGCCGACGCCGGCACGCTGCAAGAACGCGCCGAAGACCACGAAGGGGATAATGAAACTGGCCAGAACCTCGGCCATGATCCCAAAGATGCCGTCCGAGGTCAGATAGACGTACTCGATCACCCGCCGCAGCGTGAACCCGCGGTGGCCGATGACGGGGGGGAGGTACTGGCCGAACAGGGCGTAAGCAATGGGGATGAGAGCGGTGAGCGCCATGCTCCATCCCAGCACCCGCCGGGCGGCCTCCACGGCCACCACAGTAACCACCACGCCCATGGCGACATCGATGGTGGTGTAGGCGCCCGCCCGGTAGGCCATGGCTTCGTGCTCGAGGATCCAGTAACCCACGCCGACGATGGCACCGACCGCCAGCAGCAGGTCAATGACGTTCGGCGCATCGTCGCGGGCCCGCGCCCACCCGCGGTACAGCAGCATGGGCGCGACCAGACTGAAGAGGACGGCGATGCCGCGGAAGTACTGGAGGGAGGCGACCCCGTACCAGGCGAGCCAGAGGAAGTACAGGGACACGCCGCCCAGCACGAGCTGGGCGATCAGGTCCCAGGCCCGCGACAGCCTGCGGGTCATGCCTGCGGCGTGCGGCCGCGCCCCTCCGTCATTGCAGCCCCGAACCTAACGGCCCCGGATCGCCTCGGGGATGTCTAGCCCGATCGAGCGCCAGTACGCGTCCGCCCCCACGTGCAGGGGAATGGTGATGCCCTGCAGAGCCCGCCGGGGACGCATGTCGGCCGCCGCGGAGTGGACCCGCAGCATGTGTTCGTGGCCTTGCAGGCTGTATGCCGCCGCTACCAGCTGCTGCACCAGACCTGCCGGCACGTCGACCTGCGCCAGCCACAGACCGGGGATCCCCAGGGCCGGCACCGATTCGGTCAGGCCAGGATACCCGCCGGGCGGGAAGTCGTAGCGCGAGAAGTACGGATACTGGCGGAGGAACCCGGCGGCCACAGCGGGCGTGTAGACGTCAATGATCCGGATGGGCTTTGCGGAGGCGGCTTCGATTGTGCCGCGGTCGGGGAAGGGGCCCGTGAAGAAGAAGGCATCCGCCCGGCCGTCCTGCAGCGCTTCGGAGGCTGCCGCGCCCAGCAGGGGGATGCGCGAAATCCGGTCCCAGAGGCCAATCGTACGGAATACCCGCTCGGCCGTAGCGAACGTCCCGGATCCCGGCGTCCCGACGGCGATGCGCTTCCCGGCCAGGTCGCTGGCGGCACGGATGCCACTGTCCTGGAACGCCACCACGTGGGAGACGCCGATAAAGACGAGGCCCAGAGCGCGCAGGTTGGTGTGCCGGGTCCCCTGAAAGATCTCCAGGCCGTTGTACGCTTCGTGTGCGTCGGACGCGAACGCGATGCCCATTTCGGCATTCTTCGCCTGCAGCCGCCGCACGTTCTCGGTGGAGCCGCCCGTCGCGGCCACCGAGAGATCGACCTCTGCCACAGCCCTGTTAATGTAGGTGGCAATTCCCGTGGCGAAGATGCCGAACACGCCGGCCGGCGGGCCCCCGAGGATGGTCATTCGTGTCTTGGCCGCGCCCGAGAGGACCTGGGGGGACGGCCACACTGCCAGCGTCACCACCAGGACACCAATCAAGACTGCGATACACTTCCCCGGTCTGTGCAATCCGCCCACCTCCCGCCGCCCAGGCTCTTCGATTACCCCCGATATTCGGGCTGCATCGTCCGCCTCCCTTTGGGCGAGGCCGGTAGGCGCGCGCCGGCACGCGCTACGTCGCCTTTTTGAAGAAGTCCAGGTAGATCCCGTACACCCGGCGAACGGGTGATCCGCCGCAAGCAGCACTTCCGGTTCCACGCCACGGACCTATAGTGTGCCCATGGCACCATCGGCTACGTCCTGCCCGGGGGCCGCCCGCTACTGCGCCAGGTCGCCCCCACCCTTCCCGCTAAACTCGCCGGTCCGCCGGGGCTACACTGGCCCCATGAATGTGCAGGAGAAAGTGCTCCCGCAGGCATGGCGTCTGCGGATCGCTCCCGACCTGTCCCCCGAGGCGCGCCGGCGGCTGCGCTGGATCGAGTACTACCTGGCGCACGGCCGGAATGTCGCCCCGACCTGCCGCCACTTCGATATCAGCCGGGAGACCTTCTATCGGTGGTGGCGCCGCTACGATCCGCGCAACCTGCGCACGCTCGAGGACGACCGGCGGACGCGGCGGCCGCGCCGGGTGCGGCAGCCGGAGACCCCATCGGCCCTCGTGGCGCGGATCCAGGGTCTGCGCGAGACGTACCCGCGCTGGGGCGAGCGGAAGCTGGCGGTGCTGCTGCGGGGTGAGGGGTGGCGGATCGGCCATGCGACGGTGGGGCGGGTGCTGGCCCGGTTGCGGGCACGCGGGGCGCTGCGGGAACCGCCACTGGTGCGGGCGGCCCTATACAAGCAGCGGCGGCGCGCCCATCTGGCGCGGCGCTACGCGCAGCGGCGCCCGGACGGCTACGTGGTGCGGGCCCCGGGCGACCTGGTCCAACTCGACACGACGCCGATCACCCTCTACCCCGGCTGCCAGCGGACGCATGTGACGGCGCGGGATGTCCTCAGCCGCAAGGATGTCCTGGCGGCGTACACTCGGGCGACGAGCACGGCGGCGGCGCGCTTCCTGCGTGAGGAGTTGCCCCGGATGGGCTTCCCGATCCGGGCGCTGCAGATCGACGGGGGCTCGGAGTGGAAGGCGGCCTTCGAGCAGGCGTGTGAGGAACTGGGGATCCTGCTCTTCGTGCTGCCGCCCCGGCGCCCCCAGCTCAATGGGCACGTGGAGCGGGCGCAGCGCACCCACCAGGAGGAGTTCTACGACCTGGTGGAGGTGCCCGAGGATCTCGTCCTGCACAATGCGCTCCTGCGGGAGCATGAGGCCGTCTACAACGGGCTGCGTCCGCACCAGGCGCT
>Ga0073934_10006021_pt1 | contig 18093 bp, 15 predicted proteins | sample LarsenN4metaG_FD_76834 | JGI IMG/M metagenome (GOLD analysis project Ga0073934, IMG submission 76834) | Hot spring sediment bacterial and archeal communities from British Columbia, Canada, to study Microbial Dark Matter (Phase II) - Larsen... ... | reverse complement strand
GAGGAAGCTCTTCTTCTTTTCGCTCTTCGCCGGCGCTGCCGCCTGAATGACCGGCTGACCGCCGTTGAGTGTGCTCGCCATTCCCAGGATGCTCTGGCAGGCCTTTGAACGCGGGGCGTGTTGAATCAGCGGCGCTCCGGCGTTGCGAGCAGCCAGTACGTTCTTGCTGTCATTGGGAATCTGCCAGAACACTGACCGCCCGATAGTCTCTTCAGCCTTCTTCAGGGTGATGTCCTGGTCGTCCGAACCGACGCGATTAAGCACGACGCGGACCTTCTCGGCCAGATTGTCCTGGTTCGCGAAGGCCATCATGAGCCTTACCACGTTGCGGATGCTGGGCAGTTCGAGCTGTCCGACCAGGAGAACGATGTCGGCTGCACGTAGAGCGGCATAGTCGGTCGGGCGATAGCTCTTGCTCAGATCCAGTATCACGTGGGTGTAGGTTGCCTTCAGAAGCCCTAGCACGCGCTGCAGATGTTCCTCCTGGATCAGCCCCACATCCTCGAGTTGAACGGGATGAGGCAGCAGGGAAAGTCCCGTCGAGTGCTTGCTGAGCGAGCCGCGCAGGAAGGTCATGTCGAGTCGGTCGATGTTCATGGCCACGTCGGCCAATGTGTAGCTCGGCATGATGTCCAGGCTGACGTCCGTGTCTCCCAGCGCGAGGTCCAGATCGATGAGGACCACGTTGTTGTGCGGGTCCTGAGCCAGAGCACAACCGAGATTCACGGCGATAGTCGTCGTGCCGATCCCGCCGCGTGATCCAGCGACGGCTATTACCATGGAGCCTTGCGGACCGCCGATGCCATTGAGTTCTGGATTGCTGAGCCGCTGGCTGCGAACCCGCTGCATGGCCGAGAGAAGATCCTCGAGAGCCAGCGGCTGGGTCAGAAACTCGCGGGCGCCGGTGCGTAGCGTCTGAAGGATGAACTGGCCGTCTGTCCGCGAGCTCACAGCCAGAATTGCCAGCTGGGGCATGTGGGCAGTGAGCTGGCCTATCAGCTGGAGAGCTTTCACGGGATCACTATCCAGGGCGACGATCGCGAGATCAGGCTGAGATTGCTGCACCACTTCCAGAAAGAAGTCGTAGCGCGGCGATTCCGCTTCCAGCCAGACGGTGTCTAGCCCAAGCAGGAGATTGCGAAGCGGCTCACGGGTCGCTTCAGACGGATCCACAATGGCTACACGTTGAATGTCCTTCATTGCACCACCGAGATTGCTTGAGGTCCCGCCACGCTATTCGCCGCCGGGAGCGATCCGGTCGGCTGTCGCCAGGCGTTGGAAAGCTGAACGGCACGGATCAGCTCGCGAGGGCCGGCCGCGGGGTAGCCGGCCCTCGCGCGCCTGAGCGTTACTCGATCTTGGCCGGCGTCCCGCCTGGCGTCGTCAGCCGCGGTTCAGGCGGCTGAAGACTGCGAGTGGGAACAATTCCGTCCCGCGGCATTGGCGCGACCGGTTCGGGCGTCAGCATGACAGCCCTGGTCACGTCTTCACCGGACTTCGCACTGCTGGTGGTACTGGCCGGTGCGTCGGTCGGGACGGCCATGGGGGGCATGGCAGGACGGGAAGACATTGGCGCACCCACCGGAGCCATTGGCATCGTCCCGCAGCCGCTGCAGCCTCCAGGCAAGCCGAACGACCCGCCGTTGCCGCAGCTACCGCATCCACCGTTGCCAGGACCCGCCAAGCATCCCCGGGGCGGATCACAGAATGGCCCACTCCACCAATGCGCCGCACGGTAGCAACCATCCGGCGCCAGATCCCGAGGCCCTCTCGGAGCTTCCAGGATTCCTTCCAAGAATAGCTCAAAATCCGTGGGCGTGCGCGTTTCCTGGCCAGGAAGTTTCGTCACCCGCTGGGAGCAGTCGAGCGGATCGACCAGCCTCGGCGTGACCATGACCAGGACCTCGATCTCTCGTTCGCGGTAGTTCACCTGCCGCCAGGCAGCCCCGAAGAAGGGCAGATCGCCGAGGACGGGGACCTTGCTCGTCGTGGCCACGACCTGGTTCTCCAGGAGCCCGCCGAGGGCAAAGGACTCGCCGTTGCCCATTTCCACCGTGGTGTGAATGCGGTTGACGTTGAAAGACGGAGCGACGATGTTCGGATTGCCGACGCCGGCGACGTTCGCATTGGCAATCGTGCTGACCTCAGCTTCGATTTCCAGGCGAATGCGGCCATCGCTCAGCACGACGGGAACGAACGTAAGCCGCGTGCCAAAGGGCCGGAACTGGATGCCAGACCCGCCGCCGCCGCTGATGCCCGCGGCGCCAGCTGTACCGTAGGGGGCATCACCGCCGACCAGAAACGTCGCGGGCCGACCGCTCAATGTTACCAGGTTCGGGTTGGCGATGTCCTTCACGAGGTTCTCCTGACGGAGGGCCTGCAGGAAGGCATGAATACCCGAATTCTGCGTCGTCACCCCGAAGAACAGGTTGCCCAGGTTCGGATCAAACCGGCCGATGGGCTGGCCGCCCGTGCTGAAGATCGGTGGAACCGGGCTAGTCGGCGGGCTGGCAGGCTGGATGAGTACCGGCGGCTGGACCACGGGTCCAACCGTGCTGCCGAAGTATTCACCGTTCACGTTCTGGAAGAAGTTGAAGCCCATCTGGCGCAACTCGGATCGTTCGACCGTGGCAACACATACTTCCAGCTGAACCTGCTGCACGCCGCCGACCTTGATGTTGTTCACCACCCGGAAGCCATACCCTTCCAGGAAGGAGATCAAGGCAGAGACATCCTCGGCCACGTCCATGTAGCCCGAAACCAGGATCGCCCCGGTTCCGGAAAGCGACAGCGTGACCTTGGCCAGTGGGAACTGGCGGTTCACGATCGCCTGGATGTGGCTGAGATCGGGAATCACGTTCACGATGACAGTGTTTCGCTCGTCCTCAGGAGCATCCGTGACCAGCGTTACCCGCGTCGAGCCGAGGGCCTTGCCGGTAATCTGGACGACCGTCGGCTGATCGGGTGCCACCTGGGACACGTCGAGGACGTCGCCACGCGACACCACGACTGCCTTGATGTCCTTGCCATTGGCGGACCGAAGCGTGAGCTTCTGGCCAATGCCGATGTCAAAGGTCTCACGCTGGCTCAAGCCTGGCTGGGCCAGGGCCAGCGTGGTCCCCAGCGCCAGAGCAGCCAGCAGTCCGAGAACTGCCAGTCCGCGTCGCGGGATAGGAATGGAACTTTGCGCGTGCATCCGTTCACCTCGCTTGAAGGGAACCGATCCTTCTGGATCTGGTTGGCGTTTGTCAATCTCCCCGCCCACTCTCCGCGCCGGCGTGCCGACATGACTGAAGACCAGGGGCGCCTCCATAGCCGCCTGGTCTTGGTCTTGCCGCACGACGGGTCCTCCCCGCGCTTCCCTGCGCTGAGAGTGAGATCACACAACCCGTCGCCTGCAAAGTGCCGGTGAAGCGCACAGTTTGCTACTCCACCGGCACCCCAATTCACTCGATCGCCGAGAAAGCTCGCTAGGGCTTCTTCTCGTCGCTCTTCTTTTCTTCAGCCTTCTCGTTCGACTTGCCGTCACCGGTCTTCCAGTCGTGAGTCGTCACCTTGTCGCCGATGATGATCGTGAGCGTCTTCTTTTCCGCTGGAGCGGCCGGTTCGCCAGGAATCTCGTTCACCGCCGCCGGTATCGTCGGAGCAGTGGGCAGAACACTTGTCGCCAAATTGTCCGCAGCCCCAGTTCGCTCGTCAGAGGTCAGATTGTTAGCGCCCAGCCGAGTGCCGCTCGTGTCCACGTGCGTCGGATCGTCATGCCGTCGCGGAAGCAATCGCAAGTTGCCCGTGTCCTGGTAGAGGGCCAGTTCTTCCGCCTGCTTGTGAGTCACTCGCAAGAGGACCCGGTTCGGCTCCTTGTAGATTGTCCCATCTGGCTGCTGCACGTCCTGCCCGACCGCAAGCACCTCGATGTTCTGCAAGATGAACTTCGAGAACGGCTTTTCATTCGGGCTCGTGGTCCGGACTATGGTCGCCTGCACGTCCACACGATCGCCAGGCATCAGGAAGCCGGCCCCAGCGGTGTCCGCATTGACCTTCACGGACATTGCCAACTCGCCCGGATTCAGCTTCCACGTCGGGGACGACTGGGTGGGGTCCACCAGGTCGCTTTCCGCGAGCATCTTGCCCTCGCCCAGCCCGACCTTCAGAACCCTCCCTTTCACCGCTTCAAAGTCCGAAACCGCATCCTTGGGCACGACGTTCTGGTCAAACAGCCTTTCTTCGAAAATCTCCGCGTCGGTCAGGCGCGTGTACCCGCTGATCTTCTTCTTGGCGACCAGGACGCGGACCTTGTTGTCTTCCTTGGGGGCCTGCTGACCCGCCGACAGGTAGCGGCTGGTCATGAAGCTGGCCACCAGGCCGCAGCTCACCGCAATCAGCATGAGCACAAGTGTTTTGGGTTTCATCGTTGCGATCCTCTCCTGATGCAAATGCGTTGATGTCTTGACGGGATCACCGGTCGATCTGCCGCGTCGCGGCCATGGCCCCTGGTTTACTCCGCATATCCGATCCGGCCCGTCTTATCGCTACGACGCTCCCTTGCCGTTTATTTCGACTTGCCGAGCCAGGGGACTTCAACTTTTGCGCTTCTGCCGAGGATTTCGCCTTTGCCGAGTCTGGCGAATCTGCACAGGCTGCGCGATGCAGGTTTATCCGCCCGAGATGAGAAGGAGGTACCCCACGAATCCGATGCACAGCGGCACCCCGTAAGGAAGCAGGTGCATGCGCGGCTTGCGGGCATGGGCCTTCTCAGCCACCTGGTACACACTCTTGGAACCAAACCAGTCGCCGACGATCTCGGCGACGTTCTTGCGGTTCTGGCGAAAGTCGCCTCGCCACCAGATCATCCCCAGGGCGATCACGCCCCCGATCACTGCCGCGATCGCAAAGGCCCAGACCACGATCCAGAACCCAGCGTGGAGCCCGTAGATCGCTCCTACCCACGAGCCGAACCCCATCTGCATCTTCACGTCCCCAGCCCCCATGCCGCCAATCGCATACACAGGCAGGAGGAGCCCAAGCCCCACGAGCGTAAGTGCGAAACTCGCCCCGACGTAGGAGTAGTCTCCCGCGTAAATGCTGTTGCCCAAACCGAGCACCCAGCCGCTGACGATGAGGGGAAAGGTCAGCCAGTTGGGGACTTTCAGCTTCCAGAAGTCGATGACCGCGGCGACGATCAGGGCCAGGCAGAGCACCAGCACGGGGAAGTTGCCGAGGGAGAAGAAGTTGCCGAGATCCATGGTTCCGAATCCTCAGGGGATGAGTGTTTCCGTTTCCACCGAATGAACAGGCCCGAAAGAGAAAGGCGGCGAGCCGTGGGGCCTGAAGCATCACGGCACGCCGCCTTGCGTCCTGGTCAGCCCTGGTCCCGCCCACGCCTGAGCAGGCTGAACCATGCTGCTGGCTCGCCTCATTAGCTGAGGGCGCCGTTGACCGTGTTGAAGGTGCTGCTGGCGCTGGTGCCCACCTGGGTGATCACCGCGATGCAGACCACGATGATCAGGGCCAGCATGACCGCGTACTCGACTGCCGTCGGGCCGTCTTCGCTGGTCACAAACCGCTTCACCGAAGCAACGAACTTACGCATGTACTGAACTCCTTTACACAGGAAACCCGTCGTTATCAGGCGCCCCTCCCTGTGAGGCGCCCGAATCATCCCGAACCCCTCGGTGGGCCCGAACCCACCGCCGTACCCTCACACTAGCTCAACGCGCCGTTGACCGTGTTGAAGGTGCTGCTGGCGCTGGTGCCCACCTGAGTGATCACCGCGATGCAGACCACGATGATCAGGGCCAGCATGACCGCGTACTCGACTGCCGTCGGGCCGTCTTCGCTGGTCACAAACCGCTTGACCGATGCCATGAACTTGCTCACAGTTGCGCTCCTTCTGTTGAAAGCTGCCAAACCTCTACATACCGTCCATAAACGCCGTGCATCCACCGACCGAGATCACCGTTGACAACCCCTCGCCCCGCCGGACGGGAAGAAACCTCAGCGCTAGCTGAAAGCCCCATTAGCCGCCGCGAAGGACGAGGACACCGAACCGCCCAGCGTCGTGATTGCCGAGATGCACACGATGATGATAAAAGCCAGCATCACGGCATACTCGACCGCCGTCGGCCCATCCTCACATTGCAGGAACTCCAGAGTCTTCTGCCACGCCGCCCGCATGACCGCCCCCTGCTACAGGAATGCCTTGCATGAACGCCACTCGCCATGTGATCAAATGACAAGGCCCGGTCACCTCGTGGAAAGGTGGCCGGGCCCTGCTTTGTCTTGGCGCCGTCCGACCCTTCGGCAGCCTGGCGATCCGCGACCGGACCCATGGCTTTGCGTCCCCGTCTTGCGGCGGGTTTGCTATTGTCGAGGCCGTTGCATTCGACTTGTCATTCGACGGGCTGCGTCAGGCGTTCATTGCCACGCCCCGTGCATCCCTCACTCGATTGAAACCTAGGTTGATTCCGAACCCTTGTCAAATGAGCGAGACCTGAAATCGCCCCGCAACCGGAGTTTTCGGCACAATTCGAGCTTGCGGACTTCTCGACCTCTGCACTTAAAAGCACGGTCCTTGCAGCCACGCTCCCGCTGTCCCATCGAGTGGGTTCAGTTGGTCGATTTGCCGCGAGCATGGTAGGCTGGAGAGGGGTTTCAAGCGAGGTTTGCATGGTTGATCGCGCTGCGATTCTCGATGAGTTGGCCCAGGCGGTTCAGTCCGAGGGCGGCTGGAGTTATTCCTCAACAGGCGCCTCGCAGGTTGAACCAACGTGCCTGGCCCTGCTCGCTCTTTCGAGCCAGCGCGATCGCTGGGGGGCGATCATCGAGCGAGGCCTGGCCACGTTGACGAGCTGGCAAGACGCCGATGGCGCCTGGCGAGTGCGATCTGGACGAGACGAAGCAGTCTGGCCCACATCCCTGGCCCTGTTTACCCTGGCCAGTCTCGATGCCGAGCCCCTTGCCCGCGGGCTTGCTGCCGGCTGGCTCCTCAGTGTTTCCGGCGGAAAGCTCGAGAAGCCGGACGAGTATCGCAAGGATTTCGACATCGATCCCGAGATCATGGGCTGGCCCTGGACCGAGGGGACTTTCTCCTGGACTGAACCAACCAGCTGGGCTTGCCTGGCCCTGCGGAAAGCAGGCCACGGCGACCACCCGCGGGTCAAGGAGGGATTGCGGCTTCTGCTCGACCGAGCCTTCGACGGCGGCGGCGTCAACTCCGGCAACCGCCGCGTCTTTGGGCGGGCGACGGAACCAGTCCCTTCGATGAGCGCGCTGATGCTCCTCGCCTTCGCCGGTCTGGACGATCACCCGAGACTCGAGGCGACACGTCGCTACCTGGCCGCTGTGGCTGAGAGGAGCAGCGATCTGGAGCACCTCAGCTGGATTCGGCTAGCGCTGCAGCCCTGGCAAGCCGATCCCGCAGCAACCCAGGCCCTGGCAAGTCTCGACCAACGCTTGAGGGAAGCGTACCAGGCACGCCGAGAGTCCCAGTTGTTCGGCATTTCCGTGACGCGGGAGGCGCTGGCCGCCCTGGCCCTCTCGCCGGAGGGAGGGCCTTTCGCCGCGCCGACGCCACGCGGGGCAGCGCCGTCGCCCGCAGCTCCTGCGAAGCGTGCCGCAGCCCCCTGGACCGAGCGCCTGGCCAGCCGACTTCGCGGCCTGGGTATCCGTGCGATCGGCCAGCTACGCGGACTGCCCTCGGAAACCACAGTCCACATCGCTCCCGCCGCAAGTTACCAGTCGGACCTGGATAGTCTGCTCCGTGAGCAGTACGCCGCGTTTCGCGAGCAAGTCCCCCTTCAGGGTAAGCGAGTCGTCCTCAAGCCCAATCTGGTCGAGTACCACCACGACCGCGTCATCAACACGGACCCTCGCTTCATTTCAGCCGTCATCGGCTTGTGTCGGAGCGAAGGGGCCGCCGAGGTGATCGTCGCCGAGGGGCCGGGACACTGGCGAAACACCGAGTACCTGGTCACTGCCAGCGGCCTGGGCGACGTGCTGAAGCGACATCGCGTTCCCTTCGTCGATCTCAACCATGACGAACCCGTGAAGACGCCCAACCTGGGCCGGCTCACGGGGTTGGAGTTTCTGTATCTCTCCCGCACGGTGGCCACGGCTGACGTGGTCATCTCGCTTCCCAAGCTGAAGACGCACCACTGGGCGGGCGTGACGCTCTCGCTGAAGAATCTCTTCGGCACTATGCCTGGCATCTGCTACGGCTGGCCCAAGAACGATCTGCACTGGCGCGGCATCGAGAACAGCATCGTGGACATCGCCTTGACGCGCACACCCGACCTGGCCATTGTCGATGGCATCGTCGCGATGGAAGGGGACGGCCCGCTCAACGGCACTCCGGTCGAGCTGGGCGTGGTGGTGATGGGCACGGACCTCGTCGCGGTGGATGCGACCTGCTGCCGACTCATGGAACTCGATCCCGCCAAGGTCGGGCACTTGCAACTCGGTTATCAGCGCAAGCTCGGCTTGCTGCCGGAGGAACGGATCAAGCAAATCGGGGCTGCCATCGAGACCTACCGCAGGCCGTTCGAGACCTTGCCCCGCTTCGCGTATCTGCATGCCGCCCATCGGGCTGGATCCGTGAAAACAGCCTGAGAACCAGGTCGATTCAGTTCTTCACGCTTTTCCAGTCGAGATTCAAGGTTGTCGTGGCCCCCGCGCGCACCTCGATCTCGTGGCGTTCCTGCTTGCCGGTTTGGGGATGGCGCAGCAAGAGCTTCCACCGCCCTGGCGGAACATTCTCGAGCTTGAAGCGGCCCTTGGCATCGGTCACGGCAAACCACGGGTGGGGAACGACGAAGATCCACGCTTTCATCCAGGCATGAAGCGAACACCCTATCTCGATCGGTTGCTTCTGCGGCTCAAAGACCCGTTCGTATGGCTGGCTGGCGGTTACGAACAGGCTGAATTGGTTCTCGGTGTTGGGTGAAGTGGCAATCACGCTGTGATTGCAGTTGTCGTTGTTCTCGAAGCGAACTGCCTGCCCATGCTGGACCGCCACAACCGGCGGATCGAACATCATCTCCCGCTGATCAACAAGCACCGCAGGGGCCCTTGACAGGCGAGGTTGGACAGGTGCGTTCTCCAGCACGGCGACGACATAGCGTAGACCTTGGGTCTGAGGCTCAACTACTAGCTCGAGCTCCGAGATCACCTGACCGTCGCTGGTCATGATTGTCTTCGGCGGCGGGACCGTTCCCAGGAAGCGCACCTGTCCCGCAATCGTTCCGGACTGACCGGCTGGCGGGGAAGCGCCGCAAGTCCTTATCCCAGTCAAGTGAGATAGAACCAGACTTATCCCGAGTAGCAGCGGCACAAGCCTGACCGCGGAGTCCATAAGCCGGACGCCCCCGCCTGGTAGGTCCTGGTTTTCCCTCCACGCATCATCGTCAAACTCGAGAGCATCTGCCAGCCAGTTTCCCCAGAAATCCCTGGTCAAGTCGCCCTGGCGTTTTCGATCTTGAATGATACTTGACAGGCGGAGCACGCCGGCAATGACATTGTTTTCCGCCATCCGCGTGGCCTTTTGTGCTCTACTACTGCACAAAGGACGCTCTGCTCTGACCAGCCTGGGCATGGTCATCGGCATCGCCACCGTGATCGCTCTCGTTTCGGCCGGAACGTCGGCCGCTCGACGCCTCGATGAAGTGCTCGAAGGCGTCGGCAAGAACCTGTTGATCGTCCGCGCTCGCCCCCGCAGCCAGGGGGACTTTGTGCAGAAGCAGGCAGAGCTCACAGACATGGATGCCGAGCGCCTGCGGAAGGAACTCGGCCATCTGCTGCGCGGCGTGGCGGAATCCCAGGTTATCCGTCGTCGGGTCACCAGCCAGGGCAGGGGGCGATCGACTCAGATCACGGGCGCCGTGCCCGACCTGCAAAGCATCCGCAACTGGAAGGTGCCCCATGGCCGCTGGTTCACCGACGATGACATGAAGAAAGAGGCCCCCGTTTGCCTGATCGGTCAAGCTGTCCGCCGCGACCTGTTCCCCCACCAGACGAATCCTGTTGGCGAGACGCTGCGCATCGACGGCATCGAGTTTCGCATCATTGGCGTGCTCGGTCCGAAAGGGAAACTCCCCATCGGCTTTGATCAGGATGACCAGGTCTTCGTACCGCTGACCACGTTGCAAACGCGGCTGGCAGGGGAAAAACGCCTCACCGTCATCACCTGTGCAGCCCGTTCCGCTGAAGTTCAGGAACAGGCCAAGGCGGCCATGACCCGCGTGCTCCGTGCTCGCCGGCAACTTAAATCCAATCAGCCGGACGAGTTCGAAGTCTCCTCGGTTCGGGAAATCTCCGAGCTGGCCATGACCGTTGCTGGTGCAATCCAGCTTTTGGTTGTGGTCATCGCCTCGGTCTCGCTCGTTGTCGGCGGCATTGGCATCATGAACATCCTGCTGGCCTCCGTGGCGGAAAGAACCCGGGAAATTGGCATTCGCATGGCTGTGGGAGCGACACCAGGGGCAGTTCTTGTCCAGTTCCTGCTGGAGGGGCTGGTGCTGGCTCTTGCGGGCGGAATTCTGGGGATTCTCTGTGGGCTGGCCCTGGCGATCGTCCTGGCTGTGCTGTGCGGCTGGGAAGTCGCCATACCCTCCTGGTCCATCACTCTTTCCGTGCTGGTTTCGGCTGGCACGGGCGTGGCCTTCAGCCTTTACCCAGCTATCAAGGCTTCCCAGCTTGAGCCAATTGTGGCACTTCGATGTGAATAATCCGCGAAGTGGGCAATGAGAATCAGAACAGGGCGACTATAATGGGCACGTGCCGAGGCCGCGCCTTCCCTCATCACTCTTCACCGCATGACCACGTGTCTCGGGAATGACCCGAGAAAGGAACAAACACTTGAGTCCGAAAATCCAGGCCTCGCTGCCAATCAAGATCAACGCTCCTCGACAGAAGCCCAAGACTGAAGAATCCATGGTTCCCGTTTCGTTCGGGGTCCGCCTCGTGACCCTTCTGGCGGTGACCTTGCCGCTTGCCGGCCTGGTGCTGGCGGGCTGCTTGCTCTGGGGTTACGGCTTCAACTGGGTCGAGCTAGGACTACTGGGCGGCATGTACTTCTTCACGGCGCTGGGTGTGACGGTCGGCTACCATCGCCTTTTCACGCACAGATCGTTCGAAACGAACCGGGCCGTCCAGGTCGTGCTGGTGGCACTTGGTTCCATGGCCTTCCAGGGCCCCCTCTTGACCTGGGTCGCCGTGCATCGCAGGCACCACCAGCACAGCGACAGCGACCGGGATCCCCATTCGCCGCATGCCTATGGCTCGGGGGCCTGGGCCATCTTCAAAGGCTTCTGGCACGCCCACATCGGCTGGCTCTTCCGCGCCAATCCCGCCAACCTGGAGAGCTATGTCAAGGACCTCCGCCGGCGTCCCTGGATTCGGCGGGCCAGCGAATTGTTCCCCTTCTGGGCCGCTCTCGGCTTGCTGATTCCCGCCGTGCTGGGCTGGCTGCTCATCGGCGGCTGGTACGGCGCACTGTTAGGATTTCTCTGGGGCGGCGTGATACGCATCTTCGTCGGCCATCACCTGACCTGGAGCGTCAATTCGGTCTGCCATCTGTGGGGCATGCAGCCCTTCAAGGGGCATGACGAAAGCAGAAACAACTTTGTGTTCGGCGTCCTGGGTCTCGGTGAAGGGTTCCACAACAATCACCACGCGTTCCCAACGTCTGCACGCCACGGCCTGTTCTGGTGGCAGCTCGACATCAGCTATCTGGTCATCCGTGGACTGGCTCTGCTGGGCCTGGCCTGGAACATCCGCTTGCCAAGGCAAGCTGCCCTGGCGAGCGGCTAGGCCGTTGCGAGTCCATCTCTCAGAACTCGCCCGGTCGGAAGCTCCTGGGGAGGCGGCGTGCCTAACGCAAGAACATCAAGGCGGAGAGGCCGCGGATCGAAGCAACTCGGCCACCTCCTCGTGCCCATTCTCTGCTGCCACATCGGCGGGAGATTGACCCTGCGCATTCAGCCGAGCGGGGTCGGCGTCACGCTCCAACAACAGGCGGACGGCCTCCAGTCGTCCCTGGTCGGCAGCTGCGTGCAGAGCAGTGCCGAATAGCGCGCTTGGCTCGTTCGGATCAGCGCCCGCATCCAGAACTTGCTTCAACTGCTCACTTTCTCCATAGAACGCCGCGGTCTCCAGGTTGGTCAGCGGTACCGACTCTGGAATCAGCTCGGTCAGCGGCCGCGCATCGGGGCCGTTCCACAGCCGGCAAACTTCGATGAGCAGCTGGTCTCGCTCGGCCGCTGCACGTTCCTCTGCCGTTAGCTCGCTGGCCGGGTCAGGCACAAGAGTGTCTCCCCAGCGGACTTCGGCAGTGCCTCGGTGGTCGCGCCGCCCCTTGACGTGGCCACGAGCCTTGAAGCACCCTGGACAGTTTCGCCCCTCGCGATGCAGGTCCTCGCTGACGATGAACACGCAGCCGCACGCGGGACAGGTGAAGGCTGCGATGTTCTCCACCCAATCCTCGTTCGCAAGCAAACAGTGCGGATCAATCCTGCGAATGGGCATGGCCTTTCAACCCCTGCGGCTAGATGACAACATGACGGTGGAGCGCGGTCGCAGGCTGCGTGTCGACGTCTGACAATTGATCCCTCAGCAAAGAGTCATGCCATGAATCCGACGGCTCCCATTTTCGCTCTCGGCCTCGGCAATCACAAGGACCTGCTCGAACGCCGGACAAGCGAGGCTCGCAAGAGTGAACATAACGCCATAGCGCACATCTGCACTTTATACTTGACAAATGTTCTCATCCCGCGGTATACTTCAAGTTGTCGCTCACCGTTCGGGGTGCGCGCCGAGGTCAGTCGACTGGGGACGCCATGTACCGACAGGCCAGTCCAGAGCGATTTGTTGCGCGGCAAGGCCCCGCGGGCTGCCCTGCGCGGGTGGCCGAGCGTCAGATTCCGCCCAGAAAGCCAGGCCGGCGGCACTTGCGGGGAGACGGCAGTTCCTTTTTTCAGATGTTGCGCAACGGGTTCTGGCGCCCCCAGGAAGAGTGCTGCGCGGGTGCGAAATTCCTGCGCATTAGAGACGTTGCAGGTAGACTAACGGACGGGATAGCGGCGCCGCAAGCCGTTGCCAGATGGAGATTTAACTCCAGCGGCGCATCTGGGCAACACCCCAGGGAAGCGCTGAGAGGTCAGCAGGGCCCCTGCGCAGGGCGGGGCTTTCTGATGTTGCGCTGGGCAGAGGGTCCAGGTGCTGCGCGGGTCCTGGACTGGTGGCTTATCGGGTCTATCGGGTCGGGTTCCAGCCGCCTCCGGTTCGCATTGACACTTTTTGACCCTTGCGGTTTCATACCCGCGGACGATGGGCTCAGACACCTTCACCTTGCACCTCGACGCCAATCCCATCCTCGGCAGCAAAGTTGCGCCGAACCGGAACAGCGAAGCCTCTTCACTAACCGAGTGCTAAGGAGCCTACCGTGGCACGAACCATGACCATTGATGGGATCGAGATTGGCGATGGGACCGACGCCTTTGTCATTGCCGAGGTCGGCCACAATCACCAGGGCTCCGTCGAGAAGTGCGAGGAGCTGTTCCAGGCCGCCAAGCTGGCCGGCGCGTCCGCGGTGAAGCTCCAGAAGCGCGACAACAAAACCCTCTACACGGAGGAGTTTTACAACAAGCCCTACGAGAACGAGAACAGCTTCGGTCCGACCTACGGCGCTCATCGCGAGGCGCTCGAGTTCGGCCGGAAGGAGTACGAGCACCTTTGCAAGGTGGCGCGCGATCTGGGCATTTGCTTCTTCGCCACGGCTTTCGACATCCCGAGCGCAGATTTCCTGGCCGAGCTGGACATGCCCGCGTACAAGCTGGCCTCGGGCGACATCCGCAACGTGCCCCTGCTGCGACACGTGGCCAGGATCGGCAAGCCGATGATCATCAGCACCGGCGCTTCGACGCTGGACGACGTCCGCCGGGCCTACGCCACCTGCCGGCAGTTCAACGACCAGGTGGCGATCCTGCAGTGCACGGCCGGCTATCCGGCCCGCTTCGAAGAGCTCGATCTAAACGTCATCACCACGTATCGGCGGGTCTTCCCCGAGGCGGTGGTGGGCTTGTCGGCGCACGACAACGGCATCGCCATGGCAGTGGCCTCGTACGTCCTGGGCGGCCGCATCGTCGAGAAACACTTCACGCTCAATCGAGCGATGAAGGGAACCGACCACGCTTTCTCGCTCGAGCCGCTGGGGCTCCAGAAAATGGTGCGCGACCTGCGCCGCACCCGGCTGGCCCTGGGTTCGGAGCAGAAGCGGATTTTCGAGAGCGAGCACCCCGCCCTGACGAAGATGGGCAAGAAGCTCGTCGCCGCTCGCGATCTGCCTCTGGGGCATCGCGTTCGGCCGGAAGACATCAGCATCAAGAGCCCAGGCGGCGGCGTGCAGCCCTACGAGTTCGACCGGCTTGTCGGCCAGCGCCTGACGCGGGCCATGAAGAAAGACCAGCCGTTCGAGATGGCTGATCTGCCCTCGCTGCGCGAGGTGGCTTAGGTTTTCGCTGGGCCGCCCTGGAGTCGATGCGGTCCTTACAACGATTGGTTTCGCCCACGGCCCGCCCGCCGTGGGCCTTTTCTCCCTTGTGAGAGCGAAACGAATGCCAACCGTGCCGCGCCAAGCCAACCGCCTGCAGGACGTGCTCCCCGCCAGGCCGAGCCTGCTGGCCCTGGATTTCGACGGCGTCATGACCGATAACGCCGTCTTTGTCGCCGAGGACGGCCGCGAATGGGTCCGCTGCTCGCGTGGCGACGGCATGGGCATCTCGCTGCTGAAGCGGACTGGCTTGCCGATCATCGTCCTCTCCACAGAGACCAATCCCGTCGTTCAGGCTCGCTGCCGGAAGCTCAAGATCGAGTGCATCCATGGCCTCGAAGACAAGGCGGCCGTCTTCAGCCAGGTGCTCAAGGAGCGCGGGCTCGACCCGGCGACGGTGGTCTACCTGGGCAACGACGTGAACGATCTCGGCTGCCTTCGCCTGGCTGGTTGCGCCCTGGTCGTTGCCGACGCTCATCCGGCCGCCAAGGCCGAGGCCGACCTGGTCCTGTCCCACCCTGGCGGGCACGGGGCGGTTCGGGAGTTGTGCGACGCCCTGCTGGCCCAGCTCGAAGGCAGGCTGCGTCAAGCCGGTTGAGGATGGCAGGTTGCCGTCCGCCAACTGATCCAGGGCGGGAAGGCGCGCAAGAAGACGGGGCCGATCGGAGAAGAGAGGCTGCCAGGGCGAGACGAGTGGAACTGCTGCGGGGGAATGACGAATGACGGTAACGACATCCTCGACGACGACACCATCGGCCAAGAGCAATGGGGCCGCGCCGCACCGGAGCATCCTGCAACGCGTGGCTTCGCTCAAGACGCGCATCGTTTCCGCTCTGGGAGGACGCCCCCCCAAGCCCAGGAAAGGCCCATCGCTGGACGAGATCCTGGCCCGCCTGGAAAAGATCGAGGTCGTGTGCCGCGAAGAATATACCCACCTGTGCAAGATTCGCCGCGAAAAGCGGGTGGAAGTCACGCAGCCGCTGGTCTTGATCTCGCAGATTCAGCGGTCGGGCGGCACGCTGCTGAGCCAGCTCTTCGACGGCCATCCCCAGTGCCATGCCCATCCCTACGAGCTTTTCATCGGCTATCCGAAGAAGATGGTCTGGCCGAGCCTCGACCTGCAAGCGCCGCCCAGCGCCTGGTTCAAGACGCTGTTCGAGAAGCCCGTGCTGCGTTCCTTCTATCAAGGATACACCAAGTACGGAAAAGGCATCGAGGAAGACCTGGAGGTGTTCCCCTTCGTCTTCCTTCCGTCCTTGCAGATGGCGATCTTCAACGACTGCGTGACTGGCCGCTCGATCCAGTCGCAGCGGGACGTCTTCGATTGCTACATGACGTCGTACTTCAACGCCTGGCTGGACAATCAGAACCTGTACGGCAAGCAGAAGCGAGCGGTCACGGCTTTTGTCCCACGCATGGGCATGGACCAGGCCAACCTCCAGCGCTTCTTCACGACCTATCCGGACGGCAAGCTCCTCTCCATTATCCGTGACCCGAAGAGCTGGTGGGTCTCGGCCAGGAAGCATAAGCCCAACGTCTACGGCGATCTCGACACGGCGCTCGACCTCTGGCTCAGCTCCACGTCGGCGATCCTCGCTGCTCATCAGCAGTATGGGCCGAGCATGCTGCCGCTGCGCTTCGAGGATCTGGTCACGGACACGGAAGGCACGATGCGGCGGGTCGCCGCGTTCCTCGGCATTGACTTCGATCCCTGCCTGCTGACGCCGACGTTCAACGGCTTCCCGATCAAGGCCGATTCGAGTTACAAGGTCCAGGGCTACGGCGTGATCAAGGATCCCGTGTCGCGGCACAAGCAGATCCTGACGCCGGCCGAGACGGCCCGCATCGACGAGCGGACGGGGCCAGTCTACGCCGCTGCCCTCGAACTCACCGCCGCACGCCGAGCGGCCTGAGCGCTCTTGCCGTCGAGTCCGTCTATCCACAGAGATACACCTTGCGATGCTAACGGGGAGCCACGGACATGAGCGACACGATCCTCATCGTTGACGATGAAGAACCCGTTCGGCGGACCTTCCAGGAGTGGCTCGAAAAGGCCGACCTGGGCTGCGAGATCCTCGCCGCCAGCGACGCAGCCGAGGCGCTCACCCTCGCTAACGCCCGTTCCATCGACCTGGCCATCCTCGACTGGCATCTCGGGGCGGGCAATCATGGCCTGCAGCTCCTGGAAGATCTCTTCGTCTTCAATCCGGACGTGGTAGCCATCCTGGTGACCGGCTTCGCTCACCAGGCCACGCCCCTCGATGCACTCCGCATGGGAGTCCGCGATTACCTGGACAAGAACGCCGATCTCAATCGGGAGACCTTCCTGGCCGCTGTCCGCAAGCAGCTCGACAAGCTTCGGCCCGCCAAGCGGCAGCGTCAAGTTCAACAGGCGCTCCTGAGCTTTCGCGGGGCGGTCGAGAAGCTGCTTCCCGTCGTGTCCAGCGCTGCGGCGATGAACGATCCCGTGCCGATCACCGATGCGATCCGCGGACTCTTCGACTTCCTTCGTCAGACAACCAGGGCCCGCGCGGGCGTGCTGCTGGTCAGGTCCTACGACGCCCAGCGCCAGCCGGCCGAGGTGTGTCGCGCCTACGACATAAACGGCCAGCCTCTCGACGTCAATCTGGCGCCGTTCCCCAGTTCGCTGGCCAGCGCGGTGATCAGCATGCAGGAAGCGAGCGTGCTCCAGAACCTCGCCGACGGCGCTGCCGAGCTGGGCGTGGAGCTGCAGCCATTCGAAAAGGGCCGTAGCCATGTGCTGGCGGCGCCGCTTGCGGTCTCGTCCACCCTGGCCGTGGTAATCGAGCTCTTCGACAAGGAACTGCCAGGGCAAGCGGGCATCGGGCCCTTCACCGAGGAAGACCGCCGACTGGTCGCTGCATCAGCTCGATTCGGCGCTCACATGCTCCGTCAGGCCCTCGCGGAGCGGCAGATCCACGGCATGCTCCTGGATGCCTTGGGCGCTGCCGCCCACGCCTCGGAACAGCTAGGCGCACAGCCCGCCGCCAGCGCCGCTGAGCCGTTGCCCAGCACCGTTCTGGATCGACTCCGCGAAAGCATCGAAGGAGCGTCGTTGCATGTGATCGAGGCGCCCGAGACAATCCGGCTGGCCGAACTGCTGCGTGAGTTGACCACGCGCCATGGCCGGGGAGCCGCGAAGTTTGCCATTGTCATGCTGGAAGGCATCGATCGATTACTGCGAGGCGAAGAGTAGACCAGCCCGTGGACGCATCCGCACCCAACCCGTTCGACGAGGTCTTCCGCCTGCTGACCCCCAGCCGGCTGCTGAACGATCCGCGGGCGCGCGGCCAGGGAGTGCGGGTCTGCGTGATCGATACCGGAGTCGATCGGGAACTCATCGAGCAGCGCATGCACGCTCGGGATATTCGCATCGAGCCCATCCGAGGGGGGATCTTCACGTCCGCTGGGAGCGAACCTGCTCCCTACCTGGGCAGGCATAGCGCTCCTCACGGCACGACCGTGGCGGACATTATCCTGACCATCGCCCCGTGCGTGGAGCTCTGGTCGGCGGATGTCTTCGGTCCCAG
>Ga0073934_10006020_pt1 | contig 18094 bp, 13 predicted proteins | sample LarsenN4metaG_FD_76834 | JGI IMG/M metagenome (GOLD analysis project Ga0073934, IMG submission 76834) | Hot spring sediment bacterial and archeal communities from British Columbia, Canada, to study Microbial Dark Matter (Phase II) - Larsen... ... | reverse complement strand
TCGCCGAGGTCCGCAGCCTTACTCAGCCGCTCGGGCCGCAGGAAACGCCAGCCGGACTGCTCGGCGCGTTCCCTCGACTGAGCAACTTCCTGATCGGCCCGATGGCCCGCGGCCACTACACCGCCAGGCTGCCGGACGGCAACGTCACCCGCATCGACGTGATCTTCCACACCGAGCCATTTGCGCCCCAGAGCGTGGCCACCCTGCGAGTCATCCGGTATTACCTCGAAGCCCAGCTCAAGGAACGCAAGCTGGCCGACGCTCGGGCGGTCTACTACGGCATCACGCCGCTGACGCACGACATCGCCGACGTGCACCAGTCCGATCGCCTGCTCGTGAACGGCCTGACGCTGGCGGGGATCTTGCTCATCCTCGTGCTGATCGTCCGCCGACCGCTCCTGGCAGGCTACCTGCTGCTCACCGTCCTGGTCAGCTACTACGCCACCATCGGGGCGACCGAGCTACTGGCCTGGGGCTGGCTGGATTCGGACATTGGCAAGATCGACTGGAAGGTCCCCTTCTTCCTCTTCACCATCCTGGTGGCGGTCGGCGAGGACTACAACATCTTCCTGATCTCGCGCGTGCTGGAAGAGTCCAGGAAGCACGGCATGTGGCTGGGGACGCAGCGGGCCCTGGCGCGGACCGGCGGGACGATTACCTCGTGCGGCCTGATCATGGCGGGCACCTTCGCCACCATGCTGCTGTGCAGCCTGGCTACCCTGGCCCAGATGGGGCTGGCCCTCGCTTTCGGCGTGCTGCTGGATACCTTCGTCGTCCGCCCGATCCTGGTACCCGCGATGCTGCTGCTGGTGCACCGTCGACCAATCCCCAGGGCGGCGTCTCTCCCCGAACCGGCTCGCCGCGCCGCCTAGGGCGTCAGCGGGGAGGACTACCGGCGCAGCTGCGAACTGCTACTGACCTTGGCAAATCTCTACGTACTTATGTACAGTACAAGTTGAAGGGCATCGGGCCGTCGCTGCCCCTTCCGCCGCGGAGGCGAGCGATCCGCGGATCGAGCGTCTTGTTGCGCTCTTGGTGCCGGCAGCAAATATGACTGAGCTGATCACGATAATGACTATTTGCTCAGGTAGCAACCCAGGTTGTGGGTCGCGCCCAGGAGGGTTCGCAAACCACCTTCCGCTAGGAGGCCCTGTCGCCAGGGGCACGGAAAATGTTGCGCATCCCCGACAGGCGGCTTCGAGTTGGCCCTGGAAAAGCCGAGGAATCCAGGCCGGAAAGGGTTTTTCAGATGTTGCGCTGCGGGGCCTGGCAGCCAACCAGCCAGGCGGAAAGGCTGGTCGAAGCCTCATCAGCCGGTACGCCGGGCTGGGTCTGGACCACGAGCCCGATGCCGAGCACGGAATGTTGCGCATCCTAGACGGGCAATCTGCCTGGCGCCCAGGAAAGGCTGAGGAAAGCCAGCGGCGGCTGACTTTTCACTTGTTGCGCTGCACGGCCAGGATACCTTCGGCGATGTTCAGCCAAGGAGGAATTTCGAGAATTATTGTATTGACATGTCGATACATTACGATATATTTGAGTGTGAGGGGGTCGCAATGACGAGCAACACGCAGAGCGGAACAACTAGGGGTCTGACGCCCATGCCGGCGCTGGAGCAGGCGGCCGAGTGCTTGCGGACGCTGGCCCACCCGCATCGGTTGCGGATGGTGCAGATGTTGTTGCGCGGCAAGTACACGGTCGGCGAACTGGCGGAAGCGTGCGAGATCCCCAGCCACATGGCCTCGGAACACCTGAGGCTAATGCAGCGGTGCGGGTTGCTCTCCAGCGACAAGGAAGGTCGGAAGGCCTACTACCAGATCGCCGAGCCGCACCTGGCCAACATCATGGCCTGCGTGGAGGCTCGCTTCGGCGTCGAGTGACGGCCCTTATCGCGCCAAAAATGTCGCTGTATCGCGACAAAACGACATGTAAACGGCTGATACCAGGTAACAAGGACCACTCGGTTTCAAGGAGAAAGACATGCAGGCAACAGCGAGCACGGTCACCCCTGCTGAACTTCATGAGTACATTCGACATGGCAAGCGGGTGGATTTGGTGGACGTCCGGACTCCCGTGGAGTTCCAGGAGCTTCACGTTCAAGGAGCGGTCAACGTGCCGCTGGACCGCCTTGAGCCGGCGGCTGTAATGAAGGCGCGCAAGGCGTCAGCGGACGAGCCGCTCTACGTCATCTGCCGTTCGGGCAGCCGAGGCCGACAGGCGGCCCAGAAGTTTCATCAGGCCGGTTATCCGAACGTCATCAACGTCGAAGGGGGAACGCTGGCCTGCGAGGCGGCGGGGCTGCCGGTCGTCCGCGGCAAGAAGGCCATGTCCCTGGAGCGCCAGGTCCGCATCGTCGCTGGATCGCTGGTGCTGCTCGGCGCGGCCCTGGGTTGGTTCGTGCATCCGGCCTTCATCGCGATCTCGGCCTTCATCGGGGCTGGGCTGGTGTTTGCCGGCATCACTGACACCTGCGGCATGGGCATGCTGCTGGCGCGGATGCCCTGGAACCAGGTAAAGCCCCAGGGAAGCCCGAGCGCTTCCAAGCAACCTCTGGCAAACGCCCCGCAATGTGCCGTTGGCTCGGGGCAGCAAGGGTGCGGTCTGTAATCTCAGTCCTTGGGCAGTCGTGAAGTTCTCTTGGCAAGGAGGAATCGAGCATGCGTTGGACTCGTTGGTTTGGCGTGATGTTCGCCGGTCTGTCGGGGTTGTGCCTCTCGGCATTCGGTGCGGAGCACACGACGGACTCGCTCGACACGGTGAAGAAGGCCCTGAAGGAGGAGAAGGCGATTCTCCTCGACGTCCGCGAGAAGCCGGAGTGGGACGCGGGGCACCTCAAGGACGCCAGGCTGTTGCCGCTGAGCACCATCACCGCAGGAGTGAAGGCCATCGAGGTGGCGAAGGTCGCGCCGCCGGGCAAGATCGTCTACTGCCATTGCGGCGCTGGCATTCGCTGTCTCAAGGCGGCGGATGAGCTGAAGAAGCTCGGCTACGACGTTCGCCCCTTGAAGCCGGGCTACCGCGACCTGCTCAAGGCGGGGTTCGAGCCTGCGGAGAAGTAATCGTCATGAACGCGCTGCCCATCGTGTTTGGCTTGCTGATCGGCTTCGCCCTGGGTCTGACCGGCGGCGGTGGATCGATTTTCGCGGTCCCGCTGCTGGTCTACGGCCTGGCCATGGAGCCGAGGCAAGCGGTGGGCGTGTCGCTGGCGGCGGTGGGGGCGACGGCGCTGGTCGGCTCGCTGCATCGCCTCCACAGTCGAGAAGTCGAGGTGGGAATCGGCCTGGTGTTCTCGCTGGGGGGCCTGGTCGGAGCGCCGCTGGGCGCCTGGATCGGCAACCTGCTCCCTTCGGCCGTCTTGCTGGTCCTCTTTGCCGGCCTCATGCTGGTGATCGCCGTGCGCATGTGGTCCCAGTCGGCTAGAAAGCAAGCGGGAGCGCCGGCGGTTCCCACCTCTTGCCGGCACGACGCCGAAGGACGTCTGTGCTGGTCCTGGAACTGTGCCGGCGTGCTGACGGCTGCCGGTCTGCTCACGGGAATCCTGGCGGGGATGTTCGGCGTCGGCGGCGGGTTCGTCATCGTGCCCGCCCTGGTCTTCGTCACGGGCATGGGCATCCACCGCGCGGTGGCCACCTCGCTGATGACGATCGCGCTCATCAGCGCAGCCGGCGTGGCCTCGTACTTCCTGGAAGGCCGCTCGCTGCCGCTGGACGTGACCACGCTCTTCGTCCTCGGCGGCGTCGTCGGCCTCCTGGCGGGGAGCTTACTGGCGAGGCGTTTGCACGGCCCGCATCTGCAAAAGACATTCGCGGCGGCCATCGTCGGCGTGGCGGCCTTTATGCTGATAAAGACACTTGCTTGAAAGGGCAGAGCCTATGTTCTTCCATCAACGCTTCGTACCTGGACTGGCCATCTACTCGTACATGGTTGGCGACGAGAAGACCAAGGAATGCGCGGTCATCGATCCGACGCGCGACGTGGAGGACTACCTGCGCATCGCCAAGGCCGAGGGGCTGCGCATCACGCACGTGCTGGAAACGCACGTCCATGCGGACTATGTCAGCGGCTCGGCGGAACTCAAGGAGCGCACCGGCCACGCAACGCGGGTGTATTCGTCCGGCATGGGCGGCAAGGAGTGGACGCCGCCGTACGCCGATCATGTCGTCAAGAACGGCGACGAGATCCGCCTGGGCTCCGTGCGGCTGCAAGCCATTCACACGCCAGGCCACACGCCGGAGCACATTTCCTGGGCCGTCTACGACCAGACGCGCAGCAAGGAGGCGCCGTGGTTCGTCATGACAGGGGACTTCCTGTTCGTCGGCGATGTCGGGCGGCCCGATCTCCTGGGCGAAGAGGCCCGCAAGACCCTCGCCCACCAGCTCTACCAGAGCGTGTTCGACGTGCTCCCCGCGCTGCCGGACTTCACGGAGATCTTCCCAGGCCACGGGGCGGGCTCGCTGTGCGGCAAGGCGCTGGGCAGCAGGAGCTCCTCGACGCTGGGCTTCGAACGGCGATTCAGCGAGCCGTTGCAGAAGCGTCCCGAGGCCGAGTGGATCCATCAGTTGCTCAAGGGCATGCCGATCGCTCCGCCCTACTTCCGACGGATGAAGAAAGTCAATGCAGCGGGGCCTCGACGGATCGGCCTGGAATTGCCAGGGCAGCGGCGCGTCGCCGCCAGGGAGATTCGCGACCGCGTCTGCGACCGCTGCCTGGTGCTGGACGTTCGGCCCAAGGAGGCGTTTGCCTCGGCCCACATCCCTGGCTCGATCAACATCCCGCTGGGGGCCAATCTGCCTTCGTGGGCCGGCTGGGTCCTGCCCTACGATACGCCGATGATCCTTGTGCTGGAAAACCCCGCGAGTCTCCAGGAAGTCGTTACGCACCTGATCCGCATCGGCCTGGATGAAGTCCAAGGCTTCCTTGAAGGAGGCATCGACGCCTGGGAATCGGCCGGCTATCCGCTGAGCCGCATCCATACCGCTTCGGTGTTCGAGCTTGCAGAGACGCTGAAGCATCGCAACGGCGTGACCGTGCTCGACGTGCGGACCGAATCGGAGTGGCTGGCGGGGCACATCGACGGCGCCTTGCACATTCACGGCGGGCAGCTCCAGGACCGAGTCCACGAAGTGCCGCGCGACAAGCCGGTCGCCGTCATCTGCGGAACGGGCTACCGTGGCTCGATCGCTTCTTCCTTCCTGAAGCGCGAAGGCTACGAGCAAGTGACGAACGTCCTGGGCGGCATGTCGGCCTGGAGGGCCGCCGGCTTGCCCATGATGACCGCCTGAGGGACAGGGAAGGGCGAGTCAGCGTCAGAGACTGCGTGGGGAACAAGATCGGAGTCGAGCCATGAAACTACTCATCGTGGGCGGAGTCGCTGGTGGAGCATCGGCGGCAGCGCGAGCGCGAAGGCTATCGGAAGAGGCAGAGATCGTCGTCTTCGAAAGGGGGCCGGACGTTTCCTTCGCCAACTGCGGGCTGCCGTACTTCATCGGCGGGACGATTGCGGACCGCGACAAGCTCCTGGTGACCACGGCCGAGCGCTTGCGGACTCGCTTCCGGCTGGACATTCGGCCGCGCACCGTGGTCGAGGCCATTGATCGTGGCGCCAGGCAGGTGCGCGTGCGCGATCTGGCTGCGAACCGCGAGTACTGGGAGAGCTACGACAAGCTCATCCTCGCACCTGGGGCAGCTCCGCTTCGGCCGCCGATCCCTGGCATCGATCTGCCAGGGATTTACACCCTGCGGAACTTGCAGGACATGGACCGGATCAAGCAGAGCGTCAATCAGGGAGTGCGGCAGGCGGTCGTCGTCGGCGCAGGCTTCATCGGCCTGGAACTGGTCGAGAACCTGGTGAAGCGCGGCATCGCGGTCAGCGTGGTCGAACTGCAAGACCAGGTCTTGCCGCCGTTCGACAAGGAAATGACGACGCCGATCCTCGCCGCGCTCCTGAAGCACGGCGTGAGCGTTCATCTCGGCCAGTCAGCGGAAGCGTTCACGCAGTCGGCGGATGGGATCGAGGTCCGTTTGCAATCGGGCCAGCTCCTCATGGCACAGCTGGTAGTGCTGGGCGTCGGCGTCCGGCCGGAGAACCAGCTTGCCGTGGCCGCGGGTCTGGAGGTTGGGCCGCGCGGCGGAATCCGGGTCAACGAGCACCTGCAGACGAGCGATCCCGACATCTACGCCGTCGGCGATGCCATCGAGGTCAAGGACTTCGTGACGGGCGAAGCGGCGCAGGTTCCGCTCGCTGGACCGGCGAATCGCCAGGGACGACTTGCCGCCGACCACATCTTCGGCCGACCGGCGCGCTATCGAGGAACGCAGGGCACCGCCATCGTCGGCGTCTTCGAGTGCGTCGCCGCACTGACCGGCGCATCGGAAAAGACCTTGCGCCGCAGCAAGCTGCCCTATCGCAAGGTCTACGTCCATCCTGCCCATCATGCGACCTATTACCCTGGGGCCGAGCCAATGGCCCTCAAGGTGCTCTTCCATCCCGAGACGGGCAAGCTGCTCGGTGCTCAGGCCGTGGGGGGCGCGGGAGTGGACAAGCGGATCGACGTGCTCGCCGTGGCCATTCAGGCCGGCATGACGGTGTTTGACCTGGAGGAAATGGAGCTGGCGTACGCTCCGCAATTTGGCTCCGCCAAGGACCCCGTGAACATGGCAGGGTTCGTCGCCTCCGGGCTGCTCCGCGGAGATCATCCGCAGCTTGACGTCGAGGCGGTGCTTGCGCTGCCGACCGAGAAAAGGCCGATGCTGCTCGACGTCCGCACGCCGCAGGAGTTCGCCCAGGGGCGCCTGCCTGGGGCCGTCAACCTCCCCGTGGACGAGCTGCGCAGCCGCCTGAACGAATTGCCGCGCGACCGGCCCATCGCGGCGTATTGCCAGGTCGGGCAGCGCGGCTACCTGGCGACGCGCATCCTCCGGCAGAGGGGCTTCGACGCGGCGAACCTGGGCGGCGGGTACAAGACCTACAGCCTGTTCTTTCCAGCTGGTCAGACCTCCGGCGGAGCAGGCTCGCCGTGAACTACGGACCTGAAGAACCCCGGGGCGGCTGCGAAGGCCGGTCCCGCTGGGAAAGGAGGTAAGCAAGAAGATCGTAGAAGTCCTTCTCGGGAACCTGTTCCAGCAGGTTGGCCGGCATGGGGCTGAGCGTGGAGACCTTTCTCTCGGCGATCTCGGCCGAGCTGATGCGGACCTCCTTGCCCTTGTCATCGGCAAGGACCAGCACTGCCCCTTCTTCACGGAGGACCAGGCCTTGGACGAGTTGACCATCGGTGCGAAGAAGCAGGCTGGCACGAAAGGCCTGATCGACGTTGCGGTTGGGATCGACAAGGTCCTCGAGCAGTCGATCCAGTCCACGGATGCCGATGCCGTCGAGCTGGGGGCCAACCTTCGCGCCCTTGTTCTGGAGCTGGTGGCAGCCGGCGCAGTGCTGCTCGAAGACCTTGGCTCCCCTGGCGGGATCGGCGTTCGCCTGGAGAAACCCGCCGCGGCGTTGGTTCAGCATCTGCTGAAGCCGTTGGTCCACCGGAGGCAAGCCACGGGTGAGCAGGGCCGTTCGTTCGTCGAGTCTTGGCGGCTTCGAGGCTTTCAACCTGGCCTCGACGACGCGCTCCTGGAGCAGTCGGGCGGAAGCCTTGCCCGCGGCGATGGCGTCGAGAAGGGCTTCGGCGCCCTCGCGACTGCCGGCCAGGCCGACCGCCAGCGCCGTCTGGAGCCTCGCGGGAGCGGTGGGAAGGTTCTTCAGCAACTCCGCCCGCGCCGCGGGCGAATTGATCCCTGCAAGGACGCCGACGACTTTCTCCCGCAGGGTGATCGGCTCGGAAGCATTGGCCAGGGCTTCTCCCAGCGCGGGGATCTGCGCCTGGGCATCGAGGGCGACCAGGGCGTTGAAGGCCGTGACGCGACGGTTTTCGTCCTGCTTACTGTCGAGAGCGATCTCCCGCAAGCGTGGCATGGCTCCGGCGGGCTTGAGTGCGCTCGCCAGCTCCAGCCCCGCTTGCAACAGCCTGGCATCGGAGGCGGCGAGCAGCCGGGTGGTAACCGATTCGGCCCACGGTCGAGCTTCATTGCCGAGCCGCTGACCCCGCTCCTGCGTTCCGTCGAGGAAGCCGCGGAGCAGGCTGCTCTGGTGGCCCAGGTCGTCGGGACGGTCCGCCTGGATAAAGGCCAGGAGCGTCTTCACGGTCTCAGGCGTCCCCTGGCGAGCGATATGGTGGACGTTCCGCGCTCGGTTCATCTGCTCCAGTGCCTTGGCGCCGAGGTGGGTCATCAGGAAGTCGGCTGCTTGCGGGCTGCGCACGCCGAGAGACACGTCCGCGAGTTTCCGCACGTCGTCCTCGGTCAGCGGGATCGAACGCAGTTTGGTCCAGGTCTCGGCTGGCAGGAGCTGATTCCGCAGGGCGATCCGCAGAGCGTGGACGAGCTGCGTGTCGCCGGCGGGAGCGCCGCGCCAGGCGGCGAGGAGCGGCTGCACGTGCCCTGCCGAGGGATGCTGGCCGAGCGCCTCGGCGGCGTTCCGGCGAACGGTCGGGTCGGCATCTTCCAGGCTGTGAACAAGCAAGGCGTCCTGGCCTGGCTCCAGCGTCTTCCGTTCGGCGAGGATGCGAATCGCGGCGATCCGGACCTGAGGCTCAGCATCGCTGGCGGCACGGGCCAACTGGCCGGCATCTGCTCCTCCCAGCCGTTCGAGAATCCACAGGGCGTGCTGGCGGGTCAAGGCCGACGGCGAGCCGAGCGCGCCCTCGACGCTGGGACGCACAACCTGACCGCGCGAGACGAGCTGGTTCGTTGCCTTGATCCGCACCGACGGGTTGACGTGGCCAAGCAGGTCGATCAGCTCGGGAGCAGACGCCCTGGCGAAGTCGGGAATCGGCGGCTTGCAGGAGCGCGACACGTCGCCCCTGGAACCTTCGCCCTTGTAGGTGATCCGCCAGATGCGGCCGCGCTCCCGATCGCGCCGCGGATGCGTCAGCGGCACCTCGTAATGGCCGATGATGCAGTTGTAAAAGTCCGCAACGTAAAGTGCGCCGTCGGGGCCGAGGACGATGTTCACCGGTCTGAACCAGGGATCGTCGCTGGTGAGGAAGTCCTTCTGCTGGATCGCCTTGACGGTCGAGCCGGTGCGCTCAGTCCGGTCGTGGTTGATCCGGTTGGTGACGGGGTTGCCGAGAAAGATGGTGTCCTTGTACTCCGGCGGGAAGTGGCCGCCTTCGTAGTACACGATTCCGGCGATTCCGGTGGACCCGTGGTCGCTGGGGCACATCTCTGGGGCAAAGCCGAGGCCGTCGTGCGGCTTGCCGAAGCTCTGGTAGTAGCCGCCGCGGAGGAGCATCATGATCGGCCGACTGTGGCAGTCGGCTGTGTAAAGGTTGCCCAGCGAGTCGAAGCACATGCCAAACGGATTGACCTGCCCCCAGGTCCACTGCTCGATCCGCGAGCCATCCGGTTTCATGCGGAAGGTGTTGCCGGAGTGCATCGAAATGCTGGAGCCGTCGCGGGCCTTGAGGTTGGAGGTGTTGGCAAAGCCGTGGGTGGCGTAGATCCAGCCGTCCAGACCCCAGGTAAGCGAGCTGCACATGCCGTGCGTGTCCACGAAGCCGAACGAGCCGTACAAGACCTCGCGCTCATCTGCTCGATCGTCGCCGTCGTGGTCGATCATTCGGTAGACGTTGGGGATGCTGTAGACAATTGCTCCGTTGGCAATCGGCAACAGCCCGATGGGGATGTTGAGCCCGTCGGCAAAGGTGGTGATCTTGTCGGCCCGGCCGTCGCCGTTGGTATCTTCAAGGATCTTCACGGCGTCGCGGCCCTTGCGGTCGCCAGGAGCGGGGTAGGGGTATTCGATCGACTCGGTGACCCAGAGCCGGCCGCGGTCGTCGAAGGCCAGGTTCATGGGCTTGTGGATGTCCGGCTCGGCAGCAACCAGTTGAATCTCGAAGCCTGGCGGGAGGTGAAAGCCCTTGCGTTCTTCCTCGGGGCTGCGTGCTTCCGTCGGCGCGACCAGGTTTGGATCGTCCCCGGATCGCGTGATCGAAAGGCCGAGCGTGATCAAGGTCAAGCAGCCGAGGGAAGCAACCAGAGCGCGACGCATGAACCACTCCTGCGGGCGGGGGAAATTACCAGAGAGTGCATTGTGGCAACCTGGGGCCTGGTTGTCGAGTGTCGGCGGCGCAGCGAGTTCCCCTGGGCGCGTCTGGTTCTCTGCAGGCCAATCGGCTACGATAGAAAGCCGCAGGACACATCGAGGAGGCCCTGTCGGCATGATTGGCGCGAAGCTCGGCACCTGGATTATCGACAAGGAGATTGGCCGCGGCGGCATGGGCACGGTCTACCTGGCCCACGAGGAACGCAACGGAACGCCGCTGCCCGAAACTCTTCGCCTGGCGGCGATCAAGCTGCTCTCGCCTGGGCTTGCTCAGGAAGCGGGCTTCGTGCAGCGTTTCCTCCGCGAGGTCGAGGCAGTCAAGACGCTCAAGCACCCCAACATCGTGGCCTTCTACGATTCGGGCGAGTTCCAGGGCTGGCCGTATTACGTCATGGAGTACGTCGATGGACCCAGCTTCGAGGAACTCCTCCGTCAGCGGAGGGCCCTGCCGTGGGAGGATGTCATCGACTTCGGCATCCAGGTTTGCTCGGCGCTCAAGCATGCTCACGATCACGGCATCATCCACCGCGATTTGAAGCCCACGAATCTGCTGCTTTCCAGGGAAGGCCTGGTGAAGCTGCTGGACTTCGGGGTCGCTCGTCTCTTCTCGGAGCGTCACCTGACCGCGGCCAATGCGGTGGTCGGCACGGCGGAGTACCTCTCTCCCGAGCAGGCGGCGGGCAAGCCCGTCTCGCGGCGCAGCGACCTCTACTCGCTAGGCGTGGTGATGTACACGCTGCTAACGGGGCGGACGCCGTTCCAGGCCAGCAGCACCCTGGACATGCTGCAGAAGCATCGCTTCGCCCGCTTCGATCCGCCCCGCAAGTACGTCGAGGACCTGCCCCACGATCTCGACAATCTCATCTGCCAGCTGATGGCGAAGGACCCGGACGATCGCCCGCCGGACGCCCTGGTGGTGGGGAAGCAGCTCGATCGACTGCGCCGCCACGTGGCCCGCAAGAACCAGCTCACGACCGACGAGCTGCGCAGCAGCACGACTCTCGGCGGGACGGGCATCCGCATCCCCGAGGACAGCGGTCCGAGCGGTCCAGCGGTGATCATGAGCGAACTGATGCGGGCCGAGTTGGAGGAGATGCAGAAGGGCGGGCCGATCAGCAGACTACTCAACCGCGCCTGGGTGTTGATCTTCCTCATCGTCATTTTGCTGGGCATCCTGATCTGGGGACTTTGGCCGCCCAGCGTCGAACAGCGCCTGGACGACGTGCGTCGGTTGCTCGATCGGGACGAATGGGTCGCCGCCAGCGAACTGCTCGACCGCGTCGAAGCGCAGTATCCGGGGCATCCTTACCACGTGCAAGTCGAGCTGTATCGCGAGCGGATTGCCAAGCGCGATGCGGCCGTCAAGGAACGGTGGAAGATTCCTTCTTCTTCACCCACCGCCGTGGTCGGCGAAGCGGAGCGATTTTACCGTGAGGCCCAACGTGACTTTGAAACGGGCAACTACGCTCGGGCCAGGCAAACCTGGGAGAAACTGGTCGCCGCGTTCGACGGCGTGGAGTCCCAGAAGGACTGGGTCGCCAAGGCGCGCGAAGCGCTGGCCAGGGCAGACGCCCGCGACCTGGCCGCGGTGGACGAAGCCATCCGCATGGCGCGGAACGAGCCGCCTGAGAAGGCAACGAAGCGTCTCAGAGCACTCCGCGAGCTGTACCAGGACCGCGACGACGCGGCCGCCAGGAAAGCCATCGAACTTATCGACAAGTCCCTTGGGGAGATCACTCAGCCCATGCCCTAGCCATCACGGCCTAGCCTGGCTTGACATCCGAAGTCCCCTTCCTGGGCGGCCAGAAGAAGAGCAGCAGCATCAGCGCTGCCGCCAGGGCGGTGAACAGTGGATACTGGAACAGAGCATGGAAGTCGTAAGTGTCCCCCTCCTTGTAGATCATTCCGAGGCGGGTGGACGCAAAGTTGGCGACAAACGGCCCGATTCCAAGGATCAGCAGGTTGAACAGACCCTGGGCGCTGGAGCGCGCGTCCTTGGGGAAGTACTCATCGACGAAGATGTAGACCGTGGCGAAGAAGAAGGCGTAGCAGATGCCGTGCACCGCGTTGATCGCCACCGCGGCCCACGGCTCGGGGTAGAAGGCGAACACGCCGAAACGGGCCGCATGCCCCAGCACGCCGATGATCATCGTCCAGCGCCAGCCCAGCGTCTTGAGCACATACCCGAGGAAGATCATGGTCAAAATCTCGGCGATCTGGCCGATCTTCATGACGGGCGACGCCCAGTTGCTCGGAATGCCGATTTCACCTGTCAGAAATCGCTCAGTCCAGACGAAGAAGGTCTGATGCACCGCGGCGTCGAGGAACGTCACAATGAAGAGCACGAAGACGAAGGGAAAACGCAGGAGCTTGATTGCCTCCAGCCAGGCAAATCGCTCCGAACCCGCAGTGGCTGGCCGCGGCGGAGTGTGCGGCAGCATCAGGCTGTAGCCGGCCATGACCAGCGAAGCCACGCCGGCAACGAGGAAGATGTAGCGCGAGGCTTGCCGAAACTCGTCCCCCTTGAGCGCGTTCTTCGGATCGAGAGCGCTGCCCAGCCACTCAGTGAACGACACGCTGCCGAATGCAGGGACGTGGCTCCAGTTCACCAGAATGAAAATGAACGGCCAGGACGCGACAATCCAGCCGATCGTGCCCCAAACGCGGATGGGGCCGAAGTCACGCTGCGGATCTTTCAAGTTGGCGAAGGCAATCGAGTTCGTGATCGAGATCGTCGGCACATAGAACAGGCAATGGATGAGCATCAGCGTGAAGAAGGGCCAGAACGGAGCGGACTCGGCTCCAGGTTCCTTGCGGATGAAGAACAGGCCGAGCATGGCCAGGCCGCCGATGAGCTGGCTCACCGCCAGATATCGCTCGGCAGCGAAACGGCGATCGACGAACTGTGTTCCGACGAACAACGCGACCAGCGCTGCAAGGTTGAAGGTGCCCAGGATCAACGGCTGCTGCCACTCGGCGTTGAACCCCAGGCTAGGCAGATAACCGAAATTCAACTCGAACCAGGCGCCCCAGATGAAGAACTCCAGGAACATCATGATCGAGAGCCGAACCATGACGCTCGCTGAACTGGTTGCCGGTGCGGTTGAGCTTGCCTGTTCGCCGTTGGTCATTGCCTACTCCATCCACGACCTTCACCCAATGCAGTACACAGAGCGAGAAAGTAGCGGGACGAGGAGCTGATTGCAAGCGTTGACCTGGTTGCTTCCCCTTGCTGAGGCATCAGGGCATGATGCCCAGAGATTTGAGCAGGACGCCGACGAGATAGGCGAGTCCAGCGGCCGTCCCTCCGACCACGAGGGTCTCCAGGCCAGCCCGGTACCAGGACTCGCGGACAAACCGGCTCTTGAAGGCGCCGACCACGAAGAAGGCTCCGCCCGTCATCGAAATGCTGAACAAGAACGGCTCGGGGATGATCTCGCCAACCATGACGTTGGCCAGGAATGGCAGCAAGGGGATCGCACCGATGAGCAGGAAGGCCAGGAAGGTGGTCAGTGCGGCCCGCCATGGCTTCGGGCCCTGGAGGCTGAGCCCGTGCTCTTCCTTGAGCATTGTGTCCACCCAGCGGTTGATATCGGCGGTGATGATCTTGACCACTCGGTCGAGATCCTTGCCCGCAAAGCCCTTACCTGCAAAAATCTGGCGAATCTCTTCGCGCTCGCCCTCGGGAAACTGGGCGATATGGGATTCCTCTTCGTGGCGGGCTTGGTCGCGAAGTTGCTGTTCGGCGCGAACCCCCAAGAAGTTGCCGGCCGCCATGCTGAAGCCGTCCCCAATCAGATTGGCCAGACCGAGAATGACGATGATACTTGGGTCCAAGCCTGCGCCTGCCACGCCGGAGACGACGGCGAACGTGGTCACGCTGCCATCGATGGCTCCGTAGATAAAGTCGCGGAGGTAGCTGTGGTCTGGGCCTGCCTGCAAGCGCTCTCGAATGGCCGCTGGAGTGTGGCTAGCCTGGAGTTCGGAACTAGCTGCGGTCTTGTCGGTCACGCCGATTGCCTCTCGATGGGAGCAAGTGGAGCCGGTCTTGCGTCGCACCCCGTTGAGCGTCTTGATGCGGATAGGCTATCGCCCAACTGCCCTCCGCGAAGCCGCTTTTCATGATTCCAATCTTGAAACTATCCTCTTGTCCTAGTAAGGGCTTATGGAGTAAGCTTACCAGTACCAAGAGCTTCTCACCGTGGGCACGGGCGAGGTCAGCTCATCGCAGGGGGACAAGAAATCATGTCAAACCAAGCTCCCGTCGCAAATCACACGGCTCAGAAGGCGCCTCTCAAGCCAGGCACGCCGGTCAACGGGGCGGCTGTCGCGGCCATGGCGGCTCAGGCCCGCGAGCCAGAGGGAAAGCCAGCGGCTCCGATCGAACCTTCGATGTGGAAGAAGTACTCGCCTCATCACGAGTTCCCGCTCTCGCTTCTGGCGACGGTGGTTCTGTACATGTTTGCCGGTCTGGTCATTGCTGTGCTCGGCGTGGTGGGCATCTATTTCTCGGCTGGGGATCTGCCCGAGATAGAGAACATCGAATTCGCTGGCGGCGGCGGCGATCCCAACGGCAGCCGTGACTCCAATGTCAATAACGGGCCACAGGAAGCCCTCGACTTCAAGCTCGACGACGAACAAAGCGATACCCCCGTTGTCGATGTTCAACCTGACCTGACCGCGCCAACTGATGCTCGAGATCGGCTCGTTGAGGAAGTCAAGAGAAGCTCCAAGACCTTCACCCAGCCCAACTCCTGGGGGCGTGGCGGCACTGGAACAGGCGGCGGCAAGGGCAGCGGCCACGGTACTGGCGAGGGCGACGGCTCCGGTCCCGGCAAGCAGTCGAAGCGTGAAAAACGCAAGGACCGCTGGATCGTTAGCTTTCCCTTCACGAGCGGCGATCAGTACCTTCGCCACGTCGGAAATCTTGGCGCATATATCGCCTATCCCGAAGGCGACGGAAAGTTCCGCATGTTTGACGACCTCACCAAGAAGCCCCTCACCGGTCGGGTCGGGACCATCGCCGACATCAAGAAGTGGAACCGCATCTACTGGCGCGATACCAACCCCGATGCCGCCTATGCCCTCGCCTCCGCGCTCAATCTGAGCAGTCCTCCTCAGTACTTCTGGATCTTTTTCCCCGTCGAACTCGAGAACGAGCTGTTTGAAAAGGAGAAAGCTTACCGAGGCTTGACCGAAGAGCAAATTGTCCAGCGAAACCTCGAGACCTACTTCACTGTCGATCGCGTGGGCGGCAAGTACGAAGTACGCGTCACCAAGCAAGAACGCAAGCGTAGCTAATCCGCCGCAAGTGATCCAGGCTTACCGAGCATCGATCGCCCCAGGGCAAGCATGGAGTGCTCTGGGGCGATTGCCTTCCAACATCCAGGGCCATTGGCCGGCGCATGGAGGCGTGAGCGTGTCCAGGCTGCTTCCTCCTGAGAACTTTACTGGCTTTGGACCCTCGCGCTACCTCGTCGCAGCTGTTCCATGCTTCCAGGTGCTCGGCCCCCGTCTGCGCAGCCAGGTCCGGCGCGACTGCCCACGAAAGCCTGGCGTGTACGGCATGCTGGATTCCCACGGCGACCTCATCTACGTCGGCAAGGCCAAGCGCCTGCGGACACGGCTCCTGAGCTACTTCCGTCCAAAAAGTCGAGACCCCAAGGCGGGCCGGATTCTTGCCTCGGCTCGGGGAATCGTCTGGGAGGTGTTGCCCAGCGAGTTCGTCGCGCTCCTTCGGGAACTCGAGCTGATCCGCCGTTGGCGGCCGCGCTGGAACGTGCAGGGCCAGCCGCACCGCCGCAGACCGTACTACATCTGCCTGGGCAGGTCTCCTGCTCCTTACGCCTTCCTCAGCCTGCGGCCTCGCGGCACAGTTGCGCAGTGCTTCGGCCCATTGCCCTTCAGTCGATTGGCCCAGCTAGCAGTGCGCTACTTGAACGACGCCTTCCAACTCCGCGACTGCCCCCAGGCTCAGACCATGCTGTTTGCCGACGAGGCGGAACTGTTTCCGCAGTCCCGCTCGCCAGGCTGTCTTCGCCACGACATCGGCACCTGCCTGGCCCCCTGCGCGGCCCTGTGCTCCAGCCGCCGCTACGAATCCCAGGTCGGCCGAGCGCTCGCTTTCCTGCGTGGGGAGGACGATCGCTTGCTCCCACGCCTCGAAGCCGCCATGAAGCAGGCAGCACGCAGCCAGGCCTTTGAACGGGCTGCCGCGCTCAAGCAGCAACTCGATGCTCTCCACTGGCTGGCCCAGCGGCTGGAACGGCTTCGATCGGCCCAGGCCGAGAGCTCGTTCATCTACCCAGTCACCGACGCCGCGGAGCAGTGTCACTGGTATGTCATTCAGCGCGGCTTCGTGCGTGCCATCCATTTCGCTCCAGCATCGGCTGACGGCTGCGATGCCCTGATTGCTCAGCTCCGCGAACAGTACAGCAGTTCTTCGAATCCATGGGGTTCAGCGAGCAGCGAGCGGATCGAGGAGAGGCTGCTGGTCCTGTCCTGGTTTCGCCGCCATCCCTCCGAGCGCAACCGAACTATTTCCCTCGATGCCGAGACTGCGCAAGCCGGTCTTTGACCGGTTCGCAAGGCCTCACGATGCAACAGGACTCGCCTGGAGAACCAGACGAGTCCTGCTGTTTCGCACCGTGAGGCGATGAACTGCTCACCTGGCGTCGATCGGCAAAGCCCAGAGCTTGCGCCGCCGGAGATCGGCGCCGACATCGGCGACGTCAATATGCTCCTTGTCATCCTTTTCGATCATGCTGCCTGGCTGGCGCGAGGCGACGCTCGAGACACTGAGTGCTCCGTCCATCGCGCTTGCGTCGCCGGTGAGGCCGACGCCATGTCGGAAGGAGGAGTCGCTAAAAGGTCCGCCGTCGAAGCCAAACTGCTTCCCACCGCCAAAGCCGCCGCCGAAGCCGCCAAAGCCGCCGAAGAATCCGCCGCCCAGCTGCCCGCCGCCGGGGAATCCGCCGCCGCCAAAGCCGCCAATGTTGCCTCCGCCGAGACCGCCAAGCCCGCCGCCGAAACCGCCGAGACCGCCCTGGCCGCCGAGCCCGCCGAAGCCGCCGCCGAAGCCGCGCTGCTGGCCTGCGAAGCCGCCGATGCCGCCCTGAGCGCCGAAAGCGCCGCCTTGCTGGCCCGCCTGGGTGCCGTCGAGAGTGCCGGTGGTCGAAGCGCCCGTGAAGGGCGAAATCCGGTTGCGATTGAAGTCAGCAGGCCTGCTCGGAAAACCAGGCGGCGGAGGCGGAGTGGGTGGGAGCCCTGCTCGGAACCTCGGCGGTGCGGAGGGAATGACGTTGCCGCCGAGCCCCCCACCAATAACTTGCGAACCTCCGCCCTGTGCTTGCCCCGTTTCGGGACTGAGGGCTGCCGCAAACAAGGCCAGGATTCCAGGCATGAAGAGCAGAAGACGCCGCGTGATGGATAGCATGCCCAAGTCCTCACTCTCTGAAGTGCATGTCGTAGCCGGCCAAGCCCAACCATGTCCGTGCCTGCGTTAGTGGCACGGGCGGCGCTGCTAGCCTGGGATGGGAATTGGGACGCGCCGCCATCCAATTCAATCTTCAACGAACCAAACCGGCCTGTCAAGCCTACCTTGCCGATTTTACCCTCGCGGAATCTCCGGTAACGCCGCTCAGGGCCGTCGCCTCCATGCGAAGAACTCCAATCTCAGGGGCTCTCCTGGCGCCCAGCTGGCAATGCCCAGCGCTTTGCTTGGCGGAGTTCAGCGCCGCGGCTATTGCCATTGAGACCGACTGTACCAACTTGCGGCTCGAAGTCTGCCGCGGAATTTCGCAGCGCCCTCGCCTCGCCTGAGGAAGTGCCGCCGTCCATCGCCGGTCGTTCGCCACCGAGGCCGACGCCGTGGCGAAACGCGGGTTGAACGTCGAAGAGGGAGCCGCCGTCGAAGCCAAACTGTTTGCCGCCTCCGAACCCGCCGCCGCC
>Ga0073934_10006019_pt1 | contig 18095 bp, 12 predicted proteins | sample LarsenN4metaG_FD_76834 | JGI IMG/M metagenome (GOLD analysis project Ga0073934, IMG submission 76834) | Hot spring sediment bacterial and archeal communities from British Columbia, Canada, to study Microbial Dark Matter (Phase II) - Larsen... ... | reverse complement strand
TCCGCGAGCGCCGCCGCGTCGGTGTAACCGGTCGCATCCGGGCCGACCGCAGCGATCGGGTCGAACGCGGTCCCCATCACCGATCACTCGATGGCATAGCCGGTCTCGTTGTCGGCATTGTCCCTCCATGCCAGGTCCACCGCGGCATCCCCCGAAGCAACGGCGGACAACCGGGTCGGGGGTGCGGGCGTCCCGGGAATCTCGCCTTCCGCCACGAACCAGAGCGGGCGCGAGACGCGTTCGGTCCCGAGCCCATCCACCGCCACCGCGGAGACTGGATTCACGCCGCCCGGAACCGCTGCCCAGACCATTGAGTACGGACTGGAACCATCCGACCCGATCCATTCGGCCCCGCGATAGAACGAGACCGAGGTGACACCCGGGAAGCCGGTGACGTTGGCCGTGAGCGTCACGTTGGAGCCCGCAGCGAGAACCGGTCCGGCAGGCGACGCCACGAGGGACACGGGCGTGGAGCCGTCGGCGGCCGACGACGTGAAGGCCCGCCAGAGCGCGGCCAGATCCGCGTCGAAGAGCCAGGCAGACGCAGCCCGGTCGCCCGCGTACGCCTCGTGGGGGGCGATCGCACTCACGCCGCTCCTCCAGGAACCGAGGTCTCCCAACCACCCCAGTTCCTCGGGAGGCGCTCCCCCCAGGGCGACGGGTCCCGCGAGCGGAGATGCTCCCGCGGGATACCGATGCCGAACCACGCGATCGAACAGCGGAAAGAACAGCGCCCCGGTCGCACCCTCCACATGGCCGGCGCCCCACTCGACCGTGAACGCCCAGCGGGCGGCGAGCGGACGGTTGGCGGCGTGGACGTTGGTGATCGCATCCATCCGGGATTGCGTGTCCGTGGAGCCGGCCACCAGCCAGCCCGGAACCTGGCGTCCGGCTTCGACGGTGTTGTTGACCGTGAAATAGAATCCCCCCTTGTTCAGCATGAAGCAGAGCACCCGGTCCGGCTTCCACATCGCGAATTCGTAGGCGAACTGTCCCGCGATCGAGTACCCGAACAGCGCCAGCGGCAGATGCGCGATCTCGGGGCGGCCCGAGGCCGCGGCGAGCTGGGCGAGCGCGTCGAGCAACGCCTGGCCCGACCCTCCGTACGCCCGTGAGAAGTTGGTCACCGACCCCCCGGCGTCGGCGGAGAAGCTGCACCCGAGCAGCGCGAAACCATGGCGCCGGGCGACGGCGCGCGCGGCCGGATCGTTCTGCACGTCCCCCACCTCCACGATGGCCCCCCGGACCACTGGAACGCCATCCGGGATCCAGAGGTGGCAGGCCCCCTTCATCGGACCGCTTTCGATGCCGTCGTTGTTCTGGGTCCAGGTGACGGTGGTCGCGAAGGTCTGGTCGGCTGCACGAACCTCAGCCGGACCCAAAGCGAGAGCGATCGCCCCGAGGCCGGATCCCAGGAGTGCGGAACGCACCCTCCGACCAGCGAAAAGGGGCCGGGTTTCCCCGGCCCCTCCGCAAGACGCGACGCCCATCGCTCAGGCCCGGCGGCGCCGGAACATGGCGACACCAGCCAAACCGAACAGCAACAACCCCGATGGTTCCGGGACGATGCTGAAGTTGTCCACGGCCTGGATCTGGATCGGGTTGCCCGCGGTCTGGCGGGCGAAGAAACCGCCGTAGACGGTGGTGTCCGAATAGACCGAGTTGTTCGTGAGTGTCTGGTTGGTGAAGCTGCGCACCGTCGATCCGAAGGAGGTCCCTGCTGCACCCCAATCCTCGACGCTGGCCGAAAGCGAGAACTGATCGAGGGTCCCGGTCTTCGTCACCGAAAGCGTCAGGCGATACCAATTGTTGGTCACCGGAACGAAATCGGTCCCCTGCAGGGCGTTGGTCTGCGTTCCGTTGAAGTTGTTGGTGAGCGCCAGCGAAAGGTTACCCGAAGCGGCTGTCCCCTGCCGCAAAGTCACACCCACAAACCGCCCCGCGGCCGAAATCTCGTCGGTCACGGTTCCCATGAGCCCCAGTCCTGCCACCTGATTGTTGGAGGTACCGGTAACCGCGTTGGTCCGGAAGAAGGTGGAGAGGGTCCACGTATTGGAAGCGCCCCCTGCGCCGAGGTCGTAAGCGGTGTTGTAGTTGTAATTCGCTCCGCCCGCGTCGGTCGAGACGGAGACTCCGCCTCCTGATCCCACCCCGACCGACGAGCTCCATGTGAAATTCGAGCTCGTGGCGGTGGATCGGGTGAAGTTGTCCGTCAGATCCGTGGCGGCGGTGTTGAAGTCGACGATCACAGCAGGAACCGGGGAGACCGCTGCAGCTGCGGCCAGGAAAGGAAGGAGAAGCGTTTTGTTCATGGGAATCGTGGGGTGGAGGGTAGGGGTTTGGGTTTGCGATCCCGGAACCTGATCCGGTTCGCAGCAAACAGACATTGGCCATCCGGGAACGGTTCGGCTACCCCGCGGATTGTGAACAGGTTTAGCACAGCCCCGGCCGGGAACGTTGGGCACTTCGTGGGAGGAAAGAAACCTCGGGGCGAGTTCCTGGTCGCGGATGCCCCGGTTCAGTTCGTCGGCCAGGGCACTGGTGGAGCCGTGGGGAGCTTGCGGGTGATCAAACTTACCTCGCGCTGCGGCGAAACCAGCGCTCGTGAGCCTGGTCAGTAAACGGAGTCTGGTCCGCTCGCGTCTTCTCCCGCAGGGTCCATCCCCGCACCCCCCTGCGGGGCTCGTTTACCGCAGCCAACTGGAATCCCGCCATGAAACCACCTTCTCGCACGCTTCTCCCTGCCCTCTGCGCGCTCGCCCTGCTCCGCGTGACCGATTCGACGGCCCAGGACGTCAATATCCTGGAGGAAGGCGCGTTCGAGTCGAGCAAGGGAGGCGAGCCGACGGGGTTCCAGTGGGCAGGCTTCGCCGGCGATCCGTCGATCACCCCGAACCGGTTCGAACTCGCCAGCGATCCAGGGACGCCGACAGGACAATACGCGCGTATCACCGTGCCGAACGGCACCAACAAACAGATCGCCACCCTGAAGTTGCGCGAGCCAATCCTGCTGCCGCCCGAGTGGATCGGCCTCGGGATTTCCGTGAAGCTCCGGATCAAGGATTACCAGCAGGGCGCGGAGCCTTGGCACGGGGTGAAAGTCTTTGCCCGATTCAAGAATCTGAACAACGAAGCCGTGGGCGGCGATGCGGCGGTGATCTCGGTCAAAGAATCCGTGGCCGAGTGGCGCGACTACGCCAACCAGGTGGTGGTTCCCACCGGAGCCACCCAAGCGGTCATCGAAGTGGGGCTCTGGGGATCCGCGGGAGTTCTGGAGATCGATGATCTCCGCGTGACGCCGGTCCGCGCGCCGGCGCCCTCGAAACCGTGAGACCCGCGAGCGCACTGCTCGCCGCCGCCGGTCTGCTCGCGTCCGCCGCGGGCGGGGCCGAGGAGGCCGCGTTGCGCCGGGGTGAGGCCCCCCGCTGGAAGGAGACCCCTGCGGTCGAACTCTCCCCCACGCGCGGTGAGCTGGTTCTGAATGATCTCTGGCGATTCCAACCCGCACGCGGGCCGGCCACCGCATCGCCGGCAGGCCAGTGGGGTTGGATCCGGGTGCCGGGCACCTGGGACCGGGGCAGTTGGGATACCACCCGTCTGGACAGTGTCATCGCACCCGGGAGCGGAGGCCCTTGGGAGGGACAGGCCCTGGAAACCCCCAGCCCCTCTTTCCCGGCGCTCTGCGCACGCGACCTCGATCGCGCGTGGTACGAGCGCGAGGTGGAAATCCCGTCCGGCTGGGCCGGGCGCCGGATCGTGCTGGATCTCGAGCGGGTCTCGACCGACGCCAAGGTGTTCGCCAACGGCCGACCCGCGGGCGAGATCCATTGGCCCGGCGGGGAACTCGACCTGACCGGTCTCCTGCAGCCCGGCCGGACCAACCGACTGCGGCTTCTGGTGATCGCCGCGGGCGACGCGGGCGAGGCGCTGCAATATATGGATGCCGAGCGCGTGACCCGCTCGAAGGCCGTCCTCAAACACCGCGGGGTCCTCGGGGATGCAGTGCTGCGCTCGATGCCGGTCGGTGCCCGGATCGACGGGGTCTTTCTGAAACCGAGCGTTCGCGAGCAGACCTTGTTCGTGGATGTGGAGTTCGCCGGACTCCGGGCCGCCAAGCGGGCCACGCTCCGGGCGGCCGCGGTGCGGGTGGCGACGGGAGAGACGGAACGGGAATGGGAAATGCAGGTGGATCTGCCGGCCCCCGACCGGTCCGGGAACGCGGTGCTCCGCGACGTGCACCTGCCCTGGGAGAACCCCGCGCTCTGGGATTTCCGACAGCCCAACCTCTACACGCTCCGGGTCGCGATCGATGCTCCCGGGCTGCAGGACACCGCGGTCGAGCGGTTCGGGTTCCGCGAGTTCCGGATCTCGGGCCGCCGGTTCCTCCTGAACGAGCGTCCGTATCCGTTCCGGCTCCACCTGCTCGGCGAAAGCGATCCGGTGCCCGCGGCCATCGCCTCCCAGATCGATGCGTTGCTGGAGGCGAACTTCAACATCGCGGAGATCTGGCCGAACCCCGATCTCACGCGCGGTGCCGCCAACCATCGCCCGCTGATCGCCCGGTTGGCCGACGAGAAAGGTCTGCCGCTGCTCTACCCCCTTGGAGACCCGAGCGGGCTGTTCGATCCCGTCGAGACGTCGGTCAGCCCGGACCGGTGGTCGGCCTGGGAACGCGCGACGCGAACCGCCTGGAAACGGGTGCGCAACTCCCCTTCGGCGGTGGTCTGGATGCTCGCGGGCAACCGGTTCGCGCACGCGGACGACCAGAACCCGCGCCGGATCGGCAACCGGACAGCGCTCGATTTCACGCCGGTCTGGCTGCGCACACGCAAAGAACCGGGCATGCGCCTGATCGGCGCCCTGAAGCAGCTCGACCCGACCCGGCCCGCGACCTCGCACCACAACGCCAACGTCGGCGATATCCATACCTGCAACAACTATCTCAACCTCCACCCGCTCCAGGAGCGGGAGGATTGGCTGTCGGTCTGGGCCGCGTCGGGCGACATGCCGTATTCGACCGTCGAGTTCGACGCGCCGTTCGCGGGGACGCTCACCCGCGGACGCAAGGGCCACACGGGCGAGTCCACCACCGAACCGTGGCTCACCGAGTTCCTCGCGATCTACCGGGGGAACCAAGCGTACCGGGAGGAGGATCCGGCGTACCGCGCGATGATGGCTTCCAGCTTCCGGAGCGGACAAGATTACCAGGGGGTCAGCATCACCCGGTCCGCCGCGTTCCCGCCGTTCGCCGCGTGGTGGATCACCCGGACGCTGCGCGCCTGGCGGGGATATGGGCTCAGCGGGGGCATGGTCCATTGGGCGGACGCCTACGGCTGGCGCCCGACGCCCGAGGCGGAGCAGATCATCGATCTGCCCGCGTTTGTGCCGGGTGCGCGCGGTGCCCATGTCCCGCGCCTGCTCGCCCGCCACGCGCGGGGCGCGATGCACCCGTCGGTCGCGACCCGGACCTCCTCCGGCGACGCGCTGGTCGCCGGACTGTCCCCCACACTCGCCTGGATCGCGGGTCCGCCGGAGGCGTTCACCCGGCAGGATCACGTGTTCGACTCGGGCGAGCGGGTGGTCCGGTCGGTCGCCTTGCTGAACGACACCGCCGCCCCGCTCACCGCCACGTTCACCTGGCGGCTTGAACGGACGGGGAATCCGGCCGGCGAGCCGATCGCGGATGGGACGGGGTCGGCCGAGGTCCCCGTCGGAACCCCGACGTTTGTCCCGATCACGTTCCACGCACCGGCCGTCGTCGCGCCTATGGATCATCTCCTCCGGCTGAGGGTCACGCTCGGCGACGCGACCCACGAAGATGCCTGGCCGTTCCGCATCCTGCCGGGTGCCACGCCCGTGCCGTCTTCCGGTCCCTCCGGCCCCGCCGTCGCAACGATCGATCCTGAGGGAACCACGACCCGATGGCTGACCGCTCTGGGCATCACGGTCCGCGCGGTGTCCCCCGCCGATGGGGGCGCCATTCGGGAACGCGTGCTCGTGCTCGGGCGCAACGCCCTTCCCCTCACCCCGCTCGAAACGTGGCCGGCGTTGCGGGGCGCGATCGAGAACTTCGCAGAGCGCGGAGGCCGCGTCCTGATCATGGGCCAGGATCCGGAATGGATCCGCGCGCACAGCGGGCTGCGCGTCGCCCGCCACGTCGGCCGCCGGTTCTGGCCCGTCCCCACGCTCGCCGATCATCCTTTGCTCCGGGGGCTCGACGGCGAGGACTTTCGCGACTGGCGCGGCGCCGGCACGCTGATCGATCCTGCCCCATCGATGGCGCTCGACCGCCCCGTCCCTTCCGTCCCGCCATTCGGCTGGCACCTGCACAACACCGGCAGCGTGGCTTCGTTCGCGCTGGAAAAACCGCATTTCGGGCGCTGGACGCCGCTGCTCGAGGGGGAGTTCGATCTCGCCTTCAGCCCGCTGCTCGAGTCGTTCCGGGGGGCGGGACTCGTGGTCTGGTGCGGGCTGGACCTGGACGGTCGGACCGAACCGGATCCCTCTGCCACCCGGTTCTCGCGCCGGTTACTGGCCTATCTCGACGGCCCGCTGCCTCCGGTGGCGCCGGAATCGGTGGCGACGTTCATCGGCGGGCCGGAAGCGGAAGCGCTGCTGACCTCCATGGGGGTTCGGTTCGCCAAAGCCGAAACCCTTCCCGCACCGCCCGGACTCGCGATTCTCGCACCGGGTGCGCCGCTCCCCGCCGCCACCGCGCTGGATGCCTTTGCGAAAGGCGGAGGCCGGGTGGTCGCCCTAGGGGATGCGGCGGAAGCGGCCGGGTTCGCGCTCGCCCCGAAGCGGATCGGGGGAGCGTCGAGGCCGCCCGGATGGCCAGAAACGCGGGGGTTGTCGGAGTCCGATCTCCGGTTGCGCGCCGATTTCGAGGCGTCCCTGATCGCCGGGGCATCGGGGGCCGAGGTCGCGGCCGACGGGTTGCTCGGGCGCCGGACGAACGGCCGCGGCGTGGTGGTGGCATTCCCGCTCACGCCCGACCGTCTCCCCGGCAAAGACAAAACCTACTTCCGGTTCAGCCAATGGCGCCTCACACGCGCGCTGTCCCAGATCCTCGGCAACCTCGGGGGCACCTTCGCATCCGACGCCGCGTTCCTCGATTTCCAACCTGCGCCGTTCTCTCCCGTCCCGCTCGCAGGGACTTGGAAGATTCGCGAGGAAGCGAGCTGGCCCACGGCGGCGTCGCCGGATCAACCGACACGCGATCCCGGCCGCGACGCGCGCACAAAAGGCTGGGAACTGCCGGGGGTCGAGGATTCGGATTGGCACACCGTCGAGTTGCCGGGCGAGATCGAGCGGATCGTGCCGGAGTTCGACGGAAAAGATGGTGCATTCTGGTTCCGGAAGACGTTCGAGCTGCCGGAGGGTTACGAAACGAAGAGCCTGCGGCTCCGGCTCGGCAAGATCGACGACTTCGACGAAGTCTGGCTCAACGGGGTTCGGATCGGCGGCACGCCCAACGGCACGCGCGACGCCTGGAGCCTCGAGCGCGAGTTCCGGATCCGACCGGGATTCCTGCGGCCGGGAACCCAGACGCTCGTCGTCCGGTGCTTCGACCAGTTCGGTGGCGGCGGTTTCACATCGCCCTCCCCCGATGCGATGCGGCTGGAACTCGCCAACCCGCCCGCGCGCTCCGCCCCTTACGTCGAGGGGTTCCGGACCGACCACGAACTCGGCGACGATTACGCGCGCTACTATCGCTGGTAGCAGGGCGGGAACCGGAAGCAACGTGCCGGCCGATTCGCGGGCAACCTCGATCCGTTGGAGGCGCTAGGCTTCTGCCAAACCTGGCTTCATGGCAGTCTCCGGGTGCCGGGGGGACGCCCCGCTTCCTGCGGACCGCGCTCTCGGAACACCACCGTCTCGCCGGGAGCGGTCTCGAGCACGAAGGTTTCGGCCAGCGTGCCGTTGTGACCGAGCGGCGCCGGGAACGCGACACTCAAGCGGCCACCCGCCCGGCTGGAGAGCCGGACCTCGCACAAACGTCCTTCCCGCACCGTGGCACCGGCAAGGAAAGCGCCCTCGCAAAGGATCCCGTCGAAGTCGAAGTCGCGCCATTGCTTGGGGAGGGACGGGAGAACATGAAGGGTATCGCCGCGCTGCTGAACGAAAATCTCGCAGATTGCCTGGAGAACACCGAATCCGGCGTCCATCTGCATCTGGTCCTCCGCGCGGACCGTTCCGGGCGGATCGAAGAAGGGCCCGTGCAGCCAGGCGGAGTACCCGGGGGAATCAGCGTTGTGCAGTGTGCCGCGGCCCTCGTTAGTGAACACGTCCTCCCAGATGCGCAGCAAGGAGACGGCGGCGGAGGCATGGTCGCAGCGGGCCCAGAGCAGGGCGGCCCAGGGCATCGACCAGCCGACCCACTGGCCCGGCCCCATGGCGGACCAGTGCTCGAGGCTACGCCGGACGAGATCCCGCGTGGCGGGAGCCTCGGGAGAGATCGTGCAGAACGGGTAGATGCCCGCCAGATGGGAATGGTGCCGGTGGCTTTCGCTGAGATCCTGTCCCTCCCACAGCGCGATGCGATCGCGAAGCTGCGACTCCCCCCAAACCCTGGCCCCGCGCACGGTGCTCGCGATGGGCAGCTCCGCTCGGACCCGCGCCCAGCGGGGATCCTCCGGGTGCCCGAGCACCCGGGCCGCCTGCGGGAGGATCCTGGCCAGCAGGTGAAAGGCCGCGAGCTGGAAAGAGGCATCGCGCCCCCAACCGCCAAACTCCGCCGAAACCCCGACCGGGAGCGATAGCCGGGGGCCTCCAGCCCCCTCGATCGTCTCGGCCATCGCCCAGAAACCCTCGAACGCCCCTTCCAGCAAAGGCCAGGCCGTCCCTCGCAGAACCGATTCGTCGAGCGTGTAACGGTAATGCAGCCACGCGAGCTGCGCCAGCCACGCGGCGCATGCCTGATCGATCGTCCCCTGCCAGAAGCCGCCGATCTCGCGACACCGGTCATCGACGGCATGCGGCAACATCACTGCACCCTCCGACCCGTAGAACGCGCGGCCGTTCGCCCGCAGCTCGGGCATCCAGTCGCGAATCGCGTCCCAGAGCGGCCGCAAGTGTCCGGGCCGGTTCGTGGCGAGCGACGGCCAGTAAATCATTTGGGCGTTGACGTTGAAGTGGTAGTCATTGCTCCAGAGCGGCAGCCCGGTCTCGGCCATCCACGGGCCCTGCAACGTCGCCGCAACCCCGTCGGGCGACGTGAGACCCGCCTGCTTGAACAGCGCGTAATCCCAGGCCGCCTGCAACGCCGCATCCGAGAGTTTCACGCGCGGGAGATCGGACCGATAGCTCGCCCACCAGTGGTCCGTCCGCATCGCGAGAGATGCCGGATCCAACGGCACCACCAGCCCCTCCGCCCGGTCGCGGGCATCGGCGCCGAGCGCCGTCCCGATGCGCACCCCGTCGGAATCCCACCGCCACGCGATCGCGAGCGCGGGATCCTCCGGCAGGGTCTGAAGAAAACCGCCGTGGCCCGCCTCATCCCACGTTTCGGGCGGCAGCACCCCGCCCTCCGCGAGCTGTGTGCCGATCCACCGCCAGGCCGGCCAGAGCTCCACCGATTCCGGCTGCCCCTCGACCATCAGCAGATCCTCGGTCATCGCCTGCCAGAACCGCGCCCGGCCACCGTCGGAGAACCATACGATCAGCGATCCGGAAGCCACATCGAGCTCGGCCCGAACCGGCGTACCCCCGAAGCGGAGTTCCATCCGGCCGCCCGGCAACTGCGTCGGCGTCCGGTACGGGAGCGGTGCACCAGGCGATGTGAAAGCCCTGCGCAGCTCTTCCTCTCGCCCGGTCTCGAGTAGGCTGCGGACTTCGCGAAACGTGAGCGTGGCAGCGAACGGCACCCCTCCTCGCCGGTCCCAGAACCCGTTTCGTGCGAGGCTGAGACAGATGCGGTCCGTGCCCCACACCATCACCCCCATCCGACCGTTCCCGAGTAGGATGCCGGTATACGGTCTCGGCAACGGGAAACGCCAGCTCAGCACGTTTGCGGGGGGAGACGGCATGCGCAATCGAGCAGGTCCGGCAGGGCGACTGCGAGCAACGACGCCGGGTGCATCGAAGAGCAGGATTCGTGGGGATTCGTGAGGCTCACGGCACCGCGGCAAACTAGTCGGCCGAAGGCGCCATCGGAAGAGGGATCGCGGGAAGGAATCGGTGATCAGGTTCAGCGCAAGCGCGGGGGGCCACCGGCGAAGGGGTCGCGGAGGCGACGGATTGCCAGGTCAGGAGTTGGGGCGACGCTCGCTGAAGGCCCGCTGGCGCTCGGCATCGAGCGGAGCGAGTAGCGCGGTGCGCTCGGCCGCCGAGGTCGCGAGATCGAGGGCGATGACGGTGTCCGTCGCGTCGGGCAGAGGGTAGGTGTCGCCGAGGGGCTCCTCAAAGTTGAGGAAGAGATCGTCGGGGGCGTCGAACTGCTGGACCCCGACGTTCCAGTAGTTGCCCAGGAAAGCATCACGACCAGTGGCGAGAACGCGGGCGCGCCGGACGCGCCCGCGAAGGCCCGGCAGCGAGAGGTGCCCGATCACGGGTTCGAGCAAGTGGGCATACAAGGTCGAGCCGCGTTGCGTCCACCGCCCCCATTCGGGCTTCGGGAGATCGGCGGCCCCGGCCCCGTCGATCGCTTCGCGGTTCACCCGCATCCATTCGCCGATCGCTTCGAGCGCGGCGACGTCGTGCGGGTGAAGCCGGCCGGAAGGATCCGGGGCGAGATTCAGGTTGAGGTTGCCGTTCTTGCTCGCGCAGTTGACGAGCGCGCGAATGATCGTGCGCGCGCTTTTGCGCCCCGCGATGCGGGCTGCGTCCTCCTCGTCGTGAAACCAGTTCCGGCCCAGTGGAAACCAGGCGTCGAAGGGCAGCGGCCGACCCGAGGGAGCACGGGGTTGCTCGCGGGGGATGTTGAGCTCTGCGGTGTCGAAATCGCCGGCCCAGGGCGGCGGTGCGTCGCGCTTGATCGCATCCGGCTCAAGGCGGTCGTTCACCGCAATCCCCGGCTGGAGGTCGCGGATCATCCGCATCAGCTCCGCGCCACGCCAAGCCTCTCCGACCAAATCCCAGTAGGAGAAATCGAGCACGAGCAGGTCGAGGGGCCCGTACCCCGACAGCAGCTCGCGGACCTGGCCGTGCAGGAAATCGACGTAACGTGTGAAGTCCCGGCGCGGCTCCTCCACGCGGGCCTCCGCGTCGAACCGCAGGGGATGCTGGCGGTCGCCGAAATGCGGGTAGTCAGGGTGCCGCCAGTCCACCAGCGAATAGTACAGGCCGACCTTCAACCCGGCGGCGCGGGTGGCTTCGACGAACTCCCGCACAAGATCGCGCCCGCGCGCGGGGGTCCGGCCGACGTGGTAATCGGTGAGCGCGCTCGGCCAGAGACAGAAGCCATCGTGGTGCTTCGCGGTCAAAAAGGCGTAGCCCGCACCAGCTCCCCGGACCGCTGCCGCCCACCGGGGCGCCCAATCGGCGGTGGGCTGGAACCCTTGGAAAAAGCGCTCGTACGCGGCCAAGCCCATCTGCTCGCGCGACCGGAGCCAGCCGTCGCCACGCCCGGGGACAGAGGCAACGCCCCAATGGAACGAGACGCCGAGCCGGCTCTCGCGGAACCAGCTCGGGCCTTGGGAACAAGCTAAGGCGGAGGGTGCAGGCATAGTTGCTGGAGAGGAATCGAACCCCATGTTCTTGCGACGCTCGCACTACTGCAAGATGGCGAGCGCCGCACACAATCGGGCCTGCGTGGCGTCTGCCGGCAGCAGCGATTCCGGAAGTTCCGCCACGCTGAGCAAGAGCGACACCTCGCACCAGCACGGCCCGTGGAAAACGCCGCCAAGGTTGTCATCCCAATCCGTGGTATTGATCCGCTCGTTGATCCAGCCGGGCGGCAACACCTGGCCATCCTTGGCCACCATCGGGCGGGCCGCGGTCGAGATGCATTGCGCCAGCACACCGGCGATCGCTTGCGCCAACTCCGCATACCGCGGGTCTCCCGTGGCGCGCGAAAGCTTCACCAAGCCGAGACCCGAGTGCGTGCAGATTCCGGGCGCGGCGTGACCGTTCTGCGCGTTGGCGATCACCGCGCCGGTGGTTCGGATCCCCAGCCTGCCGAACAAGCTATCGGCCGGGAACCGGTAATCGTACGCCATCACCCAGGTCGCGAACTGCCGGGCCGCCTCGCCGGCGCGCGCCAACCAGAGCGCGTCCCCGGTCGCTTCGTGGAGCTCCACATACGATTCCACCAGCGCGTAGGAGGATTCGCTGTCGGGACACTGGAGCGCATCCGCCGGACCCCCGGTGGTGACGCCGCACCGGGTGAAACGTTCGTAGTAATCGCCGGCCGCAGCCAAGGCCACGCGCAGGAACTCCCCGCCCCCGAACCGCCGCTCCGCCGCGCACAGCGCCGCGGGAATGATGGCGCCGCTCGCCGAGTTCCCAACCACGACCGCGCCCGTGAACTGGTGCAACCACTGGCCGAACTGACCGAACCGATCCCAGATCGCCACCAGCGTCTCAGCCACGCGCCGCGCACCCGCCACCCATTCGGTCGGGACCGGGTCGTCGCCCGCCTGCTCGAGAACCGCGAACGCCCGCAGCGCATAGAGGAGCGCATCTCCCTGACGGCGCGTCAGAGTGAGCGGCTGACGCCACGCCATCGCGCCTTCGTCGAAAAAGCAGTCGGAGCGCCAGGCGTCGTCGGCATACTTGCCGAAGAACAGGCCCGAGGGTGCGATCCCGGCGGTGAGCGCGTGGCCCAGGTGGCGCAGGCAGCGCTCCCGCGTGATCCCGCGCGCTCCGCCGGCCAGCAGGGCGTACTCGGCGATGATCCCGCCGCACCAGCCGGTCTGATACGGGTTGTTCGACCAGGCGGAAACAAAACCTGTCCGGTACAGACCGGCCTCTTCCCACCAGAACTCGCGGTTGTAATGCCCCTCGACCAGCGCGAAGCCCTCCCGGAAATCGGTCGGGGGCCCCGGCTCGGGCGCCACCGCGGGGCGCAGCTCGAACAGCCGGTCGAACAAACCCTGGATCTCCGCGCACGGGAACCGGTGCACCTCCAACCGGAACCCGACCGCTTCCCCCGCGGCGAAATCGGCCGCGCGATCCGGCGACTCCGCCGCGGTGTCCATGGCTCGGTAGCGCTGCTCCCGGACGCCCGGCGCGGTGATCCGCAACTCGGCCACGGTGCGGGCGTCGTTCTCGCGGAAATCGAACCCCAGCTCGAACGGGCCGGCGTTGGCGGGCGCCAGCACGATCCAAGCGGTCCGCGTGACCGGGTCGAACGCGGCAACTGCCGGCACCGCCAGCGCACCGGCCAGCAGCTGGATGCGCGAGTCCCCTTCCCCGATCTCCAGCCGCGGGATATCCGCGATGTGCGTCGCGACATCCAACCGACAATCCTCCACCTGGCCTTTCGGCGGGTAACCGACCTTGCGGCTCTCGAAACGGTTCCCCGCGTAGATCACCCCGGGCAACAGCAGGAACTGCTCGCGGCTCCAATGCGCGATTGTCACGCACACCCCGGCGGCACAGGCGATCGCCGTGCCTTCCGCGACGCGCGCCTCGATCGCCCACTCCTCCACCCCGGCACGGACGCCGTGCACGGAAAGGCCCGCTTCCCAACGCCCGCCCCCGAGATCCCCCCGGGAACCACGCAACTCGCCGACGCATCGCGCCTGCGCGTAGTGACGGATACAGATTTCGGGTCGAAGCGGGGTGTTCAAAGCAGTGGGAAAAGCTTCCCCCCAGACCTGCACGAGGCATCCGCGCGCCGCCAGCACGCGTTCGGCGCACGAGAGTAAACAAGTTCACCCTCCGACCGGACCACCCCGGCGCTTCCGCACGTTCGCGAACTATACCGGGACCCGCAGCCCGGCGTATTTGGCCAAGGCGCGCTGGCGCGCGTCGAACGTGAGGAACTGCTTCGCCCCGAGATGGACGGCGGTCGCGACGTGAAGGATATCGAGCGTGCGGTGCCCCTTGTGCGCGGTGCGTTGCAGGGAGTAGGTGCGGGCGAGCCGGAGCACGGCATCGGCATCGCTCGGCACCAGCACGTTCACCCCGGCAGCGACATCGCTCTCCCAGTCGGCGATCATCTGATCCGCCTCGCGTTCGGAGTAGCCCTTCGTCCGGTCGACGGCATGCAGCCAGACCTGCAAACGGATCGCCTGGATGAACTCGAACTCGAGCAGGCTGGAGAAACACAGGGGCTCCTTCATGCCTGCCCGGTAGGCCAAGGCCAGGGGTGTGTGGATTTGCTTCCGGTAGATGGAACACAGAAAGCTGGTGTCGGGATAGGCGATCATGGCGCGGCACTCACGGTTCGCCGGTCTCAAAAGCACGCATTTCCTCGACCTCGGCCTGGGTGAAAACCCGGTCGCCCCAAATCCTATGCAACCTCGCCTCGTAATCCGGCTGCGGGGGGAGCTTGCGCTTCGGCACCGCGCTCGCCTGGGTGATCCGCGCCACCGGCTTGGAGTGCTTCGTGATCAGGATTTCCTCGCCCCCGGCCAGCCAGGCTTCGATTTTCGGGAAATCATAGCGCAAATCACGGACCGTGGCGATTTTCATACCATCACAATATTGTGATGCTTCTTGGCTGTCAAGAACCCGGGGCAGCGCGGCGGGCGTGCTGGCGGGGCGAGTGGCCGAAGCGACGGCGAAAGGCGGCCGCGAAGTGTTGGCCGGAGGAAAAGCCGAGGGTCAGAGCCAGATGCGTCACGGGGATTTCGCCCAGGGCCAGAAGCTCGGCGGCGCGTTCGAGGCGGAGTGTCAGCAGATGCTGGTGCGGCGTCGCGCCAAGCTCGCGGCGGAAGAGTTCCGTCAGATGGGCGGGAGAGCATCCCGCGAGTCGGGCCAGGACCGGAACGCGCCAGGCACGCTCGGGCTCCTGTTCCATCAGGCGGAGAGCCCGAGTGACGGCCGGGTGCCGCCCGAGCGCGCGCTGTTCACCTCCGGAGAGCAGGCGGGCCACCTCCAGCACGAACGCGTCGGTGGCCATCCGCAGGGCGGCAGCACGCCAGGGCCGCACGATGGACACCTCCCGCACCAGCGTTTGGAACGCCGCGCGCGCTTCGCCCGCCGACTCGATGACGCGAGGTTCGGAGGACTTGAGGAAAACCTCCGCGACATCGGAGCCGATGCGGCGGGCGCAGCGGGCCACATCCACCGCCACGAAACAGTAATGGTGTTCACCGCGCTGGTGCTCGGGCATCTCGTGCCGGACTCCGGGCGGAGCGGCGAAAAGTGCGCCCGCCTGGATCTCGTAGGTGCGCCGCGCGACCCGCCAGCGCGATAGCCCCTCGACCTGATAGTAAAACTCCCAGTCCTCGTGGGAATGCGCGCCGATCCGCTGACCGCGCGGCGCCCACTGCTCGCCGACCATGATCAGCTCGGGCACCTCGGGATCGGGGCGCGTGGCGATGAACCCGGCGAGCAGATCGGCGGGGCGGTCAAAGGGCATGACCAACAGGATACGCGCCAATCCGTGTTTTTCGACTGTTTTTCCGCGTTCGATGAACGTCAGGGGACGATCTTTCGGGCAGAATCAAGAATGATGAACCGAGCGACCACGGCCAGCCCATCGCCCCTCCGCATCGCCCTCATCGGGGCTGGAGGGATCAGCCGCGCCCACACCAAGGCATTCCCGCTGTTTCCGAATCGTATCAGACTGGTGGCCGTGGCGGATACGGCGCTGTCGGCAGCGCGGTCGCTGGCCGCCGAGAACGGCGCCGATGTGTCCGCGTTTGCCGATCACCGCGAGTTGATCGCCGAGGCGCGACCGGAAGCGGCAGTGATCACGTTGCCCCACTATCTTCACTACCCGGTCGCAAAGGATTTTCTCGAGGCGGGCATTCCCGTGCTGGTGGAAAAGCCCGTAACCCACACGGCCTCCGAACTGCGCGACCTGAATGCATTGGCGAGCGCGAAGCACCTTGTCCTGATGGCGGGCCAGATGCGCCGCTTCGGCTCCGCCGCGCGCCATGTGAAACAATGGATCGACGCCTCGCCGGAAAACTTCGGCGAGCTGCGCAGCTTCGATGCGGTCGTGCAAGTGAATGTGGACGCCTACACCGGCGGGAAGACCGGCCACTGGATTCTCGACGGTCTCAAGGCGGGCGGAGGGGTCATTGCGAGCTTCGGCATCCATCGCGTGGATCTCGTCCGCATGTTGGGTGGAGCAGACTTCAGCGAGGTCACCGCCATCGGCCGCTTCGACGCCCCCTTCCTCAACGGCGCGGAGTCCCAGGCCAGCGTCCTGTTCCGCATGAGCAACGGCGCCACCGGCACCCTCCATGCCAACGGGCGGGCTCCGCGCACCGCGTACATGGACAGCTTCACCCTGCATGGCACCCATGGCAGCATCATGGAAGTGGCCGGACCGCTCCGCTACGCCACCACCACCGGCGCGGTGACCCAACAGTGGGGACATCAACACGAAGGCTGGATGGACGCGCCCGATTCCTCAGACCCGCGGGACGACGCCTTCGTCCAACAACTGCTCGAGTTCGCCGCTTCCGTGCAATCCGGCCGCCCCCCCTCGTGCAACACGCCAGAAATGAACTTCAACACCATCGCCTGCATGGATGCCATCGCCGAAAGCCTGCGCACCGGGCGCACGGTGAACGTGGCCAAACTTTGAACCCTCGTTTCCGATGATGACCCTCGATTTCACCCCGGGCGATGTCCGGTTCCGGTTGGGCGATTCGCATGCCGGACTCTACCGCTTCGCCGACGAGTTCAAACCCCACTTCCATCCGCTGCGCACCCCGCGCGGACATTGCCTCACCAGCGCCAGCCCTCACGACCACAAGCACCACAAGGGGCTGATGTACGCGCTGCGCGCCGAGGATGTGAATTTCTGGGAGGAGAGCGCCACGCTGCCGTCGGAGGTTCCCGGCGTCGAGCGGCACCTCGAGTTCTCCGACGTGGTGAGCCGGGGGCCGGAGGTCGGCTTCTCCGAACGCCTGCATTGGTCGGCAGCGGACGGTTCGCTGCCGACCTTCGAGGAGATCCGTCGGATCACCTGCCGCCACGATCCCGCGCACCGCGCGTTCGTGTGGACATGGGCGACACGCCTCACCGCGCTGCGCCCGCTGCATCTGGTCCAGAGTCAGTGGAGCCACGGCCTCCCGGACGGGACGAAAGTCAACTATCACGGGCTCGGCATCCGGTTCCGGCGCGACTTCGGCGGAATGACGCGCGGGCACGAGTTGCGGGTCGATGGCGCGGTGCTGCGTGAGCGCTTCCAGGAGCAGATGGGCGCGCGCCCGAAGGAAGTGACGTTCGTCGGGAGCCTCGACGAAACCTGGCCGGTCGAACGGGCCGGGGTCACCCTCCGGCAAGGACAAGACCACACGCTGTACGTCATGGAAGATTACATCCCCTTCATGGGGCTCGGCCCGACGAACCGCGCGCCCATGCGACTGCCGTCCGGTGGCCTGATCTCCGAGAGCTACACCGTGATCGTCTTCGACATCTGACCATCAAACGCCCTGCGTCGGCGCTCCGCTGGGTTTGCAGTCGGGCAACCGCACGGATAGCCGAGCGTCAGGGCAGCGAACTCACGACGAGTTGTAGATCGTTTCCGGAGACCTGCAAGGTGGCCCCCCAACCGGAGGGAAGGTCGAGAGCCGGGAGCGACCCGGTAATGCCGCCCGAGGCGGTGACCAACGTGTAGGTGCCCACCGCAGCCCCGCCTGCCGATGTGATCCTGAGCGTGCTGGACCCCGAGAACGCAAGCGACCCCTGCACCTCGAACCGGTCATGCGACGCTGCCGGGGTGCCGATGGCGAACACGAGCCTGCCCCCATCGACCACCGTGAGCGCGCCGCCGGTGCGGCCGGTGCCGCCGAGCGTCGCGCCGTTCTGGACGGTGGTAAGGCCCGTGTAGTTGTTCGACGCGTGGTTGAGGAGTACGGTCCCATTCCCCGTGATGGACAGGGGGACCACGGCCGCCGCGCTGCCGGATACCGCCCCGTCGGAGATGATCCCCGAGAAGACCGTGGTGCCGCCGGACGCGGAGGTCAGATGGAACTGCCGGGTGCCGCCCACGATGCGGCCGATGGTGACGTTACCGGAGAACG
>Ga0073934_10006018_pt1 | contig 18096 bp, 30 predicted proteins | sample LarsenN4metaG_FD_76834 | JGI IMG/M metagenome (GOLD analysis project Ga0073934, IMG submission 76834) | Hot spring sediment bacterial and archeal communities from British Columbia, Canada, to study Microbial Dark Matter (Phase II) - Larsen... ... | reverse complement strand
CTACGTCAAACTGAAGGCCGGCGAGAAGATGCCGGAGTACGCGGAGAACGTTTAGGAATTGCGGACCGATGAAGGAGGGACGCTGAACGGCCGAGGGCGATGGGGAAGTTCAACGTTCCGCGTTTGAAGGTGTTATGGGAATTAAAACGTATCGACCCTATACGGAAACCCGACGGTTTCAGACGGGCCTGACGTTTGAGGAATTGACCACGTCCGAGCCGTACCGGCCCTTGTTGGAGCCGAAGAAGCGAATTTCGGGCCGGAATAACCAGGGCGAACTGACCATCTGGCGTCGGGGCGGCGGGCACAAGCGCATGTATCGCGTCATCGACTTCAAGCGCGATAAGGTTGGGATTCCCGCGCGCGTGGCCACCATCGAGTACGATCCCAATCGCTCGGCGTTCATATCACTTCTGCACTACGCCGACGGGGAAAAGCGCTACATCCTGCACCCCCAGGGACTTAAGGTCGGCGACAAGGTTTTGGCGGGGGCGGAGGCGGATATCGTAGTGGGCAATTGTCTGCCGCTGCGCAACATTCCGGCGGGCACGCTCATCCACAACATCGAGCTCCGGCCGGGCAAGGGCGGGCAACTGGTCCGCACGGCGGGGGGCGCGGCGCAACTGCTGGCCAAAGAGGAGGACTACGCGCAAGTGCGGTTGCCGTCGGGGGAAGTGCGCAGGGTTTTCCTCGATTGCGTCGCCACGATCGGCCAAGTGGGGAATCTCGATCACGTGAATATCGCGATGGGGAAGGCGGGCCGCCGGCGGTGGTTGGGAATTCGCCCCACCGTGCGCGGCGTGGCCATGAACCCGGTGGATCATCCTTTGGGCGGCGGCGAAGGCAAAACCTCGGGGGGCCGGCACCCGGTGACGCCGTGGGGGCAGCCCACGCGCGGCTACAAGACGCGCCATAATAAGCTGACGGATAAGTTCATTGTGAAGCGGCGCGAGCGGAAGTGAGCGGGAGGGTAATTTGGGAAGGTCGCTGAAAAAAGGGCCGTTTGTCGACGATCATTTGATGGCCAAAATCGAACTGCTCAACCGCAAGTTCGAGAAGAAAGTGATCAAGACATGGTCGCGGCGTTCCACGATTGTACCGGAGATGGTGGGTCACACGATTGCCGTGCATAACGGGAAGAAATTCATTCCCGTTTACATCACCGAGAACATGGTGGGCCACAAGCTGGGTGAGTTTTCGCCGACGCGGCAGTTCAAGGGCCATGGCGCGAAGGCCGCCGCCGAACGGGCCGCGACCGTCGCGCCGCCCGCCGCTCCGAAGCCGGCTCCGGCGGCCAGCTAGCGGAGGAGCGACGGTTTCGGATTCTGAAACCAGGAAGAGACGATGGAAGCACGAGCCACAGCCAAGTACATTCGCATGTCGCCCCAGAAGGCGCGTCTGGTCGTGGACCTGATTCGCGGCAAGAACGCCGGCGAGGCGCTTAATATTCTGCGCTTCACCAAGAAGCGCGCCTCGCATGAAATCGCGAAGGTTTTGCGCTCGGCGATTTCCAACGCCGAACAGAAATCGGAGAACGTGGATGTGGACCGGCTGGTGGTGTCGAAAGCGTTTGTCGGCGACGGCCCGCGCATGAAGCGGATTCGCCCCGCGCCGCAGGGCCGCGCTTTCCGCTATCAGCGGCGCATGAGCCACATCACACTGGTGGTTGAGGAAGCGAAATAGGAAGCGCGGGCGTCGCCGACGGGAACGGCGACCCCGCATGCCAAAAGCGGGTTCTCGAGTCGAGTCCCGACGCGATCGGGGTCAAGGAGGAGAAGGTGGGTCAGAAGGTTCACCCTTATGGATTCCGCCTGGGGTACAACAAGACCTGGAAGTCCCGGTGGTTTGCCAAGAAGGACTACTCGGAATTGCTGCATGAAGACCTGGAGCTGAAGAAGCGGCTCAAGGAGCAGCTTCGTAGCGCGGGGGTCGCCGCGATTGAAGTGGAGCGGCCGGGGAACAAGCTCCGGATCACCATTCATACGGCGCGGCCGGGGATTATCATCGGCCGGAAGGGCGCGGAGATCGACCGCCTGCGCCAGGAAATCCAGAAGCGCACCGGACGCGAGGTCCTGCCGATCAACATCCAGGAAGTGCACCGGCCCGAGCTGAATGCCCAACTGGTAGCGGAAGCGATCTGTTTGCAGCTCGAAAAGCGCGTGGCCTTCCGGCGAGCGATGCGGAAGGCGGTGGATTCCGCGCTGCGGTTCGGCTGCAAGGGGATCAAGGTGCGCTGCGGGGGACGTTTGAACGGCGCCGAGATCGCCCGCTCCGAGTGGTACCTGCAGGGCCGCCTGCCGTTGCACACGCTGCGGGCCGATATCGACTACGGGTCGGCCGAAGCCCAGACGACCTACGGCGTTATCGGCGTGAAATGCTGGATCTATAACGGCGAGATCCTGCAGGAAAAGAAGCGGCAGGAGCGCGTCGCGGAGCCGGTGACGGCGACGGCAGCATAAGAGCAGTGATCGGCTTGCAGGGGTCAGTTGTCCGCGAGGGCGAGACAAGGGCCGGCTGAATGCCGATGGCTGAAAGCTAGAGCTGTGCAGTCAGAATGGGATGAGATCGACGTATGTTAATGCCCAGTAAAGTGAAGTACCGCAAGCAGCAGCGCGGTCGCCGCCGCGGGAAGGCGTGGCGCGGTTCAACACTGGCGTTCGGCGACTACGGATTGAAAGTGCTGGAGCCGGGCTGGATTACGGACCGGCAGATTGAGGCCGGGCGGGTCGCGATCATGCGCTTCATCAAGCGCGGGGGGAAACTCTGGATCCGCGTGTTTCCCGACAAACCCGTCACCAAGAAGCCGGCGGAAACCCGCATGGGGAAGGGCAAAGGCGCGCCGGAGTTCTGGGTGGCGGTGGTGAAGCCGGGGAGAATACTTTTCGAGATGGAAGGCGTGACGGAGCCTGAGGCGCGGGAGGCAATGCGCCTGGCCAGCCACAAGCTGCCGGTGCCGACAGAGTTTGTGGCACGTGCCGTGGCGGCCTGACGGGCTGCGGGGGTGGACGGGATGAAAGCCGAGAAGCTGCTGAGGGGCGAGAAAATCCGGGAGATGAACACGGAAGAGCTCAAGGGCAAGGAGCGCGAGTTCGCCGACCATCTCTTCCGGCTGAAGTTCCAGTTTGCCAGCGGGCAGACCGACACGCTGCCCAGTATTCGCGTCCTGCGGAAGAACCTGGCCAAGGTGAAGACGATCCTGCGGGAGCGGGAAATCGCGGGCGCCAGGGGATCGCAGGCATAGCGTTCGAGGTCTTGGGAAGGATATGGCGAGAGCACGGCAGGAGAAAGTGGGGATCGTTACCAGCAACAAGATGCAGAAGACTGTGGTGGTGACGGTCCAGCGCCAGGTCAGCCACCCGCTCTACCGCAAGGTGGTGCGCTACTCCAAGAATTTCCTGGCGCACGACGAGAAGAATCAATGCCAGGTCGGCGATACGGTGCGCATTGAGGCGACGCGTCCCTTGAGTGCGCGCAAGCGCTGGCGCGTGGTGGAAGTGGTGGCCAAGGCGACGCAAGCCGCGCCCTTGCCGGAGGGGGTCGTATGATTGGCATGCGGACGATCCTGCAGGTGGCCGACAATTCCGGCGCGCGCCGCTTGTCCACGATTCTGCCGGTGGGCGGCGACGTCGGTCTGCAAGCCGGGCTGGGGGATATCGTCACCGCCTCCGTCAAGGAAGCCGCGCCCGACAGCCCCATCCCCAAGGGCAAAGTGGTTAAGGCTGTGATCGTGCGCATGCGCAAGGAGCAGCGGCGGCGCGACGGCAGTTACATTCGCTTCGACGAGAATGCCGCGGTCTTGATCAATGAAGCCGGCGAGCCGGTGGGGACGCGCGTCTTCGGGCCGGTGGCCCGTGAGCTGCGCGAGAAGAAGTTTCTGAAGATTGTTTCCTTGGCGCCTGAGGTCTTGTGATGGGATTTGCACTGGATATTCGCAAAAACGACCAGGTCCAGGTGATTGCCGGACGGGATAAGGGCAAGACGGGGCGGGTGCTGGAGGTCCAACCCCGCAAGCATCGCGTGTTTGTCGAGCACGTGAACATGGTGAAGCGGCACACCAAGCCCAACCCGGCGCGCCAGATCCGGGGCGGCATCCTCGAAAAGGAAGGCCCGATTCACGTTTCCAACGTGGCGCTGGTTTGTGATGAGTGCGGGCCGACCCGCATCCAGCACCGCAAAAAGGCGGAAGGCAAGAAGGTCGTGACGGTGCGCGTCTGCGCCAAGTGCGACAAGGTTTTGGACCGGTAAGGGAGGCAACGAAACGGCTCTATGGCGCCGCGACTGAAGGAACGCTACAAAAAAGAAATCGTTCCCGCGCTGATGAAGGAGTTCAGTTACCCGAACCCCATGGCCGTGCCGCGCCTGCGCAAGATCGTGATCAACATGGGGCTGGGCGAGGCCATCCAGAATGCCAAGCTCCTGGATGCGGCGTCGCAGGAACTGAGCCAGATCACCGGGCAGAAGCCGATCATCACCCGGGCGCGGAAATCGATTGCAAACTTCAAGCTGCGCAAGGACATGCCCATCGGCGCCATGGTGACTTTGCGGGGCGACCGCATGTACGAATTCGTCGACCGGCTGATGAACGTGGCCCTGCCGCGCGTGCGCGACTTTCGCGGGCTCTCGACGCGGTCCTTTGATGGACGCGGCAGCTACACGCTCGGCCTGCGCGATCAGCTCGTGTTCCCGGAAGTGGATTATTCCAAGGTGGAAAAAATCAAGGGGATGAATATCTCCATTGTCACGGATGCGCGGACGGATGCCGAGGCGCTGGCGCTGCTGCGGCATCTGGGAATGCCCTTCCGCGCCGAAGTGCAGCGCCGCCCAGCCGTGGCGTCCGCGGCGCCGAAGGCAGGAGGCTAACCCGTGGCTCGTACTTCGATGATGGCCAAGCTGGCCCGGAAACCCAAATTCAAGGTCCGCCACCGCAATCGGTGCCTGATCTGCGGCCGGCCTCGCGGCTATTTGCGCAAGTTTAAGATGTGCCGGCTCTGCTTCCGCCAACTGGCGCTGAAGGGCGAGATCCCCGGCGTGATCAAGGGGAGTTGGTAGGCGAGTCCGCAAATCGAGTTCTGAGGGAGTTCGGAAGTTCTATGGCAGCGATTACTGACCCCATTGCAGACCTGCTGACGCGCATTCGCAACGGGTTGCACGCCCGGCATTCGCGGGTGGAAATGCCTTCCTCGCGCTTGAAGGTGGAGATTGCCCGCATTCTGAAAGAGGAAGGGTTTATCACGAACTACAAGGTGGCGGAGGAGGGCAAGCGGAAGATTCTGCGAGTGTTTCTCCGCTACACCCCGGAAGGGGACAGCGTGATTTCCACCCTGGAGCGTGTCTCCCGGCCGGGCCGGCGCGTGTATGTGAGCGCCCGCGAGATTCCGAGGGTCATGGGTGGCATGGGTGTCAACATCTTGACCACCCCGAAGGGCGTGATGACCGGCAAGGCGGCTCGCAAAGCCGGGGTCGGTGGAGAAGTGCTCTGCCAGGTTTGCTAGCGTCAGGGGGCAGCGGACCTGGTGTGCGGTTGAGTTGCTGAGCGCCGCAAGGTCGGCCCCAGACCAGGTGTCAGGTTATGTCACGAATTGGTTCCAAATTGATCGACATACCCTCCGCGGTGACCATCAACGTGGAAGGCTCGCAGGTGACGGTGAAAGGCCCGAAGGGCACGCTGCAGGTGCCCGTCCCGGCCGGCATCGAGCTCGAGAAGCAGGACGGACGGCTGCTTCTCCGTCGCGAGGATGACGAGCACGCTGCGCTGCACGGGCTGGCGCGTGCCTTGCTGGCGAACGCCGTGCAGGGGGTCACCAAGGGCTTCGAGAAGCACCTGGACATCGTCGGAATTGGTTATCGTGCCGAGTTGAAGGGCCGGGTCGTTCAGTTCACACTGGGTTATTCGCATCCGATTGACTTCGCGCTGCCCGAAGGGATCGCGGTGGCGGTCGAGAAACAAACCCATCTGGTCGTCAGCGGCGCCGACAAACAGCAGGTTGGCCAAGTGGCGGCAAAGATCCGCGCCCTGCGTCCTCCGGACCCTTACAAGAACAAGGGGATCCGTTACACCGGCGAGCGCCTGAAGAGGAAGGTGGGTAAGGCCGTGGGCGGCGCCGGAGGAGCAGGCAAGCAATAAAGAAACGGGGAGTGCAAGCGCCCTATGTTGAAGTTGGCTTCCAAGAACAAAACCCGGCAACGGATTCATCGGCGCATTCGGCGCCGGGTGGTGGGCAGCACCCAGGTTCCGCGGCTGAATGTCTATCGGTCCTTACGTCACATCTACGCGCAAATCATCGACGATGCGCGCGGTGAAACGCTGGCCTCCGCTTCCACGATGGACAAAGAGGTGCGCAAGACGCTGAGGTCGGGCGGCAACGTGGCCGCCGCGAAAGTGGTGGGCAAGACCGTGGCGGAACGCGCCCGGCAGGCGGGGATCTCGCAGGTGGTCTTCGACCGCGGAGGGTACGCCTATCATGGGCGCGTTAAGGCCCTGGCGGACGCGGCGCGGGAAGCCGGCCTCACATTTTAGGAGTTAAAAAGTTGGGAAATCGGATTGATGCCACTACCCTTGTATTGAAGGATCAGGTCGTCTCAATCAACCGCGTGACCAAGGTCGTCAAGGGGGGCAAGAACCTCAGCTTCTCGGCTTTGGTTGTGGTGGGAGACGGCGCAGGGATCGTCGGTTACGGCACGGGCAAGGCACGGGAAGTGCCCATGGCCATCCGTAAGGCGATCGAAGCGGCTAAGAAATCACTCGTGCGCGTCAACATTGCGCCGCCTTCCATCCCGCACGCTACACTGGGTCGTTACGGGGCCGGGCAGGTTCTGCTGAAACCCGCGCCGGCCGGCACGGGCGTCATCGCTGGGGGGGCGGTGCGCGCCGTCGTCGAGGCGGCAGGAATTCAGAACGTGCTGACGAAGTCGCTTGGGACAACAAACCCTCACAATGTCGTCAAGGCGACGATGGATGCCCTGACGAAACTTCGCAAGGCGGAAGAAGTGGCGGCGTTGCGCGGCAAGGTGACGGAAGAACTCTAAAGGTTGGATTTTACGGTGACGGACAAGGCACAACGAACAATCCATATCAAGTGGGTGCGCAGCGGGATCGGCTTTTCCCGCCGGCAGAAGGCGGCCATTCGCAGCCTCGGCCTGCGCCGGCTCCACCAGGTGGTCGAGCGCGCGGATATACCCGCGATCCGCGGGCTGGTGGCGCGGGTTGCGCATCTGGTGGAGATCGTCCGGGAGGCCCCGAAACCGGCCCCCTGGACTTCGATCCCCGAGTCCACGATCCGACCCCAGGAATCCAAGCCCGCGGCGAGGGCGGTATCGGCTGCGACACCTGCGGCCGAAGAAGCTCCTGCTGCCTCTGGGGCCGTGGTGGAAGCCGAGGCGCCGTCAGCAGCCGAGACAGAACAGCCCTCTGGCCCACCCGGGAAGGAGCTGAAAGCCACCGAGCCGACCGCTGAGAAGGCGAAGTCGAGCGAGACAGCACAAGAATCCCAAGAGAAAAAAGCGGAGACGGCGGAGAAAGCCTCGAGGGCCTCAGGGGGCGAGAATTAGGCAGCAAGATTATGAACATTCACATCGGAACACTTCATCCTCCGCGCGGCGCCCATAAGCGGCGCAAGCGCATCGGTATGGGCATGGGCTCGGGCCACGGCAAGACGGCCACGCGCGGCTCGAAGGGTCAGCGTTCGCGGGCCGGCGCGCGCATGCGGCCGGGTTTCGAGGGTGGGCAGATGCCGCTCCAACGGCGTGTTCCCAAGCGGGGATTTACGAACATCTTCAAGAAGCATTACGCGCTGGTAAACTTGAAAGATCTGGCCGCATTCAAGCCCGAAGAGAAGGTCACCCCGGAGCTCTTACTTGAGAAAGGCCTGATCCGAAAGCTCGGAGATGGCCTGAAGGTCCTGGGCGATGGCGAACTCCAGGCCCCGCTCACGATCTCCGCGCATCATTTCTCCAAGCCTGCCTTGGAAAAGATCCAGAAGGCGGGCGGCACGGCTGAGGTCCTTCCGACATGATGGATCAAATCAAGAGCATCTTCGAGATTCCGGATCTCCGGAAGCGGATTCTCTTTACGCTCGGGATGCTCGCCTTGTACCGGCTGGGATCCTTTATTCCCACCCCCGGCATCAATGCGGCGGTCTTCGAGCAGGCGTTTGAGGATCTCACCTCCGGACTACTGGGCTTGCTCGCCATGTTTTCGGGCGGCAGCCTGCGGCGGTTGACCGTCTTGGCGCTGGGCATCATGCCGTACATTACGGCTTCCATCATCCTCCAGCTTTTGACGGTCGTTTTCCCGCACCTCGAGAAACTCAAGAAGGAGGGGGAACTCGGCCGGCGCAAGATCACCCAGTACACCCGCTACCTCACGGTGGGCATCAGCGCCTTCCAGGCCTTCGCGATTGCGACGGCACTGCAGCGGGCTACGGCGGCGGGGACGCCGCTGGTGGCCAATCCCGGCCCGGGCTTCATCCTCCAGACCGTGCTGACCCTGACCACGGGGGCGCTCTTCGTGATGTGGCTGGGGGAGCAGATCACGGCGCGCGGCATTGGCAATGGCATGTCGCTCCTGATATTTGCCGGGATTGTGGTGGGTCTGCCCCGCGCGATCGGCGATCTGTACGACAAAGTCTTTGTCAGCCGGACCTGGAGTTTTCCGGTTTTGATTCTGTTGCTGGTGTTCATGGTGGCCATCGTCGCCTTCATCGTGATGGTGGAGCGCGGCGAGCGGAGGATTCCGATTCAGTACGCGCGCCGCGTGGTCGGCCGCAAGGTGATGGGCGGCGTCTCCACCCACCTGCCCCTCAAGGTCAACAGCGGCGGCGTCATGCCTATCATCTTCGCGGTTTCCATCCTGACGTTTCCCCAGACGATTGGCCTTTTTCTGGGCAAGAGCGGGATTTTGGGCAGGGCGATTGAGAAGTTCGCGCAGCTGTTCGCATGGGGAGAGCCCCTGTACACGCTCTTCTATGTCATCCTCATCATGTTCTTTGCCCACTTCTATCTTTCGATCGTATACAACCCGGATGAGGTCGCCGACAACGTGCGCAAGCAGGGAGGCTTTATTCCGGGCATCCGCCCGGGGAAGCGGACCGCCGACCACCTGGACGATGTCCTTACGAAGATTACCTGGGTGGGAGGCCTATATCTGGCCATCATCGCTCTGATTCCGGAAATGATGTTAGCCGGCGTCCGTCTACATCATCTGCCCTGGTGGCTGGGCGCCGCCTGGTTTGATGAGCACCTACCCTCGTGGGTTTTGAACGGCATGAATATCAACTTCTACTTTGGCGGCACGTCCTTGCTGATTGTTGTGGGCGTGGCGATGGACACGGTCAACCAGGTCAACGCCCAGCTCATCATGCGCCATTACGAAGGCTTCATGCGCAAGGGCCGGCTGCGCGGCCGGCGGCCGGGAATGTGACGAGCGAGGAGAGAGCGATGAAGGCACAAGCCTTGGTTTTTCTCGGGGCCCCGGGGGCGGGGAAAGGGACGCAGGCGCGCGAAGTGGCGAAGGAATTCGGCATTCCGCAGATTTCGACGGGCGACATCCTGCGCGAGGCGGTGAAGAAGGGTACGCCGTTGGGTCTCGCGGCGAAAGTCAAGATGGAAGCGGGTCAGCTCGTGCCGGACGAGGTCGTTTGCGGTATCGTGGACGAACGCCTCAGCGAGCCGGATTGCCGTGCGGGTTTCATTCTGGACGGCTTTCCGCGTACGATCCCGCAGGCGGAATTCGTGGACCGTATTCTGGCGAACAAGGGCTACGGCTCCCCCCTGGTGGTGAACATTGCCGTTGACGACGATGTGCTAATGAAGCGCCTGACGGGCCGGCGGACGTGCGCGGTCTGCGGGGAGATCTACAACGTCTACTTCAATCCTCCCAAGACCGAGGGGGTTTGCGACAAAGACGGGGGCAAGCTCCTTGAGCGAGCCGATGATAATGAGGAAACGATCCGGCAGCGCCTGGCCGCCTATGCCAATCAGACCGCGCCGCTGATCGATTACTACCGGACGAAGAGCCTGCTGCACGAGGTCGAAGGCAACCGCGAACCGGAAACCATTGCGCAGGATCTGATCCGGTTCCTGAAGGACGCATGATTATCTGCAAATCCCCGGCGGAGATCGAGAAGTTGCGACGCGCCGGGCGAATCTGCCGGGGCATCCTGGAAGAGCTCCGCGAGCGTGTGAAGCCGGGCGTGGCGACGATCGAGCTGGAGCGGTACACGGCCAAGCGGCTCGCGGAGTTGAAGGCCAAGTCGGCCTTCAAGGGCTACCGCGGGTACCCTTGTTGCTTGTGCACTTCGGTGAATGACGAGATCATCCACGGCATTCCCTCCGAGCACCGGCTGCAAGAGGGTGATATTCTAGGATTAGACCTGGGTGTGGTCGTGGATGGATATGTCGGCGATTCGGCGCTGACGGTTCCGGTCGGGCGGGTTGCCGAGCCGCTCCAACGGCTGCTCCGCATCGGGGAGGAGGCGCTGGAGCTGGCCATCCTGAAAGCGCGGCTAGGGAACCGCGTCGGCGACATCTCCGCCACGATCCAGCGGCACGCCGAAAGCCACGGTTGTTCGGTGGTGCGTGAGTTTGTCGGGCACGGCATCGGCCGGGAGCTGCACGAGGAGCCGCAAGTGCCCAATTTCGGGGAGCCGGGGCATGGTCCGGTGCTGAAAGAAGGCATGGTCCTGGCGATCGAAACCATGATCAATTCCGGCGGCCCCGACGTGCGGGTGCGGGATGACCATTGGACCGCAGTGACCGCCGATGGCGGGTATTCCGTGCACTTCGAGCACATGGTGGCCATCACGCGAAACGGGCCGGATGTGTTGACACGATTGTAGTCGGGTGCGGCGGGCTGGCGTCGGCCCGCGGGTCAGAATGAAGTTGTGAGGGTATGGCAAAGGAAGAAGCAATTGAGGTTATGGCCACGGTGATTGAGCCTCTGCCCAATGCCATGTTTCGGGTCGAACTGGAGAACAAACATCGAGTTCTTGCCCATATCTCGGGAAAAATGCGCAAGAACTTTATCCGCATTCTTCCTGGCGACAAGGTGGCGGTGGAACTCTCTCCCTACGACCTGACACGCGGGCGAATCGTTTACCGGTACAAGTAATTCTGGAGAGGCAGGAGACGGTGGTTGGAGCGGGACTCCCGGGCCGGTGGAAAGACCCGGGCGAGGAAGACGGATAGAGCTGTCTGGGGAGAAGGTGGAATGAAGGTCCGTTCTTCGGTGCGGAAGATTTGTGCCAAATGCAAGATCATTCGGCGGCGCGGGGTGGTCTTGGTGATTTGCGAAAACCCCAAGCATAAGCAACGGCAAGGATAGGACGGGAAGGCTGAAATGCGAAAACCGAAAAACCAAAGGCGACCCGACGGCGGGAGGCGCAAGCTCGAACCACCACGTCGTTGGCGAATTTCGTTTTTCGGTTTTCGAACCAGGACGGCCGGGGAGGTGGAGAGATGGCAAGAATAGCAGGCGTGGATCTACCGCCGCGGAAGCGAGCGGAGATCGGGCTCACCTACATCTACGGCATCGGCCGGGCGCGCTCCATGTCCATTCTGATGCGTGCCGGGGTGAACCCGGACAAGAAGGTCAAAGATCTGACGGAAGAAGAAATCACCAAGATCCGACAGATCATTGAGGAAGAAGGCGCGGTGGAAGGCGATCTCCGCAAGGAGACCGCGATGAACATCAAGCGGCTGATCGAAATTGGTTCTTATCGCGGCTTGCGACACCGCCGCAACCTTCCCGTCCGGGGGCAACGCACGCATACCAACGCGCGCACGCGCAAGGGCCCGCGGCGCGGCACGATTGCCAACAAGAAGCGTGCAACAGCCAAGACGTAGTTCCGCGGGGGCGAGATCCGCAGAGGTTCGTGAGGTGACATGGCCAAAGTAGCGGCAGTCAAGACCGGGAAGAGGAAATTCGTCAAGAAGAAGGAAAAACGCATCGTCCCCGCCGGGATCGTCCACGTGGCGGCCACCTTTAACAACACCCACGTGACGATCACCGATCCCGACGGGCGGGTGGTGTGCTGGGCCAGCGCCGGCTCGCTGGGCTTCAAGGGCTCGCGGAAGGGGACACCTTTTGCGGCGCAGCAGGCCGCCCTGCGTGCGGCCAACGCCGCCCGCGACCACGGCATGCGCACGGTGGAGGTGCGGGTGCAAGGGCCCGGATCCGGGCGCGAGTCGGCGATCCGTGCGCTGGCCACCGCCGGGCTGGATGTCCGGGCCATCAAGGATACCACCCCGATTCCGCACAACGGCTGCCGGCCGCCGAAAAGACGGAGAGTGTAGGCCGGCGTTGGCGCGAAGTTTAGTCGCCACACGCAATTCGAAAAGCGAAATTCGTCAGTGATGCATCCGGCGGGTCAGCTCGCCATCGCAGGTGGCGAGCTCCCAATTTCGATTTTCGAGTCTCGTGGGCGAGCAAAGAGGAGGTTAGTTTGGCACGGTATCGTGACGCAGTTTGCCGGCTTTGCCGGCGGGAGGGCACCAAGCTGTTCTTGAAGGGGCAGCGGTGCCTGACCGACAAGTGCGCGATTGAGCGCCGCAACTTTGCGCCGGGGCAACATAGCAAAAGCCGCCGGCCGAAGCTCGTCGGTTACGGCGTACAGCTCCGCGAGAAGCAGAAAGTTCGCCGCCTGTACGGCGTCCTCGAGGACCAGTTCCGCACGTATTTCGAGAGGGCCGCGGCGATGCAAGGCATCACGGGCGAGAATTTGCTTCACCTGCTGGAGCAGCGCCTGGACAACGTCGTCTACCGCCTCGGGCTGGCCACCTCCCGCGCGGAAGCGCGCCAGTTGGTGCGTCACGGTCACATCTTCGTCTCCGGGCGCAAGGTCAATATCCCGTCGTTCCAGGTGGCGCCCGGGCAGGAAATCACGGTGCGGGAGAGGAGCCGGAATTCGACGAGTATCCAGCGCGCGCTGGATCTTTCCGGCGGGCGCTCGCTGCCTTCCTGGCTGGAGTTTGACCGCGCCGCGATGAAGGGGAAAGTCATTTCGATTCCGAAGCGGGAAGACGTCAACTTCCCCATTCAGGAGCAAATGATCGTCGAATTGTACTCGAAGTAAGGGGTTTCCACAGGAACAGGCAAATGCCGGGAAGCAGCCCGCTGCGCCCGGCGCGGGAGGTTGGAGAACATGCTTTGGAAGGGATTTCAAAAGCCCAAGCGATTGGCATGCAATACCGATACACTGACGGACAAGTATGGCCAGTTTAGCGCCCAGCCCTTTGAACGGGGATTCGGCACGACCATCGGCAACGCCCTGCGTCGCGTGCTGCTCTCCTCGATTGAGGGGGCGGCCATCACGGCCGTGAAGATTGAGGGTGTGCTGCACGAGTTTTCCTCGATCCCGGGTGTCGTCGAGGATGCCACGGACATCATCCTCAACCTCAAACAGATTCCGCTGAAGATGAATGTCGAAGGGCCCAAGACGCTCTACCTGCATGTCGACCTGCCCGGGGAAGTCACCTCGCGGATGATCCAGGAAGACCCGGACATCGAAATCCTCGACAAGGACCTCTACCTCGCCACCGTGAGTGAGGGCGGCAGTCTGCACATCGAGATGCGCGTCAAAATGGGGCGCGGCTACGTTTCCGCCGAAAGGAACTTCGACGAGGATCTGCCCATCGGTTACATCCCTGTGGATTCCGTCCACTCGCCGATTCGCAAGGTCAACTACAGCGTGGACGCAGCACGCCTGGGCCAGGCAACCGACTACGAACGGCTCACGCTGGATGTGTGGACCAACGGCGCCACCGCTCCGGCGGATGCGGTGGGGCTGGCGGCCAAGCTCCTCAAAGACCACATGAACATCTTCATCAACTTTGAGGAAGCGCCGGAGGCGGAAGAGGTGACTCATGAAAAGCCCGTGGCCATCCGCAACGAGAACCTCGACCGGTCGGTGGAAGAGCTGGAACTGTCTGTCCGGTCGTACAACTGCCTGAAGAATGCCAACATTTCCACCATCCGCGAACTCGTGCAGAAGACCGAACAGGAGATGCTCAAGACCAAGAACTTCGGGCGCAAGTCACTCAACGAGATCAAGGAGATTCTCGCGGCCATGGGCCTGACGTTGGGCATGAAGTTCGACGAAAAGGGCACCCCCGTTTTTCCCGAACGCCCGGTGCCCCACCCGGAAGCCTAGCCAGAGGACCAAAACATGCGCCATCGTAACTTCGGAAGAAAACTGAGCCGCAACACCGAACACCGGCGCGCCTTGCTGCGCAACCTGGTCACTTCCCTCATTGTGGAAGAGCGGATCGAGACCACGGTCGCCAAGGCCAAGGCGGCCCGCACGGTGGCGGAGCGCATCATCACGCTGGGCAAGCGCGGCGATCTCCATGCCCGGCGCCTGGCGGCGAGCTACTTGATGACTGCGGCGGCGCTCAAGAAACTGTTCGAAGATGTCGCCAAGCGTTATGCCCAGCGTGCGGGTGGCTACACCCGCATCGTCCGCACCGGCTGGCGCAAAGGCGACGGGTCGGATGTGGCGGTCCTCGAGCTGATCGGCACCGAAGTCCTTCAGAAACGCGCCGAAGCCCGCGCCAAGAAGGCGGAGGCCGCACGCCAGCGCCGGGAAGAGGAACAGCGGGCGGTCGGTCAGGCGCCGCCGGAGGAAGGCGAAGAAAGGAAGTAGGCGCGGTTGCCACGCCGCGCGTGAGGCGCTAATCATATCCCGGCCAGGTCGCGCGACCAAGCCGGGATTTTTTTTCCACCTCGATGTCGGGCTCGCCAGGTCAAAGCCAGGAGGACCGCCGGCCCGGTCGGCTGCTTGCCCACAACGTTCGGGCGCTCGGCTGGGCTGCGTTTTTCAACGACACGGCCACCGAGATGAGCTACTGGCTCTTGCCCCAGTTCCTGGTAGGCGTGTTGGGGGCGGGCCCCCTGGTCTTCGGCCTGATCGAAGGCGCGGCGGAGACGGTCGCCAGTTTCGGCCGGCTCGCTTCGGGATTCCTTTCCGACCGCTGGCGGCGCCGCAAACCGCTCGCGGCCCTCGGATACACCGTCGCCAATCTCACCAAACCGCTGCTCGCGCTCGCCCAATCGTGGCCCCAGGTCTTCTGGATTCGTTTTTTCGATCGGGCGGCCAAAGGCTTCCGGGCGGCGCCCCGCGACGCCCTGATTGCCGACTCGGTGCCGCCCGACCAGCGCGGCGCGGCGTTCGGCTTCCGCCAAGCCATGGACTCGGCGGGGGCCATGGCCGGCCCGCTCACGGCGATTCTTCTCCTCGAGCGCTGGGCGGGCGATGTTCGCCAAGTATTTTGGTACGCAGCGGTGCCGGGTACGCTGAGCATCGTGCTTGTCTGGTTGGGGGTGCGTGAGATTCGGCCGGGGCGCGGTCCTGACTCCGCGAAGCCCGGTGCCCGCGGCCCGCTTCGCCTCAGGGATCGCAAGCTCGCTCTGCTGCTGGTTGCCGTCGGCGTGTTCTCGCTGGCGAATTCTTCGGACCTCTTCCTGATACTCCGCGCCCAGAATCTCGGAGTCCGGCCGGAACTCGCGCCCCTGTTGGGCCTGCTCTTCAATCTCTTCTACACGCTGTTGAGCTGGCCGGCGGGGAAGCTCTCGGACCGCATCCCGCGCCGCGTTCTGATTGTCGGCGGCTACCTGGTTTACGCGGGCGTTTACTGGGGCTTTGCGCAGGCGGAGTCAGCCTGGGCGGTGTGGTGGCTGATGCCTCTCTACGGTCTGTACTACGCGCTAACGGAAGGGGTGCTGCGGGCCTGGATTAGCGACCTGGTCCCCAGCGAGGCCAGGGCTTCGGTGTACGGCGTCTTCCATTGGGTGATCGGAATCACCGCTTTCCCGGCGAGCCTTGCCGCGGGCTGGCTGTGGCAGCACTACTCGCCCGCCGCGCCGTTCCACGTTTCGGCGGCATTCGCCTTCCTGGCCGCGTTCCTGCTTCTGTTGGCTTGAAGCGCCCGGTGAACGACATAAAGGCCCGCCATGGCCAGCGCTGCGCCCGTCGTGTCAAGAGCGCTGTCGAGGAGGGAGCCGCCCCGCTCGGGCACGAAGAACTGGTGAAGCTCATCGATGAGCGAGTACGCCGCGGCAATTCCCGCGCACCAGGCGGCGCGCCGCCCATGCCACGCGAAATCCTTCCCGCCTCCGAACGATCCGTAGAGCAATAGCGCGTAGATGCCGTACTCCGTAAGGTGCGCGAGCTTGCGGACGAGGTGATGGAGCAAATCGAACGAGGCGGGCGACATCGTGATCCCCAGCAGCCCCAAGGCCTCGCGCAGCATCCATTCCGTGAACCTGGCCGCGAAGGTCCCCGTCGAGAGCTGGTAGATCGTGACCGTCCAGGCTAGTGTTGTTGCCCACCAGACGAAAGCGGGTAGGCCAGCCTGAACACTGTTTTCGGCGCGAGACTGATTCATCGACCGGACTCGGTGCCTCCAAAGCGAACGAGAGGCAGGGGAGTGGGATGCAAGAACTGGTTCCTATCTGGCTGTAGGCTAGTGCTGAGTGAACGGGGCAGGCCTTCATCAATAAGGAATTGCGCCATTACCGGGGCACCCGGACGCCTTCTTCCTCGACGCGCTTGGCGGCATAACTGAGCGCTGCCCGCACATCATCCACACTGATGCCGTACTCGCGGGCGACTTCCTCCATCGAATCGCCCGCCGCCACGGCACCGACCACGACATTGACCGGCACGCGGGTCCCCTCGACCACGGGCTTGCCGAAGTGAACTTCCGGGTCCACAGCGATTCTGGGCGCGATAAGCCTCATGCCCTCCTCCCTCTCGGTCATTATAACATCTCTGGCCAAGCCCGCTCGCCGGCAGCGCCGGATGGGGCGTTATTCCAGCCGGTGGGAGCGCGACCGGTTGCGAGGGCGCGATGATTTTCACTGTCGTTCACCAGCCGACCCCGCAGGGGGCGCACCTTGCACTCAGCTTTGAGGGGACGAGGTCTCTCCTACCCAGCGTGCGTTCACTCCGAAGGTATTCCTTACGCGTTGCGACTTCCGCAAGTAGCTCACCCAGATCGCCGCGAATAGCATTGCAAACGCAACGTGTCTAATCTGGCCACGCACGACGTCCGCTCTGATCTCGGCGGGAATCTCGGACAAAAGTAAGAAATAAAGTTCCAGTACGGGCAGGGCCGCGCGGACGTAGAAGTAGTACACTGCCATTCAAAGTGCATTTACGCGAGCACGCCAAAGTTGAACGCCCGCGTAAATGCCGAACAACACCACTGCGGTTTGCAGGGTAGTGGTGATTCCGAACAGCACCCCAAAATTCGGCCATTGCGCCGAAACTGCGCCAAGCAGGCGTGCCGTGGTAATTACCTCGAAGAGTGTTGCGGCCGGACCGAGAAACGTAAGGCCTAGGCACAAAAACAACAAGAAGCCACCTATGCCGACGGGTCCACTCTGTCGTCCTATATCAGGCCGTGGAGGGGGAGCCGAGTCCGCTGCATGACTACACTCAGCAATTTTTCCGGGAGCTGCGTTCAAGCCACATGGTTTCACCTTCTCAGCATCCGATTGGAGGGCGGGGGGCTGTTCGGAGCCCAGCGACACATTTCTCGCTTCTAGTGTAACATTCCGGTCTTCTCGTTCGTTGCGGTGTTTTTTCTCCGAGATTCTCCTGGCAACGAGTTTGACGATCCACAATACAAATCCCCAAAAAGCAGAAAGCCAGAAGAGTGGCGAGGAAATCGGTCACGCGGTTTACTCCAACCGGTAATTCGGCGCTTCTTTAGTAATGATGACGTCGTGGACGTGGCTCTCGCGCAGGCCGGCGGCGCTGATGCGCACGAAGCGCGCCCGCTGCTGTAAGTCATCGATGGTGGCGCAGCCGCAGTAGCCCATGCCGGAGCGCAACCCGCCCACCAGTTGCAGCACCATGTCGGCGAGCAGGCCCTTGTACGGCACACGGCCCTCGATGCCTTCGGGGACGAGTTTTGCCACTTCACTTTCCTGCGCGTAGCGGTCGCCCGAGCCGATGGCCATGGCGGCAATCGAGCCCATGCCGCGGTAGGACTTGAAGGTGCGCCCCTGGAAGAGAATCGTCTCGCCCGGGCTTTCTTCCGTTCCGGCGAAGAGGCTGCCGATCATCACCGCGGAGGCGCCGGCGGCGATGGCCT
>Ga0073934_10006017_pt1 | contig 18098 bp, 15 predicted proteins | sample LarsenN4metaG_FD_76834 | JGI IMG/M metagenome (GOLD analysis project Ga0073934, IMG submission 76834) | Hot spring sediment bacterial and archeal communities from British Columbia, Canada, to study Microbial Dark Matter (Phase II) - Larsen... ... | reverse complement strand
CGCTGGCGAAGACAGACGCCGCGGATATCGACGCCTTGACGCCGATGCTCGATCGCGCCAGCAAATCGCGCGGACCGCAGCAGGCTCTTGCCGCGATGCTCCTGGCGCGTGTCCATCGCCGGCGCGGCCGGCTGGCCGAAGCGCGCGAAGCGTTGCGACGTGTTTCTCCTCCATCGGCGAGCGCCCTGAGCGAACTGTCGGCCATTGCGCTCGATGACAAACAGCTGGGTCAGGCGGAAGAGATACTCGCTCGCGTAGTCGTAAATGAACCGGCGAATTATGCGGCTCGGCTGAATCTATTCTGGACGAGGATGTCGCTCGGCAATGTTCGTGGTGCGGCAGAACTGTTGCCGCCTATCGTCGAAGGAGCAACCACACCGGAACAAAAACGCTTCTGGACGCATCTGTCCATGCTGCTGCAAGGCGGCACCACGCTGAATATCGCATTCGCCGACATGACGGCTGAGGAGGAACGGCAACTGCTCGATGCATTGTTCCGGATCGGCAAGCTGGAAGCGGCTGTGCCTTTGCTGTGCCTGCTGGCAGCCGCACGACCGCAGAGCCGCGAGGCCAAAGAGTCGCAGACGCTCGCGATGTTGCGGCTCGGCAAACAGTGCTTCGACCGAGGCGACTGGCTGGGCGCCGAAAAGTGGCTGTCGCCGCTCGCCAAAGCGCGACCCAGTGCCGCGGTTCGCAATTTGCTCGGACTGAACGCCTGCCTGACACAGGACTTTGCCGGCGGCATCCTGCACTTGCAAGAGGCGCAGCGCCTCGCCGGGGACGATCCGCGCTTGCATCAAAACCTGGCTCTGGCTTTCACGCTGCAGGGCGATTTCGACGAGGCCGGGCTCTGCTGGGGCCGATACCTCGGCATGATGGATAAGCGTTTGCCGCGTCCGCCGGGTTACTTCGATTACCATGACCATCTGCGTTTTCAGGTGCTCCGCTATCTCGGCAATCAGCAGTACGACCGCGAAAAATGGCCTGAAGCGCTGGCGTATCTCGAAGAGGCGCACAACCTGAGGCAGGACCTGCCCGAATTAGCGGAACGGGTCTTCTTGCTCCAGGTGCAGGTCGGCAAGCGAGCCGAGGCACGGCGGACGCTCAACGTGCTGCATCAGCTGCGTCCGAAGCATGGGCCGTACCAGCTATACGAGCTCGATCTGGTCGAGGTGCGTGCCAGCGCCGACCTGGAGAAATTGCTCGATGCGCTGGCCCGAGTCGTTGAACAGATGCTGGACGATCCGGCAGTTCAAGACAAGGCGGTCCAGCGAGTGCTCCCGACTCTGCAATACCGTGCCGATTATTTGACCCGAGTGATGCGTGAAATCCGCGAGGACTTGCGCCGACTGTACGAAGATTCTCCCGGCTGGTACGACGCATTGCGCGATCTCCGCAGCGTCAAGCGCGATTTACGCCGGTTGCGCCAGGTGGTGCGTTATTGTGCTCAGTTGCAAGTCGTGGAAGCGACGCGACGCCGTCTCGATACGCTGACCGACGAACTGGATCGCAAAATCGAGTATTGCCGGCGCTGGGAAGAGGACGACCGTTAAACCGGAGAAAGCATGTCGCAACCCTCTGCCGAACCGTTGATGTTGGACATTGCCGCGTTGCCGCGAGAGCAGATCGGTCCATTCCTGCTCTTGGGCGTGGACAAAGACGCGGACACGAAGGAAATTGAAGCCCACTGGGCGCAACGACTGATTTGGGCCCGAGCCAAGCAGATCCGCACACCTTTGGAGGATATTAACTGGGCAAAAGAACAGTTATTGGATCGAGAGCGGCGGGTTTTGGCGGATGTGACCAGCTTTAATGCCGACACCAGTGCGGGAGATTTGAAGCAATTATTGGAAAAGCACGGGCCCCTTGAGCCCGAAGTACCTACATGGGTCCCCGCCGAAGCACCGCTGCCCGAATTGCCGCCGCTTGCGCCGGAAGCGATGCCGGACGTGGAATCGCTGCGTGCGTCGCTGGCGTTGCCCGATATTCCGCTGGTTTTTCCGACCGTGGACCGCATACTGTCGGAACTGACGTCAGCACCGATCGATCCGTGGTCGATCGAGTTGCCGGCCCTATCAACGGAACCGAACTCATGAGCGCCGACAATGCCCCAATTCCAACGGAACCTGTTCGTCCGCGGTTGTCCAGTTCCGTTGCGCCTTCGACCATTCAACGCCTGGTCGAAGAGATGATCGCGCTGCGCGAACATACAAGCCGGCAGCTCAAGTTCTTCGAGCAATCGCTGCGGCAAGCGCGCGAAGAATCGACCACGAACTTTAGTCAGTTCGTCAACGAAACCACACGCGTCTATCAACAGACCCGTCAAGAACTGCACGGCGACAAGCGCGTCGCGCTTGCGCTGCAAAACGAACTGCTCGACATCGCGCTCGACCTGGCGCGGCTCTGCGCATCGCGGCCGGCCGACCCAAAAGACTTGCCGGCCTGGAGCGAAAGCGTGGCCGTGTTGGCGCGCAAAGTCGAAGCCACGCTCGCGCGCCTGGGCATCCAGCGCTACGACGCCGTCGTCAGCACGGCCTACAACCCAGCGATCCACGAGCGCGTCGGCAGCAAACGCGTCGAAGGCATGGGCCCCTTGCTTGTCGCGGAACAAATCGAACCTGGCTACGCCAGCCAGCAGCCGGAATTCGTCCTGCGAAGGCCAAAGGTGCTTGTTTCTGAATAAGGAGATGGGACGGTTATGCCTTATGTCGGAATCGACTTTGGCACCTCGAACTCGGTGGTCGCCAATTTTCAGTTTGGCCAGGCCGAGGTGCTGCCGAACCATGAAGGGCACAAGTACACGCCGTCGATCGTCACACTGCGGCGCGACGGGTCGCTGGCGTTTGGACAAGAGGCCAAGGAGACGTTTGACGAGTCGCGGTCCATTCGTTCGATCAAACGCATTCTGGGCACATCGGAACGCGTCCCGCTGGTCGGACAGAATCTTCGGGCTGAACAGATCGCCGTCATGTTATTCAGCCTGCTGAAAAAAGATGCGGAAGCGGCGCTCAACGAGCAGTTCACGAAAGTCGTCGTCACGATCCCGGCGAATTCCAAAGGCCTTGCCCGCCATGCCACGAAGCTCTGTGCCGGCGCCGCTGGGATGCAAGTGCTGACCCTCATCAACGAACCGACGGCCGCGGCCATCAGCTATGGCATCAACGCTCGCGACGACCAGACCGTGCTGGTCTATGATTTTGGCGGCGGCACGCTCGACGTCACCGTCCTGCGAATTCATCACGGCATCTTCGAGGAAGTCAGCAGCAAAGGGATCGGCAAGCTCGGCGGCGACGACATCGACCTGGCCATCGGCGAAATCGTCGCCAAGCGTTTCTTCGAAAAGGCTGGGTACGACATCCTCAATTCGCCTTACCGTACTCCATTTCTGCTTGCGGTTGAAAAAGCCAAGATCGAACTTTCCACGGCCGATAGCACGGTCGTCCGGGCGCCGGAACTGGTTCCCGAGCGCCACCTGAGCCTCGAAGAAGAACTCGACCGCTATACGCTGGAAAAGGCGATCATGCCGCTCGTCCTGAAATCGGGCGAAGCGATTGACGAAGCCCTTGCTCTGCGCGGCATGACGCCGCGAGACATCAACCGAGTCCTACTGGTCGGCGGCAGCAGCAAGATTCCGCTGGTTCGGCGATTCGTCACCGAGCGGCTGGCGGGGAAAGAGCCCGAACCGTTCGAACAGGTGGACCCGATGACCTGCGTCGCCCAGGGCGCCGCCATCGTATCGGCGATCCTGCAGAATGCACCCGGTTTGGATCGGTATGCCTACAGCGTCAAGCTCGAGCATTCGCTCTGTGCAAACCCGATCAACGAGCGCAACGAGATGTATTTGGACCCGATCATCCGCCGCGGCGCCGATATTCCGTGCAAATTCACGAAGACGTATTATCCAGTGGCCGACCCGTGCGAGCGCGTCCTGATCAGCGTGTATGAAGGCGATGTGTACAACCAGCCGGACAATCCGGAAAACGTGATGCTCGCGGAGATACCTTGGGAGTTCAAGCCCTCGCGGTCGCAGCGAGACGGCGCTTTGGAAGTCACGTACGAGTACGGCGACGATGGGATTTTGACCGTCGAGATCCTCGATCCGTTCGCCAATAATCGCCGGCGCTTCGCGATCCAGCAAGCCAGCGACGATCAGTTGTCCGCGACGCAAATCACCAAGTTAAAGAGGATCAACGAGGATCTTGTTTCGAAGACAATGGAACTGGAAAACTCGCTCGAGTACCGCGAGGCCGTCGAAGTACTGAAAAAGACCGAACAGGACGTGTTGCCCAAATTGGATAATGCCGATGACCGCCGCGATCTCGAAGAATTGTGCCGGGCCGTAAGGCAGGCGATGACGTCGGCCGACAAGATTCAGATGGTCAACGCGACTCAGGCGCTGAGCGACCGACTCTTGAACTACGCGTACTTACTGTGATGGGACTTGTTTGCCCAATGTGCAAAAAGCAGTTGGAACCGGCAGCAACGCCGTGTCCCCGCTGTCGCACCGATTTGACCCTGCTGGTGGAATTCATGCATCACCTCGACGAACACCTGCAAAAGGCGGAAGCCGCACTGAAAGCCGGCGAACTCGGCGATGCCGTTTGGGAATACCTGAACGTGCTGGAGACCGACCCGGAACATCCCGTGGCCCGGCGGCAAGTCACCAAAGTTGCCACCGCCGTCCGACAATTTGACGAGGCCAAACGAACCGGCCGGAACACGGCCTTTGTTGCCGGCGCCGCCGCGGTGCTGGCTGCTGTACTGTTGATCGCCGGGGCATTTGCGGCCGGCTATTATCTCGGCCATGGCGGCGTACCGAGCCTGACCAATTCCACTTCGGAGTGACCCTTTCTCACTTCACTGATAACAAATAGGCAATCAAATCGGCGGCGTCCTGTTTGGTTAACTGCTGCTCCAGTCCGTCTGGCATCAGCGATTTGCCGGTATCGGTGATCGAATCGATCTGACTTCGAAGCACGACGTCCTCCGCTCGTTCCGAGCGCCGCAGGGTGATGCTCGTTGCCGTTTCGGCGGCGATCAGGCCAGTCAGGCTGCGTCCCGACTTCGTTTCAATCAAGTAATTCGTAAAGCGCTTATCGACTTCCCGGCTCGGATCGAGGATCGAAATGAGCAATTGTTCCGCTGTCTTGTCGCGCAGGGCCGTTTTGAGATCAGGTCCGACTTCCGTCCCGACATTTTCCAATCGATGGCAGACGATGCAATGTTTGCGAAACACCGCACGCCCTTTTTCAGCATCCGACTTGAGGTCAAGAACGGCCTTGTACGATTCGATGACCTTTTGCCGGTCCACGTTGAGGCTGCCCGCCAGCAGTTTTGCAGCACGATCCCGCAAAGCCTTGTCGGGCAGCTTGCGAAGCTGAGCGATCCGTGACGCGTCGAGTTGCTGCGGCAAAATCTTTTTGGCCTCGATAGCGTCCAAAAGCGGAGCGATTCCCTCACGCCGGCCGAAAATCGCCTCTTCGAGTTCACGACGTAACGACGGACTTGCGGTCGGCCAGGCGGCCAGCAGGATTACTGTGACTTCGGCGCCGCGATGCGGCGACAAGGCGCGCACGGCCGCCGATTGCAATTCGGGTGGCTGGTCCGGCTGCAACAGCCGCTGCAGCATGCTGCGTGCATCACGCGTCGGAGCGTAGCTGATCAAGCCAACCGCTTCGACTCGTTGCGGCAAGGGCGCATTGCTCTCGGCCTTTTTCTCCGCCGCGCGAAAACCATGGCCAATGTCAGCAAGTGCCTGCGAAATCGCCGGCGAACCTTTGTCCCACCAGATATGGAGCGGCTGCGGTGAATTCTTCATGCCCAGGCCGAGGCCATTGAATAGCGCGATCTGCCACGAACTCCAGCCGGGTTGCTTGCCGACCTGCTTCAACAATGCCAGCGCGCCGATAATCTCTTCGTCGCGGCCGCGGTTGCCGATCATCGTGCCCAGTCGGCCAATGATCGCCTTCCCACCGGCGGATGCGGCCCAGCGTTCATCGGTCACAACGCCTTGCAACAACGACGGCGCTGCCCGGCTCGACGAACTGAGCACCGCAGCGGTGATCCAAGGATCGTCCGCATCTTTTCGCAACAGCGCTCCGAGAGCCTCGCCGGCCGCCGGGGCATCGCATTCACCCAGCGAAAGCGCCGCCTGAAATCGCACGTGCGCCGAAGGATCGTCCGCGAGCTTGACCGCCAAGGCCCGAACCGGTTCCGATCGGTTGAGCCACGATTCGGCAACGCGCAAACCTTGCTGGCGAACGCCAGGCGAAGAGTCTTTCAGAGCGGAGCAAATATCGTCGGCTGATACCTCGCCAAGGCCCTGCAGGGTCCATAATGCATGCGCGCGTCCTTCGTCTCGGGAAGAATTCTTGACAAGATCGTGCAACGCCGGCGCAACAGTCTTATCCTGCCGTTCGACGAGGAGGCGCTGTGCCGTCAGCCGTCGCCAGATATTCGCGTTGGACAATTGAGAAACGAGATTGGCGCTGGTTTCCTCGCTCCATTTCGGCATCGGCTCGCGTTTGGCGCCGCCGTAGGAGATGCGCCAAATCCGGCCACGTTCCTGTGAACGCAGCACCAGCTTCGGCTTCATATCGTCGGGTAAGGACCGGGGGGTTTCGATCACTTCGCGATAAAAGTCCACGAGGTACAGGCACCCGTCCGGTCCCAGGCTCAAGTTGACGGGCCGGAACCAGTTATCGGTCGACGCGAGGAACTCGCGGTCCGCGTCGGCCCTTTTGGCAGCGTAAATCGCGCCCTTCTCTTCGAGCCGATCGCACAATACGAGGTTGTTGGCCGGTTCACAGATAAAGACGGATCGGCGATATTCGGCGGGGAACAGATCCGCCTCGTAGACAACGGGGCTGCATGCCGAGGTGACGAATCCGCCGGGAATCAATTCGGTTTTGGCGAAGCGAGCGCTGTCCGGTCCAGTCTTGCGCCGCGTCGTTCGCTCGACGCGCCACGCTTCGAACGGGCTGATTCGAAACACCTTGCATGCCGGGCCATGTTCCGGAATGTCGAGCGTCGTTGCGGGCACGGTCATGCCGGGATTACGCCGCAGGTAATGATCGGGCAGGATGATTTGCCGCAAGTGCTGGCTATTGGTCGCGGTGAACCAGTGTTGCCAGGCATCCGGACTAAGCCCGAATTGCCCGCCGCCCGACATCGGTTCGAGGCTGCCCGGCGTTTCCGGATGAAATCGGATCCCGCGGCTGCCAAGCGAAACGATCGTCGCATCCGGCTTTTCGACAGAGCGGATGCTGCCGCCGCTGGCGCCATTGCAGCCGTAAACCCAATTATCGATGCCCCATTGGAGAGAGTTCAGAAGCTGCTGGATATTGTCGATGCCGAAGCCGGTGTACAGCGTCTTTTTGACATCGGCTCGCCCGTCGCCATCGGTGTCCTCGAAGAAAAAAATGTCCGGCGCGACCGAAACGAGAATGCCTTTTTTCCAGGGTTGAATCGAAGTCGGGAAACGCAGCCCGTCGGCAAATATCGTCGCGGTTTCATACACGCCGTCGCCGTCGCGGTCGGCGAGCAGTTTGACGCAGCCGGAAGAAATGTTTCCCGTGCCGTAGCCGTCGTTCGGGTAGCCGCGCATTTCGGCGACATAAAGCTTGCCGTCCTGGTCGAAGCAGGTTGCCACGGGATCCATCACCTGCGGTTCACATGCGACCAGGTCGATCTTGAAACCCGAGGCGAGTTGAAATGTTGCCTTCTCCTCGGCCGGAGTTCTTGGCCCGTGCGGCTGCGGTTCGTTGTCCTCGGCAAGCACCAACAACAGGGCTCCGGCCAGCACGACAAGTACGCTGGAAAGAACGGCGATACGTCGAATACGCATATCGGTACCGATAAGCTGATGGAGTGAAATTCGTCGTCCTCAATCTAATGCCCGAAAAGCGAAGAAGCAATTGGGCAGGGCGGGGATTTGATGCCGGGCCATCGCCTCGTCATTGCCGGCGCCAGCGTGCGAGCGGCTGCGTTTTCCGCAATTCGAGCGGGTTTCGAACCCATCTGCATCGACCTGTTTGCCGACAGGGACTTGCGTGCGCGCTGTTTGGTGGAGGCAGTGAACCGAGCGACCTATCCGAACAACCTGGCCGATGCCATTGGCCGCGCCCCGCCGGCGCCTTGGATGTACACCGGCGGCCTTGAAAATCATCCGAAACTGATTCGCCGAATTTCCGCCGACCGGCCCTTATGGGGAAACGACGCCGGATCCCTGCGTCTGGCGCGCGATCCGCTCCACATCGCCCGATTGTTGCAAGAGGCAGGGCTATCGACGCCGAAGGTAAGTCTCGAACGGCCCAGTGCGAGTTCCGGCGCCCGCTGGCTGATCAAGCGGCGCGCTGGCGCCGGCGGCGCCGGAATTCGCTTCTGGTCGCCGCAATCGCGTATCGGGCGCGGCCAGATCTTACAGGAATACGTTGAAGGCCCGTCGCTCGCGGCGATTTACGTGGGCCTGGATGACTCAGCACGATTGCTGGGCGTAACGCGTCAACTAGTCGGCGAAAACCAGTTCCATGCTCCGCCTTTCAGTTATTGCGGCAGCATCGGGCCGATGGTGCTGGAAGCCGCCGCTCAAAAGCGCTTGGAGCAAGTCGGCATCGTCCTCGTGCGCGAATGCAGGCTGCAAGGGTTGTTCGGCGTTGACTTCATTTTGCACAACGCGATTCCCTATCCAGTCGAAGTAAACCCGCGTTACACGGCATCGATCGAAGTTCTGGAATATGCGAGCGGGTTGTCGGCCCTCGCCATGCATCGCCGAGCATTTGAACGCGATAAGCCGGATTCAATTACCCAGGCGCCTGCTCGGGGGTTCATCGGCAAAGGAGTCTACTTTGCCCGATCTCCGATCACGATTCCAACGGACGGACCATGGCAAGAAGACTCGACGGGTCGGCGTTCGATATTCGACGTGCCGGAGTTTGCCGACATCCCCGCTGCCGGCACTCGTATCGGATCGGGTGCGCCGGTTCTGACATTTTTCACCTGTGGTTCGACCGTCGACGAGTGCCAAGTGCAGCTGATGCACATGGCAAAGGAGCTCGACGCGGCATTGTGCCGGCGATAGGTTCATGAACATGCAGACCACACTAAACCTTCGAGCGTCCCAGGTCGTCAGCGCCATTTTGAAACGGCGCGGCGAATTGCGCATCGACGTTCAGGATATCGCGGGCGCGACGGTGATCGATTGCGGCGTTTTCGCGGCTGGGGGCATTGCGGCCGGCCTGGAACTCGCCGGCGTTTGTCTGTCCGGGCTTGGCGATGTCTCCCTGTTGCCGGGCGACCAGCACAGCACCGGCCTGCCGCGCGTGCAGGTTTACAGCGACCAGCCGGTCCTGGCCTGTATGGCGTCGCAATACGCCGGCTGGCAAATCAGCGCGGGAAAATACTTCGCCATGGGCTCCGGCCCGATGCGAGCGCTTTACGGAAAAGAGAAACTCTTCGACGATATTTCGGGCCGCGAGCAATCGCCGCTGGCGGTCGGCGTACTGGAGGGGAAGCTGCCGCCGCCAGACGCCGTAACCTGGATTGCGGACAGGCTGCAACTCTTGCCGAGCCGGCTGACTCTTTTGGTCGCCCGCACGGCCAGCATTGCCGGCAACATCCAGGTGGTCGCTCGATCGCTGGAAATGGCGCTGCACAAGCTGCATGAACTGAAATTCGACCTGAACCAGGTTGTTTCCGGCATCGGCATCGCCCCATTGCCGCCGCCGGCCAAGGACGATCTTGCCGCGATTGGCCGGACGAACGATGCCGTGCTGTATGGCGGGCAGGCTGTGGTTTACGTGAAGTCGAATGACGATCTTTTGGCGGAGATTGGTCCCAAGGTTCCGTCGAATTCCTCGACGGAGTACGGCTCGCTTTTCGCCGACCTATTTGCGAAGTACCAGGACTTCTACAAGATCGATCCGCTGTTGTTCTCGCCCGCCGAGATTCTGTTCTGCAATCTGGCCACCGGCCGCATGCACCGGTTCGGCAAGACGGCCCCCGAGATCCTGGAAAAGTCGTTTCAAAAGTAGCCCTGCCCCATGCGACCGTTGCGAATCGCTTTGTTGTCCGGAGGAAACGGCTGGCACGTCCGCGATCTTCAACGGGCGGCAACGACCCGCGGCCACCAATCGACGGTCGTCGATTTCGAGAAACTATCCGCAGCAGTTGTCATCGGCGCCAAACCGTTTTCTGAATTCGATGCCATCATTGTGCGAACGATGCCGGCCGGCTCGTTGGAGCAGGTCGTATTTCGCATGGATTTGTTGCACCAGGCCCAGGACCGTGGACTGTGTGTCCTCAATCCGCCGCGTGCGCTGGAAACGTGCATCGACAAGTACTTGGCCAGCGCCAAACTGGAATTCGCGGGACTTCTGGTTCCGCCGACCATCGTTTGCCAGACAGCCGAGGATGCGCTGGCGGCGTTTGAACAACTGGGCGGCGACGTGGTCGTGAAGCCGCTCTTCGGCGCCGAGGGCCGCGGCATGATGCGCATCAGCGATCGGGAACTGGCCTGGCGGACTTTTCGCACGTTGGAGCGAACCGGCTCGGTGTTGTATCTGCAGAAGTTTATCGCCCATCCCGGCTGGGACTTGCGCGTGTTTGTCCTCGATGGCCGCGTCCTGGCGGGAATGAAGAGATTTTCGCTCAACGATTGGCGAACGAACGTCGCCCAGGGGGGCCGCGTCGAAGCGATCGAAGTCGAGCCACCGTTGACCCGAACCGCGATTGCCGCGGCGCAAACTTGTAGCGCCGTTGCTTCCGGCGTCGATCTGCTGCTCGGCCCCGACGGCCGCTGGTACGTGATCGAGGTCAACGCGGTTCCCGGCTGGCGAGCCCTGGCGCCGGCCACCGGCATCGACGTGGCCAGTTCAATCATCGAGTGCCTCGAACAGCGACTGCGATGAATCCAGAGAACGACACGTTGACAGTCGGTCAATGCGTGCAGCTTGCCTGCATCTTTGAAGCGACGGCGCGCAAAGCCGGCAACGTTCATCGCTATCGCGACTTTGACGATCTCACTTACGCGGATTTTCTCCTCAGCGCAGCCGCCGTCGGGCCCGTACTGGAAAGCAGTCGCGCGATCGGAGTTGGAAAAACGGTGCTTTCGGCGATTCGGCGCACCCAGTCGCTCGTGCCGACCAATTGCAACCTCGGCATCGTGCTGCTGTTGGCGCCGTTGGCGAGTGCGAGCGCCGATCCCGATTTGCGAGCCGGTGTGAAGTCCGTACTACAAGGCCTGACGATCGATGATTCGGCCGCGGCCTTCGAGGCGATCCGGCTGGCCAAACCCGGCGGCCTGGGCGAAGCGCCGAGCCAGGATGTGCATTCCGAACCGACGATGCCGCTTCGCGACATCATGGCGTTGGCCCAGGACCGAGACCTGGTGGCCCGGCAATACGCAACCGACTTCCACGACGTTTTCGAGCTTGGCGTCCCCGCATTGTTGGAGGAGTTTGACGAAACCGGCGAACTGGAAACGGCAATCATCGCCGCACACTTGCGGCTGATCGCCAAACTCGGTGACACGCACGTGCAACGCCGAGCGGGCATGGGTGAGGCCAAGTCGGTACAGCAACGAGCGGCAGTGATCGTTGACGCCGATTGGCCGCGCAACCAGATTGCACGGGAAGAATTCGTCGCATTTGACCGGTGGCTGCGCGAGCCGGGTACGAAGCGAAACCCCGGGGCGACGGCGGACTTGATCGCCGCCTGCCTGTTCGTGGCGCTTTGCGAACGTAGGATTTCTTTACCGGTCCGATTCAATTCATCCGCCGAGCCGTTGCCATGAGCGTCGAAAGCTATCGCGTGCGGATTTCGAAAGATCATCTCGTTTTTTGTTCCTCGCACTTTATTACGTTCGACGGCGATCAATGTGAACCGCTGCACGGCCACAACTTTCGAGCCGAAATCGAAGTGCAAGGCCCGCTCGACGAAAACCAGTATGTCGTCGATTTCATCGCATTGATGAAGCACGCCAAAGCGATCCGAAGCGAACTCGATCATCGCGTGCTGCTGCCGGCAAAGAGCAAACACATCGTGGTCGAGGAGCATGGGGCCGCGCTGCGCGTGCGCTGCAAGGAACGCGAATGGAGCTTTCCCAAATCGGATTGCCTCGTTTTGCCCGTCGAAAATGTGACGACCGAGTTGCTGGCGAGGCACATCGGTTTGCAACTGCTCGAAGCACTACAACGCGAACATCACTTCACGCCGCAAGTGGTGCGGGTGGAGTTGGAAGAAGGCGTGGGCAACTCGGCGATTTGGGAGTGGCGGAATTAGTCGTCGGCAATGTCGCTCGCGGTCAGCCGTCCATCATGTAAGGCCGAGCTGACGAGTGCCGCTGAGGCGCCCGCAACCTTCAATCGCAGCAAATCGGAGCGATCGCGCACCCCGCCGCCGGCTGCCAGGAATAGACTCGGGAAAGCGTTTCGAATCCAGAAGCAAGTCTCGATGGTCGAGACGCCGTTTCCTTCGCCCACATCCGCCAGGTCGAGAACGACCATTTTCGTGACGCCGGCCGAAACCGCCAGTTCGACGATACGCTTCACCTCCGCCGGCCACTCCGAACCGCCAAGCGGCCTGCCCTGTTTGAGGTCGAGCGAAAAGCAAATTCGTTCGGTACCAAATTGGGCGACCATCGATTGTAATTCATTCACGTTTTTCAGCGTTTCCAAACCGGCGACCACCGTGGTGATGCCGAGAGTGCAAAGCCGCTCGGCGTCATGCCGGCTGCGTATCCCGGCATCGACCCACATGTCAAAGCGGTTCTGAACCAGTTGACGCAGAATCTGCAAATTGGGCCGTGCGTGCAAGATTCCGTCCAGATCGGCGATATAGAGCTGGTGAAGCCCTAACTTGGTTCGGAATGCGTCGGCGATCACGAGCGGTTCTGCCGTCGGCGACAATGTGCTGACAATGGGCCGGTATTCCGAGCGTCGCCCGCCGACGCCGCGAACAACGGCGCCGGCGAGGATATCGATGACCGGCATGATTCGAAGTCGTTGTCGTTCCATCAGATACGTCGGTTTCTGCCTTGCTGGCCGGCACGATTCGTGTGGGGAACCCTCTGCCAACTCGAAATGCGATCCCACTTACTGTACGGCAAGCCCGCGGTGGGGTCAGGGCTGGCGCGGGTCGTTTTTTGGGAAGATCGGGAACCGAAATGTTTCCCTTACCATTGGCCGCCAATTTCCATAAGATGTTTTGACTGGCCAGGATCGCATTGCTATCTTGAGTATTTTCCCCTCTGCCGCCGGAATCGACCTCCGGCGGCATGGCGTTGGCATACAGTGGTTTGCGTTCATAGTCGCCGTTGAGGCGGAGGAGTGTGCGTGTCGATCGTTCAAGTCAAGGAACTCGTGGAAGCCGGCGTGCATTTTGGCCATCGCGCCAGCCGGTGGAATCCGAAGATGCGGCCGTACATTTACGGCAAGCGAAACCTGATTCACATTATCGATTTGCGTGAAACCGTTCGGGGACTTTTGCGTTCTTGCCGGTATCTGTCCCAGATCGTTGCTCAGGGCAAACTTGTACTCTTCGTCGGCACCAAGCGTCAAGCGAAGGAGACGATCGAACGCGAATCGAAGCGCTGCGGCATGCCGTACGTCAGCGAGCGCTGGCTGGGCGGCACGCTCACGAACTACCGCACGATTCGCAATCGTCTGAAGCGCCTGCAGGAGCTCGAATCGCTCTGGCTGGCGGCGGGTGAAAACCCGGCGCGAGTGGACATGCATTCGTACATGCTGTCGATGATGAACGAAGCGGGCAAACTCGACGTGACCAAGGCGCCGCCGACCGCCGAGGTTCGCTCCTACAGCAAAAAGATGGTCTCGACGCTGAATCGCGAACTGATGAAGATTCGCCGAAACCTGCTCGGCATTCGCGAGATGAATCGCTTGCCCGACGCGCTCATCGTCGTCGATCCCAAGCGCGAGCATATCGCGGTCAAAGAGGCGCAACGCATGGGCGTGGCGACGATCGCCTTGATCGACACCGACAGCGATCCCGACCTGGTCGATCTGCCGATTCCGGGCAATGACGACAGCATTCGTTCGATCGATTTGATGCTTTCCAAACTGGCGGACGCGGTGCTTGAAGGCAAAGCGGCGCTTCCGCCCGAGCAGCAGGCTCAGGTACGGTCGCGCAGCATGCCCGTGCCGCAAGCGGCTCCGAACGGCCCATCAGCACCCGCGAGCCCGAAGGCGGCCGAACCTGAGGCGGCCCGCGGTAATCGAACTGCTGAAGGCGCATAGACGCCGGGCTTGAAGAGGAGAGGAGAAATTGCAATGAGCCAGATTTCTGCTGCCGCCGTCAAAGAGCTTCGCGACAAGACCAACTTGCCGATGATGGATTGCAAGAAGGCGCTCGAAGAAGCCGCCGGCGATATGGAAAAAGCGATTCAGATTCTTCGGGAGCGCAACAAGAACGTCGCCGTCAAGCGCGGCGAGCGTGAAACCGCCGAAGGCCGTATTGCCACTTTCATCGACTCGGCGGCCGGCGTCGGCGCCATCGTCGAACTGCGCTGCGAAAGCCCGATGGTGATAAAGAGCGAGCATTTCATGCAGCTGGGTTCGGATTTGGCCAAGCAGGTGGCCGTGAAGAATCCAGGCACCATCGATGAACTGCTGTCGCAGCCGTATGTCGGCGACGAAAAGCGAACGGTCAAGGATCGAATCGAAGAGGCCATCGGCCTGATCCGCGAGAACATGAAGGTCGCGCGGTTTGCCCGCTTGACTGGCCAGCTCGGCGAGTACATCCATCACGACGGCACGCTCGGCGTGTTGCTGCAGGTCGAAGGAAACAAAGCAGACACGACGTTGCTTCGCGATATTTCGACCCATATCGCGGCGCTCAATCCGCTGTATTTGAATCCGGAGAATCTGCCGGCCGATGTCGCGGAGAAGGAAAAAGCACTGGCGAAGCAGCAGGCCGAGGAAACGTCGCAGGGCAAGCCGGCCAACGTGATCGAGAAAATTGCCGAGGGCCGCTTCCGCACCTGGATGGAAGAGACCGTGCTGACCCAGCAGCCGATCGCCAACCAGATGAAGTACGGCAAAAAGACCGTCGGCGATTTGGCCAAGGGCGCCGGCGTCGTAATCAAGAAATTCATCCGCTACAAAGTGGGCGAATTGACATAGCGTTTTGACACGCGAAACGATTTTTCAGGAACGGGAGACATGCCTCACACGAACAGTGCAGCAAAGCGATCGCGGCAGTACGAAAAACGGCGGTTGTATAACCGCGCGTACAAGAAGGGCATCAAGGACCTGGTCAAGGATGTGCTGGCGGCGTCCAAGGCCGGCGGCGCCGATTTGGAAAAGGCGGCGCTGGCGGCGGTCAAAAAGCTCGACAAGGCGGCCGCTCGTCGCGTCATCCATCCCAACAAAGCGGCCCGCAAAAAGGCGCAGATTGCCGCGTTGCTGGCCAAGTCCAAGAGCGGCGGAACAGCCTGATTCACGCCGCTGCCGTTTGCACATCGCGACGCACTGCCGGCGCCGGCTGCTCTTCAGCCGGCGCTTCGTCTTTCCACATCAGCAACATGAACGCCGGCACGAGGAACGTCCGAACCAGGAACGTATCGAGAATTACGCCCAGCGCCAGCGCGAAGCCGATCTCAACCAGCGTTCCGAGTTCGCCGATCATCAACGTGCCAAAAGTCCCGGCCATGATCAGCCCGCACGCCGTGATGGTTCCTCCGGTCTTGGCGAGCCCCCGGCGAAGGCCTTCGATCGGCCCCCAGCGCAATCGCTCTTGAAACGCTCGCGTTACCATCAGGATGTTGTAATCCTCGCCGATCGCAACCAGGATGGTGAACAGGAAGAACGGCACGCGCCACTCGATGACTCCAAACGGCTTGTCGGCCCAAATGCACGAAAAGAGAGCCGTGCAGCCCAGCGTCGCGTAGTAACTCAGCAAGACGGTCGCAAGCAAATACACTGCGAGCCAAAGTTTTCGCACGACGACCAGCAGAATCACGAACACGCCGGCCAGAACGAGCAGGTTCACTTTGAGCCGATCGCGCTGGATGATCTGCTCCATGTCGCGCGCGTATACCGTAACGCCGTAAACCTCGGCCAGGCTAACCGCCGGCGGTCGTTCGACCTGAAGCCAGGTCTCGATTTGTTTGAGCGTTTCGAAACTCTCCGCCGCGAATGGATCGGACTTCATGACGATATCGAGCCGGGTCATATAGTCGCCGCCGTCGAGGCCGTCGACTCTTGCCGCGTAGTGCTGCTGGGCTCGCCGAAACGGGGTCGCAAACAATGCGCTGACATCGTTTTTGAAATTCTGCAGCAGCTTCATCGTCGGCGAGGCATGCGCCGGCGGAGGATTGGGATTCGCGAAATCCGGCAACGGCTGACCGAGCGGTTGAGTCAGGCTTCGCACCTCGGCAACGTTGTCAATCCGGGCAAATCCTCGGCATAGCTGGGTAATCTGCTGCCGGCCTTCCGGCGTGTTCCAATCGCTTGGCGAAACGAGCAGCACGGTGATCGGACCGGATTCGCCTGCCGAGAAGCGCCTCGCGATGGTCGAAACGCCTTGAACGCTTTTCGCGTTTGGCGACAAATCACCGGTCGGCCGGAACGACGGCTGGACCTTCAAGCCGATGATCGCAAACGGCGCCATGATTGCCAATGCAACAGCCAGCACGAGGACGGGGCGATTGATCACGAACCGGCTGATCCTGTTCCAGGTCGCATCGCTTGCCGCCTTCGGGAGGCCCGGGCTGATTTCGCGCGGCCAGAACGCGCGTCGGCCGAGGATCGAGAGCAACGCAGGCGTCAGCGTCAACGAGGCCGCCAGCGCGATGGCCAGTCCAATGGCGATGACCGGCCCCGCACAACTGATCTTGCGAAACTCGGCAAATCCCATCAGCCCCAGCCCGACCATCACCGTGCCCGCACTGGCCAATAGCGCACCCGCCACGGCGTGCAGGCTTCCCGAAAGGGCGGTCGCCTTCGGCGCCCCGGCGTGTAATTCCTCCTGGTAACGGCTGATCAAGAACAGGCAGTAGTCGGTCCCCGCGCCAAACAGGATCACGATGGAAAATACCTGGCTGATGTTGACCAGTTGCACTCCGGGGATCAACGTGACCAGCGCGAGCACCTGCAGCGCAACCCAGGTCGCGACGCCGATGGTCACGAGCGGCACCAGGGCCAGCAGCGGCGAGCGATAGATCAGCAGCAACACCACGATCACCAGGGCGATTGTCGCGACCGTCGTATGGTCGAGACTGCGGGCACTGGCAACGAGCAGATCGCGGCCGATGCCTGCGGGGCCAGTGACGTGCAATTCTGGCGAGCCCGGCGCGGAAAAAATGGGGCGAATTACCTCTTCGGCTTTTTCGACTGACAATGCTGTTTGAATCGCGACGTAGGGCGTGTTCAAGGAAACCTGGATCAGGATGCAATGCCTGTCGGCGCTGATGAGTCGCTTGCCCATCAACGGTTCGCGATGCGACACGATGCTGGAGATTTGCAGTTCCGGCTGCTGCCGCCGCAATTCCTGCAATGCTTCGACGGCCTGATCGATCAGCGCATAATCCGCTTCGGTCAACGGCGCGTCGGCTCGTTCGATTGCGAAAATGACTCGGCTGGCAAACACGTCCTCAGGAAACGCCCGTTCCAGCAAATGGTAGCCGCGCACGCTGGAGTAGCTGGGCGGCAAGAAGCGGATGTCGTCGTCGTGCGAGTTTTCTTTCCAGTTGGGTGCGACGATCGTCACGCCGACGGCGAGGACGAGCCAGATCAGGCAGACTTTCCAAGGATGCCGTACCGGGAGCTGGCACAGGAACTTGAACATTCTTGTTGACCTCTCCGCCTCTGTTGTCGATTTCTACGATGCGGAATCTCAGGCTATCCCGCCGCTCGGCGGTCTTCGTCGTACTTGTTCAGTTTGTTGTAAAGCGTCTTCAGGCTGATTCCGAGTTCGTTGGCCGCGCTGACTTTGTGTCCATTGTGCTTTTCCAAGACGCGCAGAATGTGCGCCATTTCGACGTCATGCAGCGAGCCGGACGTGGGCGACGCCGATCCAGACGCACGCGCCGTTTCGGCGTTCAAAACGCTGAGATGCGGTTGGGGCCGGCCGCTGCGAATATG
>Ga0073934_10006016_pt1 | contig 18099 bp, 15 predicted proteins | sample LarsenN4metaG_FD_76834 | JGI IMG/M metagenome (GOLD analysis project Ga0073934, IMG submission 76834) | Hot spring sediment bacterial and archeal communities from British Columbia, Canada, to study Microbial Dark Matter (Phase II) - Larsen... ... | reverse complement strand
GAGAGGGGAGTCAAGAGGAAGATGGTGGAGAAAATCACGGACTGCATAACGCTCCCCTTTCTCCCTTTTTGGGAGAAAGGGGTCGGGGGATAGAGGGCAATATAAAAAACCTGCACTTGTAAGGACTAGGGGACGGGGGGACTAGGGGACGGGGGGACTAGGGGACGGGGGGACTAGGGGACGGGGGGACTAGGGGACGGGGAGACCCGGAGACGGGGAGAGATGGGGACCATGCACCCCATCATTACCCAAATCCCATTATTTCCAATTATTTTCCGCCTGCGCCAGCACATAAGCCGCCACATCCTCTATCTGTTGGGGAGTTAGGCGCTCCTGAAAAGCAGGCATGGCATATTTACCCTGTGCCACCAGGTCTGAAATTGCTGCGATAGAATCCATTTGATTGCGCACCAACGCCTTTTTATACAAATTCTTTCCCCGGCGGACGATATTGCCTCCATTCACATGACAACCGGCACATTGCACGGTAAAGACTTTAGCGCCATTGGCTGGATCTGCTGCCCAGGCTGGGGAAATTCCCCCAATCATTATGATGGCAATTGTTATAAAAATGACTAATTTAATTTTAAGAAACATCATTTATCCTCATCCGTTCATTTCTCCGGTGCCAATAAAGAAACCGGGTTTCTATAAAGTTTCTCGTTACTGAAACGAGATTCTCAGGAGAAACCCAGTTTCTGGAAACTTCTATAAAGGTTATCGTTCCTGGACGGAGATTCTCTGCTGAAACCCGGTTTCTGGAAACTTAATTTTTTAGGTGCGCTCATAAAGAAACCGGGTTTCTATGAAGGTTCTCGTTTCTGGACGGAGATTCTCTTGAGAAACCCGGTTTCTGGAAACTTCTGGAAACTCCTGGACGGATATTCTCTGGAGAAACCCGGTTTCTGGGACACCCTTAGTTTTTAGCAGTGAATTCGTTTTTAAATGTGTATTCGTCTTTGAACACTTTAAAAACTCTGTCCATGCTGGTGAGTTCAAATAGCATTCTCACTTGGTCATTGATGGAGCAGATGAACAGCTTCCCGCCTCTGGTGCGGACCATTTTGAGAGCAGACACTAAGGCTCCCAACCCGGAACTATCGATAAAGGTAACTTCTTGCAGGTCGATGAGGATAATTTCTGCTGTTTTGTCAAGACGTTGGCTGATTTCCTGGCGGAGCTGAATTGCCTGTGTGCCGTCTAAAATGCCGTTGGGTCGAACCACTTCATAGTTGAGTTCAGAAGTCATATGCTCCATCTGAGTAATTTAGGTCTGTGCGTAGAGCAGGCCATCTAGCCTGCTTGAGAATGCAGGCCGATCGCCTGCATAGAATTGCCCCTGGATGAAAGGCGCTAGCTGAGAGCTTCGGAGAGATAGTCGGCGGCGGCGGCAACGGCGGCGATCGCATTTTCATAAACCATCCTAGTCGGACCGAGGACGCTAACACTCCCCACGGGGGTTTGATGGCGGTTATAAGTAGCACTGATCAAAGCACAAGACGCCAGAGCATCCATCGGGTTTTCCGCGCCAATGCGCACTTTTACCCGCTTGCCAGTTGTCTGAGTATCCTCAAAAATCAATGGCCACAGCTCCGGTAGCTGCTCCTCGAGCAACTGTAGCAGCATCTGAACCTGATTCAGCTCGGAAAACTCCGGCTGACGCAGCACTTCCGAAACGCCGCTAATGGCAATTTCCGTCCCCTTAGTATTGTCGCGGTGACTGAAAGAAGCTAACCAAGCCTTAAGAGACTCAGCATACCGCTCGAAGTCCCTACCCAATGGTACTTCATCAAGCTGGTACAACTCCGTGAGATATTTTCCCCGCAGCTTGCTATTGAGAAAATTAGACACCACTTGCAGTTCCCGTTCCACAATTTCCGCCTCTGGCTCGTCGAGGGAGGGGGATAGCTCCATCAACATAGATTCGCTGTGATAAGAATCGGTGACAATAACCACCATAATTTTACCCCCACCCATATGGACTAATTGCAGGTGCAACAGTCGCGCCGTGGAGGTTTGAGGCATGGTAATCATGGCAATGTAACCGCTCACCTGCGCCAACATTTGGGCGGCTCCTCGCAGGACAGCTTCCAGGCTCCACTTCTGGGCATTCAGCCGCTGTTTGAGTCGGACATCTACCTGGCGAGCAATACTTTCCGAGGGTGTAATCAGTTCGTCAACATAAATCCGATAACCCGAGTCTGAGGGCACCCGTCCAGCGGAGGTGTGGGGTTGATAGAGCAGTCCTGCTTTTTCCAAACAGCCCATCGCATTGCGGATGGTAGCGGGGCTGATGTTGAGGTTGTATTCATTCACTAATGCTTTGGAGCCCACCGGCTCGGCGGTAGCAATGTAGTGTTTGACAGTTGCCCAGAGGACATACTGCTGGCGATCGGTCAGAGTTAGGGGCATAGGACTGATAAATGGAAAATTTAAGGGAGATTTAAAACTGAAATCAGAAACCGGGTTTTCTCCGATCACCAGAGCTTCTTGGGAGTCACTCCAAATCAGAAACCCAGTTTCTCCTGCTATCTGGCTATATTGTGCCACTGATTTAGTCAATCCGGGCAGTAGCCTAGGCCACTAATTGGAGGTCAGGGGAAGTAGGGGCGATTCGCTTTCTCGCCCCTACAGGTAGGGAAAAATTAATACCGGGGTACGGACGGATCCACTATTTGGGAGTAGGCATCGATCCCCCCGGCGATATTTTTGACATTGGTAAATCCCACCGACCTTAGCCAATAGCACATTTGAGCCGATCGGATACCGTGGTGGCACATCACCAAAGTTGCCGCTTCCGGGTCAAAGCGAGTATCGATCTGGTCTGACCAAGCGGCAAACTGGCTCAGGGGAAGGTTTTCAAACCCATCGAGCGCCGCGATCTCCACTTCCTGGGGTTCGCGCACATCCAGCAGTTGCAATCCCTCTCGGTCCTGCTGTAGTAGCACACCCAACTCAGCCACGGTAATTATCGGGATCTCTTCGTTTTCCAATTGTTCAGACATCAGCTTTAACCATTAACTTACACAATTAAAACTCAAATCAGCCCCAAGGAGAAAATTTTCCCCTTTAGCTGCCACATCCTCCCCCCACCTCTCTCAGTTTATCCTTATGATTGATTATATCTTATCTGTTGTCAGGCAGAATCCCGCTTTTCTGGCGATCCCCGCTCGTTGCACTACTGGGGTAAAATCCAGCTAGTCCCTCTTCACAACTCATCCTATTTTGTTTTAGAATTGTAACAGATATGTGAGGTGAGTAGCTTTGCTTTGGGGCAAAAAATTCTGAAAAATGCCCAAACATCTGTTTCATTACTAAATCAAAATAGTATCATTAATTCAAATCCCTGAACTGGAGGGAAACAATCCCAATGGCAAAACCAGTTTTCTACAAAAAAACTGGTTTTTCTCACCGCAGAGGGAATCTTCAAATTTTCCAGTTATTATCCCCAAAAATACCCTGAAAAAACCAGCTATCGTGGTTGGGCGGCTGCCAATCCACCCAACCACACAAACAGTGGTGATGGCGGGATTATTACCCGCCTGGACTAGATGGAGAATTAGCCCTTCAGCCTAAATCCCTTGCAGGGATCTGTTTTGAGGAGATTCTAGAGTTTTACCCATTTTTTTCATCCAGTTATAGTTACATACTAAGGCTTCCCAAAAAGTATCGCAAACGTTGTATTTTACCCCAAATTCTTGGCAAACTTCCGCTAAAATTGGGGCAATTTTGGGATAATGAATGTGGCAAACATGAGGAAATAGGTGATGAACTACTTGGTAATTTAGACCACCCAAATACCAATTTAAAAACCAGTTATTTGGGGCAAAATCTACCGTGGTTTTTACCTGCAAAATTGCCCATTCATCATCAATAGCATTAAGTCCTGGTTCTGGCTGGATAAATTCGGCATTTTCCATCACGTGAGCCAGCATGAAAATAACGCAAATCCAAAATCCATAGGTGAGATAAGTGATGACAAAGCCACCAATGGCTTGGATGGGACTATAGCCGAGAGCGATGGGAATCCCGATAAAACTACCGAGCCATATAGCTTTAATGCCAAGCAAGGCAGTAAGTTGAAAAGCCGAGGGTTTGGGAACGATATGGTCGTGGTATTTGCGTTTAAACAAGATGATTTGGACATCACCAAATGTCCAGTAAAAAGGAATCAGAGGATAAATGAACCAAATAAACAGGTGTTGGTATTTGTGATACCACTTATGTTCCATACTGGGAGACATGCGGATGATGCCATCCCCGTGGATTTCCACATCATGTCCGAGAATATTGGTATAGGTGTGGTGGAGGAAGTTGTGGCGGAAGCGCCATAAATAACTGGAAAGCCCGATCAAGTCGTAGCTAAAGCCGATGATTTGATTCAGCCTTTTGCTATTAGAATAGCCGCCGTGGTTGGCATCATGTCCGACGCTGAAACCGACCCCAGCGATCGCCAATCCCAGGGAAATACAACCCAGGACTTTCATCCACATCACAGGCGGACCGAAGAGAGTAAATAACCAAGAGGCGATTACCCAGGCTCCAATAGTGGCGCTTTTGAGGTACATTGCGGGATTATCGCGCTTAGAAATATTATGCGCTGTAAAATATGCTTCTACTCGTCGATTGAGTTCCTGTCTAAAGCCAATGCTCTTGGCAAAAGTTACCCTCGATGATGCGATGGTCATAGAAATGGATTGCACGTGATTTTTGTGTTATTATACCCTGTGGGATGACTTGGATATAATTTTTTAAGAAATTAATATAGCAATCCTTAATCATCAGGTAAATTTGCTGCCGTTGCTACCGCCAAGAGGAAGCTAGCATTGCCATCACCACAGACATAGCACCAAATTAAAGATTACAGATAAGAGGCAAAAGTATCTTGCAGCTTCTGAGCGATCGCCTCCACCCAATTTTCATCCTGCTTGGTGTAACTCCGAGGCGCATTCGCCCCCAAAACCAACAGCCCACCAGTGCCTATGGGCTGACAAATCACCCCTTGAGCGTTTTCTGGCAAATAGTCAAATTCCACCCGACCAGGATAGAGCTTCAAATCCACCAGATAAACCGGCTTTTGTGTTTCCAGCACCCGCAAAGCGATCGGCCCGAGTTTCACCTCCGGGTTAGAACCGAGAATACCACGCCGTAATACTGTCCGACCCCCATACCACACTACCAGAGATTTAGTTGCCGTATTCGTCAGGAGCAGCCAAGAAGCCCAAGCCAATTCCTTTTGTACCACTTCGGGCAAATCAGCAGCCAGCTCGAACCCCTCATTACCCTGCAATTGCACGGCTTCTGGCGGACGCGGCTGCACTTGCTCCCACAGCAGACCAGTCAACACCAATAAAGCACAGATAATTGCCCCCACCACATCCGATCGAGCTTGAGAATCCGTCAGGGAAGGCGTCATCACCCGATTGAGGAAGAGCATCAATAGTGCGATCGCCCCCGCCACAATCGGTAACCGCCGCAGCACCAAATTTCTATCCCTCATCGGCGTCACTCCCCGCTCCAGAAACCTGAAACCACCTTACATCTCATCCGGTTCCAGGATGCGTTGGAACAAATAGCCTGTACCCCTAGCCGTGAGAATCAGTTCTGGATTGCTCGGATCGTCCTCAAGTTTAGCCCGCAGGCGGGAAATGTGAACATCCACCACTCGCGTATCCACATGGCGTTCGGGGGTATAGCCCCAGACTTCCTGTAAAATTTCCGATCGAGAGAAAGGCTCACCCGATCGACTCACGAGCAGTTCCAGCAAACTAAATTCCATACCCGTCAGGCGGATCCGCTCATCTCCCTTATAGACCTGACGCTTATTGGTATCAATTTTGAGATTTGTTACCTGAATTACCCCCGAGCTGGGAATACCCGAAGCGCTAGTTTTATCCACCCGGCGCAGTACCGAGCGGATGCGAGCCTCCAATTCCTTGGGAGAAAAAGGCTTAACTACATAATCATCCGCGCCCAACTCCAGACCCGTAATCCGATCGGCCACATCACCAAGGGCTGTTAGCATGATAATGGGTACGTCCGATTCCTTGCGCAGCTCCTGACAGACACCGTAACCGTCCAACTTCGGCATCATCACATCCAACACCACCAAGTCTGGAACCGTATTGCGAAACGTTTCCAAGGCTTCTTCCCCATCAGCGGCGGTGACCACATCATAGCCAATCATGGATAGTCTCGTTTCCAGAATCCGCCTGATGCTGGCTTCATCATCGACTACGAGGATTTTTTCTTTATGGTTTTCCAAGCTAACCAACTCTCCTTGAGGCAGATTTGTAATTGTTAATTTTTACTACTTTACCATCCAGCTTGGATTATTTTAAACCAGTTTCAGGGAGGCCAAACCACCGCCAATTGTATATTTCAGCCTTTTTTAAGATTTATCTCAACGGTAGGGTCTTTCACATCTAACGGCATGGCCAAGCAGCCTCGTACCCAATACATATGCAACGAATGCGGCGCCGAGTGTTCCCAATGGTGGGGCAAATGTCCCTCCTGTAACAGCTTTGGTTCCTTGGTAGAGCAGGAAGCATCCTTGAACGGCGATCGCAGCCGTCCCAGCTTGAACGGCAGCAACTGGATGCGCCCCGCAGAGAAGAAAACCAGTAGAAGTGGGCAACCCCGCTCCTCGATGAAACTCTCCCAGATTGCCGAGTCACAGATTGCCCGTACCCCCTCCGGCTATGGAGAACTCGATCGCGTCCTCGGCGGTGGCATCGTTCCCGGTTCCTTAGTGCTGATTGGCGGCGAACCAGGAATTGGCAAATCCACCCTCTTAATGCAAGTGGCCAATAACCTATCCTATCGCTGTCGGGTATTGTACGTCAGCGCCGAGGAATCCGGGCAGCAAGTGAAATTGCGCGCCCACCGCTTGCTAGAACCAGCAGACCAGGGGACGGGGGGACCTCTTGACGGGGGGAGTGTGGGGAGTGTGGGGAGTGTGGGAAGTGTGGGGAGTGTGGGCTCTTCCCCATCTTCCCCCTCTTCCCCCTCCCCCCCCTCTTCCCCCTCTTCCCAGTCTCCCAGTCTCCCCGTCTCCCAGGGTAGGGGGGATGAACCCAACTTTTACTTATTGCCCGAAACAGATTTAGAAGAAATTTTGCGGGAACTAGAATCCCTCAAACCAAATCTCGCAGTGATAGATAGTATCCAAACCATATATTTTCCCTCCCTCACATCAGCTCCAGGCTCCGTAGCGCAAGTGCGAGAATGTACCTCCGCCTTGATGCAGGTAGCGAAACGGGAGAATATCACCTTATTTATTGTCGGTCACGTCACCAAAGAAGGAGGCATCGCCGGACCGAGGGTACTAGAACACCTGGTGGATACAGTGTTATTTTTTGAAGGCGATCGCTTCGCCAGCCACCGTCTTCTACGTTCGATGAAAAACCGCTTTGGTGCCACCCACGAAATTGGCGTATTTGAAATGGTCGCCAGAGGACTAGCCGAAGTAGCCAACCCCTCAGAGCTGTTTTTGGGCAGCCGGGAGGAGTTCGTTTCCGGCAGTTCCACCATCGTCGCCTGTGAAGGCACCCGTCCCATAGTCGTGGAACTACAAGCCTTAGTCAGTCCAGCCTCCCACGGCAGTCCCCGCCGCGCCACCACCGGCGTTGACTCCAACCGCCTCGTGCAAATCTTAGCCGTATTGGAAAAGCGAGTGGGAGTGCCCCTATCCAAACTAGACACTTATTTAGCATCCGTAGGAGGTTTGAGCGTATCAGAACCCGCCGCCGACTTAGGGGTAGCAGTAGCGGTAGTGTCCAGCTTCCGCGATCGCGTCGTCGATCCCCACACCGTCATCATCGGGGAAGTCGGGTTAGGCGGACAAGTCAGACCCGTATCCCAGCTAGAAATTCGGCTGCGGGAAGCAGCTAAATTGGGATTCAAACGAGCGATCGTACCCAAAGGCCAAACCCCCGCCGATGATATCGGGATTCAAATCGTCCCCGTAGGCAAAGTCCTCGATGCAATTCTCGAAGCCATCCCTGGACCCATCAACCAAAATCAAAACCCCAATGCCCAGAACGGAGACGACCCCGAAAGCTGGGATGAACCAGCAGACGAAGAAGAAGAATCATTATTTTAGCTTCCAGGTCATTACGTAAGTAGGGGTTTGGGAACCAAACCCCTAGCGTACCCGAGATGAAGTAGGATCGAGATATCACAAGCAGTAGCCGGTTAGTTTTCTGCTGGCGGGGGAAGTCCTTCTCCACCAAGCGGGTGAAGTTGCCGCTGGCACCCAGCGCCGAGGACGAAAAAACCCGCTTTTCCCGCAAGGCGCCCCTAACAGCCCGCTGTAAAACTGGCTACTTGCGCTCCGGGTGGTAAACCCGCCCCTAAGTTGAGCAAAACTGCGGTTTAAGGAGAATATCGGTGCGTCGTGAATTATCAGCGGTTTTGTGGGGGACTTCTCTATTTGGAGCCAGCATTACAGGCAATCTCAGTTCCGGAATCTTAGGCGAGCTGTCCCATACTGACCTGTGCCGGTTATTCGCACAGTGGCGAGACAGCAGCCTCCAACCAGAAAACTATCACTTGCAATATGCCCTCCAAGAAGCCCTCCTCAAAGGCATGACTGCGACCTGCAATGCCCACCTGCGTCTGGTTAAACTCGAAGACCAAAGACAAATTCAGACTTGGCTAAAAACCCGAATTACCTCCGAAAGAAATCAAATGGGTCTCGGAGTCATCGAGCGCAAAACGCCAGAAAATCCGAGTCTCTTTCTGCTGATGAATGCTACCCCATCAGAAATCGCCGCCCTCAACCCTCGAGAGCGCAGTTTTGAGCTAAAAAAACTCAAACAAACGATCGAGTCATCCCTAGAAATCATCAAGCTACCGGCTACCTTCCGGGAAAACTTTCAGGCCGATTGGCTGCCTTGTTTTAGCCTATACTTCGCCCACATCCTCAGCAAAGCCGATCGAGTTGGGGAATGGTTGCACAACCAAACCCAACAATTTGCCACCAGCTACATCCCGGCAGGGACTAATTTTCGCTTCCCCATAAACACGATCGTCCCCCAACTAACCCATTTGTTCGGTAATCCACAGCTTTATTTAAGCGCCGTTCAGGTCATTGATTTTGATCTGGAAAAACTACAACGGGAAGTCCAAAATTTAGCCGCCCAACAACTGGTAAGTCTCGCCGTTTCCGAAGACCCCCTCTTGAAATGGATCGAGGGATGGTTTGCCCCAATGGACGCCAAAGTAAATACCGCTTTAGAAGTCCTAGGCAGTAGCCGCGACCAGGAGACCAGCAGCCCGGGAGTGTGGGGAGATGGGGAAGATGGGGAAGATGGGGAAGAGCCCACCCGACCCTTTATCCCAGCGATTCGCGAAGTCCGGGCGATTCGCGAATCGCCCCTACAGAATCCCCCCATCCCCTCACCCCCCCGAATGGCCTGGAAGTGCATCCAAACCATTCCCGGTCACTCGGACTCAGTAGTATCCGTAGCCTACGCAGCATCCAATTCTGACAAGGCTGCAGGCATTGGTAGCAGTGGCCAAATGCACACCCTTGCCAGCGGGAGCTGGGATAAAACCATTAAAATTTGGGCTCTCAACTCACAAGGTGGTAAGCCAATCCCCATCCGCACCCTCACAGCTCATTCTGCATCAGTTTATGTCGTCGCTTTCAGCCCCGACGGCCAGACTTTGGCCAGCGGCGGCGTTGATTGTTCTATTCAGTTGTGGCATTTAGGCAGCGTGGAACATACCAGCACTGGCGCCTCTCTGCTGCGTACTCTCAGCGGCCATTCCTTCCCAGTCTATTCCGTCGCCTTCTCCCCCGAAGGTAGTCTCCTCGCCAGTGGCAGTGGTGACTATACGATTAAGTTGTGGCATTTGGCTTCTGGCAAATTGCTCTCTACTCTTGAAGGCCATTCCAGCTTCGTTTATTCCGTAGCTTTCAGCCCCGATGGCCAAATTTTGGCTACAGGTAGTGCTGACAAAACGATTAAGCTTTGGCAAGTGAGTACCGGTCAGTTGTTGCGGACCCTGATGAGCCCTTCACCAGTTAACTGCGTGGCTTTTAGTCCCGTACCGTCAGGTCAGCGAACCTATCGCCGCTTCCTCATCAGCGCTAGCCGGGATGAAACCATTAAAATCTGGGAATTGGGCACCGGCAATTTAGGCGCCGGAACTCGACCTGCTCCCACCATGACCCTCACCGGTCACTCCGCCGAGGTTTTTTCCGTAGCCGTCAGTCCTCGCGCTGGCATTTTGGCCAGTGGCTCTCACGATAAAACCATCAAACTCTGGCAGTTGGAAACCGGCAACCTCCTCACCACCCTTACGGGTCATTTAGATTCCGTCAACTGCGTTCATTTCAGCCCTAATGGCAATATGCTAGCCAGTGCCAGTCACGACAAGACGATTAAAATCTGGCGGCGGATCCACTATCCCAGCAGTTGAGTAGGGCTTTGACCATCACAACCCCTACCGGCTACCAAAAGGAGCCAATGTCAGGAATTAGGGGCGTCTTTGACAACCGTTCGCCCCCACTGATAGCCTCTGTGGTTCTGGTGTTTTAATTCCAGATATATTTATTTAGTTTTTATTTAGATATATGAAATTAATCTAAAATGGAAAACAAGGCTCATTGGTTCGCCCAAGGAGCTAATGATGTTTTCAATCACCTTGGTATTGCTTCTGTGCATTTATTAGGTGAGAAGGAGAGGCGCCCCACCATACCAGCATGTCAGCCTTAGTGGTAATGGTGGGTTACTCGGCCAACTGTAGCCAACCCCGACGCACATTGTATAGCAGGCGATCGACGATCGCCATCTCATCCTCGCTTAGGCATTCTTTCAACAGCACAGTTTTGAGCTGCTGCCGGTCAGCCAAGGTCATCACATTGGAAAACATGATCTGACCGTAAAGTTCTTCAAGGGCAACTTGGGGCATATAACCTGACATGATTTTCAGGGAATCTGTTGATTTCCGTCGGAACTATAATCCACCAATATGCCGCATTTTTAGTTTTTCATGTGTGATTCCAGGGGGTAGGGATTGTGACCTCGATCGCCTCCGCCCATCAGGCACCACCCCATCCCTGAAATCGAGCTGACAATACCCACCCTACTGACGCTTTGCAATGCCCACCCTACCGACGCGACGCCTGAAAGAGATTGAGGCTTTCAGTTCTCGCGATCGCTGCTGTAGCACTTGATAATCCGGTTCCTCCCCACCATAGCGCCAGCGCACATAAGCCCGAGAAATTTCCTCCACCGCCGCCGCATCAATATCACCGCCTTCTCCCCCAGATCCAGCCTGCTGGTGGCGCAACTTCTCGACAAATTCAAGCGGCGTCACCGCTGCCCCCTTCCGATATCCTTTTGCCGCCAAAGCATCCAGCATTTGCCGATAAAGGCGTTTCATCGGCGGCATTTGCCGTAGTTGCAGGCGGTACAGCCATTCCCGAACACCGCTCCAAATCAGCCAGCCGCAAAATCCCAGCATCGTCAGGACAATGGCGAAACCAAACAAACCCTGCCAACCTCCCAACAGCAGCCCGAACAACCAGCCAAAAAATCCAAAGATCACAGTGGCAACCAACGTCACCAAAGTGGTAAAGAAACCCTGAATCGGTGAAGGCAGCCAACCCGCCACCCACCGCCAAAACTGGCGCAGGACGCTAAACGGCTGGTAATCCTCCACTGAAGGCGGTTCCACATCATGTCCTGGTATGGGGTCAAAAGCAAACCAGCCATACTCTGGGAAATACACCTCAGTCATGGCGTAGGCGTCGGTGTTGCGCACCTCGTAGTAGCCAGTAAAAGGATTAAACTGCCCCGGTCCATAACCCGCCACCAGCCGCGCTGGGATGCCCAAGGAGCGCAGCATCACCGTCAAGACCGTAGCATAGTGGTCTGGATAGCCCCACCCCCAGCGAAACAGAAATGCCTCAACTAAATCTTCTCCGGGCAGCAAAAAAGGTAAATCCCCGGTTTGGTTGGTTCTCGCGTAGCGTTGCTTGAGGTATTGGGCGAGATAAAGGGCTTTTTCATAGTTGGGCAGGTCTTGGGGCACCTCGGACGCTTCTTTACCCACGGCGGCTGCTTTTGCTTGCAGCTCCTGAAGACGTTTTTGCAGAATTTCTTCTGCCAGGGGTCGCACCTGGGCACTTACGGCGGCGGGCACTTGCAGGTAGTAATCCCTAATTGCTTGGGGGTACTTTGTCGAGGCAGCATTCAGGGCAGTTCGATCGCGGTACGGCACCTCAGAAATCACCGAATAAGTCAGCCCATCCGCCAAATTCACTGGGGAGCGCAAACCCCCTTCCGGGTCCATCAAGATTTCCGGCGTCGGGAAGTACAACACCTCTGGCTCCGCTAACACCGGAATCAAATTCGGTAGTTCCGTTACCACCGTGTAAGTCTGAATCACTTCCTGAGTCCGGCTGCGGTTGCTTAATCCAGGCAGGGAAAATCGGTTCGACCATAAGGGTTTTTGCACAGTTATATCGTCATTGCGGGAAATTTCCCAACCCTCACCGGTATATTTATCAAAGGCTAACACCCGCCAAAACCCTTGAGCTTGGGAGCGCACCCGCATCACCACCTTCGGTTTCATCACTCCCCGCAGATTTTGATTCATCGTGGAGTTGAATCCGTAATAAAAAGTCTCATCCACTTGCCCCGGCCCAGTCTTACCCCCCCTAGCGCCACTACCGTTGCCCTCCTCATCAGTGCCATTTTGGGGATAACCAGGGTTGACGATGCGCCGAGCATCAAAACCCTCGGGGATCTGGATCGGAGAGCTAACCGGCAAAGTCTGCAACTGATAGCCCGGAAACCTCGGCATGGCAGCAAAAATCACCATCCCCAGAGCGAGGATGGCTAGGAAAAACAGCCCTAACCGCTTTGGGGACATATCGCCTCGGAGTGCCCGCCACAGGTTTTTTCTTTGATTTGGGGCGGAGTGACGCGGCGTGAGTAAACCCAAGCGCGATCGATAATCCATCATTAAAGTAGGCAGAGCCAGAGCCAAAAAAATCAGCAACATCGGCGCGAAAGCCAGCGTCTGACTCAATGTCCCTGCCACCCCCAGCAAAATCAGGCCGATGGCCATTGAATACCCTAAATCTTTGCGGGTGGGCAAATCAAAGCTGTGGAGTACCTGCACTTCAATCAGCAGTTGCGCCAGGATGACTCGAGTATCGTTCAGCTCTCCCACCAGACGTCCGAAAAAAGCCGCTAAAGCCACTAACATCCCGACTGCCAGGACAAACTTAACCCCAAGATTGCGCTCCCGGCGACGATACCAACTCCACATTCCCCCCAAAATCGACAGCGGCACTGCCCAAAGACTCGTTTGCGTCTCTGCCGCCACATCAGTAGCCAAAATCCCAACAATCACCAGAGACTGCACCAGCACTCGCAGCCCGATCGAGTCTTCCGTGACCACCACCGGCCAACGGCGCTGCCGCCATGAGTTTAAAAACATACAGGGAGTTAAAACTTGCTTTAAGTTTAAATTAACTCAAAACTCCCCTTTTGTCATTTGTCATTTGTCATTTGTCATTTGTCATTTGTCATTTGTCTAATGACGAAGGACAAAGCACTAAGGACTTTTGACAAATCAAAATTCTGCCGCCGTCACGGAAATGGCAAATGTTAAAGGCTCGAACTGCTCGCCAGAAGCTAGCTGGATTTCCAGGGAATAAGTCTGCTCTGGCTGGGCGCCGCCTAATTCCAGGCTCACCCAACCCCGCTCCCCTCGCTCCCGAGTATGCGTATGGTTCGCCGTTTGCACTTGTTTATCCCCACTCAGGTACAGCCTACCCCCATCAGGCAAACAAGCGCGCACCTTCAAAGATGACTGTTGATAGCTAACTTCCAGCTTCAACATCCCCGCTGCCGTCAACCACTGTCTTTCTTGGCAAGGTCTGGTTGGTGACAGATTGATGGTCAGAGCCCCCACCATCTCCCGCGCCGCTAGTAAAGATAGGAGCATTTGCTGGGTCGGGTTCGCCTCATCATATCGATCGGGTAGCCCCAGAGCCGTTTTTGATAACCGCTCCCCCACTGTAGCGGCACTACGTACTGGAGAAGCGATCGTCAATCTCGCCAAATTATTCAGCTCCGCCGTCTGTCCAGGGAACAAACTTTCCACCGCCCGCACCAACATTTCCCCTTCCCGCAGACTGGAATTGATTAACTTATTCGTCAAAGCGAACAACTGTGCCAAGATTTGCTCCGGTAGAGGAACTGGCAGATTAAGGGAATGTAGTTGCGGAAGCCAGACTCGCTTGGTGGGAACTATTTCCCCAGCCGAAGAGTCTAAAATTTCAGCTTCGTATTCAAATATATCATCCGTCTCCCAGGGGAACAAAGGCGGATGTTGTTGAATTTCGGTTTTGAGTCGGCGCTTGAGCAACGCATAATAACGTTCTTGCACGGCTGGTATCTCTCCTGGTCTCGTATGGTATTTTTTTTGGGCTTTGTCTCCTGTGGATGCGAGATGTCCATCTCCCCCATCTTCCTCCCCAGCCATCTCCCTGAACCAGCTCACTTCTGGTTCTACTGAGTCAATCCCAGTGGTTTCGGGGTTAGCCGCCAAGTCACCTTGGCTCCCTCGCATCACGTTTTTGGGAGGGACAGGTGAGGGGATAGTTGGGTAGCTTACTGCCGGAGCATCGCTTTGTCCGCTTCTGCCCACATTCTCCTCTCCATCTGTGGAGGCAGGAACCGCCGAAGCTGAGGCAGCCCCGTTGCCAACTCCTAAAGCCTCCGCGAAGATACTTTCCTGGAGACCTTGAGAGTGGCTACGGTCAGTAAAAGCTTTCACATCCCTATTCATCTCTCAACCACCTATTCATCTGCTTTTGGACTTTTTCCGGAGGAACCAGGACTATTACGAACGTCCCAGGCCACTTCTAGCAGCTTAAACCACTTTCTTTGCATCTGGTTGACTGTACTACCCAATGTCTTGGCAATTTCTTCATCAGGCAATCCCTGTTGCTTGAGGTGGACTAATTCCACTTGCTCCGGTTCGATTCGCTTTTTAAATGCTTGCCATTGCTCTGGTGTCAAACCCAGGTTCCGATCTAAATCGGCTTCCAACCACTGATGTACCAGTTCCCATCGGTGAGAAAGGGCAAATCTGAGTAAATGATATTTGAAGCGCTGCTGCAAGTAATCCCGTTGACGGGGATTCACTCCGAGAATCTCCTCAATTTCCGACGTGGGCAAGTCTTGCAATCTGAGGGCAAAATAGTCGGCACAGTCTTTTTGTCCTTTTTCTTCTAAGTAATTCATCAACTCCTCAATCACCTTTTGCCGTAATCCCTCATCTCCCTCCTCTTTCTCCCCCACCACCATCGCTTCTCGCACCTGCTGCACCGATGTATCGCTGGCTACGTCTGAGTCCATTGCCGATCCCTCGGCTACCATTTCCATATCCACGAGGGTTTCTGGGGGTTGCTGCTGGGAAAATGTCTGGGCTCTTAGAACAATCAGTTGCTGGTTCCGGCCCCCTGGCAGGTTAATCCGCCGCTTGCCGTATCTTTCTGTAAAAGCCATATATTCTGCCAACCCCAGCAGGCTTTGGGGGCTGTAGTTTGCCTCCACTTCTGTTTCCCGGCGAAAGGCATTCAGTGATTCCACGTAAAATCCTTGGAGAAAATCTTCAATCAGGTTTAACCGCGCTTGGTAGCTGGATTGAAGCTGGGGAGGGGTGATATAACGATAGACGATCGCGCTCAAGGTGCTGTGTAATTCTATCCTGCCTCCTCTCGACCCTAACTTATAATATTTTAGACACTGCTGTAAGCGGTGTCTGGCCAAGTTAGTCGCCTCTTTCTCCATATCGGCGGATTCTTGAATCCTTTTACTCCGCTCGCAGATCCGGTTTACTTCTGCTGTTATTCGGTTGGCCACTTCTCGGCATTTCTGTTCGGAAGCGCGGGTTGATTCCCTTAGTTCCCCAAAGATAAGTTGAAAAATTTCTTTCACGCCTTGTTCCCTTTCTCCGTATAATTTATCGCTGGTGTTTAGGTAAAGAGCCACTGTTTAACTCCCAATATTTTTTACTCAACAATAAAATCACGCTAATTTTTTGGGGAATATAAAAACCACTAAATAATTGAAGCCCTTCAAAAATAATCTAAAAACCCAACCAGTCAATTATTATTTTTTAATAAAAATCATCTGTATTGCTATATTTTTGCTGAACAGTAAAATATAATTCTTCTGTATTAGCTCCAATAGGTTCTGAAAATTATTCTCTTTATAGCTACACTCATCCGGACTGATACATAATAGGATGAAGGTAGATGTGGATATAGACGCTGAATTTATAGCGTTGACCAAATAAATGCACTAAATGCAAGTGCCGTCAACATAATGATTTTAGTCTTTTTGCAGTTTCACCCTAATTTGAGAATTGCTATATTTTTACACGAACTGCATCAAGCTATGGCGAATTAATAGAATTGGTCGTCAAATCATTGGCCTTAATTAATCATAAGGTTTAAAAGTTGGTTATTTTTGAAATCCTAAATAGTCTGACTTGTTTAAGCACAATAATTTCACAAAAATACAGCAATTGCCAGCAATTCCATCTGTTAGTCTGATGAGAAATGCAGCTATTGCTTTGGTATAATTGAAAATTATTCCAATTATAGAAAACCCACCTGATTTTTTAAAATGTGGCAACGAAATTAATTGATCGAGCCGCTATTTGCTCTTAATCCTCCACCCAAGCAAAATATCCGGCATCCCTAAGCTGACTGGTTTTGAAGACTAGCAACATTCGGAAAGGGTTCCAGAAAGTAAGTCTGAGTCTGATGTCTAAGTACCATTTATCAAAGCGTTGCCAATAGGTCAATCAACCAAAGATTTACCCAGCCAAATGTTCATCTTCAGCATTGTATGGATGAAATGCCGTTCCCCCCTAATGGTTATTTTTTGGCCTGTTCCCAGGGTAGGACTTTTCCTCCCATTCAGGAAACATGCGAGACGCCCCTACCGCTGAAATATCGGCTGTTAGATACTAGGGGTTGATGTACCGCCGCTGCATCACACAGATAATTTCTCAGTTTTAATGAGGGGTTATCGGTGTTAGGCTTCGCCCGTACCCTTGGGGGAAGGATGCAGAGAACTGTCATCAACTATGGGGGAGCCGAGAGTCCGAACATCCCCGTGTCACACACAGCACTGCGAGGGGAAATTGTGTTTCCGTTGGTATTATACGGGCTGAATCAGGGTCTAACCGGATGCTGGCGATGAAGAAATGGTGGCGAAGTTGGTGGGGGGATGAGGCTTCCACTGGGGGTGGTAGTGGTAGATAGAGATACTCTGGAGAGAGGAAGGCTCTTCAGGGGAATTACCCGGAAAGTCAAATTTGGGAGATGGTGAGGATGAGGAGTGGGGCACTCGAGTATGGGGAATGCCTACAATTGATGGAGATTTTTGTGACCGATCGACAAGCGCGATCGCTGTATGCTCAATGAATTTAGACCAACAAATTCAACTACTGATCGAAAATGCCCCGCAAGATGGACAAACGCCCAAGATTGTGGCGGCGATCGCCCCGGCGCTCAAACTCCTGTCCCAAAGGCTGCGACACGAGTCTTATTACATCGTCCAAACCCTCGACGGGCGCTGGCTCACCACAACTTTGAGCAATCGGGCTCAACCAGGGCTAGAAAAAGTCGTGATTTACGCCTTCCCCACCCTCGAAGATGCCACTACTGGTCCACTGGCACCCCAAACCAGCGCTTGTATCGCTGCCCAATTCCTCGTCACCCATATTCTCTTTCAGATGATGGCGCTCAATTCTGTAGATAGCCTGGTTTTTTTTGAAACTCCCAACGAGTCGGTCTCTGGTATCGAAGTTCGCCGCCAAGACATCCAAAATCTCGTCCAAGACCAGCTCAGAAAACAGCTCGGCATTCCTGAACCCGGGAAACACGGGTCAATTCCCCCGAATTTGGCCTAGACGGGGAGATGGGTGGGGGAGCAGGGGAGCAGGGGAGCAGGGGAGCAGGGGAGCAGGGGGGCAGGGGGGTCGGGTGGGGAGTGTGGGAAGTATGGGGAGTGTGGGAAGTATGGGGAGTGTGGGAAGGGTGGGGAGTGT
>Ga0073934_10006015_pt1 | contig 18101 bp, 12 predicted proteins | sample LarsenN4metaG_FD_76834 | JGI IMG/M metagenome (GOLD analysis project Ga0073934, IMG submission 76834) | Hot spring sediment bacterial and archeal communities from British Columbia, Canada, to study Microbial Dark Matter (Phase II) - Larsen... ... | reverse complement strand
TTGACGGTTCCGAATTCAAGGTGATCGGTCAGACGGTTCCGGTCGGGCAAACCGCCTATATTCGGGGTGGACAGGTCATGGGCGGAGCGCCGAACATGACCCTTCGTGCTGAGCAGACCATTTAAGGAGAATCTATGAAACTGTATCTCAGGTCATCTACCATCAAGCGTATTACCGAGTACGGGAGCTATGTGTTCTATTTCACCGCTGCCGGGGTGGATGTCGTTGACCCCTTGACCCGCACAGTGGTTGCCTATGCCGACGTCGCCAACACGGTAACCGGTGCGGCCAATGCCAACGGGGTTTACATTGGCACCCTGGCCAACGGGGTTTATTTCATATCCCACGCAAACGTCGCCTCCGGAGGAAACAGGACTGCCGACGTTGTACTGAAGTTCAGCACGGCGACCACCCCTGCTTTGCCAACCTCCAACGCTATCAACGACATGGATGCCACGGGCAGTGAGCTTATTCTGGCGACCGGATACGGGGTGTGCTACTTCCATGCGCCCACTGCGTTTTACAAGTGCGCTGTGACCGGAGGCTCGAAAAAGGTGGCGCTGGCCGGTGGTCACATAGTCTGGGAGAATGCTGCGGTAGCTTACACCATCGAAACCCCGCTGGCTGATTGGGGGAACGGACGTGCTATAGCCGATGGAACGGTGCCGTCAGGAGACCCTCCTACAGCACCCTCTCGCACCAACGTAACCGGAATGTATGGCGATGACTACACCTGTGGAACCAACTCAAGGGCGTTCATCAATGGCCAGCATTTCTTCTTCAGTGGCGGTAGAGGCCCCAACTGCGTACGCCTGAACAGTGTTACCCGTGCCCCTACTAAGGTGCCGTTTTCGCCAGCCCAGGCTTTGGGTAGTGCCGCTTCCGGATCTACCTATCAGTACCAGGGAGTTGCTGCATGCGATGCCGGGTATTGTGCAGTGTCTTGTAATACGGGTTCCAACGCCGTTGCTTTATACAAGTATGACTCCAATGCTGTGCAGTGGAACCAGATTTCCTTTACTATGGGAGCGACTCTTTCGACAGTTGGTAGCCTGATCTGGGTGGGTGATTACCTGGTGATATTTGGCTACAGTGCCACGTATACTTCTTATGTGCTTCAGTTGTACTCACGCTCCGGTGATAACATGACGTTTCTGGGCACCAAGATCACCGGATTGACTTGGAGTGCCACCACCAGCCAAGGAACCCCCCTGAATCCTATGGCGAGCACAAATCTCATTGTGTACCATGGGGGGGCTGCCACGGTTGCCAAGATACTTCGTATTGCCAGCGATGACATAGTGCAGACATCCACCTTCGGCACTTCGGGCAAGGGAATATACAACCAGGTCTCTGAAATTATGGGAATTTCGGAACTGTCCAACACCAACCATTTTGCAATAACCTTCACCTGGAATGATGGATCATATTCACGCCGATGCTTCAATGTGATGAAGCTCAACCCTGTCACGGGGGTGGCAACCTGCGTGGCTATTCCATCTGACTATCAGATCGGAGGTGGCGGTTACGGAGAGTACAACTGGACTGGCCAGGCAAGCGGCAGAAGATGTGGAATGCATCCGTCAGGGAGGTTCATAATTGAAACGGGCACCTATGCCAGCAACCTCAATATCACCGTAAGGTATTTTGACCCTGTTGCTCAGACTCTCACGGGACAGGGGTACATAACAGCTTTACAGTATGCCGTTAATGGTAATTCTAACTGGGTGCGATTTATAGACAGTGACTACGTGATCAGTGCTCCCTACGTGTCAACTACCAACAGCGAATTTGACGTCATGAAGTTCAACTATGGAACCAAGCCTGCCGGGGTTACTGGCATCACCGCAATTAACGACATTGCTGGTGGCAGTGATGGTTGTGCGTTCGTGGCGACGAATGCCGGGATACTCTGCTATGACAGCCTGAAAGACCAGTACATCGGGCTGAAGGATATTTTCGGCATCTCCAACAACGTCGTGGCGGTGAACGTCACTCCTGAAGCAAAGCCGGGAATCGGAGCCCTTGCCTATGGAACCAGCACGGGAGCCAATACCGGCCAGATGGGTGTTATAAGCTTGAGAAGCAATATGACCCTTATTACTCACGCTGGTGATCAGGGTCCCGTGTGGTGTGCCGGGTTGGAGTCTGTTGCCTACCTTGATAATATGGACAGGGTTGAGGATGCGGTTTCAAGCACCCGTAAGCTGGTCATGCTGGGGCTGTCGGTCAAGTCCATTGTGAAGCATAACGGATACATTTATCATTTTACCGAGGCGGGACTTGACGTTCATCGGATTGCCGATGGGGTTAGAACCTGTTGGGCCCTAGTGTCCAATACCGTGTGCGGGACCGTAAATGATAACGGGGTGTTTTTCGGAACTACTGCCGGGGTAAAGAAGTTGACTCATGCGAACATTGATTCCGGAGTCGAACAGACCGCCAACGTGACGGTTGTCTATTCGACAACCACTAATCCGGCGATTCAGAGTAACACCATCACTGATCTGGCCGGGTTCGGCACCGCCTTGGCTGTAGCAACCTCGGCTGGTGTGGATTTTCTTCCGGACGCTGCCACGATGTACCACAGAACCGCTGCAGGGGGAGGAAAGGCAGTAGCTGTTGACGGTACTCGATTCGCCTGGTCGGAAAACAACACCGCTTATTTCATGCCGCATCCCGCAGCCGACTGGACAGCCGGGAGCGCAACCCAGGTCCCGGCTGTACCGGGGACGGTCATCAATGCGCAGAGATTCGGTGCCGATCTGTTTGTTGCCACCGATGCCGGGATAGTGATCCTTGACACCGGAGCCAGCCAGACAAAGGTCATTACAACCGAGTTAGGGGAAGTAAGGAACGTTGTGGCGATTCATCCCACGTCGACCGCATCACGGGCTCAGGGCTTACTGGCATACGGACTTTCATATATTGATGGTACGGGGAAATTCGGGGTTCTGGATATGAGCACTCTGGCTTAAAAAAGAGGGGTCAAAAAAGTGCGGCCAAAGTGCGGCCACTTCAGGTATTTACAACAAAAAAGGGAATCAGCCTATTACGCTGATTCCCTTAATGTTTTTTGGTTGCGGGGACAGGATTTGAACCTGTGACCTTCGGGTTATGAGCCCGACGAGCTACCAGACTGCTCCACCCCGCGACAGCTGAAGAACCCAATTTATACCACCCTCTTCCAATCAGGTCAACATTTATTTCTCACGTACCATCATTTTTTTCACGACGCCGGCAAGAAGAAGGCCCGGAAACCTTCCGAGCCTTTCATGCGCGGTAATAACTGGACACTTTTTCCTTATCCGCCGGTTTAACTCTCTTTCAACTCCCCGTAGGGAACCTCACGAAAGCTCCACCTTTTTGAAGAGGTTTATACGCTCAGGCGGATGAGGCAGTAACTGCACGTCACGCGTTGCCAGTGTACCGCCCAACATTGTTTCTCTTTCACTTTTACAGTATGCCTTTCCGATCATTCTGTCAAACATGACATGACTGCCAGGGTACGTCCAGACTCTGTTTACAGCTGATGGAATATTCATCATTGCACTCAGCTCTGCGCCAAGGTCAAAATCCGGTATCCGGGCAAAAAAAAGCGGCGATGCATGTGCACCGCCGCTTCGGGTACTACCGGAAACACCGCTTAGATGTCGTAGTAGAGGGCAAACTCGAGGGGTACCGGACGCATGCGAACCGGGTTTACCTCTGCTTCGGTCTTGTACTCGATCCACTTCTCGATGACGTCGGGTGTGAATACATCACCCTTGAGGAGGAAGTCGTGGTCTTCCTTCAGTGCCTGGAGAGCTTCCTCAAGGCTGCCCGGAGCTGACGGGATGTCCTTCAGCTCTTCGGGGGAGAGTCCGTAGATATCCTTGTCCAGCGGCTGGCCCGGATCAATCTTGTTCTCGATACCATCGAGACCTGCCATGAGCATTGCGGCAAAGGCGAGGTAGCCGTTGCAGCTCGGGTCCGGCGTACGGTACTCGATCCGCTTGGCCTTCGGATTGGAGGACATCATCGGGATGCGCAGCGAAGCGGAACGGTTGCGGCTGGAGTATGCCATGTTGACCGGAGCCTCGAAGCCCGGAACCAGACGCTTGTAGGAGTTGGTGGTCGGGTTGGTGATGGCGCAGAGTGCCTTGGCATGCTTGATGATACCGCCGATGTACCAGAGAGCCATCTGGGAGAGCCCGCCGTATTTGTCGCCGGCAAAGAGGTTCTGGCCGTCTTTCCAGATGGACTGGTGGCAGTGCATACCGGAACCGTTGTCACCGTAAAGCGGCTTGGGCATGAAGGTTACGGTCTTGTTGTTGCGATAGGCAACGTTCTTGATGACATACTTGAACCACTGGAGCTGGTCAGCCATGTCGACAAGGGAGGAGAAACGCATGTCGATTTCTGCCTGGCCGCCGGTGGCAACCTCGTGATGCTGACACTCAACACGGATACCGACCTTCTGCAGTTCCATTACCATCTCGTTACGCAGGTCGTTCTGTGAGTCAACCGGCGAACAGGGGAAGTAACCTTCCTTGTGGCGCGGCTTGTAACCGAGGTTGGGGAACTCTTCACGACCTGTGTTCCATGCGCCTTCCACGGAGTCTACCATGTAGAAAGCCTGGTTGGCGGAGGAGTCATAACGGACTTCGTCGAAAATGAAGAATTCAGCCTCGGGACCGAAGAAGGCGGTGTCGCCGATGCCGGTGGACTTAAGGTAAGCCTCGGCCTTGCGGGCGATGTTACGCGGGTCGCGGGTATAGTCTTCCTTGGTGATCGGGTCGAAGATGTTGCAGATCAGCGAAAGCGTGGGAACCGCAACGAACGGATCCATCTTGGCTGAGGAGGGATCGGGAAGGAGAATCATGTCGGAAGCATGGATCGGCTGCCAACCACGAATAGAAGAACCGTCGAAACCCTGGCCTTCTTCGAATGTATCCTCGTCGAACTCTGTAATAGGCACGGATACATGCTGCCATGTACCGACAAAGTCCATAAATTTGTAATCCACCATCAGCGCGCCATTTTCTTTGGCAAATTCTACTACCTGTTTCGGGGTCATCAACAATCTCCTTTCAATCTAGTTATATGTTGCTAGAGCGCGTCTTCGCCGCGCTCCCCTGTTCTGATACGAACAACCTCCTCCACATTGGTGACGAAAATCTTTCCGTCGCCGATGCGGCCGGTTTTTGCTGCCTGCTCGATGGAATCCACCACCTTGGAGACAATATCATCAGCAACGATAATCTCCATCTTGATCTTGGGTATGAAATCAACCACGTACTCGGCCCCACGGTAAAGCTCGGTATGGCCTTTCTGGCGACCGAACCCCTTGACCTCGCTGACAGTTATCCCCTGGATGCCTATCTCGTTGAGAGATTCCTTCACTTCATCGAGCTTGAACGGCTTTATGATTGCTTCTACCTTTTTCACAATGCATTCACCCCCTTATTTCTAAATGATGCGCCGTCATGTCGCTCTAAAACCTGGCTGCAAAAGTGACGTTACTCTTTTAGCAATATGTTTGCCCAAGTTCAAATAAAAAAAAGTGTCAGAATTTCAGTAAACTAGAATATTCGCGCACAAACCAGCACCACGTCGTGCCTTATTTTTAAGCACATGACTACTGATTTTCCCACCAAACGAGCACTACCGAAAACGGAATGCACCGCCGCAAGCAGATTTTTTATCAGAAACACTGCTCAAATCGTGGATTACTCAAGAGACAAAAATTAAACATATCAAATTAGCTGTTTACTAGAAACATATTTTTCACTATTGTATCTTACTATTGCGCAATGGATAGTGTGCATCGAGACAAAATATTAAATATACCCTGTGAACCAGAATTCAGTCGGAAGAACACCCTCTTTATTTACAGTACTATGGCATAATCCGGCCAAAAGATGCGACGACACGAACGCTGCCAGTCACTCCATCCGCAGGCTATACCATGAAGATTTTTCCAGCTAGGATTACCCTGGCAGATGCTTGACATGTAACTGTCCAGGAAAAAATACAGTGATAAAAATTTAATTACCTCTTTGAATTGCATGCTATTTTTTATCGTGTATCATAAGTCTCAGATTGAATTTATTAGTAAAAACAGCGGATGTACCCGAGCAGTGACTGAATACATACTTATGATTTTTTATGTACACCAGATAATAAAGGAGACCCTCACGTGAAGATTTATAACAAACTGCTTGGAATCTTGTCTTCAATGATGCTCATAATGGCAGCGAATGGAGTTCATGCTGAAACACTGCAAGATGCGGTCAGTTACATGCTGCAGGCACATCCCGAAATCAGGTCTCAAGCATACAATCGAATGGCAAGGAACCAGGAAGTACGACAGGCAAAGTCAGGATATCTTCCCACCATAGACCTGTTTGCGGGTACAGGCTTTGACCGTCAACACCAACCGGATTATTCCACGACTTATCCGGATTATGCGACGATAAGCGTCCGTCAGAATGTATTCCGTTTTTTCGGCACCCAGACCGAAGTGGAACGGCAGGAGGCCCGGGTCAGATCGCAAGCGTACCTGCTGCAGGGGACTTCGGAAAACATTGCTCTTCAGGCATCCAGAGTATACCTGGCCGTGCTCAGGTATCAGGAACTGTATGATCTTGCCCAGGAAAATCTGGTCAATCACAGAAGAATCCTTGATCAGGTAAAGTTGCGCAGCGAGTCAGGAGTTGACCGCAAAGCCGACCTGGATCAGGTCATGGGGCGTGTGGCTCTGGCACAATCCAACCTGGTGGCAGCACAGGCGAATCTTTCTGATGCAAACACGGATTATCAGGCAGTAGTTGGCTATTTACCCGGCAACTTGACGAAGCCTGAACCTCTTGGTACGGCTCTTCCGGCAACCATGGAGGAAGCTGAACAGCTGGCATTAAAAAACAATCCGACGATAAAATCATCACAAGCCGATCTGGAGGCAAGAAACAAACAGTATGAAACGGCCAAAACCCAGCTTTACCCGGTCTTCGATATAGCCCTCGATTACAATTGGAAAAATGATGTTGATATCCCGGGGGATGAATCCGGCTTCGTGGCGATGGCCACTGTCAGTTTCAATATTTTCAACGGAGGCTGGAATAAGGCGCGCATAGGACAAACAACCTACGAAATATATGAGGCCGAAGAAATTTCACGAAACACCAAACGACAAACTGTTCAGTCCATTCGTCTTTCCTGGGAATCCAACAGGGCGTCCAAGGAACGGGTTACGTATCTTGAAGAGTATGTCAAGGCAGCAGGTCAGACGGCTGATGCATTTGCCGCGCAATGGAATATTGGGAGACGGACAATGTTCGACCTTCTCGATACCCAGGCTGAATATATCAATGCAAAGGCGAGCCTGGTAAATGCCAAGTACGATAAACTCTATTCAGAGTACCGGGTATTGAGCGGCATGGGCAGATTGATTCCCTCTCTCGGACTACCGCTTCCCGAACAGAGCATGGTCGTTTCTGCCAATAATGACGCAACAAAATAATTTAAAAAAATGTTTTCAATACAAAGCTCTGAATCTTCAGGATATCACCTGATGGTTCAGAGCTTTTTTAAAGCTGGATCAGACTGACTACCTCCTGACTACTATTATCATATCGGTGCAAATTTTTCTGTGACCAATTATTTCAAAAAATCATCTCTCAGTCTGATTGCTTCAATGTTCGTGTGCCTGGTCATTGCGACCACGGTCATCACCGCAGGGAACTTCAGCCTTAGCAGGGAACTTCTTCAAAAGGCAGAAAGAAAATATGGCAAGGATGCATACAATCGGCTGCTTGCATGGGAAGAGCTAATCCGCCAGGACAGGAGTACAAATGATCGTGCCAAGATGGAAAGAGTGAATATTTTTTTCAACACCAAAATTCGCTTTGCAAACGACGATCAGGTATGGGGAACCAAGGATTACTGGGCAACGCCAATCGAATTTCTCTGTAAAAGCGCTGGAGATTGCGAGGATTTTGCCATAGCAAAATACTTTACTCTCAAGGCCATGGGAATATCAGATGAGAAGTTGAAAATCACTTATGTCAAATCGATACAGTACAACATTCATCACATGGTTCTGACCTATTACAGTACACCCGAAGCAGAACCGCTCGTACTCGACAATCTGGTTGATTCCATCAATCCGGCCTCACGCCGAACAGACCTGTTCCCGATTTTCAGTTTCAACGGTTCCGGTCTCTGGATGGCGAAACAGCGTGGGCAAGGCAAGATGGCTGGCAGCAGTAACCGCATCAGACTCTGGCAGGACCTATTACAGAAAATGTCAGAGAATAGCCTGTAACACAAGGGTACAACTATGACACTTTATCGCCAACTCATTATCTTCACATTCCTTCTTTTCATGCTGCTCTTCGCCGGAACATGGTATGCGAAACTGGAAAGTACCCGCTCGTTCCTGATTGACCAGTTGGAATCACATGCCCAGGACACGGCAACATCTCTTGCACTGTCCATATCCCCACATGTGGCCAGCAAGGATATGACGACCGTTGAAAGCATGATAAATGTCGTGTTTGACCGTGGCTATTACCAGATTGTCAAGTTTACAGACACCCGAAAGAATACCCTGCTTGAGCGTGCACTTACGGTCAAAATTGAAAACGTCCCCCCCTGGTTCGTCAATCTGATCCCTCTTAAGACTCCTGAAGCAACCGCAGATGTATCCGCAGGCTGGAATCAGGCGGGCACCATCTACGTCAAAAGCCACCCCGGTTACGCGTATGAAACACTCTGGAAAGATGTAATAAACATGACTCTCTGGTTTGCTGCCTGCGCTGTTTTTCTCCTCATTGCCGGCGCCTGCGGACTCAGGATCCTGCTCAAACCGCTGGTAGCCGTAGAAAGCCAGGCGGATGCCCTGTGCAGAAAAGAGTATAAAATTCAGGAGCCCCTACCCTGGACCAAGGAGTTCAGACGGGTGGTTGAAGCCATGAACCGTATGACTAACAAGGTAAGGGAAATGTTTGAAGAGCAGGTCGCCCAGGCGGAAGGTTTACGAGAACGGGCATATCATGATCCAGTGACCGGTCTGGGAAACCGTCGTTACTTTGAAAGCCAGATAAAAGCACGTCTTGACCAGCAGGACAGCAGCACATCAGGAGCAGTGATGCTTGTCCGCATCCACGCCCTTGATACGCTTAACAAACAGAAGGGCTTCCAGGCCGGAGACGATTTACTGAAGAGAATTGCCCTTCTGCTTCGGGAATCGTTGACACAGTACTCGAATGCTGCTCTTGCCCGCCTGACGGGCGGGGATTTCGGCATATTCATCCCCGATGCCTCATCATGGGATGCCGAACAAATTGCATCAGATGTAACGAACAAGATGAGTCAACTCTCCGCTGAGCAGATTGCCCTGACAGACAATATCGGCAATGTGGGTGCGGCCAGTTACGACGGACTGACCACTCTTGCCCGACTCCTCTCCGCTGCCGACCTGTCGCTCAGCGCTGCAATGCAGAAAGGTCCGAATACGTGGGATATCCAGGCGCTGACCGAAGAGACGGACAAACTGCCGTTGGGACTGCAGCAATGGAAAGATATCCTGGAAACGGCTCTTAACGAACGCAGGATAAGTCTTGATGCACAGACTGTCGTAGAATGCGGTAACAGCAGAAAGCTTATGCATCTGGAAATTTTTTCGCGGATTATCCAGGAAGATGGTAAACCGCTCAATGCATCAGTATTCTTGCCGCTCGCCGAACGGCTCAAACTCGTTGCCACCATCGACCGTATTGCACTCGAAGAAGTGTTGAAGCACGACTTCAATCGGTTGGGTGTAGACAGAATTGCCGTCAACGTATCGACAGCATCGCTCCAAGACGAATCGTTCAGAACGTGGATATACTCATTCATGAAGGGACTCCCCCCGGGGGCACCTCGCATCAGCTTTGAATTCTCGGAGTTTGCCGCCGTCCAGAATCTGGCTCTGATAAAGGAATTCAGCAGAGCTGTCCGGACGTACGGACATGGCATCGGGCTTGACCATTACGGTCAGAGTTTCTCAAAACTGGGATATCTGCAGTCGCTTCACCCTGACTACGTCAAGATTGACCGCGCATACACCGGAGAACTCCAGGATGAAGGAAGCGACAGCAGATTCTACATCGGGGCACTTTGCAGCGTTGCCCACAGTATAGACATCTCTGTCATTGCGGAAGGGGTTGAATCGGAACAGCAGGTACAGATCCTTGAGGGGCTTAATCTGGATGCAATCCAGGGCTATTTCATTGGAAAACCGCAACCGCTTGCGACCATGGTAGCCACTAAACCCAAGGTTTGACATCTTGTTCAGAGAATGTCGTCTACCAGGAGATCATGAGAGGCAAACTTTTCCCTGATCCGCTTGCGTTCCATGATTCTCTTTTGTGCATGCTCCGGTAGCTCGGTAAACTGAATCACGTTCTTCCTGACGAGAATATCGATCAAATCTTCAACAATACGAATGGTAGCGAGGTCGGATAACGCCATCATCTGCTTCAAAGAATCGCTGGAATCCATGAAAGCGAGCACCTCGTCGTCCATCGGCGACTTCTGCTCCTGTGCCGCCTTGGTGGGGGTGTTGCGTAAAGCGATTATTTTGCCATCCTCAGCCCGTTCCACATAAAGCATAACTTTCTCCTGTAATATCATTAAAAATATAGAAATTTATAACTTATCCGCATAAAATAATGCAACTTCATTGCATCATAGAATCACCATAATCCGCAATGAAAAATTTCAACATATAAAAACGAACGACACATTGTCCCTGCAGACTATAACCCTACCCTATTCTGATCGAAAGAAGGTTATCTGTGCCAGAAACAAACTCTAATGCGTCAATATCAGACTGGAATCTGGGAGAAGACACCGAAAGACACGATGATCGGCTTCTTGACTGCCTGTTAGCTCTGGCCAAACTTCACGGCCTTCCCGCCTCCAGAGCAGGTCTTGTTGCCGGGCTACCGCTTGTTCATAATCGCATCACCGTGGAACTCTTCTCAAGAGCGGCAGAACGGGCAGGTCTTTCATCCCGAATCGTAAAAATGCCACTTGACAGGATCACAAAGTTGCAGCTTCCGGCAGTACTGTTGCTTCATGGCCGTGAGGCATGCATCCTTGCCGAAATTTCACCCGAAGGTGATAAATTTAAAATTATTCTTCCGGAATCGGGCACCGGCCAAAGAGTCGTCACTCTAGATAACCTGGAAAAGCTTTATACCGGGTATGCCATTTTCGTTCGTCCCAAGTTTCGCTTTGACAAGGCATCTCAAACCAGTCTCACTTCCGATTCGAGCAAACATTGGTTTTGGGGGACCCTCGTTTCATCATGGCGAATTTATCGTGACGTTCTGCTGGCATCCCTCCTGATCAACATCTTCGCCCTGGCCAGTTCATTTTACATCCTCAACATCTATGACCGAGTAATCCCCAATAGTGCCTTTGAGACGCTCTGGGTACTTTCGATCGGAATTACCATTGTTTATCTTTTCAGCACACTTATGCAGGGATTACGCGGATATTTCGTGGATGATGCCGGTAAAAAGGCAAATCTGAAAATTTCTTCCATTCTGCTGCAAAAGGTGCTCGGTCTTCGACTCGAAGCCCGCCCCCAATCAATCGGCTCATTCTCCAACAATCTTCGCGAATTCGAGAGCATCCTGGAATTCATCACCTCGTTTTCGATAACAGCCCTTATAGATCTGCCGTTCGTAGCCCTTGGACTGTTCGTCATCTGGTATATCGGCGGCAATATAGTTCTGTATTTCATAGCAGCAATACTACTGATGCTCCTCTACTCGGCCTTCATCCAGGGACCGTTGAAAAAGGCTGTTGAATGCACTTTCGCTGCATCGGCACAGAAAAATGCCATACTTGTGGAAGGACTTGCAGGCCTTGAGACAGTCAAAATGCTGGGAGCTGAATCCCAGATTCAGCGGGCATGGGAAGAAGCTGTCAGTTACATTGCAAAATGGAGCGCCAGATCGAGGTTCCTCTCCTCATCTGTCAGCGAGTTTTCCTTTTTGGTCCAGAACATGGCAGGGGTTGCACTGATTATTGCCGGTGTTTACAAGATTTCAAATGGAGATCTGACGCAGGGCGGTCTGATTGCCATGGTCATCCTGTCCCGTCAGGTCATTGCCCCGATTGCCCAGGTGGCCAACCTTGCCACCCGCTTCCACCGAGCGAAAGAAGCATTTAAGACTCTGGATGACATAATGAAGCTCCCTGTGGAGCGACCTGCCGGAAAATCATTTCTCCACAGGACAAGATTCGAGGGGAAAATCGGGCTGAAAAATCTCACTTTTTCATACCCCGGGCAGACGGTCAACACACTGAACAACATTACACTCGAAATCGCCGCCGGAGAAAAGGTCGGCATTATCGGCCCGATAGGTTCAGGAAAAACTACTCTCGGCAAACTGCTGCTCGGTCTTTACGAACCGAGCAGCGGCATGGTTACCATGGATGATACCGACATTCGTCAGATAGATCCGGCGGAGTTACGTCACTATATCGGTTATGTCCCCCAGGACATCATGCTATTCCGCGGCACGCTCCGGGACAATGTTACCATGGGAGCTCACGATATTGACGACAGCACAATTCTGCGTGCCGCCGAGATTGCAGGCATGGACGAATTCGTAAAACGGCAGCCACTTGGCTATGACATGGAGATAGGGGAATTCGGCAGAGGCCTTTCGGGTGGTCAAAGGCAATGTGTTGTCATGGCACGGGCAGTGCTCCTTGACCCTCCGGTCCTTGTACTTGATGAACCTACCAGCAACATGGACAGCAGGACGGAAATGCGCCTGAAAGATTCTTTATCAGCTACCGTCAGGGGGAAAACCGTGATCATGATTACCCACAGAGCTTCCCTGCTCGACATGGTCGATCGAATCATCGTCATAGATAACGGCAACGTGGTTGCTGACGGCCCAAAGGCATCCGTGCTCGATGCATTGAAACAAGGTCACATAAATATTTAGCAGGAGACCAGCTTTGTCAGAAACCGAGAAAAAAAAGAAACTGAACGGACTGTTCCGCCGTATGCCGGCTGAAGAAATCGATTATTACTCTGATATCCGGACTTCCATAATGGTTCAGTCTCCCAGGGGCGGCAGGGGGATTCTCTGGGCCGTCATTCTCCTGTTCGTGATTTTCATCGTCTGGGCAGCTGTTTCAGAGGTCGAGCAGGTAACCAGAGGACAAGGGAAGGTTATTCCGGCCAGCCAGATTCAGGTGGTTCAAAATCTTGAAGGCGGGATTCTGGCCGAACTGCATGTCAAGGTTGGTGACACTGTAAAAAAAGACCAATTACTGCTCAGAATCGATGAAACCAGATTTGTTTCTTCTTTCGAGCAGAATGTTGCCAAATCAGGAGCCAACAGAGCAAAAGCGGCCCGTTTGATGGCTGAAGCAAGCGGCAGTTCAAACTTCAGCGCACCTGCCGACACACCTGCCCACATAATTGCAAGCGAAAGGGCGCTGTTCGAATCGAGGAAAGCCGAACTACGCCAGAGCCTGGAGGTAAAACAGGCTCAGATTATCCAGCGACAGAATGAGCTGAAAGAGTTGAACACTCGATTACGGGAGCTGAACAAAACCTATGACCTTTATCAAAGAGAGATCAGGCTGACCAAACCGCTCGTAAGCCAGGGAGCCGTTTCCGAGATGGAGGTTCTCCAGCTAGAAAGAAAAGCAGGGGAAATGCTCGGAGAGATTGAAACCACAAAACAGTCAATCCCGAGGATCCAGTCAAAAATTGATGAGAGCCAGGCAGCCATGAGGGAACTCAAGCTTAATTTTGCCAACAGGGCAAAAACAGAGTACCATGAAGTCGCTGCGCAACTTGGTGAGGACAAGGCTTCATCACTGGCGCTGAAAGACCGGCTTGAACGAACCATGGTTAGATCACCTGTTAACGGAACGGTAAATCGTATCCTGGTGAACACGGTCGGCGGCGTAATTCAGCCTGGGATGAATCTTGTTGAAATCGTGCCGACAGAAGGAACGTTGCTCATAGAGGCAAAAATCAAGCCTGCGGACATCGCCTTCCTGACGCCCAATCAGAAAGCCATGGTCAAGTTCACTGCCTATGACTACACCATTTATGGCGGCCTTGAAGCCAAACTGGAACAGATTGGTGCCGACAGCATTACCGATGAAAAGAAGGAGAGCTATTATCTTGTCACGTTACGTACCGACAAAAATTATATCGGGCCCAGGGAAAAACCATTGCCGATCATTCCGGGTATGATCGCCTCGGTAGATATCCTTACAGGCAAGAAAACAATCCTGTCCTATCTGCTAAAACCGATTCTCAGGGCCAAGTATATGGCATTACGGGAAAGATGACCTTATGGTAATTCTTCTGGGGAGCGCAAACAGTTCTGTATTATCCCGCTGGCAAAATCTGCTCGCCGGACACCATCAACTCACTCTTGCCGGCAATCTGGCTGAAGTGAGAAACCAGGCTGCTCTCAGCTTTGACATGATCGTACTGCACCGACTGCTTGTGGACGTTGACACCTGCGTTGAAATCAGGAGCCTGTCACCTGCTGTCAAACTGTTTCTGCTTTCCGACAACCCGACTCCGGAAGAAGGCCTTGCTTTCCTGAAGGCAGGAATCGTCGGCTACGGCAATACCTATATCACACCGGAACGATTGACCGAAGCGGTAAACATAATCGGTACTGGCGGCGTCTGGCTGGGTCAAAAGGTGATTCAGCAGCTGATTCTCGAAACTTCAAAAAATGCCATTGAAAAGGTCCCGAAAGATCTCGAACAGCGACTGGCTGTATTAACCCGTATGGAACTCAGGGTTGCCGGACTCGTGGCACGTGGCCGGACCAACCTGGAAATAGCAGACGAACTCGCGATCGCTGAGCGGACCGTCAAGGCGCACCTGACAGCTATCTATGAAAAAATGCGTGTCGGTAACAGACTGAGCCTTGCATTGCTGATTAACCAGGGGGGAACGTAAAACAAACCCACTCGTACCGAAAATGAAAATGCCCGACCAGAGCGAACTGGACGGGCATTTTCATTTTTCATCATGCTGAATATCAGTCGCAGGTGAAATTAGCTACAATACGCCGGTTCTTGGCCTTACCCTCTTTGGTCTTGTTAGTCGCAATCGGCTTGTCTTCTCCATACCCCTTGGAAGCGATACGGCCAGGATCAATACCGAAATTCTTGATGATATACTCCTTGACGCTGTTGGCACGTCGCTCGGATAGCTTCTGGTTGTATGCCCTGGTATGTGTGCTGTCCGTGTGACCTTCGATCACCCCTTTGGATTCAGGGAACTCCTTGAGAAAATCGCCGACTGATTTCAGTTCATTGTGATACTGCGGCTTGATATTGTACTTGTCCGTATCAAAATTGATCATCAGTATGGCCGGTTTGTTGCAGAATCTTATTGCCGCAGGAGTATCTCTCGGCTTGACAACGGGAACAACAGGCGCAGGCGGCGGCTCTGATACGGTTACCGTGGCAATGCTCTTGGCAGTCCCCCCCTCACCTGTGCAAACGGCCATGTAAAGAGTATCTTTGTCCAGGGTTACAATCTTTGATCCGTTTGGCATGACCGAGCCGACATCAGGCTGGATATCGCAGCTCGTAGCGTTCTGGGAGGTCCATGAAAGCGTCGACGTCTGACCCTTTGTTACAGAATTCGGAGCAGCGGTAAGTTTGACCAGGGGGGCCGGCGGTGGCAGAGAAGGTAGCGGCTTGGCAACAGGTGCCGGTGCCGGGGGAGGATCTGCCAGCCTGGCAACTGCTGGGGTCCCGCCAAAAGGGATGTAAAGGCCGATAGTGTATTCAACTGCCTGGTAGTCATCGTTGACCAGATGCCGGACATCAGCACGCCAGGCAACGTCCTCGGTTACGAAGTACTTTGCCCCAAGACCGTAGTCAAAGACTCCCTGCGTATCGTCGGAGCTGATGTTGGGTGCGGTTTCATTGAAATTCATTCCGGCATAACCAATGGCAAAATATGGAACGAATTTATTTTCCGGCATAAAATGATACAGGATATCGCCACCATATCGGTAGAAGTCTGCTGTACTGCCATCCACATCTGACTTGGTCTTGGTATAGTCGAAAAGCGCCTCGATTCCCAAGGAGTCGGTAAAATTGTAGCCAAGGCGCCCACCAAAAAGAGGGGTTGTTTCCAGTTCGAGAACACCTTCAAACGTAATTCCGCCTATCACCGGTGAAACAGAGAACGTTCCTCCCTTGTTGCCTGCAGAGGCGACTGTTGCCATGGCCAGAATTGAACCGGCCATCAGCATTACTCTTGCTTTATTCATCCCGTTTACCCTCCTTGAAATTTATGTAATCATTCAGCTTGTTCATAACATTGCGACTACATGGTCAACGTTTCGTGATTCCTAAGAACAACTGGCCATGTATCTTTTCGATTCTGATAATATTATCTGTATTATTTATAAATGCAACCATCAACTACGCATTTTTAACACTATTACATCCAGATATAAGTGAACGAGATAATCATAAGATTTCATCGCAGCAGCAACCCTATTAATCAGAACAAAGAAACTGCCGCGGCATTTCTTCCGCGGCAGTCATGGGATACAACATCAGTTAGCTGATAAGTTATGAGTGATTGATCTTGTCATCAAGCAGAGATGCCAGCGGATCACTACCAAGTGTATTAAAATCTATCGTATCAAAAGTAACGCTCCCAAGTTCTGTAGTATGTCCTGTATCAGCATAAACGTGTAACCGCGCCTTACCGGCATCGTTGGTTACGGACATATTGTCCTTCGTAGCACCTGCTAGCAGACTACTGATATCCAGCGTATCCGCATCCACCAACCCCTTGACGGTAAAGTCTGTGATATGGTCGTGCCCAGTGCTTGCATTGAAGGTGTCAGATCCTCCTCCGCCGCTCAAGGTGTCATTGCCGGCACCACCCTCAATGGTATCATTGCCTTCACGACCGATAATCACGTCATTACCATCGCTGCCACTGATGATGTCACCATTGCCTGTACTGCCGTAAATAATGTCAGTATGACTTGTTCCATCGACATGCACTGCGTCTGTTGCCGTGACATCCTGGACGAAAACACCCCTAAGGTAACGTGCCTGCTCATTTCCACCCGCATTGTCATCATAGATCAAAGTCCAGGTAGATCCATCCGCTTGCGGATTCAGGACCAGATAATCTGCCAGTGAAACTTCTGAGCCATTGATGGTAGTGGTAATCTCGGTAAAAGATACCGAATTGAACCAGTGAGCTCCGTTATCGGCATTCAGGGGATCGGGACCACTGGTGGCATTGACCTGTGTCCAGTCGCTCTGGCCATTATTTGCACCAACAACATTGAATACGTGTCCATTTACCTCGAGAGTGACCGTGACCTGATTCTCCACCAGTGATGTCAGATCCTTTGTGGCACGTACATGAAAATCAGTCGTAAGCTGCAGAGCAGATAATGAGTAGTCGTTCAGAGAAGCGAGTTCCGGCGTGAGCACATAGTCAACAACCTGATCGTGGCCGGAAGTCAGTGGAGTACTGCCGTCACCGATCTGTACGGTATCCATGTATCCACCTGTACCCAACAGTGTGTGCAGATTGATCGTTCCGGTTACGTTTTCACTACCGTCGCCAACGGTATAGGTAAACGTTACATTGTCGGCACCGGTGAGACCTATACCGGTAAGCGGATCAAAGGTAGAATCACCGTCAAACGGCTTATAGTAGAGGGACTGCAGTTGCGCCAAGGTCAAAGTACCCGATGTAATTGCATGGAACCCGGTCCCGTCCACGTATCCGATAGTGCCGACGGCGGGCAATTGGCCAACCGTGATGGACAGTTGATCAGTACTGTCCGCATCAAAGGGAGCATTGATCCTGAGCGCATAGCCGTTTACATAATCACCAGTCATCTGCGAATTGTCATCCGGCATCCAGACATCCTTGACCGCTTCTACAATCGGGGCGTCGTTCGTGCCGGTGATGGTGATGGTGACATCCTGGCTGGCTGGGGCACCGTTGTTGTCGGTTACGGTTACGGTGTAGCTCTGGATCAGCTGCTGGCCGGCTGCAAGGGAGTCGA
>Ga0073934_10006014_pt1 | contig 18104 bp, 15 predicted proteins | sample LarsenN4metaG_FD_76834 | JGI IMG/M metagenome (GOLD analysis project Ga0073934, IMG submission 76834) | Hot spring sediment bacterial and archeal communities from British Columbia, Canada, to study Microbial Dark Matter (Phase II) - Larsen... ... | reverse complement strand
GGTTGATCAGCATGAACGGGACTAGGTACTAGGACCTTGTAAAGTTCGTTTTCATCCCCCTTAAAAACCCCGGGAGGGGGGATCTGTGGATAGCCAAACAGGGATCTTGTCCTAGAAGCTCCGGGAGGAGCAACCTATTTGTAGACGAGGAAATCGGTCGTCCTTACGGAGCTTGGAGGCTTGTTGGGGGGTCACCTTGGCTACCAACCGGTCGCTCCTCCCGGAGCTTGGAAGGATTCATCTAGATTAACTTTACAAAGGACTAGTCCCTCCGGGATCTGTCGCCTACGGCTTGCCGCCTTCTGTCTGTTCTATGGAAGATGATTCACATCGATGGCTCCCAGGGAGAAGGGGGCGGACAAATTCTGCGGACCTCCCTGGCCCTATCGGCCATATTGAAAAAACCCTTTGAGATCACGGGCATTCGGGCTCATCGAAAGCCGCCTGGATTAAAACCCCAACATTTAGCCGGAGTTAAAGCCGTAGCCGAGATGACCCAGGCTACGGTGAAAGGAGCCGCGTTGAAGTCCCAAACGTTACAGTTTACTCCAGGGGACCTCCGAGGAGGTAGCTACGTCTTTGATGTCGCAGAGGAAACTTCCAGCGCAGGATCTATAACTCTTTTATTGCAGACCGTTTATCCCCCCTTGCTTTTTTCCCCTACAGGAGCTAAACTAATCCTAAAAGGGGGAACCCATGTGGAATGGAGTCCCAGCTTCGATTATTTTCAGGAGATATTTTTACCGGCCACAGCCCGGATGGGAGCTGCAGCCGTCTTTCATATAAATACCTGGGGCTGGTATCCCGTGGGAGGCGGCGTCGTTGGAGGAGAGATTAAACCGATAAAAAAATTGAAAAGTCTCCAGCTCACCTCCCGAGGGAGACTGAAGCGGCTTAAAGCCTCGTTGATCTTATCCAACTTACCCCTCTCTATTCTTGAGAGACAGCGGCAACGACTCCAAGAGAAGTTTGGGATGCTGAACCTGGAGCCCGAGATAGAAACCCATCAAGTTCCCAGCCCGGGGAGAGGGTGCGCAATTTTTTTGTTAGCCGAATTTGAGGGGGGGCGTGCAGGTTTTTCTTCTCTGGGGGCGCGGGGAAAGCCGGCCGAGCGGATGGTCGATGAGGTCTACGAGGCTTTTAAGGACTATGATGAAACGGAGGGGTGTATCGATGCGCATCTGGCCGATCAACTTCTCCTGTTTATGGCGTTGGCAGAGGGCGTTTCATCGTTTACAACCTCCCATTTAACGCAACATCTTTTTACTAACGTAGAAGTTATCCAGAAGTTTCTTCCTGTCCGGTTTGAAATCCAGAAGGAAGATAGAAAATATGGCAGAGTTACGGTAACGGGAGTTGGATTTGAATTTTAGTGAAATTGCGAACGTGGGATGCACCCGGAGGGTGCTTCCTACGTTTCTTGATAAGAGATGGCTATTTTAGAAATTAGAGAATATCCGGACCCTATTTTGAAACAAAAAGCCAAACCTGTTGAGCAAATGGACGATTCCCTCAGACGCCTCCTGGATGACATGGTCGAGACCATGTATGCCGCTCCCGGGGTCGGATTGGCGGCTCCTCAGGTGGGGGTTTCGTTGCGGGCCATTGTCGTCGACGCAAGCCCGAAGGACGAAAGCGCGCAGTTGATGAAGCTGGTCAACCCCGTTATAACCTATGCGGAAGGCTCTGTCCCTAGTGAGGAGGGCTGTTTAAGTCTTCCCGAGGTCACCGGCGAGGTGGTTCGGGCTAAAAAGATCTCGGTAGAAGCCCTGGATGAATATGGGAAACCCGTCAGTTTTACCACGGATACCTTCCTGGCCATAGTTCTTCAGCATGAAATTGATCATCTGGATGGCATTTTATTTATAGACCGCCTCAGCCGGCTTAAACAAGACCTTATCAAACGAAGGCTCAAAAAGCGCGCCAAGAAGGAAGGCACCGACCAGTTATAAATAGCCATCCAGATACCTATTTCGCCCCGGAGGCCCCGAGGCTCCAGGGAGAAAACCACGATTTACTCTGCCGGACCCTCTATGCTTCTGGAGCGAAAAGCAAATGGATAAAAATTTAGAAAGATATTCCCGACAAGTCCTCTTCCCAGGAATCGGGGAAGAGGGTCAGCGGAAGCTCCTCCAGAGTTATGTGGTCCTCATCGGTTGTGGAGCTTTAGGGACAGTTATGGCCAGTTCTTTAGCTCGGGCCGGGGTCGGAAGATTGAGGATCGTGGACCGGGATTTTGTAGAGGAGAGTAACCTCCAGCGTCAAATTCTTTTTGATGAAGACGATGTCAAAGAAAATCTGCCCAAAGCGATCGCTGCCCGGAGAAAGTTGGAGAAAATCAACTCCCATATTCAGATCGAATCCCTGGTCACGGACGTCAACCCCACGAACATCGAAGGACTTATAAAGGGCGCCGATCTGGTCCTGGATGGGACGGATAACTTTGAGACCCGGTACCTGATCAACGATGCCTGTGTCAAGCACAAAATCCCCTGGATTTATGGAGCTTGCGTAAGCAGCTACGGCCTTTCCATGACCATCCTCCCTTATCAAACCCCCTGTCTTCGCTGCGTTCTGGAGACCGCTCCCCCTGCAGGGGCTACCCCGACGTGTGATACGGCCGGAGTTATCGGGCCCATTGTCAACGCCATTGCGTCCATCCAGGTCACCGAAGGGTTAAAGATTTTGACCCAGAACTGGAAGACTCTGCGGAAAGACATCGTTATGATGGATATCTGGGAGGGGAGCTTTACCAGGGCCGATATCTCTAATTCCCGAGAGGCCTCTCACTGTCCTGCCTGTAAACAGGGCAAATTTGAGTTTCTCGAAGGAAAAGAGGGTTCCTACCTGACGGTCCTCTGCGGTCGGGATGCCGTACAAATTACCCATAAAACGCCTGTGCAGGTCCGATTCGAAGATCTTGCCCAAAAACTTCGGTCCGTAGGGGAGGTTAGCTATAATTCGTTCATCTTAAAATTCAGAGTGGACGGGTGCGACATCACGGTATTCCCCGACGGTCGGAGCATCATCAAAGGGACCAGAGACCCGGCTGTCGCTAAGGGACTTTACGCCAAGTATATCGGGGTGTAAGATCACGCAGGCGGGAGGCGGAAGGCAGCCTGCAGAAAACGACCTGCCTTCTGCCTTCTGCCTTCGACTTTCTGCCTTTGCCAAGGGTTCGCGTGCACCTCTACATAGAAGGTCGTGTACAAGGGGTGGGTTATCGGGCCAGTGCCCAGTATAAGGCCCAAGATTTAAACTTAACCGGATGGGTCCGAAACCTTCGGGATGGACGGGTGGAAGTGGTAGCCGAGGGGGAACAAGAGAATATCGCCCAATTTATCCAGTGGTGCCGAAAGGGGCCTCCCGGATCTATAGTCAGAAAGGTGGATATCCAACAGGAGGAGTATACCGGAGAATTTAACCACTTTGGTGTAACCTTTTAAGACTTGAATAGCACTCGATCCCACTACCCGGTTATTTTTGCCTTTTGCCTTTTGCTCCTTCCTCTAAGCTCAGGGCGGACTTTTTCCTTTTACCTTTCCCCTATCGGCGAAGCTTTAGCCGCCACAGCCCCTGTTAAAAGCCCTCGGCCCAGAATCGGTCTCGCCTTGAGCGGGGGCGGAGCGCGTGGCTTCGCCCACATCGGCGTTCTAAAGGTACTGGAGGAGCTAAAGATCCCCGTGGATTTTATTGCCGGAACCAGCATGGGAAGTGTGATCGGGGGGCTGTATGCCATGGGGTATTCGCCGGAAGAGCTTATAGACCTCGCAACGACCATCGACTGGCAAGAAGCTTTTAACGATAACCCTCCCCGAAAAACCCTTTTTTTCGAACAGAAAAAAGAGGCTTCAAAATACCTTCTAGAGCTGGGGTTTAAGAACTTCAAGCTTGAAATCCCCAAAGGCTTATCCGCCGGACAGAAGTTTTCTAACCTCCTTTCCCTTTTAACCATCCCGGCCGTAGGAGTTACCCATTTTGACCAGCTAAAAATTCCCTTCCGGGCCATCGCCACCGATATCGTTACGGGCGAGGAAATCATCTTAGACGGAAGCCGGCTATCCCTGGCCGAGGCCATGCGGGCCAGCATTGCCATCCCCTTTATCTTTACCCCTGTGGAGGTAGGGGATAGGCTTTTGGTGGACGGGGGATTGGTTAAAAACGTCCCAGTTGACATCGTCAAAAATATGGGGGCGGATATCGTCATCGCGGTGAACGTGTCTACCCCCTTGAGAAAAAAAGAAGAACTACAATCTTTGCTGGCCATTATCGATCAATCTATCTCCCTTCAGATAGCTCATTCCACGGAACAGCAACTGGCTCTGGCCGATGAGGTCATCACCCCGGATCTGGAAGGCTACGCCGCCTCAGACTTTACCCAAGTTCGTGCTTTAATTAAAAAGGGCGAAGACGCCGCCAGAGCCCACGCTGAGTTCCTGCGTAAGCTGGCAGAATCTTTAAACAGGCACGAACCTGAGCTGACTCCGCCATCGAGCTCTCAAGGAATAGAGGCCATGCCCAAGGGCGAAATTAAAATTGAGGACGTGGTCATCCAAGGAAACGTAAAGACCAAAGAGCTGTATTTGCTAAAAGAATTAGGTATTCAAAAGGGGGAGACGTTAGAAATTCCGGAGCTAGAAAATAGGATCGCGAAGATTTTCGGGATCGGTTTTTTTGAATCGGTGGGTTTCGATTTGGAGGAAGGAAAAGACGGGGGAGAAATTCTGAAACTAAAGATCAAGGAAAGGGAGCCTAATACGCTCAGGTTTGGCCTCCATTATGACGACAAGTATAAAGGGGTCGGTCTGGCGGATTTGACCTTACGCCGATTCGGTGGGAGAAGTTCCATATTCTCGACCGAAGTCGAGTTTGGGGGAATTTTTAGCGTGGAGAGCTCTTATTTCCAATACGGCCTGTTCAACTCCGGATTTTTTATAAATCCCAGGGCCTTTTATGAAGATGATTTCCAATTTATTTTTGAGAACAGGCAACGCCTCGGGCGGTTTACGGACCGATCTGCAGGCTTCGAACTTGGACTAGGAAATACCTTCAAAAACCTGGGGGAGGTGACTTCTCGCTACCGATGGAAGAAAGTTTCTTTCACCGTAGACGTAGGAGGCCCGGATCTCCCGGAGTTTAAAGAAAATCTGGCCCTGGTTTCCTTAAGCTCTCGCGTCGATACCCTGGACCAATTCCCCTTTCCTAACTCCGGCAGTACCTTCCAGCTCACATATGATTTGGCAGACGAAATGCTGGGAAGCGATGCCAGTTTCCACAGGATTTCCTTCAATTACAATAAGTTTTTCTCTCCTTTCAGCCGGCATAATTTTTCCTGGGGGGTGCAGTTGGGAACCTCCCTGAAGACAGATTTGCCCACCTACGAAGATTACTTATTCGGAGGGCCGGACTCCTTCATGGGGTACGAGCGGGAGGAACTTCGGGGGGACCAAATCGCAGTTCTCCGACTGGGCTATCGCTATAAACTGATGGATCTCCCCCTTGGCCTGGGAAGGGCTGCGTACGCGACCCTGGTTTTTAACACCGGAAATGTCTGGAAGTCCCTAGACGACCTGGAGGAAAATCTTGAGCTCCGATACGGAGGCAGCCTTGGCCTCGCCCTGGATACCGTGATTGGTCCGATTTCTCTGGATTTCGGACTGGCGGACAGAGGCCATCAGGAGATCTACTTTTCAGCCGGATACCCTTTTTAAGAAAGCTTTTCTACACCCCCCCATTTTGATCGTCGCTCCTGCACCCTCCTCTTCAAGCCATTAAACTTCCCAAAACTTGTAGAACCAGAACTTGTCAGTTCTTCCTTTGTTAATTTTTGGATAACCTTTTAATATGCTTATATAAGCCTACTTAATTTTGCTTGTTATTTAACTTTTAGTGGCTTTATATCTACCTAGTAGAGACTAAAATTGGTTGGTTAACCTCCCAAGAGCAAAAAGTTATCCAGGAGTTCGGGAAAGACAAATTCGGCCAGCCGTTATTTTATCCGGTTCTTCTCTCCCAGAGCTCAAGTTGAGCTTACACAGAGGGTCTTGAAAACAGAGCTTGATAGTTCCTACACATTTTCGGGCTGCTCCAGGTTGAGCTCAATATAAGTTAGGAATAAAGATGCAAAGCAAATGGATACGAGTGGCTACACTCGTGGTTTTATGGATTACGCCTTCGCTAGCTTGGGCGGCAGAGGAGCCCAAGCCTACTATTAACGTGTTTTCAAATCAAGCCGTTAAACTGACCCTTGGGGGATATGCCCACTTTCAATTCTCTACCAGTTCCGTCGAGGATCAGGTGGACAGCTCTTTTGAAGTTCGAAGGGCTCGATTGACGGCTGATGCCGTCTTGAGTGAATGGCTATCGGGGAGAATCATGATCGATGCCGCTTCGAGCACAGACATACTCCGAGATGCCTATCTACTCCTTAATTTCGATCCCTGGTTTAATATTCGCCTTTTGAAGGAAGGTTTGGAAGCTCAACTCCCATTCGCTATGCTGTAAGCTTAACCAATGGCGGTCCTGCCAACAGATTGGATACGGACGATGGCAAAGAGTTCATCGCCCGGGTGGTAATCTCCCCCCTCAAGAAGTTCGATCTAGGCTTTGCCTTTGCCAATAATAACTACGAGGGCGTTCCGGTTATCTCAGATCCTTTGCCCCCCACAGCATCTGCCAACGCCCAAGCCTTCGGGGTCGATTTCCTCTATGAACAGGGAAAAACTAAAGGGCTTTATGTGCAGGCGGATTTAGATTTTGCCGATAATTATCAGGGACCCAGGGTGGGAAATACAAATCCGCTGATCACCGAAGACGTTCCGACGCTGTTTGGATTTCAGGTCAACGCAGGATACCGATTTGAGGTTAATAACAAACGGATTAGCTTTATAGAACCGCTTTTTCGGTTTGATTATGCAGACCCGGATCGGGATAAAGATGATGACGTTTCTTATCTTATAACGCCAGGGGTTAATCTGTACTTACAGAAATCGGTTCGACTCATGTTCAACTACGATATCGTCTCGTTTCAATCGAAGGCGACGGATACAGAGTCGGCATTTCGGTTCCAGGCTCAATTTGTATTTTAATGTTTAAAGTGTGTAAAGCATACGCAGGGCCCCCCTGTGGACGTTTTACATATTTTTAAGAGGAGTTCCTATGGTGATACGTCGTGTTTTCCCCTTAATATTAGCCGTAGCTTTTATATTCCAAATTCTAGCAGGATTTTCCCTTGCCCAACCTTATCCAGAGCAAAAGGATATCATCCTGGCCACCACCACCAGTACCCAAGATTCTGGACTTTTAGAGGTTTTAATACCTGTCTTTGAAAAAAAGACCGGATACAGGGTTAAAACCATTTCGGTCGGTTCCGGGCAGGCGATGGCTTTAGGAGAGCGAGGAGAAGCGGATGTACTGCTGGTTCATGCCCCTGAGGCGGAGAAAAAGTTTGTGGAAAAGGGTTTTGGGATTCACCGACGCCTGGTGATGTATAACGATTTTATCCTGGTCGGTCCTCCCGATGATCCTGCCCGGCTAAAAGGAATTCCCTCTGCGACCGAGGGGTTGAAAAAAATAGCCGACGCTGGAGCCCTTTTTATCTCCCGAGGGGATAATTCAGGAACCCATCAGTTAGAGAAGAAACTCTGGAAAAACTGTGGGATCGCTCCCGAAGGTCATACTTGGTATCAAGAATCCGGCCAGGGAATGGGCCAAACGTTGGGCATCGCTTCAGAAAAAGGAGCCTATACTTTAACGGATCGAGGGACCTACCTGGCGTTAAAGAAGGCGCTCCATCTGGATATCCTGATCCAAGGGGATAAATCCTTGCTGAACATTTATCATGTCATTGAAGTGAATCCGGTAAAGTGGCCTAAAGTCAATACGGCCGGAGCTAAAGCTTTCAGTGATTTTATCGTTTCCCCTGAAGCTCAAGACATGATTGGAACTTTTGGATTGGAGAAGTTCGGTCAGCCTCTTTTTTTCCCTGTCGCAGGAAAAAAGGAAGAAGAGTTAGGGTAAAAAATGGAGCTCATCTCCCCCCTCCCAGCCGATGCTTTTTTACTTTTCTTTCAGCTCAGGCAAAGGTTTATCTTTGTAGTACTCATAAACGGATTTCAAATTCTGCTCGTGGACATCGCGATACGGCTCAAAATGATGTACCCAACCCTTAGCCACAGAATCCCCTATATATTCTTCCATGGTGCCTTTCAAGTAGTTCTCCTCGTGGGCTCGGGTTAACACCTTGGTGATATAATCTATCGTAGCGTCAATAAAGGTCTTGTTGTAACCTCCGTGCCTAATGACGTCGGGGTCTCCGTGGTTGGGATATATTTTATCGATGTCCATGCTCTTTAACTGCTTGAGATTCTTGACGTGCTCGGCCAGGTTCTCTATCTCGACCATATAGGTCAAAGAATCTTCAAGCATATCGCCCGCCAGCAGAATTTTCTCAGAAGGAATATAGATGACGTTGGTATCCGCACTATGAACGTTGATGTTGTGCAGTTCGAGTTTAAGGTCGTCCAGGTAGAGATCTAACCGGTTATGATAGGTTATGTTCGGCAGTACCAGGGGATTAATTCCGGGGGGGCCCCACAAGCTGCCCGCCTCTATTTTTTCCTTGTCTTTTGCCATCGTTTCCCTGGCCAGGGCGGTAGCAAGGATGTTACTATCTTTGTACACCGCAAGGCCGCCGATGTGATCGAGATGCCAGTGGCTTAGCACCACCGTGAAATGCTTTATTCCCTTGTTTTCAAGGTAATCTCTGACCCACTGAGCTTGTTTAGTCGAGGTAAACGTATCGTATACGATGGCTCGATCCCCTTTATACAGAGCATACGTGGCGATACCGAGTTTCATTGCCGCGTCATCGACCCAGTTCCAATCGGGACTAAGCCGTTTTCCGCTCGGGTCCCGACCGTCATAGAAAGCAAGAAGGTGATCGTTAATCTGGATGACCTTTATCCCAGGAGAATCTTCTGCATACGCAGCATGGACCGCGACCCCCATCAATACCAACGTAAAGAACGTTCGTATTTTCATAGCCACCTCCCATTCATTAAATACCCGGTTCATGAATTAAATGGTTTAGAGCCATGTCGAAGGAAGAGTTTAAGGGCAATCCGGTGTGATCGCCCTTAAACCGGGCAGTCCCAGAAACTGTCCGTACGGTTTAGGCCGTGTTTCAACATAGAAATGGCATGGAAACGGGTCACTTTAAGTGCTGGACGAACCAATCGCGAGCCGCGGAGCTTGCCAGGTCAAACCCCTTGACGTAAGCATCGAAGTGGCCTCCGGGCAAGATGACCAACTTCTTGGGTTCTAACGCTCTCCTGTAAGTCTTAAAGGCTTCGTCAGCTACGGTCAAATGGTCTCCGCTGGCGATCAGCATCATAAATGGAGTTGGGCTAACCCTTTGAATGTAACAATCCGGCTCATATTCCATCAGCATCTCTACCGAACGAAGGGTCACTTCATTTCGCCAGGCGGGGGCACGCAACCGGTGGGTTTCGGTAAACCATTCCCACGAATCTGGGGTCGGCAGCGCACAGGGTCCCAGGGGATCTTCGGATACAACGGGAAGCATGGCCGGGGCTCCGCCCGAGAAGCGGGCTTTGCGATCCGCATCAAACTGGGCCCGCAACCCCGCCACAAAATCTGCCCTGACCAGCCGTAAGATGTTACGATACCCACTCACTAAGGGCACTTGAGCGACCGCACACTTGACACGACGATCTATAGCTCCGACCACAATGACATGGCCCCCGCTGTAGCTGGAACCCCATATTCCGATACGGTTTTCATCGACTTCCGGTAAGGTGCCCGCATAAGTTATCGCATGGCGGTAATCGCGAACTTGTGCCCAGGGATCGATTTCTTGGCGAGGTTCCCCATCGCTGGCGCCAAAGCAACGGTTATCAAAAACAAGCGCCCCCAGGCCCGCTCCGGCAAAGACCTCGGCAAACTTATCCAGGTACATCTCTTTTACAGCAGAAAAACCGTGGGCCATCACGATGACAGGGACTTTTCCGGACACATTATCCGGCAAATAGAGCCACCCGCGTAGGCGCACTCCCTCCGCATTAAACTCAATGTCTCTTCTCATGATTACCTCCTTACCTTAATAAGTTAACAATTCCACTAAGTGGCACCGAAATACTTCTTAGAATTCCTCTCCAGTCAGGCTACCGTTAAGCAAGGTATACGCGTCCGCCTGGCGGAAAAGTTGCGCCGACGGGAGGGGACGGGGCTTTTAGGGGCCCCTTTTTTTACCGACCTACCCTCTCCCCCCCTTCCCCCGTCGGGAAGCGGGAACTTGGGAGGGGTTAGGTTCAAAAAAGGTGCCCTTGGAAGAGGGGACGGGGCGGGGTTTGGCTCGATTGGATAGCCTGGTGGCCGCTCCCTCCCATCGGCTCCAATATAAGTCAGGCCAGGTCTCTCTACCTCAACCGCACTTCCTTGCGAAACCGCTCCCGAAGCCTCATGAGCCGGGAACAAAACTCGCTTCGCGTCAGCACCGTGTCCTTCGGATTCTCCTTGCCGATACTATGCTCCAGTACCGCATCCCCGGAAGCCAGCAACGCTTTCCTTGCCGCCTCGTTCTGGGTATACAACGCCTCAAACGCCCGGTTGAGGAGCTGCTGGTAATCGTCCGAGAACCGATCTATCTCCTGTCCATTCCAGTAAAGCTTGCCCGTTCTTTGCCAATTTTTGCCGCGCCCCTTCGCTTTTGCCACCCGGCCAACGAGCGTGCAAACGTGCTTCTGCATCTCAGGGTTGCTGAATTTGAGGCTCTGCAGAAACCCTTCCATCGACGCGATCTGAATCCCATCCAAGACGAAGGGGTGAGGAGCAAAATTTGACAGGGCGGACGCTAGATATCCCTTACCGCTACCGATGTCCATGACCAACTCCGTATATAGCCCTTTCCAAGGCGTCGCACCTCGATGGCTAACTATAAATTAAGCTACCTTGCGCCGTTTACTTTACAACGATCTGGGACCTTATTCCATGTAACGCTGCTTGTTTTAAGCAGTTGCCTTCTGTCGTTACAGAGAATCAGGGGTGCTTAAGTAAGCCTAAGGCATTGGATATCCCCTGTCAACAGAAAAATAGACTTGCCCCGCTCCGGGAAAAAGGCGATCAGTCTTAATAAAGTATTAAACGATCTCCTTCGAAATATCCGGAAGGCATCTCGGAGGGTCACCCCAGGCTGCTGAACTCGCGAATTCGTCGGGCCATCTGGTCGGCGAGGTACCAGGCCATCCAGTGCTCGGCGCGGGGGACGATATGCAGGCGGGAGCCTGGGATTGCGGCATGGAGCCGTTTTGCATGCACGGGCGGGAAGTGCTTATCCTCCTCAGCCCAGAGCACCAGCGTGGGACAGGTGATATGGCCGTAAAGGTTGGGCAGGTGCGGGAGCGCGCCCTGGTAACCGGCGCACATCTTGGCGATGAAGGCCCGTACTTCAGGTCGTTTGAAGCTTTCCCAAAAATCTGCGCGTAGCTCCCGGGGCAGCCGCACCTTAGGAGGGAGGAAGGTGTACACGGCCCGGCGGAACACGAGCCTCGGTAACCGACGGAGGAGGAGACGGTTCCACCCAAATTGGCGCAGGATCCGAATCTCCCAGGAAGTCTCACTGTCCCCATACACGAGGGAGTTCATAACGACCAGGTGGCGAATACGTGTCGGGTACCTGGCGGCAAAGGCGAGGGCCGGCTGTCCGCCCATGTCCATTCCCACCAGACCTGCCCGGTCGATGCGCCAGGTGTCCAAGAGCGTGAGGAGCCGGTCGGCAAGGTGGAGGGGGGTTGCGCCGCCGGGCCAGGCATCGCTATAACCCAGGCCGGGCCAATCGAACGCAATCACCTGGAAGCGGTCGGCCAGCCGGTCGGCCAGCTCGCACCAGATCTGTAGGTTGTCCGGATATCCGTGCAGCAACAGGAGCGGCGGCCCGGTCCCGAGCCGGGCCATCCGTAGTCGCCGCCCGTCCGGGAGGGTCTCAAAGGCCGTTGTCAACACCCCAACAAATCCTCCCGCACCCGATCTGCCGCCAGGATGCCGGAAATGGCACAGAAGCTCATCCACTGCCCGGGGTGGGTGGAACTCCCGGACAGGTACAATCCTCGTACGTACGGACTTCGATGGGCCAGGCGACCGGCCCTTAGGAGGTGGGCCGTCATGACCGGATTCATGCTCTGACGGTAAAGGTGGTACTCCGCCCCCCATTCAGACGGAATTCGCTTGGCCAGCACCCGGACGTCGGTCACCGGCCGGCGCCACCAGTCCTCGGCCAGCAAGCGATCAAGGTACGCCCGCTGGCCCGACGGACCGACGCGCTCCGCCACGGCGTGATCCATCGGTGCGAGGAGTCGCGCCGGTTGCCAGCCATCGCGATTGAGTTCTGGAACCAAGGTCGCCGGCGCGACGAAAAGCCGACAAGGCCCATCGCCGCCGGGCAGGTAGAAACGCAGGTACGGCGGAGGGATCTCACCGCGGACGGCCAGATACGCGCATACGCCCGGAGACTGGAGCGGCAGTCTCCTTAGCTGTTCTCGTACGCGTGAGGGGGTCGGTTTCACCAGTTCCAGATAGGTACCCACCCCGCCGGCGTTAGAGATGACGGCATCTGCCGGGAGAAACTCGCCCCGGTCGGTTTCGATCCCGCAGACGCGACTGCGCTCACAGCGGATGGCGCGGACCTTGGTTCCGTATTGAAACTCGACGCCCGCCGCATCTGCTGCCCTGGCCAGCGCCCGGGGGATGGTTTCCATACCGCCGACCGGATAGAACGCGCCGATGGTGTGGATGAGCGCCGGTACGAAAGCCATGGGACTTGGCGCCTCCCTGACCGATTGCCCTGCCACGTGCGTCCAGATCGCAATAGCATCCTGCACGGGGGAAGGTAGCCCTGTGCCCTCCAGGACCGATTGCAGCGATCTGAGTAAGAACGGCGCCTGGCGCCATAGCCCCCGACGGAGAAGGTCGGACAGGCCGGGCCGGGGAACATACAACAGGGGCTGCAGCCGTTGATAAATCCGCTCGACCGAACGGACAAAGCATACGTAGCGTGGGCCGCTCCCGGGCCAGATGCGTTCGAGGTTTGCCGCTGTCTGCTCCAATGAGGCATAAAATTTGAGGGAGCCTCCCTCGTCGGATAAGACTTCGTACACGCCCTCTATCCGCTTTAGAGCTACGCATTCTTCAAGTTTCAAGCCGAGACGGCCAAACGCCCATTCCAGACCCAGACGATCCAGCAGCACATACGGTCCGGCATCGAAAAAGAAGCCCTCTTTTTCAAAGCTGGAGGCCAGTCCTCCGGGTTCTTCGCGCGCTTCGAGGACCCGCACGCGAAAACCCAATTGTGCCAGTCGGGTGGCCGCGGTCAAGCCGCCCATTCCGGCGCCCACGACGACTCCCTGCCGGCTCATGAGGCCCCTGGGTCGCCGCGCGCCAGACGCAACCCCAGAAAGGCTTGCAGGCATCGGCGGGCGAGTCGGAGCAGCGCGCTTTCCTGACCAACTGGGGGGAACGCCCGCTCATCCATGGGGGACACGAACAGGGCCCCCCGACCGCTCCCTAGAACATAAACCGGAAACGCGAGAAAGCTCAGGATCGTAGACAAATCGCTGTGGTACGGACTGCGCCACCCCGGGATGGGCTGGTCCTGACCGATCACTTCAATCCGCTCGACCGGCCCGCCAAACCAGTGAAAGGCCGCTCGCAGGATGCTGGAATCGCGCAGGTCTTTCACGTCCATGTGCCGGGCGGCCACTGCATCGACGGCCAGGGCATCAACGCCCGCATACAGCCGTTTTGGCGATGGAGGATGCGGGCAGCCCATCACGCCGAGCAGGCCATCGGCTGCCAGATCATAAGCATCTAGGATCGCAAAATGAGGCGGAAACTCGTCGAGGAGCATCATGATCGCCGTCTGGCGATGCGCTTGCCGTTCCACAAAGACGAATTCGTCGCACCGGGTGCCCAGCCACTCGACGTTGCCGATGGTGAGGTAGGCCAACTCGACCGGATGGCTGCGCATCTTACCGAAAGAGATTCGGAAGTCCGCCTCCTTCCAGGTTCGTCCCACGGTGTACTGGGCCATCCCGCGAAAGTAAGCATGGGGCACCTGCTCTTCAGAAGCATCTACCAGCCGATAGTGGGGCGAAGCGATGCTGAAATATCGGGCCACATCCCGGACCGTCCGGTTCTGGTAAAAGCGGTCGTAGATGTTTCGGGCCTCGACGACAGCCACATCCTGGCACCCTTGGGATCGAATATAGCGGGCCAGTTCCTCCAACAAGGCCGGATCCGTAATGATGGATCGATCCCGATGGTGATACCCGAGCATGAACGTCGGCTTGATGGCAACGCGTAAAGTGCGGATCGGCTTCCCGACGGCCTGCGCCCGCTCGGCCAGCCGGTCCGCCAGGCCGCTTTCGTCCAGGAGGCGGCGAAAGAGGGGCAATTTTTCTTCCAAGGTAGCGCCCTGAACTACCCAGACGCGACCGCCGCTTCCAAGGGGATTTCTGGCGGTTAGTTGGATTCGCCGGGATCTTGGGAGAAAAAACTCCCCGATGGCTCCGATCTCCTGAGCCAGGCTGTGGGCCGTCACCCCAGGCGCGAGCCGGTCCCACTCGTCCAGGGCTGCGGCCAGGGTCTCAAAGACCCGCCGGTGGCGGTCCTCATCGGCTACGATCCGGCGAAAATCCTCAACTAACGTGGGAGGTAAATTGGGCTGGTTTTGTACCAGGTCGACCAGGCGGGTCCAACACAACCAGGCCGTCCTCTCGGCCTCCACGTTGAAAAGACAGAAGTCGCGGAAAGAACAGTAGTCGAGATACCGCCGAACTTCCCGGGGAACCCTGCCCAGGACGAGGCCGGCCCAGGTGATCACCGTTGCCAGGGTCCGGGATAGCGGCGCTTGCGACCAACCGGCGTGCTGTCGGACGGAACTGGACCAGCCGGCGATGGCCCCGGCCAGTTGTCGGAGAAACGCACGGATGCGGAGCGGAAGGGGACCCAGCTTGAGGATGGCGCCACGAACGTAAATGGCATGCATCTCCTCGTCCTTCCACGACCAGACCAGGGCGTGGTGGATCAAATCCCGCACCTCCTGAGGAACGGGCATCGTGCCCAGACGCTGAAGGATGATGGATTCGCGATAGCCGATCGAGACAAGCTCTTCCCGTTCCAACGCTAACAAAAACAGATGGACCATCTCCTGCTTCGGTCGGCCATCGTACCTGCGATGCCAGCCGGTCAGCTGCCGCTCAAACTCGTCATAAATTTGACCCACCGGGCTTTTTCTCTGACTTCTCCTCATCGGGGCCCCCCTGACGACTTTGGTAATCTCTGTTTTTTATTGAAAGGAGCCTAAAATATTTGATGGGCCCTGTCAATAAAAAATGCACCCGGAGTGATGCCAATTGGGTTTTACAGTTCGATTTTGATAAACCTCACATTGCGGCTTCGCCTCACCCGCTAAGGCGAGGCAGCGCCTCGAGATAGGCATTCCCAGGCTTCTGCCTGGGAACGAGATGAACAGGGTTACGGACCGAAAGGTTATATTTAGATTCGATGTTGAGTCTAAAAAAAAGCCGTAAATTTTTGTTGACAATCCTTTCCTTGGTAAATGATATAATCAGGTTAGTTATCTTTTACAGATAGCTTTCCCTTCAATTGAAAGATAGCCCGGTCAGGGTTTGATTCCTCGAGTTTTTGAACGATTCTTAACTGATTTAGCCCATCGGATCTATGAGAGGCGAGATTTTTATCTGGGTAACTTAAAGGAGGTAGATTTGGTATGAGATTAAAAAAGACGCTTGTGGCTTTAGGTGTTACGTTGAGTACGCTGGTGCTGGCGGCCACTCCTTTTGTCTTCGCTCAGCAGGCTCCTATTCCTGTTGAAGCCGTTAAGGTGGATGCAGCCCCGAAGGTGGACGGAGATGGGGGAGATGAAGCCTGGCAAAAGGCTAAAGAAGTTAAAGTTCAGCCGAAAGATGGGCCGGAGGTAAAGCTCAAATCCGTCTATACCGATAAAGAGATATTTTTTCTGATCACCTGGTCCGATGAGACCCAGTCCATCAACATGGACATGTGGGTTTTTCAGGACGGGGCGTGGGCGATTAAGCAGGAGCCCAGATTCGGTGGGAGTCAGTCCTGGGAGGCGGATCAGGATCGCCTGGCCTTTCAATGGAACATCAAGGATTCGGTCACAGGCTTCAATGAGAAGGGTTGTGTAGCCCTCTGTCACGTCGAGGAGAGGGAGGATCGTATGCATACCAACGGTCCGGGTCAACATACGGATATCTGGCAGTGGAAGGCGGCCCATAGTAATCCCCTGGGAAAGGTGGACGATGGCTACCTGGATGATACGGTGGTCAGTAAGAAGCAGGAGCCTGACGAGGAGAAGCGCCTCTACGCTGCCCACAAATGGGACGCCGCCGATGAAGCCTTCGTCCGGAATCTGGAAAACGATGCCCCCAAGTGGATGCCTAAAGGGGGGCCCAACAACGATCCTTTCTTATTTAAGGATCAAGCGGTCCCCTTGGATCCGAGCGCTGTAAAGCCGGGAGTGACTATTCCCGGCTGGGTTCTGGGGAATCTCCCTGGGGGTCGCGGAGATATCAATGCCAAGGGAGTTTACAAAGATGAGGCCTGGGTCTTAGAAATCGGTCGAAGTCTGGTTACAGAGAACAAAGACACCGATATTCAGTTTGATGATCTCAAAAAGCCCTACTATTTTGGTATGGCGGTGTGGGAGAATGACCGATTGTTTACCCACATGCGGGCAGATGGGCCGTATATGTTGACATTTAAATAGGCAATAGAGGCAGCTGAGGATAGGGTGACCCAGGGCCTGGGCCCTGAGCTTGAAAACCGGTTGCCCAACGTGGGGGTAATCCTTGTATCCGCTCGGCTGAAGGGCACCTACTAAGGGGGACCCCTCACATCCAGTCAATTAGGAATGAGACGCAAATTTTTTTTCATCTTTTTGGTACTTTTCTTCGGGATCCTCCTGGGTTCAGCGTTTGCCCAGCAGGCTCCCGGGGATCAACCGGTGGAGTATCGCGCGTTCCCTCTCATCGGGAGCCGCGTTGCGGTCTGGATTGCAGCACAGCTCCATATTATGTTCGGAGCCTTCATCTTGGGGGTTCCTATCTTTGCGGTCATCGTGGAATTTATAGGGTTCTTTACCCGGGACCCCTATGACAAGCAGCGCTACGATCGGCTGGCCAGGGAATTTACCAAACTCCTGCTGATCGCTTTTTCGGCGACCGCCATCTGGGGGGCGATTCTTACCTTCTTGTTTATCGGCCTCTACCCCAAGTTTTTTAACTACATGACCAATATTTTCGCCCCCACCATGTGGGCTTACGCTTTTCTTTTCTTCGGGGAGACCTTTACCCTTTATCTGTATTGGTACGGTTGGGACTGGCTCCAAGGGAGAAAGAAAAAGTTCCATCTGGCGTTGGGAGTCCTCTTAAACCTCTTCGGCACTACCCTCCTTTTCATCGCCGATAGTTGGGCTACCTTTCAGATGACGCCCAGTGGGATCGATGAAAAGGGTAACCTCGTCAGTCTGTGGGGGGCTATCCATAATTATGCCTGGATGCCCTTGAACATCCATCGATTGATCGCCAATGTGGTCTTTGGAGGTTCCATTGCCGCCGCTTATGCGGCTTTTCGGTTCCTGTCGGCTGAAACCGAGGAAGAGAGGGCGCACTACGATTGGATGGGTTATATCGGAAATTTTATCGCCATTCAAGCGTTTATCGTCCTTCCCTTCGCCGGCTATTATTTTGGTCGCGAGATCTACGCCTACGACCAGCAACTGGGAATCACCATGATGGGGGGATTTCTCTCCTGGCTCTGGATCATTCAAGCTATCCTCATCGGAATTATTTTTTTATCGAGCAATTACTACCTATGGATCGGCATGGAACGGATCCCGGGGGCCGAAAGATACCGGATGTATACCCGGCTTATTCTGCTCGTCTTGATCGTTGGCACCCTGGTCTGGGCGACCCCTCACAGCCTGGTGGCCAGCTTAGAGGAGGCCCGAAAAATGGGCGGTGCCCACCACCCTCTGCTGGGCGTTC
>Ga0073934_10006013_pt1 | contig 18106 bp, 17 predicted proteins | sample LarsenN4metaG_FD_76834 | JGI IMG/M metagenome (GOLD analysis project Ga0073934, IMG submission 76834) | Hot spring sediment bacterial and archeal communities from British Columbia, Canada, to study Microbial Dark Matter (Phase II) - Larsen... ... | reverse complement strand
TGCACCACGTTTTCGATGACGCCGAACATCTCCGTGTCAATCGGCGACGCCGGCGTGTCCGACGAGAAGACCGTCTCGACGCGCACCTTGGGGTCGTCGACGACCGCCCGCACCTCTTCGGTGAACGCGGCGTGGTCGACGTTGGGCAGCAGCCGGCAATCGAGCGTCGCCTCGGCGATCGCGGGGATGACATTGTGCTTCATCCCCGCGTGCAGCGTCGTGACGCTGATCGTGTTGGTGAGGATGGCGTTCGCCAGCAGGTTGCCACCGGCCAGCTGCTCCATGGCCTCCTGCGAGGGTTCCCCCTGCAGGATCCGGTGACGGTAGAGCCGGTCGAAGTACTCGCGTAGCTCCGGGATGATCGAGACGGGCCGCGCCCACTCCTGCACGCGGTTGAGCGCGCGCACCAGGCGCTCCAGTGCGTTGTCCGGATGCGGGACCGAGCCGTGGCCCGGCCGGCCCTCCGCCGTCAGCTTGAGCCAGAGCGGCCCCTTCTCGCTGATCGAGCAATTGAATGCAGGCCTTCGCGTGCCGAACACCTCCGCGTTCCCCCATCCGCCCTCGTTGATCACGTACTCAGCGTCGAGCAGCTCCGGATGGTTGCGTTCGACCCATTCGATGCCCCAGCGCCCGCCCGCCTCCTCATCGGCGAGCGCCATGTAGACGATGTCGCGCTCGTGGGCGATCCCGTAGCGCTTGAGCAGCAGCATCACCATGAGCTCCATAACGCCCATCGACTTCATGTCGAGCGCCCCCCGCCCGTAGATGACGCCGTCCACCACCGCGCCCGAGAACGGCTCGAAGCTCCAGTATTGCCGCTCCACCGGCACGACGTCGGTGTGGCTGAGCAGGATCAGCGGCCGCTTGCCGCCGCGGCCCGCGAGCCGCACGGTCATGTTCATGCGGTCGACGCCGTGCTCCGTGCCGTCGGATGCGTCGTAGAACGCGATCTCGCCGAATCCCTCGCGCCGGAAGATCCCGGCGAGCCAGTCGCACGCCGCCTTCTCGCGCCCCGGCGGGTTCGACGTGTCGATCCGGATGAACTCCGAGAGGAGCTGCGTCGCCTCCTCCGTGACGGCGTCCCAGTCGATGCGCGGCGGTTTGATGGTCATGGAGATCCCCTTGGGGCGGCATTGTAGGCAACGACGCCGCTTGCGTCCCGCGTCCGTCGCCCACGCGCCGCCGAGGCGTCGTGCACCCGTCGGGCGGATCGGACCGTCCGATACGACGATGACGGCAGTGGAGGTTGCGCATGCGGACGTTCATCATCGTCGTCGTTCTCGTCTGGCTGGCCATCGCCGGCCTGACGGTCCTCGTCCAGAGCGGCGCGCCCATCGCGCCACCCGCCGGCGGCGTCGACGTGCCGACGCCTGTCGCCGAAGGCGTGCTCACCTTGCTCTCGATGGGAGGCGGCATCGTCATATTCGCCGCGGCCGGGCTGAGCATCTACCTGCGGCCGTAGGCCCGGCCGTAGCCGTCCTCCAACGCTGGCACCGCCGAATGGGTGCGCGGTACGCTGAATCCGTTCACGAGCCGCCCGATGGAGGTTCTCCGTGGCCATGAGCGACGAGCGGAAGCGCGCCTACCTCGACGCGTATGAGGACTGGCAGAAGAAGCTCGCTGCGCTCCACGAAGTGTTCCTCGAAGGCAAGCGGCTCGAGGGCGACCAGATGAAGGGCCTCCTCAATCGCGAAGCGCGGGCCAAGGAGAAGTACGACGCCGCCCGCCTGGAGTTGCTCGGCATCCCGTCCGCTGAAGCATCACCGTTCGACTAGGAGCGCATGACCGAGGGCTGGGTCGACTATCTCACGGGGCCGTGGGGCTTCGCGTTCGCGCTGGCGGCGGGGCTCCTGTCGTTCCTCTCACCCTGCGTGCTGCCGCTCGTCCCCGCCTACCTTGCGCACCTCACTGGCACGACCGCCACGATGGAGCCCTCCGCGACCGATCGCAGGGCGACGGTCACGCACGCCGTCTCGTTCGTCCTCGGGTTTACGGTGATCTTCACCCTGGTCGGCGCGTCCGTCGGTCTCCTGTCGGCCGCCTTCGGCGACGAGAACGGCTACTTCATCCGCGACCACACCGACACGCTCGCGAAGATAGGCGGCGTGTTCCTGATCGTCCTCGGGCTGAACCTGATCGGCGTCATCCGCTTGCCGCTCCTCTACCGCACGTACTCACTCGAGTTCGCGACCGCGGGCGGCCCGGCCACGGCGACCGTTCGCGGTGCCGGCGGTGCCAGCGGTGGCTGGATCAGCGGCCTCTCCTACGGCAAGTCCTTCGGCGTCGGCGCGACCTTCGCCGTGGCATGGACGCCGTGCATCGGCCCCGTGCTCGGCGCGATCATCACCCTAGCCGCCGTCAGTTCGTCGGTGGGCACGGGCATGTGGCTGCTGTTCGTCTACTCGCTCGGATTGGGCGTCCCGTTCATCCTCACCAGCCTCGCCGTCGTGCCCGTCACGCGCTTCCTGCGGCGCTTCCGCAACGCGCTGCCGGTCGTCGAGGTGGCCGCGGGCGTGCTCGTCATCTTTGTTGGCGTGCTCATCTTCCTCGACGAGGCGACGATCTTCAACGAGTGGTTCTCCCGCATCCCCTTCCTCGAAGAGCTGAACCAGATTTGACCGCGGGCTGACCGCCGCGCCCCCCTCCGGGGCTACAATTCACCATGCCTCGCGCACGCAAGTCATCGGCTGGCACGCGCTCCATGTTCGCGCCAGAGCCCGTCCCCGAGACGGACGAGCTGCCTCCGGGCGCGCCGCTCGCCGCACGCATGCGCCCCCGCAACTTCGACGAGTACGTCGGGCAGGAGCACCTCGTCGGCGAAGGCCGCATCCTCCGGCGCCTCGCTGAAAGCGACAGTCTCCCGTCGATGATCCTCTGGGGCCCGCCGGGCACCGGCAAGACGACGCTCGCGCGGATCCTCGCGCGCATGTCCAAGGCCGCGTTCGTGCCCCTGTCCGCCGTCTCCTCCGGCGTCGCCGACCTCCGGCGCGTCACCGCGGAGGCCCGCGAGCGGCTGCGCGCCGGCCTTGGGCGCACCGTCCTCTTCATCGATGAGATCCACCGCTTCAACAAGGCGCAGCAGGACGCCATTCTCCCGTTCGTCGAGGACGGCACCGTCACCCTCATCGGCGCGACGACCGAGAACCCGTCATTCGAAGTGATCGGCCCCCTCCTCTCGCGGTCGCGCGTGTTCGCGCTCAAGCAGCTCGAGCCCGACGACATCGCGCGCATCCTGCGCACAGCCCTCGAGGATCAGGAGCGCGGGCTGGCGCAGTCGGATGTAACCGTCGAGGATGACGCCATCGAAGCGCTCGCGGCCTCAGTCGGCGGCGACGCCCGCATCGCTCTCAACGCGCTCGAGGCGGCCGTGCTGAACGCAGAGACCACACAGCACCGCCGCGTGACCGTCGCCGACGTCGAGGAGGCGCTGCAGCACCGCACCTATCTCTACGACAAGCAGGGGGACGCCCACTACGACACGATCTCGGCCTTCATCAAGTCCGTCCGCGGCTCAGATCCGGACGCCGCACTCTACTGGCTCGCGCGCATGATCGAGGCCGGCGAGGATCCGCTCTTCATCGTCCGGCGCATGGTCATTCTCGCGTCCGAGGACGTCGGCCTCGCCGACCCGATGGCGCTCGTCGTCGCGACCTCGTGCCAGCAGGCCGTGCACTTCATCGGCATGCCCGAAGGCTTCTTCCCGATGGCCGAGACCGCCATCTATCTCTCGCTTGCGCCGAAGAGCAACAGCGTGCTCACGTCATACACGGCCGCGCTGCGCGACGTCGAAGCCACGCGCAACGACCCCGTGCCGCTGCACCTCCGCAACGCCGTCACGGGCCTCATGCGCCAGATGGGGTACGGCAGGGGCTACAAGTACGCCCACGACTACGCGGGCCACGTCGTCGAGCAGCAGCATCTGCCCGACAAGCTTGCCGGCCGCACGTACTACCAGCCGACGCAGCAGGGCTGGGAAGGCCGTCGCCTTCGCGAGCGCAGCGACGTCGCGCGTTCCGAGGAGTAACAAGAGGCCCTCTTCCGTGAGAGGGCCTCAGTTGGCCTGATGGTCTTGCGGTGCTAGTACCCGCCGCTGCGCGCCATGTTGCGCAGCCGCTTCACGCGCTCCTCGATCGGCGGGTGCGTGCTGAACAGGTTGCTGAAGTTCGCGCCCTTGAACCCCGCCAGCGGGTTGACGATGAACATGTGCGCCGCAGCAGGGTTCACCTGCATCGGGCGCAGCTGCGAGCCCTGGTGCAGCTTCAGCAGCGCGTCCGCCAGCGCGTCCGGGTCGTGCGTGGTGCGCGCGCCCGTGCGGTCGGCTTCGTACTCGCGCGTGCGGCTGATCGCCAGCTGGATGATCGTCGCCGCGATTGGCATGAGGATGATGGCGACCAGCGCCAGCAGCCCGTTGCCGTTGTTGTCGCGGCCCCCGAACCCGCCGAAGATCATCCGGAACTGCAGCACGTTGGCGATCATCGCGATCGCTCCCGCGAACACCGCCACAATCGCCCCGATGAGGATGTCGCGGTTGCCGACGTGGCCCAGCTCGTGCGCCATCACCCCCGTCAGCTCGCGGTCGTCGAGCAAGTTCATGATGCCCGTCGTCGCCGCGACGACGGCGTGCTTCGGGTTCCGCCCGGTGGCGAAGGCGTTCGGCGACGGGTTGTCGACGACGTACACCCTCGGCTTCGGCAGCCCCGTCATCGCCGTCACATTGTCGACGATGCGGTGCAGCCTCGGCTCTTGCTCGGGCGTAACCTCGTGCGCGCCCGCCATCCGCAGCGCCAGCTTGTCCGATTGCCAGTACGCAAAGATGTTGAACGCCGCGGCGATGACGACGAAGAAAATGACCCCCGTCCATCCGCCGAAGAACAGGTACCCCAGCCCCGCCAGGAGGCCGGTGAGCACCCCCATGAGCAGCAAGGTCTTGGCAGTGGCTCCCATCGTGTCCTCTGTACTCTCTTTCTCCGCCGGTGAACTCGGCCGGCGTCACCTAGAGTGTATCAACCCCGCACCGCCGCCCCCGGACGCGCCCGCGCCCGGTGCGCCCGCCCCCTCGTGGTACGATGCAGCCCGGTAGCCCCTGCGATGGGAAAGGAGGGTTAGATTGCAGGGAGCAGGCACAGGAGAAGTTGGCTTATTCATCGATCTCGAGAACATCCGGTACAGCTTTCTGAACGTCTACCAGATCGAGCCAAACGTCTCAGCTTTTATCGAGAAGGCACGTAAGCATGGACGGGTATCGGTCGCCATGGCCTACGCCGACTTCAACGAGCACCCGCAGTGGGTGCGCCGCGGGCTCGACGTGGCCGGCATCACCGCCCGCGACGTCCCCATACGCCGCTTCGTCCGCGAGGGCCAGGAGCGGCAGAAAAGCTCGGCCGATCTGCACATGCTGATGGACATCATGGAGACGGCGCTCGACCGTCCTCAGGTGAGCACCTACGTCTTGATGACGGGCGACTCCGACTACATTCGTGTCATTACATGGATCAAGAACCGATTCGACAAGCGCGTCATCATCTCTGGCGTACCCGGCACCATCAGCAGCGATCTGGTCGCAGCGGCCGGCGAGGCCGATCCGCTGGAGTCTGAGACGACCGTCCCCACCGATTCGCTCATCGCGTCTGTTGAAGCGATCACGCTGATGATGAAGCGAGCAACCCCACCGACCGGCTTCTGGACGATCAAGCTGATCGACCAGTGGTCGCGAGATAGCCGCAACGGTGTGCCAGGGAGCGATCCGGACAAGTCGAACGCGATCTCGTACATGCTTCGTAACGGGCTCATGCGGCGCTACAAGACGGTGACGGATGTGCGGGAGGTGACGATTAGCGAGCTGGACGAGACACATCCGATGGTGCGCCAGTTCATCCTCACGGCCGGCCTGGCGCTCGATCCATTGCCGCAGCGGTGCGGTTCGTGCGCCCGCAAGAACCCCGTGGACGCCGTCACGTGCATCGAGTGCGAGGCCGTGCTGGCGCCGAGCTCTCCCGCCGAGAGCGAGCCCGCGACGCCGAACAAGTAACGCAAGGGGCTACCGAAAACGCCGGAGAGGTCCGCAGGAAGCGGGCCTCTTTCGTTCTCCGTACCGCTGCGCTGCGGCGGCCTACACCTCGTAGCGCCGCCGCCTCCGCCGTGACGCCGCCGTCCCGTTGTTCTGGCGCGCAGCCTGCGAGTTGATCAGCGGCAGGCGCAGCACCCGTCGTCGTTGTTCCATCGGCGTCGGCTCCGGGTAGGCGACCCGCGGGTGGTACACGGCGCGCATCGTCGCCTTGAACGATTCCGCGATCGTGCGCAGGTCGCGCAGCGTCAGGTCGCACTCGTCGAGCTGCCCCTCTGCGAGCCGCTCGCTGATCACTTCATCGACCATCTGATCGATATTCTCGGGCGAGCGGTCGGTCGCGCTGCGGATCAGCGCCTCCGTCGAGTCGGCGAGCATGACGATCGCCGTTTCCTTCGACTGCGGCCGCGGGCCCGGATACTGAAACTGCGCCGGGTCAACCTCCGGATCCTTCTCAGCAGCCTTCCGGTAGAAGTACGCGACGAGCCGCGTGCCATGGTGTTCCGGGATGAACGCCTGCACACGCGCGGGCAGTCGCGCGTCGCGCGCCAGCTCGAGTCCGCGCAGCACGTGCTGCTGGATGAACGCCGCGCTCTCCTCGGGAGTCATCTCCTCGTGGGGGCTCGCGCCGCCCATCTGGTTCTCGATGTACATCCCGGGCTGCAACACCTTGCCGATGTCGTGGTAGTAGCAGCCGACGCGCGTGAGCAGCGGGTCGGCGCCCACGAGGTCGGCGGCGCGCTCGGCGAGATTCCCCACGATCACACTGTGGTGGAACGTGCCGGGCGCCTCGTCTTGCAGCCGTCGCAACAGCGGCGCGTTCAGCTGTGACAGTTCCATCAGCTGCACCCGCGTCGTCACGCCGAAGAGCACGCCGACGGTGACGAACGCCCCGGCCGCCAGCATCCCGCTGCTGACGCCGTTCACGCCGGACGTAAGCGCGATCCACGCGAAGTCCGTCGCCTCGCGGTTCGTGTCCATCAGCCATGTCGAGACGAGGACGAGAAACGAGATGCCCGCAACCGCCAGCCCCGCGCTGAGATAACGGTTCAGCCTGTCGGCCCCGTGCACCAGATATACGCCCGCGATCGGCCCGATGGCGTAGACGAGCAGCAATCGGAACGTGTCGAGCGACGATACCGATGCCACGAGCGACACGTCGGGGATCAACGCGCTCACGAACGCCGCAAGCGTGCCCATCACCGCCGCAACCACGACAGCCACATCTGTCGCGAGAAGTGCGGCGATGAGGATCGGCGCTGCGGCGAGCGGCAAGATGTAGGCGAGGAACTGTCGCTCGTCGTCGGGCAGCACCAGCGGCAGGTAGAACTTGGCGACCATCAACGGCACCATCGTCACCAGCGCCAGCGCGATCATATGGCGCTCGGACGTGATCCCCGCCGGCTGCGCGATGAAGACGTAGCCCGCGATGACGAACGCCGCGACGGCCGCCAGGATGGCAACCGCGACGACGTTTCGCCACTCAACCGTGTTTGAAAGCAGCCCCGTCGCGCGCAGCTTCTCGATCGCCACTTCGTCGACCCGCGAGCCGGACGCGACGATCACATCACCGCGCTCCACGTTGACCCGCTCGGGCGGCACGCCGGCGCGCGCAGCGTCGCGCGCCTGCTCCGTCCGCTGCTCGTCGATGACGAGCGTCGTCGTGATCAGTGGACGCACCAGCTCCGCCGTCAGCAGCGCTTCAACGGCCGTGAACGCCGGACCGATGCGCGCGTCCACCGCATCCTTCGCCTGCGCTGCCGCCGTGTCGTCGAGCGAGACGTTCAGCTCCTCACCGAGTACGCGGCGTCCCTCGGCGGCGATCTCCTGCCAGCGCGCGTCCTCGATCCCGATGACCGTGTCGATGCTGCGCGGCGAGAGCCCGAGCCCCGCCAGCAGCTCACGCTTTCGCGCGTCGTCCGTGAGCGAGCGGATCTGAGTGACCTGCGCGGTTAGTCGGTCGTAGGCGTTGAGCTGTGTCGTCCGCACGCCCGGGTCGAACACACGAGACGGCGCCACCGCGGCCGCCGCTTCTTCGCGCCGCTGCTCCGTCAGGAACTCGCTGACGAACGACACGCTCTCCGGTGCGCGCACCGTCCGCGAGGCGATGTCATTGACGCGGATATTGAGCTGCCGCGGGAAGATGGGGAACAGGGCGATGAGGAGCAGCGCGGCGAGCGCAATCCCGAAGACCGCGGCAGTGCCGAGCGTGATGTTCCGGCGCCGGTTCACGTCACATCACCCATGTGTGAACAATGATACAGGGTCGCTTCACGCCGCCTTCATCGCGACGAGCGGCTCGTCCGCCGTCCGCTGGACGTAAGGGGTCAGCGCGCGCATCAGCGCCTCCGGTTCCGTCACGGCGAGCCAGAGCCGGGAGACGGCGATCCGGCGTGGCCAGAGGCGCGTCGTCGAGGGCTGCCGCAGCACGAGCTCGACGAACTGACCGCCGTGGCTGCACGCGATCCGGTCGCGAAAATTCGTCGACAAGCCGAAGCGGTAACGCCAGCGCGGCCGCGGATCGATGAGCGAAAGGCGCTCGATATCACGGAGCGGCACGTCCATGTGGAAGAACGCCTCGAAGCGCACGTACAGGGTGGCGTCGTCGACCTCCACGATGCTGTCGTTGACCCCGACCGCGAACGCCGTCGCGAGCGCTACGAACATCCCCGTCACTGCGAGGCCGAACAACGCGCGCTCATTCGCGGCGGAGTCGCCGGACGTGAGCGCGGGCCACAGCGTGACCAGCGCGAAGACCGATACGGTCAGCACGAGCGCCTTCAACGGCACGCGAAACCAGAACGCATTCGCGAAGTGAAACTGACGCGCGTTGACAGCCAAGCGGCCCTCCGATGCCCTCTGGACCTAAGAGGATTATCGGCCGCGGTAGGGGATGTCGATTGAGGGAGGACACCCAGTCCCCTAAGGGATTAGAGACCGCTGACCGTCATCCGCGACATCTTGATCGTCGGCGCCGCCGCGCCCGCGAGCCAAAGCACGTCGTCGCCGATCGCTTCGATATCGCGAAGCATGTCCTTCAGGTTGCCCGAGACGTTGATCTCGGTCACCGGGTAGCCGAGTTCGCCGTTCTCGATCCAGATCCCGGCCGCCCCGCGCGAGAAGTCGCCCGTCGTCATGTTCACACCGAAGCCCATCAGGTCGGTCAGATAGAGCCCGTCCTCGACCGACCGCACGATCTCTTGCGCGGCCGTCGTTCCCGCCTCGAACACAAGGTTGCCGCCGCCGATCGTGATCGTGTCGCCGGCGCGCGACGCGCTGCCGGTCGTGCGCCGCCCCATCCGCCGCGCGTAGTAGCTGTCGAACAGGAACTGGCGGAACCTCCCGCCTTCGACGATCGCGTTCCGGCGCGTGCGCACGCCCTCGCCGTCGAACGGCCGCGTGCCGAGCCGCGCCGGCAGCGTCGCATCGGACGTGATCGTTACCAGCGGCGATGCGATCGGCTGCCCTTCCGACTCCGCCAGGAAGGTCGATCGCCGGTACAGCGCCTCCCCGCTCGCCGCGTTCGCGATGATGCCGGCGAGGTTCGCCGCCACGACGGGGTCCCAGACGACCGGCACCTGCTTCGTCGCCACCTTGCGCGCGCCGATCTTTCGCACCGCGCGCGCCGCCGCCCGTCTCCCGACTTCCTCGGGCGCTGCCAGGCGGTGGAACAGTCGCTCCGCGCTGTACCAGTAGTCGTTGCGCTTCTTGCCATCGGCGTCGTCCGCCATGACGGACACGCTGAAGCTCGCCGCCGTGTACGGGAAGCTGCCGCAGAAGCCCAGGCTGTTCGCCAGCACTGTGAGGCCCCGTTCCGCGCCGAACTCCGCGCCCTCCGAGTTGTTGATGCGGCTGTCGAAGTCGAAGGCGGCCTGCTCCGCGCGGAGGACGATGTCCTTCATCTCCTCGACCGTCAGTGTCTCGATGCGCTCGTCGTAGAGCTGCATCGCGCCCCCCATGTCGGTGGCCAGCTCGCTTCGCTCGGGCAGCCCCGCGTACTCGTCCGGCTCGCTGATCTTCGCCAGCTCGATCGCTGTCCGGACGAGCTCGTCGAGCGCCTTCGGTGTCAGATCCGACGTGTTGCAGACGGCCGTGCGCTTGTCCTTGATGACGCGGATCGACACGTAGCGCGAGCCCGCCTCGATCAGCTTCTCCAGCTCGCCCATGCGCACGCTGAGGTTCGACTCGACGCCGCTGCGGACGTACGCGTCAGCCTCGTCCGCGCCAAGCGCGCGGGCCTTCTCGACGATGTCGCTGGCGACCGACCGCAGGTCTTCGTTCACGCCGTGCGCGCAGACCCTTACGGCATTTCTTCTTCGTGGCGCGCGCTCAGCTTCGAGAACGCGAACGCCGCGATGCCGAGTACGACGACGAGAATAAGCAGCTTCTTCATGTCAGACTCCCTTCCGTTTCTGCGCGCCGGCTAGCCCATCGCGGTGCCGCCGACCGTCATGCCGCTGATCAATACCGTCGGGATGCCAACTCCGACGGGTACTTGCTGTCCGTCCTTGCCGCACGTCCATCGGCCGTCACTCAGCTTGAAGTCGCTACCGACCGCCGTCACCTTGCGCAGCACATCCGGCCCATTGCCGATGAGGTTCACGTTGCGGATCGGCGCCGTCACGCGCCCGCCCTCGATCATGTACCCCTCGGTCACGCTGAAGACGAAGTCGCCGTTGCTGATGTTCACCTGGCCGCCGTTGAACGCCACGCAGTAGATGCCCCGGTCTACCGAGCGGATGATGTCCTCTGGCGCCGACTCGCCCGCGAGCATGTACGTGTTCGTCATGCGTGGCATCGGGTAGTGCTTGAACGACTGACGCCGGCCGTTGCCGGTCGGGTTGACCTTGAAGTGCTTCGTGCTCAGCTGGTCCTGGATGTACCCGCGCAGGACGCCGTTCTCGATGAGGACGTTGTAGCCGGGCAGGTTTCCCTCGTCGTCGACGTTGATCGAGCCGCGGCTGTCGCGGATCGTCCCGTCGTCGACGACCGTGCACAGCTCCGATGCCACCGGGTTGCCAATCTGGTCTGTGTAGTTGCTCGTCCGCTTGCGGTTGAAGTCCGCTTCGAGCCCGTGCCCGATCGCCTCGTGGAGCAGGATGCCGCTGTCGCCCGCCGCCAGCACGACCGGGAACGTCCCCGCAGGAGCGTCGATCGCCGTCTGCAGCACGACCGCCTGTCGCGCCGCCTCCTCGGCAAGCGACTCCGGCGTGTGCGACTCGAAGTACGCCATGCCCATCCGGCCCCCGCCGCCCCAGCGGGCCTGCTGACGGTTCCCGTTGCGCTCGGACAGGCACGTGACGTTGAAACGCACCAGCGGTTGCACGTCGCCCACAAGCCGCCCCTGGCTCGTGACGATCATGATGTGCTTCATCTCGTCGATGAAGTTCACGTCCACGCGCGCGATGCTCGTGTCGAAGGCACGCGCGGCGTCGTCGGCCCGCCGGATGAGATCGACCTTGTCGGTCGGCGGCACGGCAAGCGTGCCCGCCTCTGGGCTGTAGTAGTGCGCCGACTCATAATGCACGACGTCGACCGGCTCAGCGCGGTCGCCGCGTGAAGCGATGCGGGCCGCGGTATCGGCGGCCCGGCGCATTGCGTCGCGCCCCAGATCCTCCGTGTACGCATAGCCGATCGCGTCGCCCTGCAGGACGCGCACGCCCAGCCCCTGCGTGATCGTGCGGCTCGCCGATTTCACCGCCTGCTGCTCGAACGCGATGTGTGAGCCCTCGCGATGCTCGAAGTAGAGTTCGGCGTGGTCGCCGCCGCGGCTCATCGCCACGCCAAGCAGCTCCGCGGCGATGCTCGTGTCTATCGCGTAGCGGTCGCGGAAGAAGGCCTCCGCGAGCCGGCCGGAATCGGTCATGCACACCTCATCAGTGGATCGAGTCAACGACCATGGTAGCAGTCTCATGGTCGGCACGCGCCGCGCGCGTCTTGCGCGCGACGAACATCAAGCTCTTCGGCCAGATGAGCGCCCCCGCAGTATCGAGAAGAGCGATGAACCGCGAGCTGGCGAACGCGGCCCGCAAGCGCGTCCGCCACGTTGGCACTGGCCGCTCGAGCGCCTCGGCGATGATCACCGCTGCCTCAAAGTCCGAGCGAGGCCGCGCCGGCCGCGCGAGGTCCAGCAGGCAGAACCGCAACCAGAAGAGCGAGTCGAAGAAGTGGACATAACGCCGATACGTGACCCTGAGCCCCGCGCGCTTCAGCTTCTCGAACAGGCGGTATGGGCTGTAGATGCGCACGTGGCCGCCGGGCGTGTGGTAGTAACGCCGCGACAGACGCCAGAAGACCAGCTCTGTGAAGTGCGACGGCACCGCGCCGTGCAGCAAGCCGCCGTGCCGCAGCACACGCGCGATCTCGCGCATGGCGCCCGCGTCGTCCGGTAGATGCTCCAGCGTCTCGGTGCAGATCACGGCGTCCATGCAACCGTCGCGGAACGGCAGCCGCGTCGCGTCGCCGACGATGAGGTCGACGCCGAGTGACCTGGTCCGTGCGCGCGCGCCGCTCAGTTCGGCGCGCTCGTAGTCGAGGCCGATCGCCACGCAGCCGCGTTTCGCAGCCGCAGCCAGATGCCGCCCATCGCCGCAGCCGACATCGAGCACGCGTGCCTCGGGGTCCGGCAGCAGTCCCGGATCGATGCTCAGCTTCGCGGAGGCGATCTCGGGCATCCGGCTAGGTGATGCGCATGCCGTCGAGGTGTCCGAGGTCGTTGAGCCGCCAGAGCGCGCGCCGGTCACGCCAGGCGCGGATCGACGTGATCGACGTGTTGAACGCGTAGAACGGAAAATCCGTCCGCAGCCCGAGGACGTGCGCAACATACGACTGGATGACGCCGCCGTGACAGACTACCGCCACCCGTTTACCCGGGTTCTCCTCTACGATCGTGTCGATCGCGCGGCTGATGCGCTCGCGGAAAGCGGCGCTCGGCTCGCTGCCCGGCAGATGGTCCCACACGGGATCCTGCTCAAATCGGCGCTTGATGTCCTGGTGCGTGATGCCCTCGGGAAGCATCCCGGGGTCGGCGCGCGTGCCGCGCAGCGGCTCGTTGATCTCCTGCAGGTCGTCGACGATCTGCACGCCGTGCCCCGTGAGGCTCGAGATCGCCATCGCCGTGTTGTACGCGCGCTGCAGCGGGCTCGCGTAGATCGCATCGACCCCGTACGAGGCCATCCGCTCGCCGAGGCGTCGCGCCTGCTCTTCTCCGACAGGCGTGAGCGGCGGGTCGTACTCCGAAGGCTGGCCGGTGAGCCGCGCCTCGTTGCTGGCTGACTGCCCGTGCCGTATCAGGTAGAGGCGGACGGCGTCCGGCTTGTTCAGCAGCAGTACGTCCTCGAAGTAGTACGCCATCGGGTCGATCGGCGCGGGTACCGTGCGCGGATCGCGGTCGGGGTCGGTCATCGGGCGTGTCGTCATGGCCGCAAGTTACGCGTGGCGGTGTGGTGAAACAAGCACCAGGAAGCCTTCGAGCCAACGACCCCGGAGGGGTATTGGCCGCTCAGGGGTCGAGCGTTACACTGAAAGGCAAAGTTTCACACTCCCCTAAGTATCAGGAGGCTCGCCTTGGCTCGAGAAGTCGTCATCGTCAACGCCGTGCGCACGGCCATGGGCCGCCGCAACGGCATGCTCTCCGGCACCCATCCCGTCACGCTCGGCGCGAAAGTGCTGCGCGCGGTCGTCGACCAGGTCGGGCTCGACCCGGCGCTCGTCGGCGACGTCGTCTTCGGCAACGTTTCGCAGGTCGGAGAGCAGGCCGCCAACATCGGCCGCAACGTCGTGCTCGAGGCGGGCTTTCCCATCGAGGTGCCCGGCACCACCGTCGACCGCCAGTGCGGCTCCGGCCAGCAGGCCATTCACTTCGCCGCCAACCTCATCCAGTCCGACGTCGTCGACATCGCCATCGGCGGCGGTGTCGAGGTGATGTCCCGCGTGCCGATGGGCTCGAACTTCCAGGTCGCCGGCTTCCCCTTCACGCAGTTCATGCGCGAGACGTACGACCTGACCTCGCAGGGCGTCGCCGCCGATAACATCGCCCGCAAGTGGGGCTTCTCGCGGCAGCAGCTCGACGAATTCGGCCTCATGAGCCAGGAACGCGCCCGCGCCGCCCGCGACGCAGGGAAGTTCGAGAAGGAGATCCTGCCGGTCGAGGTCGAGCACGAAGGCGTGCAGGGCGTCTTCAAGACTGACGAGGGCATCCGCGAGACCTCGCTCGAAAAGCTTGGCACGCTGACGCCGTCCTTCGGCGAGAATGGCCTCCACCACGCCGGCAACTCGAGCCAGATCACCGATGGTGCCGCCGCTGTGTTGCTCATGTCCGCGGACAAGGCGAAGGAGCTTGGCCTGAAGCCGCGCGCGCGTATTGTCGCGCAGGCCGTCGTCGGCTCAGATCCGCACCTGATGCTCACCGGCCCGATCACGGCGACGCCCGCCGTCCTGAAAAAGGCCGGCCTCAAGCTCGAGGACATCGACCGCGTCGAGATCAACGAGGCGTTCGCGTCGGTCGTGCTTGCGTGGCAAAAGGAGATGGGCGCCGACATGTCGAAGGTCAACGTCAACGGTGGCGCTATCGCGCTCGGCCACCCGCTCGGCTGCACCGGCGCGCGCCTGATGACGACGCTCCTGCACGAGCTCGAGCGCACCGGCGGTCGCTACGGCCACGAGGTCATGTGCTGCGGCGGCGGCATCGGCACAGCCACGATCATCGAACGGCTGTGAGGAGCTTCCGGACGTAAGCGTCAGCCTTCAGTAATTCCCAACGCGTAGGGGCGCACGGCCGTGCGCCCCTCTGATTCGTCCTGCGCACTTTACGCCCGCATTGGTCTCATCCGCCGGTCGCCGTCGCCGTGTTCGTCAGGGCGCCCAGTCGACCGGCACGTCGCCCGACAGATGCGTGAGCTGCCCGCGCTCGCCCGTCACCACGTCGACGATCGCGATGCCCCAGATGTCCTCGCCGTGCACGGCAAGAAACCGCCCGTCCGGCGACCAGAGGATGACGCAGCCGTCCATCAGGTGCCGTCCGGTGCCCGTCACCGTATCGACGACCCACGTCTCGTGGTGCGTCCGCTCGATGTCATACGTCGATACACCGATCATCGAACCGTCGGGTGACCACTTCATCTCACCGGGATAGCCATTCGGGAACTCCGTGCGCGCCCGCGCGCCCGTCCCCAGGTCGACCGTCGTCATGAAGTACGGCGGCTCGAACCCTCCGCCGAACGCCACGCGCGTCCCATCCGGCGACCAGGCGATGTACATCGGGCCCTTCCCGCCGTCCGCGCTTTCCACCGGCGGCGTCGTTCCCGCCGGATCAGAGCCCATGTTCCCCAGGTCCGTCACGGCCATCGACGCGACATCGAGCATGTGCAGCCGCCAGCCCGTCGCGTTCGACTGCGTGTACAGGAACCGCGAGCGGTCGGGCGCCGGGTGCAGCCACATGGCTGCGCTGGCGAGGTCCGCGATTCTGCTCGCGTGTCCGCTCATGTCGATCGCGTGCAGCGCTGCGGCGCCGTGCGTCTCGGTTGAGACCAGCAGCCGTCCTTCATCGATCCACGCGAACGTGCGCACGGTCATGTCGGGTGACTCGAACAACACGCGCGTCTGCGGCGCGCCCTCGCCCTCGAACAGCACGAACTGGTTGCGCCCGTCCAGCGTCCGCACGGCCGCAGCAAAGCGCTCGTGCGCCGGCGACCAGGCAACGTGCGCGACGCTCTCGTACTCGAGCGTGAAGTGCGCGAGACCGTCGACCCGAGCGTTGAGGTAGCACGTCACGTCACAGCCCACATCGACATACCACGCGCCGTCCGCAGACGTCTCGCGCGTGTCCTCCGCCGTCTGTACGCGACGCGCAAGCGCCGTCGCCTCCGGTAGCTGCACCGTCACCAGCTCGGGCCCCGTGCGATACGTGAGCTTCCCCGAGACGCCCTCTGGCAGCATCGGCGGTGGCGCGGCCGTCGCCGTCGGCGAGGGCGTGCGTGTCGGCCGCTCGGTCGGCGTCGCTTCCGGGTTGGCGACGGTCGTGCCGCCGGGGTTGACCGCGACGTACGCGGCGATGACGGCGATGAGCAACGCCGGGACGGCAAGGATGCGGATTGCGTTCATGCGCGCACCTCCTGCCGCTACTACACCGCGGCGCCGGAGTTGGTTCCTGACGCTTGGCCGGCGCGAGCCGTGCGCCCGGCGAGCGCTCGCCGCTACCGGACCGACCGCGCCACGTCGAGCGCTTCCTCCTTCGCCAGCGTCGTCTCCATCCGCAGGAAGACGTCCCCTTCGTTCCAGATCAGCGTGCTTCGCTCGACGAGGCGGCTGGACGCCTCGATACGCTCCCCGCCGGCATCGACGAACGCCGCGAAGTGCGGCCCGCCCGTCACCCATCGCGCCGGTTGGCCGTCGACGAACACATCCTCGACGCGCACGCCCGGCGGCGCGTCCTTCCCGAAGTTCACATCCTGCTGGAGCCGCGCCTGCCACAGGTCGAAGTCGTCGTATCGCAGCACCACGACGAGCTGGTCGCCATACCGCAGCGCGTACGTCGCCCTCGGCTCCTCGCCGTCCGCCCGCAGCGGCGCGAACCCGAGCGCCCGCTCTACGTCGGCGAGCGAGAACGGCGTGGCGACGAGCGCGATGTCCGCCCTCGACGCGTCGATCGGCGTCGGCGTGACACCTGGCTGCGGCGTCGGCAGGAACTCGATCGTCGATCCTTTGACCCCGAAGAAGTCCGCCATGGCATCGCGGCTCGTCGGCACCGATAGCGCGACCGCGAGCGCGATGATCGCGGCAATGACGGACGCCGCGATGGCAAGGCCGAGACTCGGCTCAAGCGAAACGGCGCGTCGTCGCGGCGCGCGCTCGACCGCCGCGACCACACGCGCGCGCAGCTGTGGCGTCTCCGGATACATCATCCCGGCCGCCAGCCGCGCCAGCCCTCGCTCGAACGTCACGTCATCCATCGATCGCCTCCCCCAGCTGCGGATACTTCGTCTCGATCAGTTCGCGCAGCCGCTTGCTCGCGCGGTGGAGCCGCGACTTCACGGTCCCCGTCGGCCGCCCGATGGCCGTCGCGATCTCCCGCTCCGGCAGCTCGAGGAAGTAACGTAGGTACAGCACGACGCGGTCGTCGAGCGGTAACTCGTTGATCGCGAGCGCAAGCGTCGCCGACCTCTCTCCCTCCGCCATCGACGGCTCCGGCGCCACGTCCGCGCGCGGCGCAAGCATCGCGAACCGGCTCAGCAACCCGGCCCGCCGGCTGCGCGCACGAAGTTCGTTGATCGCAACGTTCGTCGTGATGCGCAGCATCCACGGGCGGAAGGGTTCGCCCCGCCGGAACGTCCGCAGCGCGCGATACGCCCGGATGAACGCCTCCTGCGTGACATCCTCCGCGAGCGCGCCGTCGCGCACGATGAGGTATGCCGCCCGAAAGGCGGCCTCCTGGTGTCGCTCGACCAGCTCCCCGAAGGCCGTCGCATCGCCTTCGATGGCCCGGTCGAGCGCCTGCGCCTCATCGGCCAGCGTGCGCTCCACTCGCCTGTTGTACACCTCCGCCGGTCGGCGGGTTCCACTGCTGCCTCGTGAAGTGGCAATCAGACCCCCTCGGGCGTAAGATGGACGTACGCAATCGAGCCCCCGAAAGGCTGAAAGGAAGCTTCGCATGCGGAGAGTGGCAGTCGTCGGCGCGGGCATGACCCGCTTCGGAAAATGGATGGACCGCGGCCTCAAGGATCTCGGCCGCGAGGCCGTCGAGGCGGCGATGAAGCAGGCCGGCGTCGACAAGCCGCAGATCGACGCCGCCGTCGTCGGCAACGCCACCGCCGGCCTCATCACCGGCCAGGAGATGATCCGCGGCCAGGTGGTCCTGCGGGAGATCGGCATCGGCGGAATCCCTGTCATCAACACGGAGAACGCCTGCGCCAGCTCCTCCACCGCCTTCCACGTCGCCTGGCTGTACGTAGCCTCCGGCATGTACGACATCGCCCTGGCGGTCGGCATGGAGAAGCTCTACCACGAGGACAAGCGCCGCTCCTTCCAGGCCATCGGCGCCGCCGT